>Ga0129308_1002218_pt1 | contig 17236 bp, 25 predicted proteins | sample L827metagenome_FD_94440 | JGI IMG/M metagenome (GOLD analysis project Ga0129308, IMG submission 94440) | Ring-tailed lemur group fecal microbial communities from Wisconsin, USA - L827 metagenome | ecosystem: Host-associated > Mammals > Digestive system > Large intestine > Fecal | place: USA...
AACCGGATCGCAGACTGGTGCGACCCCATCGAGCCCCTGCCTCAGGGGCTGTTCGCCCCCAAGCTGGAGGACTCCGACGGCGAATTGAAGCGCCTGGTCTGGGGCAAGGCCCACGACCTGTACGGCGAGAACCCGCCCCAGATCGTGGTGGACCGTATCGAGGCCGAGTTGGGCGATATCATCCGCTGCAAGTACGACGTCATCTATATGTCCGCCCAGAAGCTGGTCCAGAATTCCCTGGAGCACAGCTATTTGGTGGGCTCCCGAGGGTCCGTGGGCTCCTCTCTGGTGGCCTTCATGTCGGGCATCACGGAAGTAAATTCCCTGCCCGCTCACTACCGCTGTCCCAACTGCAAGCATTCCGACTTCGAGTTCGGCCCCGCCAACGGCTACGGCTGCGGCGCGGACATGCCCGACGCGGTGTGCCCCGTCTGCGGCACCAAGTACGTCAAGGACGGCTTCAACATCCCCTTTGAGACCTTCCTGGGCTTCGGCGGCGACAAGGTCCCCGATATTGACCTGAACTTCTCCGGCGAGTACCAGTCCAGCGCCCACAAGTACACCTTCGAGCTGTTTGGCCAGACCCACGTGTTCCGGGCAGGCACCATCGGCACCGTGGCCGAGAAGACCGCCTTCGGCTACGTGAAGAAATACCTGGACGAGAAGGGAAAAACCGCCTCCAAGGCGGAGGAGAACCGCTTGGCCATCGGCTGTACCGGCGTCAAGCGGACCACCGGCCAGCACCCCGGCGGCATGGTGGTCATCCCCCAGGACAAGGAGATTTATGACTTCTGTCCCGTCCAGCACCCCGCCGACGACCCCAACAGCGACATCATCACAACCCACTTTGAATATCACTCCATGGAGTCGAACCTGCTGAAGCTGGACATGCTGGGACACGATGACCCCACCATGATCCGGATGCTGGAGGACCTGACCGGGGTCAACGCCCGGACGGACATCCCCCTGGACGACAAGGACACCATGTCCATCTTCCAGTCCTCCAAGGTACTGGGCTATGAGAACGACAAAATCTTGGGCCCCACCGGCGGCACCGCCATCCCGGAGTTCGGCACCTCCTTCGTCCGCGGTATGCTGGAGGACACCCAGCCCGACCAGTTCGATATCCTGGTCCGCCTGTCCGGCTTCTCCCACGGCACCGACGTGTGGCTGGGCAACGCCAAGGACCTGATCACCTCAGGCACCGCCAAGGTCAGCGAGGCCATCGGCTGCCGCGACGACATCATGCTGTTCCTCATCTCCAAAGGGATGCCCCCCAAGCGGTCCTTCAAGATCATGGAGGCCGTCCGTAAGGGCCGGGGCCTGCCCGACGGGGCGGAGGAGGAGATGAAGGCCGCCGGGGTCCCCGACTGGTACATCGGCTCCTGTAAAAAGATCGCCTACCTGTTCCCCAAGGCCCACGCCGTAGCTTACGTCATGATGGCCTTCCGCATTGCCTGGTTCAAGGTCCACGAGCCCCTGGCCTTCTATGCCGCCTACTTCTCCATCCGTGCCAAGGCCTTTGACGAGGCCTTTATGTGCCGGGGCATGGAGGTGTGTCAGCAGAAGATGCGCCAGATCATCGCCAAGGACAAGGACGCCACCGCCGTGGAGCAGGACATGCTGACCACCCTGGAGGTCTGCTACGAGTTCTACCTCCGGGGCTTTACCTTCGACCGTATGGACCTTTACAAGTCCGAGGCCATCCACTTTGCCGTGGACAAGGAGAAAAACGCCCTGCGCCCTCCCTTCGTGTCTGTGGCAGGCCTGGGCGAGACGGCGGCCATCTCTCTGGCCGAGCAGCGGAAGGGGCGAAACTTCATCTCGATTGAGGAAGTTTCCGCCGCCTGCCCAAAAGTCTCAAAAACCCACATTGAGCTGCTGAAAAATGCGGGGGCTTTCGGTGATCTGCCGGAAACCAGCCAGATGGACCTGTTTTCACTGCTATGATACGAACCAAAGAGCCGTGCCAAATTGGACACGGCTCTTTGGTTTTTGTTGTTTCGCAGCAAATAATGGAGCGCGGCGTGCCGTTTCTCACCGATATTCGCGGAAAATAAATTGTCAAATCGGAAAATCCAGGGTACCATAAATAAACAGAGACAGAAATGACTTCCAACAATTGTGAAAATCGCGGCTTGACATTTCTTTCTCGTGATAGTATATTAGCGAAGTAAAGAATTAAAGGACGGAGAAATGCTCTCGTCCGATTTCCAGGCGAGGAGTGATCCACTTGAAATTGACCATCAACACCCCGGAGGGTACCCGGGACCGTCTGTTTGCCGAGTGTCAGGAGCGGCGCCAGGTCCAGGCCCGGCTGACCCGGCTGTTCCGCCAGCGGGGCTATTTAGAGGTATCCACCCCGGACACAGAGTATTACGACCTGTTTGCCCTGTCGGGCAGCGCCATTCCTCAGGAGCGGATGGTAAAAGTCTGGGACCCCAGCGGCAAAATCTGCGTCATGCGCCCCGACTCCACCACCCCCATCGCCCGGGTGGCGGCCACCAAGCTGCGCACGGTGCCGCTGCCTCAGCGGCTGTACTACGACCAGACGGTGTACCGCGCCAATCCCGCCCACAACGGCGGCAGCCGGGAGATCCCCCAGTGCGGCGTGGAGCTCATCGGCGCCCAGGGGGGGAAGGCGGACCTGGAGATCATCGTCACCGCCATTGACGCTCTGCGCTCCTGCGGGGCCCCCCGGTTCCATGTGGAGCTGGGCCACGCCGGGTTCTTTCGGGACCTGGCCGCCCGGCTGGAGCTGGGGGAGGAGAAGCTGGAGGAGATGCGCGCCCTGATTGAAGGGAAAAACTTCGCAGCGCTCAATTCCTTCCTGGCCCCCTACGCCGGACACCCGGCGTCCGCCGCGTTAAAACAGCTGTCCCGCCTCTTCGGCGGGGCGGAGGTACTGACCCGGGCGGAGCAGCTGGCGGGCAGGACCGAGGCGGTGGATTATCTGCGCACACTCTACGACGAGCTGTCCGCCGCCGGGTACGGCCAGTATGTCCGCTTCGACCTGGGTATGGTCCATCAGATCGACTACTACACCGGCGTTGTGTTCCGGGGCTACGTGGAAGGGGCCGGCGACGCCGTTCTGTCCGGCGGTCGGTACGACAACCTGGTGGAGGCCTTTGGCCGTGAGGCCCAGGCCACCGGCTTCGCCGTGGATGTGGACGCAGTGGCCCGGACCCTGCCCGAGAGCGTCCTGCCCGCCCTGCGCTGTGTGGTCCACTATGAGCCCGGCTATCTGGCCCAGGCCCTGGAGGCGGTGGACGGCCGTCCCGCCGGTACCTGCGAGCTGTCTCACTGCACGGACCTGGAGGCCAGCAAAAACCTGGCCCGGGACAAGAAGGCGGAGGCCGTGCTGGTCTTTGACAAAAACGGAGAAAGGATGGTGCTGGTATGAGTGACCGTCTGAGAATCGCCATCACCAAGGGCCGCCTGCTGGATAAGTCCATGGAGCTCTTTGAAAAGGCCGGTCTGGACTGCGGCCCCATCCGGGACCCGGGCCGGAGGCTCATCCATTCCGTCCCCAATTACCCTCTGGACGCGGTGCTGGCCAAGGCCCCCGACGTCATCACCTATGTGGAGCGCGGCGTCTGCGACCTGGGCATTGTGGGGCGGGACACCATTTTGGAGAAGGGTGGCGCCTTTTACGAGGTGCTGGACCTGGGGTTCGGCCGCTGCCGGTTTGCCCTGGCGGTGAAGGAGGGGGCCGACTTCTACGGTACCTACAAGACCCGGCGGGTGGCCTCCAAGTACCCGGAGGTGACCCGGGCCTTCTTTGAGACCAAGGGGATGGATGTGGACATTATCAAAATCGAGGGCAGCGTGGAGCTGGCCCCCATTCTGGGCCTCACTGACGCCATCGTGGACATCGTGGAGACCGGGGCCACCTTGAAGGCCAACGGCCTGGTGCCCATCGAGACGGTGGCCGACGTGTCCGCTCGACTCATCGTCAACACGGCCAGCATGAAGCTGTACCAGAGTCAAATCAACGATTTTATCGCCCGGTGCGAGGCGGAATTGGGGGGAGAGGCATGATTTCCATAATCCGAGCCGACGGCACCGCCGAGGTGCGGCAGCTGGAGGCAATGGAGGCCCGAGCCGCTCAGAAAAACCAGCAGATCGAGCTGGCCGTCCAAGCAGTGATGCAGAATGTAAAGGAGAATGGCCTTGCGGCGGTAGAAAACTATTCCCGCCAGTTCGACCACAAAATGCCCTATGAAATCTCCATGGAACGGCTGGAGGAGGCCTACAACACCTGTCCGCCCAACCTGATCGCCGCCCTGGAGCACGCCGCCCGGAACATCCGGGATTATAATGAAAAGCTGCTGGCCAAGACGGTGGAGTGGACCTCCCCTGACGGGGGAAAAGTGGGCCGTGTGGTCCGGGGCCTGACCCGGGTGGGCGTCTACGTCCCCGGCGGTACCGCCGCCTACCCCAGCAGCGTCCTGATGAACGCTATCCCCGCCAAGGTAGCCGGGGTGGAGGAGATCATCATGGTCACGCCCCCCACCGAAAACCTCAGCGACCCGGTGCTGGCCGCCGCCAAGATCGCCGGGGTGGACCGGGTCATCGCTGTGGGCGGAGCCCAAGCGGTGGCCGCCCTGACCTACGGGGCGGGCTTCATCCCTCGGGTGGACAAGCTGGTGGGCCCCGGCAACGCCTACGTAGCCGCCGCCAAGCGGCTGGCCTATGGCACGCTGGACATCGACATGGTGGCCGGGCCCTCTGAGGTGCTGGTCATCGCGGACAAGACCGCTGACCCCAAGTACGTAGCCGCCGACCTGCTCAGCCAGGCGGAGCACGACAAACTGGCTTCCGCCGTCCTGCTCACCGATTCCATGGAGCTGGCTCAGGCGGTGGACCGGGAGATCATCCGCCAGACCGGCTATCTGGAGCGGTCTGAGATCATGGAGGCATCCCTCCGGGACTTCGGCTGTGCCATCGTCTGCGATGATCTGGAGGGCTGTACGGCTCTGGCCAACCGCATCGCCCCGGAACACCTGGAGATCGTGACGGAGGACCCCAGAGCCCTGCTGTCCAAGATCAAAAATGCCGGCGCGGTCTTTTTGGGGGCGTATAGCCCGGAGCCTCTGGGCGACTACCTGGCAGGACCGGACCATGTCCTGCCCACCAGCGGCACCGCCCGGTTCTTCTCGCCCCTCAGCGTAGACTCCTTCCTGAAAACCATGAGCGTCATCCAGTTTGACCGGGCGTCTCTGGAACCCATTTCCAAGGAAATCATTACCCTGGCCCGGGCGGAGAAGCTGACCGCCCACGCCAACTCCATCCAGGTGCGATTTGAGGAGGAAAAACGATGAATATTCCTATCGTAGCCGGAGGAGAGAGGCCTCGAGCCTACATCATCTCCCGTAAGACCAAGGAGACGGAAATCGAACTGAGCGTCTGTCTGGACGGGGGGGAGGTCAAAATCTCCACCGGCATCGGCTTTTTCGACCATATGCTCACCGCTATGGCTTTTTATGCAGGCTTCGGCCTGGAAGTGACGGTAAAAGGCGACCTGGAGGTGGACGGCCACCACACAGTGGAGGACACCGGCATCGTCCTGGGGCAGGCCATTTCGCAGGCCCTGGGGGACCGGAAAGGCATCCGCCGCTTCGGCTCCGCCTTTGTCCCAATGGACGAGGCCCTGTGCTTCACCGCTCTGGATTTCTCCAACCGGCCCTATCTGGTCTTTGATGCCGACATGCCCCAGCCCATGATCGGTGCCTACGACTCCTGCCTCACCGTGGAATTCATGCGGGCGGTGGCCGTGAATGCCGGGCTTACTCTCCATCAAAAATGCCACTACGGAGCCAACGCCCACCACATCACGGAGGGCCTCTTTAAGTCCCTGGGCATGGCCTTAAAGGATGCCGTCAAGGTGGAGGGAACAGCCGTAGTATCCACAAAGGGAGTTCTTTAAAGGAACCTTAAGAAAAACTTAACGTTTTTAAAGCCGGAAACCTAGTATTTGCAATGGTTTCCGGCTTTGTTTGTTACTAATACGTTACTAATACGTTACTAATAGCCTATTATTGTGTATTATGCTAAAAGCCTAATTGCGGCATTCAAGACCTCGATTGTTTCGTGTGTGTAGTGGGCGGTGATGTCGTTTTTGGTAGAGTGGCCCAGCAGCCATTTGGTAGTGAGCTCATCGGCACCGGCGGCGTGAAGGCGGGTTGCGAAGGTATGACGGCACCAGTGTGGAGTGGCATCTTCTGCGCCTAGGGCCGCAGCGACAGGCGGAAAGGCTACGGTCCGGTACCACTTGGCTGTGATTGCTGTGCCATCCGCCATGATAATGGCATCTCCGCCCTCGGCCAAACGGCGGCGCAGGTATGGAGCTATCTTTGGATGGACGGGAACAATGCGGTCTTTTCCGGCTCTGGTTTTGGTGCCGCCCTGGAGGTAGTTCTCAGCCTGATTGTAGGAAAACCTGGTCAGGGCTAGAAACTCTGAAATCCGGAAGCCTGTGTAGCACAGCATGAGGACAGTATCCGCCCAAGGAAAGCCATCGGCGGCCAGCTTTTCCAGCTTGACCATCTGGAGGTCGCTGAACGCCCCCTTCTTGCGCTTCGGGTCCACCGATGGGATATCTAGGTATGCGGAGTAGTCCTTGGCAACGATGTCGCGCTCCATGGAGTAGGCGTACAGGGCCTTGATGAGGATGGCGTCGTTGTTGATCAGGGACTGAGACAGGCCCTGATCCTCGTCCTCATCCAGGATGGACTGCCACTCGTCCAGCGTCATATCCCGCATTTTGCGGTCGGCGTACCTGGAGACACGCTTTTTCCAGGCCGCATTGTGGCTGTTGATGGAGGCGGGTTTCAGCTTGCGGTACTCCCTGGCGGACCAGCCGTCGAACACCTGCTGGACCGTCATGGAGAGCTGATCGGGAGCTGTGGCCTTACCGGCTGCCTTGGCCCGGTTGTACTCATCCAGGGCCAGCTGGGCCGCCGCCAAGGTCTCGTGGTAGCTCAATGGGGCCTGGATAACGTGCCCGTGCTTGTCCCGGCCTGGGACCCGGACCATGTAGGGCCGCCTCCGCTGGCCGGACAGCTTGGCGATGGAGCCTGTACCGTTTGATCTGCGCATGGTAAATTCCTCCTTGCGCACCTATGGCCCGGTGTGGTATCATAAAAGGGCGCAAGGGTGCCTTGATTTGACGGTTGGGGACTTTGCTCGGCCTGCGGTGTTGGTAGCACCTCGGCCACGACCGCTCTCGGTGTTGGTAGCACCGGGGGCGGTTTTTTTATACGAAATAGGGGTTTGGCTTACAGAGCAATACAATGGTATCGATGAGCCAGCCGATGCCAAACAATCCAAGCGTGAAGAGATAGAGAATGCCCATCCCAATTTTACCCTCATAAAATTTGTGGAATCCAAACTCACCGAGAAAAAGGCAGAGTAGAAAAGCAACCCACTTATTCTTCATCCTCCCGTCTGCAACAACACCGGCGACTGCGGTGTTTGTGTTATTGATGACGATATTGGGTTGTTCCTGCTTTAACTGCGCAACTTGTTTTCCACAGTTGGGGCATATCACACAGTCGGCATCAATTTTTTCGCCGCAATGCTGGCAAAACTTGCTTCTGGCATCGCTGGTTTGCGTTAATGGCGTATTATCCGTAACCAGACTTTCGGTGACGCCGTTAATACTGAGTTCAATCTTCCCGCTCCATTTATTCAACTGTGCATAAATTTTGGTTACGTACTGCTGAGGTTGTACAAAAAGCTGAATGTTTTTCTCGACCTTCCCAAAACCAGTAAAAGAAAGGGTATGCGGTCCTTCAGATGTAGATATCTCTAAAGATTGTCCATTGCCGAGTTTTCCAACAAGGAAACCATCCATTTCAATTTTATATGTCTTGGCGGCTCCTGCTACCGCACTTTCTCGTGTGATAATAATTTTGTATTCTCCCATATTCATTCACTCCAATTCAAAGCAAAGATCAACATACCTGTCTAGAAGATTACCGTATCATACTTATTGTCCAATAAAACTCACCGTTAGATTTTCCCTTCGTAGAAATCACTGCGGGATATTTGGCTAAATTTCCATGTTGATTTATTAGAACGTTAGTTCTATAATGTGCATCACAACGTACATCAAGGAGGGAGCAACCGTGACGGAATGTAAGAAAGAGAACAGCGGATTAGGGAAGGAGGAGTTGCTCCGGGACACTACATACGAGCGAAGTGAAATTACTAAGCTATTGCAAGCAGCAGACGAAAGAGAGCTTAAAATTATTCTCCAGTTTGTAAAACATCTGCTTCGATAAAACCTCAAGCCAAACCGACCTATCAATGGTCGGTTTTTTTATTTTCCTCTTCCTTGGCAAGCGATTCGGCAATATTTGCCAGTATGCGCCACTCATCTTCATTTAGCTTTGCCAAGGCACTAATTAACCTGCGTCGATAGTCCGCATCCTCACTGTGCAATATATCCCCCATAAATGCACTAATCTCTTCTTCTCTTGATAGTTCAACGAACATATTGCCGGCTCCAGTTCGAAGCCAAGTTTCATCAGCGTTAAATTCACGGCAGATAAGAGCTACAACAGAATCACCAGGATTGCTTTTTCCAGTTTCGTAAGTCGCAATATTATTTCTGCTGATTCCAAGCCTGTCCGCAAACGCCTGCTGGGTGAGGCCTAAAGCCTTGCGTAGTTCTTTTATGCGCTCATTCATATGGACACCTTCTTTCGATATGAATGTATCACACAAAATGTTGCATGTCAACATAAATGTTGGATAACAACAAAATTCTGCTTGACAAATGTGGAATAACAACGTATACTTGTGGCATAACCACTAAGGAGGTGAGGCTTATGTCCGAAAAGGAGTTTGTATTCGCCGAAACCCTAAAGAAAGCACTATCAACCTTGCCAGAGGAGAAGAAAGAGTATCTTCTCGGCGTCGCGGACGGCATGGCCGTGATGGCCGAACGCCAGAAACCCGAAAAGCCAGATGACGCTGGCCAGAACGCCAGTTGAGAAAGGAGGGAAAAGATTGCTTACTGTGCATGTGACCGCTATTGGCAAGCCCCAAGAAATCGCTGACCTCGTACTTGCACTACAAGGCCAGCGAAATCTGGAGGTTGATTCTAAAGTTGTTGCTCAAGCCATTTGTGATAGAGACCAAGAAGCTCAATCGAAATCGTAAGGCTCAATGCAGCGACTTGCGTTCCCAAAAAACGCGGATCAGATGGATCCATGTCCATCCTAGCTTTACTGAGTTTCATATTTGCGTCATCTGCAATTTGAGAGAGGTACTCAGGTTTTAGCGTAGACATGAAGTCATCAAAAGAACCAATCGACATTCGCCCACCTCCTTCCTGCCCATATTCTACCACTTGCGGAGGGAGGGGGCAAGACCGCCAGCCGAGAAAGGAGGTAAGTTAGGTGGACGATAACAAAACGTACTTCACGGCAAGCATGGACCTTGATGCGATGGACGAAAAACTGAGACGTTTTATCGAACTTCGGAATGAGTTGGTCTTGCTGGCCCAGGAAATCGGCTTTGAAGCAAAGAGCGGCATGTTTAAGCTGGAAAAGCAGTAACCCGCCTGTTGCACCAGACGGGTTGAGAGGAGAACACATATGACATCAACTGATATTAATTCCATTATCGACAACCTGGCCGAGAAGCTTGGTGTGGCGACACAGGAAGTATACGATGCGCTCCTGAGACAGGCAGAGGTAGTTGTTTGGAAGAACACGATTCTGATTTTGTTATGTCTCGCGGTAATCGCCCTAACCCTCGTGTTCATTTGGAAGGTCTTTTTTCAAGAGAAGCCAAGGAAGAGCAAGTATCGTGGAGGAGAGTTGGTCGACTCCACTCTTTTTGACCGTTATGACTGCGATGAAGAAGGAATGTTTCTAATTTGTGCCGCGATCATCCTTATCGTCGTCTCTGTCGTTTGCATCATTGCAATTTCGGTTTTGGCTATGAGCATTGTGAACTGCTTGGCTAATCCACAGTGGTGGGCCATCTCTAAAATCTTCTCGATGATCTAATAATCGTTAAAACCAAAAAGGAGGACAAACCATGCCAGCAAAAAGCAACAAGCTACCCCCCACGGATGAGGAGATCCTCAACTGCTCCAACGTGCCCGTGGAGATGGCGGCCCGGTACATCGGGTGGTCCAACACGACCATCTACTACGCGCTCCAGGAGGAGCGGGCCCCGTTCGGGTTCGCGGCCCAGAACCCCAAGACAAAATCCTGGACCTACAACATCAGCCCAGGGCTGCTGGTCAAGTACAAGAAGGGCGAGCTGCCCACCTACAAGCTGAACGCCGTCATTGACCTGGCCGCCGAAGGGGTGGAACGGGTCATCAACGAAAAACTGGCCGTGATGCAGCGGTTCACCGCGGCGGCCTTAGGAGGATAATTATGAACCCTGAAATCTTAGACGCAGAGTGGGCCCCCACCGACAGCTGGGAGAGCCCCACCAAGATCACAAACCCCACGCAGTACATCCGTAAGACAATTCGGCGCCGCCGGGCGCAGTCCCGCCGCGTGACTGTTTTCTGCCAGCGGGTGCTGCTTGGTTCCTTGGCGTTTCTGGTGTGGGCGATCCTGCTGGCTCTGCTGGTATAAGAAAAGCCGCTCTCGGAAATAGCAGTTCCAAGAGCGGCAGAGTTGGCCGGGAGGTCAACACAATTACAAGGTGAGTATATCACCTACGGAAAGGAATTGTCAATATGCGAGAGATCAGTCTGCTGCGCCTTACGGTGCGCAATTTCAAGGGCTGTGACGCCCTGACGCTGGACTTCGGAGGTAGGTCGGCCTCCATCTACGGCGACAACGCCGCCGGCAAGACCACCGTCTACGATGCCCTGACCTGGCTACTGTTCGGAAAGGACAGCCGGGGCCAGAGCGGTTTTGAGATTAAGCCTCTGACTGCCGCCGGTGAGGTGCGGGATCACGGGGCCGTGACTGAGGTAGAGGCCCTGCTGGACGTGGACGGCCAGGAGATCGCGCTGCGCAAGACCTACTTCGAGAAGTGGTCCACTAAGCGGGGCAGCGCCGAATCCAGCTATGACGGCAACACTTGCGAGTACTTTGTGGACGGCGTCCCCACCAAGAAATATGAGTATGAGCGGCGGACCGGGGAGCTGGTCAGTGAGGAACAGTTCCGGATGCTGACCGGGGTGACCTGGTTCTGCGAGGGGATGAAGTGGCAGGATCGCCGGAAGGTTCTCTTTGAGGTGTGCGGTGTGGCCACAGACAGCGAGATTATGGCTGGGGCGCCCCAGTTCGCCGAGCTGGCCGCCGCCATGGGCCGGCTGACCCTGGACGATTTTAAAAAGAAGCTTCAGGCGGAACGGAAGGGCCTGTCTGGGGCTCGGAATGAGATGCCCGCCCGGCTGGATGAGTGCAAGAAGACGGCGGACGAGCTGGCCCGGCTGGATTTTAAGTCCATCCGGGACCATCGGAACGAGACGGCCTTCCGGCTGGAGCAGCTGCAGAGCGAGCTGGTGAAGCTTGGCCACGGCGCACTGCTGGACAGCAAGCGGAATGAACTTACCTCTGTGAAAAACCAGCTGGCGGCCCTGATCAACGAGAACAGCAGCCACCGGCAGAGTCAGATGGTTCCGGTGGAGGACAAGCGGCCCTCTATGAGAGCGGCGCTGGATAAGGCCAAGCGGGAGTTGCTGCGCTGGTCTCAGCTGGCGGCCAATGAGAAGGCGCTGATGGAGGATTTGCTCGGAAAGATCCAGGACTGCCGACAACGCTGGGCGGTCGAGGATGCTCGGGTCTTTGCCGGCGCTGCCTGCCCTACCTGTGGCCAGAGTCTTCCCGCAGAAGCTCAGGAGGCCGCCCGGACCAGCTTTGAGGCCGAGGTATCCCGCCGGAAGCAGGACGCGATTGATACGGCCAACCGGGAAAAGGCCAACCTGGCGGCGGCCAAGGAACGCCGGGAGCAGTACATCAACGACGCGGTGGCGGCAGAAAACGAGGCGGCCCGGCTGGAGGCAGAACTGGCGGACTATGTGCCCGAGGCGGCGCCTGAGATCACTGACCTGCCCGGCTATGTCCAGCGGGCGGCCGAACTGGAGGAGCAGATCCGGGGGTTGGAAGATGATGTGACCCGCCTGGAGGGCGAGTCCACAGCCATCCGGGACGAGATCAACGACAAGGTAGTCGGCCTGCGCCGGGAGCTGGATGAGCTGGACCGGGAGTTGGGCCGTGAGGCTGTGCTGGATTTCACCCAGAAGCGGATGGACAAGCTGCGGGAGGACGCCAGGAAGGCTGGGGAGAAGCTGGAGGCGCTGGACAAAATGCTGTTTCTGTGCGACGAGTTCACCCGCTATAAGGTCCGGTTCATTGAGGACAGCATCAACGAGCGGTTCGGGCTGGTCCGTTTCCGGCTGTTCCAGGAGCAGGTCAACGGCGGCCTGGCCGACTGCTGCGAGGCCACGGTGGACGGGGTGCCCTACAGCTCCCTGAATAACGGCGCCCGCATCAATGCCGGGCTGGATGTCATCACCGCCCTGTCCGACCACTATGGGGTCCGGGTACCCCTGTTCATTGATAATGCCGAGTCTGTCACCCGGCTGATCGGCGTGGAGACCCAGGTGGTCCGGCTGGTGGTGTCGGAGAGCGACAAAGAATTGAGGTGTGAATATGGGACTTAAAGTAAAAGACCGGGCCAAGCCAAAGATCCCCCCGGTGGAGCCGGGCGTGTACATCGGGATCTGCGTGGGTGTCATCGACCTGGGTGAGCAGTTTTCGGAGAAGTTCAAGAACTACCGCAACGAGGTTCAGTTTGTCTGGGAACTGGTGGGGGAGACGGTGGAGGTGGACGGGGAGCAGAAGCCCCGACAGCTGTCCCGGACCTTCAGCGTGGCCTCCAGCAAAAAGAGTAATCTGCGCGGTTTCATCGGTGGATGGAACGGCATCCAGTACAGTGACGAGCAGTTCGGGGAACTGGACCTGTTCGGCCAGGCCGGGCGGGCCTGCCAGCTGAGCGTGGTGCTGAATGAGACCGGCGAGTACGCCAACGTGGACAGCGTGATCCCGCTCCCAAAGGGAATGCCCGCCCCCACAACGGAGACGCCCCTCATCCTCTGGAATATGGACGAGTGGGACGACAAGGCCTTTGAGGCTCTGCCTGACTGGGCGCAGGAGAAAATCAAGAAGTCCACCCAGTGTCAGAAGGACCACACCCCCACGGATGCCGTGGACTTCGATAAGCCTGCCGAGGTTCAGACTACCCAGGCCGCCTCGTCCACGTCGGCCGCCGGGGGGTGTCCAATTTGAGATTTATTCCCCTGGCCAGCTCCTCCCATGGCAACGCCTATCTGCTGGATGATGGGCAAACCTGCCTGCTCATCGAGTGTGGAGTGAGCTGGAAGAAGCTGCAGAAGCTGACCGGCTTCGGCACCGCAGGCATCGTGGGCTGTCTGATCTCCCATGAGCACAAGGACCATGCCGGATGCTACGGCCAGCTGCTCAAGAACGGCATTCCCGTCTATGCCAGCCGGGGGACAGCCGAGGCCCTGGAGTGCGACCTGTTTGAGCCCCTGGAGGATAGGGAAGAGGTGGTCATCGGCACCTTCGAAATTAAGCCCTTTCCCACCTTCCACGACGCGGCGGAGCCCATGGGCTTCCTGATCCGCAGCCGGGTGGACGGGGACAAGCTTGTGTTTGCCACAGATACCGTCAACCTGGGGTATCAGTTCCCTGGCGTCAACATCGTGGCCGTCGAGTGCAACTACGATGAAGAAATCCTGGCCCGGGCGGAGCGGATGCCTGAAAAAGTGCGTCACCGGATCCATAACAGCCACATGTCCGTCATGCGGGCCTGTACCTGGCTGTCCCGGCTGGATATGTCCGGGGTGCGGGAGATCTACCTGATGCACCTGTCCGACGCCTGTTCCAACGAGTGGCTGTTCCGGCGGATGGTCCAGGATGTATGCCCCCGGCGGGTACAGGTGATCGTGTGCCCGAAAGAAAGGAGTGAATAAGAATGGCTACTGCGAAAGAGAATGCGTCCGGGATCGCCACGACCGTTCGAGTCCCGGAACCTTTTTTGGAGAAAGTCAAGGCTCTGTCTGCTGAAATTGGTGACAGTCAGAACGGCGTGATGCTTCATCTGATGTTCATGGGCATGAAAGTGTACGAGGGAACTGTTCAAATCAATCTGGATGCTCATCGAAGTACTCGGTAAGGGCACCTTCAATAAAATCGGCCAGTTGTGAATTGATAGAGCGATGTTCCGCTTTTGCAACTTCCTTAATGAGCCGGTATACTTCTTCATCTAATCGAAGGCTGAAAACTGTGGTGTGTCCTGTTTTTTTAAAGTAGCTTTTGTCTGAAATTTTCATAATAGCGCCTCCACATTATTTTGATATTAAAACAATATCACAGTGTAACTTTAAATAATAGAGTTAGAATGATATTATAATAACATCAAAATGATGTTGACAAATAAATAAGTGACGTTATAATGATGTTGAAACAATGTTGAAAGGGGCATCTTTATGAACGCTACTTATGACACCGATTTTTTGTTTGCTGTGGAAGAACTCCAGTTTCGACTTTCGTGCGCAGTCAACGCACTGGATGCGATTCACTGCGCCATGGAGAAAGGGGACGCACCCCCGGAACACTATATCGACGGATTGTTCTGCGCGTATCTCTATCTCTTTAACCTGAACGAAGAGCTTGAAAAATATGTGGATACTTGCTTTGAGGCAAGAAAAAATGACAAGGAGAAAAAATGAACGATATTCAAATTTTTAATAACCCTGAGTTTGGAGAAATTCGGACCGTAGAGGTCGGTGGCGAACCGTGGTTTGTTGGGAAGGATGTAGCGGAAGCACTTGGTTACAAGAATCCGCAAGAATCTATTAGGACCCATGTAGACGACGATGACAAAGGGGTGAGCGAAATTCTCACCCCTGGAGGTCGGCAGAAAGCACCGGTTATCAACGAATCCGGCATGTACAGTCTGGTCCTGTCCAGCAAGCTTCCAACGGCCAAGAAATTCAAACGCTGGGTTACCTCTGAGGTACTTCCGGCCATCCGCAAGCACGGCACCTATGCGGTAGATCAGTTGCTGGAAGATCCTGATCTGGCAATTCAGGCATTTACCGCGCTCAAAGAGGAACGAGCCAAGCGTAAAGCCCTTGAAGCTCAGAGAGAGTTGGACCAGCCCAAGGTGTTGTTCGCAAACGCGGTGGCCACGGCCAAGACCTCGATTCTTGTGGGTGAGCTGGCCAAGGTTTTAAAGCAGAACGGCGTAGATGTTGGACAGAACCGGCTGTTTACCTGGCTGAGAGACAACGGATATTTGATCCGGCGGAGTGGGAGCGACTACAATATGCCGACTCAGAAGGCAATGGAAATGGGCCTGTTCGAAATCAAGGAGACCGTGGTGGCCCACGCCGACGGACACACCGACACCAAGAAAACGCCCAAGGTAACTGGTCGGGGGCAGCAGTATTTCATAAACAAATTTCTTGGTACTTAAACTGCGAGCGGCGGGGCTGGGGCGTCCTGGCCCCGCCATTTGATAGGAGGTGGTTGGTTGGCTGGCCGAAAACGGAAAACGGGCATCGAGTTCTCCGGCTGGGACGTGGATGTGTTCGATGACCCGAAGATAGAGCGGCTGATCGACGAGAAGGGCATCCAGGCATTCGTGGTGTTCTTCTGCGTCTGCCAGAGGATCTATGCCACCAACGGCTACTTCATGCCCTGGAGCGCCGAGAACGCCCCTGGGATCAAGCGAATGATCGGCGGCGGGATCGACAGCAAATTCGTCGTGGAAGCGGTGGACTTCTGCCTGGATGTCGGGTTGTTCGTTTCCGAAATCTTTGCGGAGTACGGCGTCCTGACCAGCAAAGCAATCCAGAAGAATTACGCCGTTGTGCTGCCGCGGAGACGCCGAAAAGAGGTGGCCGCCGAGTACTGGGTGGCACCCGAGAAGGATAGCGGCGGGGCGGTGCCTGTGCCCCTGACAGAACTGGAATAATTCTATTTGCTGTCAGCAAAAGCCTATTTGTAGCAAGCAAAAGACCATTTGCTGTCCGCAAATGACACATAGTTATAGTAAGAGTAAGAGTTATAGTAAGTACTCTATAACCTATACCCTCTACTACTATCGGGGGGGGCGCGCTACTGGAAGTCTTACAGTAGAAGAACAGGGAGGACCCCTTCGGCTGCCCGCCCCCCATTGAGGAGATTTTTGAGATGACCAAGGATGAAATGAACGAAGCCTGGAGACTGATCGGCGCCTATAAGAGGGGCGACAAGAGGATGAAGGACCAGGAGTTGTTGAGAGCGTGGTATCTGGCCCTTGCTCCGTACCAGCTGGCAGACGTGAAAGAGGCGATCATCTCACATTTCCGGGAGAGCGGCTTTTGGCCCGACGTGGCTGAGATCGTCCGCAAGCTCCCAGAGATCCCCGGTGCAGGCAGGGAGAAGCGAGAGAACGTCGATCCTGGTTTTGCGCGGCAGGCTCGGTGGGTCAGAGAGTTTCACGACAGGCTGTATTCCGCGCTCCGAGCCTATAACCTTCCGACCTCAGAAGAAGCAAAGCAGGAAGGCGTTACATTTCCGGCGTGGCATAAGATGCTCGAAGCGAATGGGATTGATACCGGTGATCTGCTTGTAGAGGCCTGGAAGGCGTCCGAACAGGAACCGGCTGCCCCAGCGGTGTGACCCATGGCCAAGCGCGGTAAGAACGTCTGGTACACCATCTGGGACGCTGCCACCGACGAGGTTCTGGCCTTCGGGGACGGCCCCACCTGCGCCCGGATGCTGGGAACGAGCCTCGGGAGCTTTTACAGCACCGTGAGCCGGGTGGTCAGCGGGGAGTATAGGTGCTGGGTGGTTTTGAAGGAAATCATTGAGTGAACATTTGAGGAGGACAACAAAATGCCTAACTGTAACATTTGCCACCAGCCGGTGGACAAGGGCTTGGTGCACCATTCGGACTGCTGGGAGAAAGCGGTCAATGACATGAGCCAGAAGTTTTGCGACGACTACTGCCGTTGGCCCAGGGAGGTCAAGGACGAGGACGGCCTGGAGGAGCTGCACTTCGCCAGCTGCCCGTTGATCCAGGTACTGAACCTGGGACTGTGAGGTGCGGGATGAAAGAAAACGTTCTGGAGCGCATGGAGCGTATTGACGCCAAACAAAAAATGGCTGATTTTCAGGTGAAAATGAATATGGACTATGCGTTCAAAAAGAAATACGCGGCAATCCGAGCCAAG
>Ga0129308_1002221_pt1 | contig 17191 bp, 11 predicted proteins | sample L827metagenome_FD_94440 | JGI IMG/M metagenome (GOLD analysis project Ga0129308, IMG submission 94440) | Ring-tailed lemur group fecal microbial communities from Wisconsin, USA - L827 metagenome | ecosystem: Host-associated > Mammals > Digestive system > Large intestine > Fecal | place: USA...
CAGGATTGGCGCGGATGGATCGTCCGCAGGCGGGGCTGGCGCGGATGCAGCGTCCGCTGCCGACAACAGCCGGAACGCAGCGCCGCTGCACACATCCGACGCACTGACAGAGTGCATGGCCGCCCTGCACGTACATCCGACGCTCGCCGCCCTGCTGGGACGGCAGCAGTAATTTTGCAATCCAACAGGAGATAAACAGATGCATCATACATTATCAACCGTTAAAACGATCCTCGTGCATATCGTCGTCCTCCTCCTCGTCTTCATCGGGGCGGTCATCGGGTTTGCGCGCTGGATCAACCAGACTGTGCCGAATACTGCGCAGGCGATGGAGAATTCCTCGTTCCCGCTTGTCTATATGCAGAACGGGGGCGTCAGCTACAACTGTCTGCACGGGTATGCGTACGAGATGGACGTCAATTATATCCGCGATACGGTGACGGTTCTGAACGACGACCATGAGCTGCAGATTCAGATACAGCCGTTCGATACGAACATAGAGAGTGTGTCGTATGAGGTCCTGACGCTCGACGGCAGCCAGTCGCTCGAGAACACGAAGGTCATCAAGATGACGGAGGACAACAATTACATCAACGCGACGCTCCAGATCCAGAACAATATGCTTCTCGAGCAGGAGTATATCCTGAAGCTCCGGGTGACCGCGGGCGGCCGGGATATCTATTATTACACCCGGCTGCTGCTGGAGGACGGCCTGCATCTTGGCGCATACCTCGATTTCGTGACCGGCTTCTATGCGAAGTGCGTCAACCGGAATGACCAGAATTCGCTGGGAACGGTCGTTGAGCCGGACGAGACGACGGGGAAGAGCAAGACGCTTGCGGTGATGGATATTCATGACAGCGTTGACCAGTTGATGTGGGGCAGCCTGAATCCGCAGATTTACTACAAGCCGACGCCAAGCCTTGTCGATATCAACGGTACCACCGCGTCGTTTGTGCTCGATTACAGGATCACGGCGGTCGACAGCGAGGGCGTGACAGGTATTTTCAATATCAAGGAATTTTACCGTCTGCGCTACACGGATACGCGAATTTTCCTGCTTGATTTTACGCGGACGACGGACGAGGTATTTAATACCGACCGCACGGTTCTTGTGGACGACGGCATCAACCTTGGCATTACGGATACGGACGTCGAGTTCGCGTTCGATGAGAAGAAGCGGACGGCCGCGTTCGTTCAGGAGAATGAGCTCTGGACCTACAGCATCAACAGCAGGAAGCTCACGCGCGTCTTTGGCTTCCCGCAGGCCGAGAACATGGACTACCGTGATTTTTATGATAAGAACAATATCAGGATCCTCAAGGTCGAAGAAACGGGCGATGTCTGGTTCGCCGTGTCCGGCTACATGAACCGCGGACGCCATGAGGGTGAGAATGGTATCGGGATCTATTATTATGAGGAAGCGTCGTCGACGGTTACGGAGATTCTGTTCATACAGACGATGGAGTCGTACGATACGCTGAAGCTCGATATCGACTCGCTTGCATATATCACTGACGACCAGAATGACTGCTACGTGCTGCTCGAGGGGATTATTTACCGGATCAATCTGGCGACGCGTGAATACGAGCGTGTGGTCGACGGTGTGAATAACGGATGCTTTGCGAGCTCAGAGACGAATCGCTATTTCAGTTGGCTCAAGGAGGGCGAGCGGTACAATTCGCAGACGCTCTACACGATGGATTTTGAGACGGGCAGCGTCCGCGAGGTGACGTGCGGTGCGGATGAGCGGATCAGGCCGGTTGGCTACATGGGGGAAGACCTCGTGTACGGCAAGGCGCTTGCTTCCGATATCGATCTGACAAATGAGGGAAATGAGATCTTCCCGATGCACCAGCTTGTGATTGTGAACGGGGATGGTGAGGAGATCAAGACATACGGGCAGGCCGGCGTCTATGTGACCGGGGCCAGCCAGACGACGAATATGCTGAAGCTTACGCGTGTCGTCAAAGAAAACGGCGTGTACAAGGAGACGACGGAGGACAGTATTGTCAGCACCAACACGGAGGAGGATGTCGTCTACGGCATCACGACCAGGGAGGATGAGGTCCGCCAGACGGAGATTGTGCTGCGCGTGGGTGCGAAGGCTTCCGGCGGGATGCCGCAGGTCGTGACAGCCAAAATGATTCTCGACAAGACGACTCAGCCGGTCAGGATTCCGGCGAATATGGAGAAGGAGCCTCTTTATTATGTATATGCGGAGGGACGTATGGAGAGCAGTTGGCCGACGGCGGCCGAGGCGATCTACCGGGCGAATGAGAAGGTTGGCGTCGTAATCAACGAGAAGAAGGAGTTTGTCTGGGAGCGCGGCAACAAGAAGGAGAGCAGCAAGATCAGCCTCGGGGATATTCCGGATATCGTGAAGACGGGGACAATGGATGAGACGAAGCTTCGGGAGGCGCTTGGCAAGGAGGTCATCAGCCTGAGCGGTCTGACACTCGAAGAGGTGCTGTATTTCGTAAGTCAGGGGCGTCCGGTCATTGCTGCGACGCCGGAGGGCAGCGTGATTATTACCGGATACGATGATTACGGCAATACGATCCTGCTCGATCCGGGTGCGGAGGAAACGTATTTCTACGGCCCGAATGACAGTAAGGAGCTGTTCGAGAAGGGCGGCAACCGCTTTGTGACGTATCTGGAGACGGATGCGGACTAATGAAACGCATAAGCCTGCGGGCGGAAAGGGAGGAAGGAGAATGAGAAGAAAGAGATGGGCTTTAACGGCAATGTCGGCGGCGGTGCTGGCTGTTTCATTTACGGGATCAGCATATGCTGCGGAGGACACATACACGATTGGTATCTGCCAGCTCGTGCAGCATGAGGCGCTGGATGCGGCGACGCAGGGGTTCCAGGATGCGGTGACGGAGGCGCTCGGGGACAGGGTTGCCTTTGACGTACAGAATGCGCAGGGAGATGTATTCAACTGCACGACAATCATGAACGGATTTGTATCGTCGGGCGTTGACCTGATTCTCGCGAATGCGACGGCAGCGCTGCAGGCCGCGGTGACTGCGACGACGGAAATCCCGGTTCTCGGGACTTCTGTGACAGGGTATGCAGTTGCTCTGGATCTTGACGGGTTCGACGGGACGGTAGGAGGAAATGTCTCGGGGACCTCGGATCTTGCGCCGCTTGACGGACAGGCGGATATGGTGCAGGAGCTGTTCCCGGATGCAGAGCAGGTCGGCCTGCTGTACTGCTCGGCTGAGCCGAATTCGCAGTATCAGGTGGACGTAATGACAGAGGAGCTCACGGCGCGCGGCTATGCGTGCGAGCCCTACAGCTTTTCCGACTCGAACGATCTCACGTCGGTTGTGAGCGCGGCGGCGGCCTCATGCGATGTGATCTTTGTGCCGACTGACAACACGGCGGCGTCGAACGCAGAGCTGATTGCAAATATCTGTATCCCGGAGGGAATCCCGGTGATTACCGGCGAGGTGGGCCCGTGCAGAATCTGCGGTGTCGCGACCTTGACGATCAGCTACTATGACCTCGGCTATGCGACCGGCAGGATGGCGGTCCGGATTCTGGAGGACGGCGAGGATATCGGGACGATGCCGATTGAGTTTGCGCCTGTCTTTACAAAAGTATACAACGCGGAGCTCTGCGGGAAGCTCGGCGTGGAAGTGCCGGATGACTACGTGGCACTGGATGAAAAGTAATGCAGCAGTTCAGGCAGGGCTTTGCTCTTTGTGGCAAAGCCCTGCGAGCGTATAGATTCGATTAAATTAACAGATAATTCAGAGAAATTTCAGTCATGCCAATTCAGGCCATATGAGAATTTTGGGGGATATCGAAAGATTGTAAAGTAAATCTGCACAAAAAATCGAATTGTCTCCCGGATTCTCCCCTTTCATCAACAAATCATTCCCAGTTTATCCACAGAAAAAGCGTAATAAAAACGTAATAAAATGAAGTTATACACTGACTTATCCACATTATCCACATTTTCCGCTGTGAATAAACACCCGAACAAAGGTTTTACAAAAGAACGGACGTTTTGTGGATTGTGATAAAATGTGAAAATTTGAAAGGAAATGGAAATTGACTGTTGACATCAAAAAAATCCGACAAATATAGAAAAAGACAGATTATTCTAAATAATCAGGATAAAACAAACAAAAAACACAGAGCGAAATTGCTTCCGCCCTGTGTGAAATCGTTTATGACCAGTACCGGACTGCCTTGATCGGCGTCTGATAATCGTAGTTGGAAATCTTAACCCCGCCCTTCGGATACGGCTGGGAATTGCTCGCGTGTACGATCTGGTTGTTCCCGATGTAGATCGCCACATGCGATGCGTAGTTGGCCGAACCGTAGAAAAGCAGGTCGCCCGGCTGGATGCTTGAGATATCAACCGTTACCGCCGGTGTGTAGCCCTCCTTCTGGATCTTGGAGGAGGATGGCCCCTTCATCTGGTCGTCCGCGATGCGGAGGAGCTTGTAATTAAAGTTCTTGAAAATTGTCTGAACGAAGCCGGAGCAATCCGATCCTTTCACCGGATCGATGCCGCCGTACACGTACGGATTGCCGATAAACTGCAGCGCATAGTTCACAATCTTCGCGCCGGACGTACTGCTGTCGATCTTGATGCTCGTCTCGCTCGTGATCACGCCATTCGCATTGATCACATACTGTTTCGCTCCGACAATGATCGAGACGGAGGCAGCCATCGTACCGTCTGAATAGAAATAGTACTTTGTCACGCCGATTGTCTGCAGCCCGGTCACCATCGCTCCCGTGGAGTCAAAATAGTAGGTGTTGCCGGAGAGCTTCAGGAAGCCGGTCACCATGTTGCCGTTGGAGTCAAAGTAGTATTTCTTGCCGCCCGACTCAGACCATCCCGTCTTTTTCTCCTGATCGGTGCGCGCTCCGTCGCTGCCGACATAATATTTGCCAACCCAGGTGCTGCGGACCATCTTGCCCGCATTGTCGAAATAATAGTATTTCGACTGGATAGTCACCCAGCGGTTCTTCGCCGCTATGCCGTTTTTCTTGAAATAGTAGGTGTCGTTGCCAATCTCCTTTTTGGAGTGGGTGAGCTTGAGGCCGGTCGTTTCGTCAAAATAGTAGATATTCGTACCGACCACGTGCAGGCCCCTGAGGATTGCACCGTCGCTGCCCGCGTAATACCGCTTCGAGAGGATCCAGCGTTTCTTCATGAGCTTGCCGGCCTTGTTCAGGTAGTATTTGTTGTCATTCAGCGTCAGCCAGCCGGTCTGGCGGTCGCCGCTCGCGTTGAAGTAGTAGGTCGAGCCCTTGATCGTCGCGAAGCGGTTGGCGAACATGATACCATTCTTGTTGACGTATTTCGTGCCGATCCACTTCTTCTTAGCCATGACGCCGTTCGTGTCAAAATAGTAGATCTTGTCATTGTACGTCTGCCAGCCGGTCTTCTTGTTGCCATCGTTGTCAAAAAGATAAGTCTTTTTTTTGATCGTCACAAGCCCCGTAGCCATGCGTCCGCTTTTCTTGACGTATTTGCCGTCGATCCACATGCTCTTCTGGATCACGCCCTTGCTGGGCCCGCCGTAGTAATAGTAGCTGCCTACACGGATCCAGCCCTTCTGCAGAACGCCGGTCGACGGGTTCAGGTAATATTTATGGCCGCTCAAGGTCAGCCAGCCCTTGACGAGATTGCCGTCGGAATCGTAGTAGTAGGTCTTACCGTTCTCCGTAACCCAGCCGACATTGTTCTTCACGCCGGTGTACCTGCCGTTCTCTCCAACCCATTTGCCGTCGATCCACTTGTTGACCGCCAGCGAACCATCCGCCTGGAAATAGTAGTTATTCACCCATTTATTGACTGCGAGGACGCCTGTTTTGTCCGCGTAATATTTCTTCGTGTCAGTGTGAATCCAGCCCTTCTGCATGATGCCGTTCGCATTGAAGTAGTAGGTGTAAGAACCGATTGTCTTCAGGCCGGTCACATACCCGGGAGACGCCGTCTGCGTATACATCTTACCGGCGCCGGTTGTCGTCCAGGCGGCATTTGCCCTGAGGACGGGCGCTGCAAACGTCAGCATCCCGGCGAGAGACAGCATCGCAATCACCCTGCCGCCGCACGCCGGGCCCATAGAGCCCCTTTTATTCATCATATTATTCAATCCTCTCGCTCACATGATGTGAGAAAACAAAAATTACAAATTCTTTACATCTTAATTAAGATATTACCCGATATTTAACAGAAAGTCAATAATTTCAATGGAAAAATATATATTTTTACGGGCCGGATGTACAGTTATGGCAATTTTGATTGCAGAAACGTCATGGACAGGGTATGATAAGAGCATCAACCGTTTTGCAGCGGAAATGCAGAAAATATGAATATGCTGAAATTAGCAAAAAGTATCAGAATGGAGGATAAGGTAGATGAAGAAGAAAAAAGCAATTATGATGTTGTTAGCAATTATTTTGGCTATGTGCCTTTGTATGCCTGTTTCGGCGGCAAGTAAGAATGTGACCAAGAAATATAACAAACAAGTTTCGAAGATGCTAAGAAATTTTGACAGTTATTTTGGGTATGGCTGTGGAAGAGGAAAGAAATTTAAATTTGATAGTTATTGCAGGACGACAATGGTCTATTTGCCGAATTTATATACGATATATGATAAAAGCACCCAATATGCCAAGAGTAAACTTAGCAGTCAGATGAAATTATACTTTGGAACCAAATCAGTAAAATTAAAAAAATTTGAAGGGTATAAATGGTTTTCGAATCCCTCTTACTTAATACAAAACAACAACGGGAAAATTGTATATGTTGGTGGTGATTGGGGAGAGGTCTATCCAGTGGGGACTGTAAAGAAGATTGTTCAGACCAGTTCTAAAATGTTTACTGTTACGTATCAGATCGATGGCTATGATTCAGTTATAAAAAAGAAATGTGGGAAGATGGGTACCTATAAGATCTATTTGAAAAAAACTAAAAACAAGAATGGATTTATTATTGCAAATATCAAACGGACAGAAACAAAAAATGTAGCAATATAATTGTAACCAGTGATTATTAGATCACAAGAGGGCTTCATGGCTATGGAAAAGCTGTGAAGCCCTTTTGCATCTGTATTTGGTAAACTGAATCGGAGAAAGAACGGATGGGTTTCCGTTATATCATGCGATGTGTCAGCGCATTGCAACCATATTGCGTGTGACTGACAAAACGGCATATATTGTAGAAGAAAGCAAATTGATTTTAACTTAATATTGATATTTAACTGTATAAGAGTTACAATATAAAAACAGAGTTAGGGAGGGGGAGAACATGAGATTTTTGAAACGAACACTTCATATGGACGTGAAGGTGAATAAGGATCAGCAGAAATATCCACTGCCCAACTATATCCTCAGTAGATATTCGATTTGCACTGCGTGGTTTGACACACAAAAAGTAGTTTTGCTTTATCCTAAAACAGAGTTAGAGCAGATTAATGTCATCAGGAAGCATATTCAAAAGCTGCAAAGCCTGGAGAAAATACCAGTGGTTATTGTACTGACAAGGATTACGGCAAGACAGCGTCAAAATTTGATTGATGCAGGTATCCCGTTTGTTGTAGAGAACAAACAGTGCTATCTTCCGTTTATGGGAACTGTCCTGACTGAAAGATGCGACGGTGAAATGAATTCCGTTGAAAAGCTCCTTCCGTCTGCACAGTTGCTTTTGTTTTATTATATACAGAAGAATCAAAAAGAACTCTACGCGAGTGAAGCGGTAGAAGCACTTGGCGTATCCGCGATGACAATTACCCGTGCAGTCCGGCAACTGGAACAAACGGGCCTGATCAGCACTTATAAGAGAGGAGTACTGAAGATTATTACTTCTGAATACGCGGGAAGAGCGTTGTTTGAAAAAGCGAAGGAATATTTGTCAAGTCCCATTAAGCGAAAGCAGTATATTCCTAAATCTGAGGTTAACCAGACTTTGTATATAGCAGGAGATCAGGCATTGGCGATGTATTCGATGCTGAATCCGCCGAGAGTGGACTGCTATGCGACAGGAACTCCTGACAAGTGGAAAGTGTACATGGCAGATGATCTTGTGGATGATACACAGCAGGTCGAACTGCAGGTGTGGAAATATGATCCGCAGGTACTTGCACAGGGCGCTGCGGTGGATGTGCTGTCTCTGGCAATGTGCTTTATGGATGATCCGGATGAGCGTGTTGAGGAGTCTGTGGAAGAAATGCTGGATGCATACTGGAGGGATAAGAATGGTTAAAGGAATTAATAAACAGATTTGATCGATCCGAAGGCTATGGTTTCAGCCCCTGATGCCGTGCTGTGAGATATCCGCGAGTTTACTGAACGGATGGAAGATGAGGCTGTTGACTTGAAGCAGTTGGGAATTGTAGGGCGCAGCAAAGAAGAGATTCTTGAGGAATTGAGAAGGATATACATAAATGAGGAAACATAGGGTGAAAAAATGGAACCCGACTTGACATTTGGGAGATTTCTGAGAAAATAAGAAAGAAGTACGGAGCAGTTGCGAAAGGTACAAGTACAGGGATACGAGGAGAGATGAGATGAGGCTGAGAAATATTCCGGGCTCGCGCGAGGTAATTGCCAAGAGCCCGTTCGTCGTGCATGAGGATGTGATGCGCGATCAGAAGGGACACTGGAGAGAGGTGTTTGGAAATGACGCCCCGCTGTATATTGAGGTCGGCATGGGGAAGGGGCGTTTTATCACGGAGCTGGCGCGGCAGAATCCCGGGCGCAATTACGTCGGGATTGAGAAGTATTCGAGCGTGCTGCTGCGTGCGCTGGATAAGCGGGAGAAGGATCCGGAGCTGACGAATCTGAAATTTCTGCGCATGGAGGCGGAGGATTTGACCGAGGTGTTCGGGCCGGGCGAGGTGGCCGGGATTTATCTGAATTTTTCCGATCCGTGGCCGAAGGACCGTCACGCGAAGCGGCGTCTGCCGAGCAGGGAATTTCTTGCGCGCTACGACCAGATCCTCGTCCCGGACGGCGTCGTCGAATTCAAGACGGACAACAGGGGGCTGTTTGATTTTGCGCTTCTCGAGGCGCAGGAGGCCGGGTGGCATCTCGATGCGTGCACGTTCGATCTGCACCATGACGCAGAGCTGTCGCGGGGCAATATCATGACCGAGTATGAGGAACGTTTTTCGTCTCAGGGGAATCCGATCTGCAAGCTGATTATTTCGCGGTGAGCTGATGCGGTTATCATGGTGAAGCAAACGATTGCCACGGTGAGCTCCTGATTGTTGTGGTAATATATATGGCTTCTGCAATGGGCTGTTTCTGACCGCATGACAGGTTTATGACAGCACGGCTGTGATTGATGTGGTAAGCGCGGTACGCCTGTCACGGATCCGTCAGCTCGCGCATATCCTGTAAAAAAGGCAGTTACTGTTCAGGCCGGAGCGAACAGTAACAAAAAGGCGTGATGGATTATGCGCGTCCAGGGCATACGCAGGAAAATGTACTGCTTCGCGTGCGACAAGCCCTTCCTTGACAAAAAGGCGCTGCAGCTCCGTCGTTCTCTCGACGAGATCAAGAAGCTGCTGGCCTGCGGCAGGAATAAGAAATAAAATCGTTATAAAAAAATGGAGCCGGATCAATCGTCCAGCTCCATATTTTTAAGTGCGCTTTCAACCTGGGCCTCGGAAATGTTCCTTTTCTGCAGGCGCCAGGTGAGGTAGCGGTCGAGCAGATAGCTGATGACCGCGACGACCGGGACGCCGAGGAACATACCGATCACGCCGGCGATGCTGCCGCCGACGGTGATCGCAAAGATGATCCACAGCGGCTTCATGCCGGTCGAGTTGCCGAGGATCTTCGGGCCGAGGATCAATCCGTCGAACTGCTGCAGGCAGAGAATCAGGATCGCGAAGGCAAACGACTGAAGCGGGCTGATGAACAGCAGGATCAGAATGCCGGGGATCGCACCGATGAACGGGCCGAAGTAAGGAATCATGTTCGTGACGCCGACGACAATACTGATCAGCAGCACGTACGGAAGTCGCATGATGCTCATCAGGATGAAGCACAGGACACCGATGATCGTCGAGTCAATAAATTTGCCTACGACGAAGCTGCTGAAAAGCCGGTTGCATTCCGTCAGGATCTCCTGACACGCCGGAATGTATTTCTTCGGAAGGAACGCATAGATCAGCCGCCAGCATCCGTGCATCAGACGCCGCTTGTCGTAGAGGATGTAGACCGATACGATAATCGTGATCAGCAGGTTCACGATCCATGACGCGATGGACATCGACAGCGTGTAGATCGCAGGCACCATGTTCGTGGCCATGTCACGGGCAGTCGAGATCATATCCGGCAGCGTATCCGTCAGCGGCTTGGTGAGCGCGGCAATGTCGATCTCAGGGAAGCGTTCCTGAAGCTCATTCAGCAGCAGCAGGAAGGAATTGTAGGCATTCGGAATGAAGTTATTCACGAAGTCGCCGAAATTCTCTGCAATCTCAGGCAGGACATACCGCAGCATGATCAGGATCAGGCCGATCACGATTGTATAAGTGATCATGATCGCGAGGCCCGTATGCAGGCCGTGGCGGAGCTTCCATTTCGCCTTATCGCACAGCTTCTGGATCAGTCGGTAAAATACGTGAACCATCGGATTCAGGATGTACGCAAGCAGCGTGCCGAAAATAAAAGGACTCAGCATACCGAGCACCTGACCAACCCACGCCTTGGTCTTGTCAATATCAATGATCATTTTAAAAATAATCGCCGACGCGAGGATCATGACGACGCCATAGACGCAGATGGTAAAATACCGGTTGTTCTTGATGAACCGCTGGCTCTCCCCGGGCGGAGTGTCTCCGACAACACGGTGTGCGGAACTGTATGCGGACTCCTGTCTGCCTGCTTTCTGAATAACCTCGCTGCGTTCCTGTTTTATGCCGTTGGAATCAGGCTTCATAAAATCAGAATCCTTTCTTATTTATATAAAATGTATGTTATGATACCGTAGCAGATACAGTATAGAGGATTTCGGAGCCGTATGCAAGTACGGCAAATATTAAAAAAGGATAAAAACCGCAAAAAATGTTTCTGCAAAAAAAATAAAAAAATTTGAAAAAAGTACTTGCATTTTTAAAAACCTTGTATTATAATATGCCTTGCTTGTGAGGGACAGGCAAACAAAATGAATAAGCGCGATTAGCTCAGTTGGTAGAGCACCTGACTCTTAATCAGGGTGTCCAGGGTTCGAGCCCCTGATCGCGCATTGAAAGTATCGCTTTTGCAAGGGTTATGCCTGCGGGGGCGGTGCTTTTTTTTGCGCACTCTGCTGAAAATAATATATACAAATCAAAAAGCTGCGGCGGCTTCCTTTTTAAATGGTTCCGGTCTATTAGCTTTTTCTGCTTTTTTATTAGTTTTCTTGATTTTTCGAAAAGCTCCCCCAATATATATCCTGTTTTATGGTATATTCAAAGCATCCAAATGATCTATCCGGAGGGACGTTATGAAGAATTATTATAATATCAGGGATTACGGCGCGGCGGGCGACGGGAGGCAGAATGACCAGGCGGCGATCCAGCGGGCGATCGATGAGTGTCATAAGAACGGCGGCGGGCGCGTGCTGCTGTCGGGAGGGGCGTTCCGGGCGGGGACGCTCTATCTGAAATCGAATGTGTGTCTGGAGGTAGACGGCTCTGCGAGGCTGGAGGCGTACGGGGATATTGCGTGCTACGGGGCGGATACGCATTATAATCGTTACCGCAATGAGCATGATCTTGACCGGTGCTGGATCTATGCGGAGGATGCGGAGAATATAGGGATTGCCGGAAATGGAATCATAGACGGGAGGGCGGAGCTGTTTCCGAACGAAGGCAGCATCTACCGGCCGATGATGTTCCGCTTCCTGCGGTGCAGGAATATCCATATCTCGGACATCAGGCTGTACAATGCGACGTCGTGGACGACGGCCTTTCTGGACAGCGCGTATATCTGGGTGCGCGGGGTGGATATCAGGAATGAGAAACGATACAATGGAGACGGCCTGGACTTCGACGGGTGCAGCCATGTATACGTTTCGGACTGCAATATCCGGGGGACGGACGACAATCTCTGCCTGCAGGCGGGCAATCCGGCGTACCCGGTGGAGGACGTCCACATTACGAACTGCTCGTTTTCTTCTATCTGCGCGGCGGTCCGCATCGGGCTCAAGTCGGTCGGTACGATCTCGAATGTCGTGATCAGCAACTGTACGATGCACAATGTCTGGCGGGAAGGGATTAAGCTTGAGTGTACGGAGGGCGGCTGCATTTCGGATATTACCGTGTCCAATGTGACGATGAAAAACGTTTCGAGGCCGGTCTTCGTGATCCTGAACAACCGTTTTGATCCGGAGGATCTCGGAAATTCCGTGGAGCTGACCGCGATGCCGGAGATCGGGAGAATGAGCGGCCTGCTCTTCCAGTCCATCCTCATAACGGATGAGGATGAGATGAAGCAGGAGCATAGGAGGTTCGACAATGATCTGATGGGCTCCCCGGCTTTTCACGGAATACGGTTTGACGCGGAGAAGGATCACCCGATTGAAAATGTGATCATCAGGGGGATGTCCTACACCGGGACCGGCGGGGTGAAAAGGAGTGAGATCCCGGAGGAATACCCCGAGGTGCTCGACAGGAAGAAGTACCCGGAGGCCGTTGTGTCTGAGAATTATTACCCGGACTGGAGCAGGGCGTCGTTCATGGATCTGCGGAACGTGAAGCATCTGATCATAGAGGATGTGATGGTCCGGCTGCTGGAGCAGGACGAGAGGGAGCCTGTGATTCTGGAGCGGTGTGAGCTGCTGAAGGCGGCAGGAATTTACAATCTATCGGAGTAATATGGAACAGGAAAGTCTATGACGAAGGGGCGGCGAAGGAATGCAGATGAAAAAAAGTTTTCGAAGACGGCTGATGCAGGTGGTTTTGCTGTCCACGATCGGGATATCTACCATTGTCATTCTGCTTGCCACAGCCAATTATACAATTACATACATCAGGAAAGAACAGCAGATGGCCAGAAAGCAGGAGGAAATCATCCGGAATGCGCTGGATCAGGAGCTGGAATCGTTATACCAGCTCGGGAAAATGATGAAAAACGACGGGACGATTCAGCGGTATATGGAGGAGGATCCGGCGCTTCTGGACGGGAGCTTTCTGAATGACGTGTCCATGTCGCTGATTAATTATAAGAAGCTGAATCCGAATATCAGGCATCTTTCCCTGCTGCGGTATTCGGACGAGAGTATCGACTACGTCGGGAGCGCGTGGCGCGCCAACCGGGAGACGCTGTACCGGGAGCTGGCGGACGCGTATGCCCGGGCGGAGAATACGGCAAGCGGCGAGGAGCGGATTTCCGTCGATGAGGATGTGTTTTGCAGGGGAGAGCACGTATTGAACCTGTTTTTCCCGGTGTATAACACGTATTCGGTCTACCAGCAGATGGGAGTGATCTGTGTCGGGATTCCCGAGACTGTGATTCAGGAGTATTATTCCGGGAATTTCTTTGACAGTATTCTGCTCGCGGACCAGGAGGGCGTCGTTCAGTCGCATCAGCAGCCGGAGCAGATCGGTCGGATCTGTGAGGAGGCAGAGCTTTTGGATTCGTCCGGGGAGATCTGCTACAGGCGCGGGCGGTACTACCTGATGCTGCAGCTTGAATCCTGTAGCTGGCGGCTTGTTGCGGAGATTTCGATTCTGCGGATTTTGAAAAATGCAGGCGGCGTGCTGCTGTTCTCCGTATGCGTGATGTGCCTGATGTGCGCGAGCCTGATGCTCTACTGCTACAAGGCGGCGCAGAAGCTGATCCATCCGGTCGAGGATTTGAAGGACCGGATGGCGTCCGTGGCGAGGGGCGACATGACGATACGGATGGACGTGGAGTATCAGGAGGAAGAATTTAATGAGATGGCCAGAAGCTTCAACGTGATGGTCAGAAATGTGGATCAGCTCATGGAGCGGATTAAGGAGGAGCAGCTTCAGCTTCAGAAAATCAAGCTGAGTGCGCTTCAGGAGCAGATCAAACCGCATTTTCTGTATAACACGCTGGAATGCATTCATATGCAGGCTGTGATCGACGGGAATGAAGAGATCTCCCGTCTCGTGCTGGCGCTGGCGTCCTTTTACCGGCTCTGCCTTGGCAAAGGGCAGGACGTCGTTTCGCTGAAGCAGGAATTGTCCCATATCGGGAATTATCTGATCATTCAGAATGTCCGGTATCAGAATATTATCCGTTTTCACAGGGAGATTCCGGAGGAGTACGGGGAAATCCCGATTCTGAAGATGACGCTCCAGCCTTTGATCGAGAACTGTATTTATCATGGGATCAAGGTGAAGGAGGGAAGGACCGGCGATATTTTTGTCACGATCAGGAAGGATGGAGAGGATGCGGTGCTCTCTGTGTCGGATAACGGGGAAGGGATGACGCAGGAGCAGATCAGACAGCTAAACGAGCGCATTCAGACCTTTGACGAGCAGAACGGGTACGGCGTCAGGAATGTGAACCGCAGGCTCAAGATCTTTTTCGGGCCGCAGTATGGGCTCACATACAGAAAAAATGACGGGCAGGGGATCACGGTGGACATCCGGATTCCGTTTTCCCGTCAGAATGAGGAACATGGAAAGCAGGGGGAAGCATGTACAAGGTATTGATCGTGGATGATGAGGATATCATCCGCAGAGGGTTACAGGTCATTATTGACTGGAAAAAACTGGGGGTGGATGAGATCTACACGGCGGCTTCCGGGGAGCAGGCGGCAGAGCTTCTGGAAAAGGTCCCGGTAGATTTCATGCTGACGGACATCTGTATGGTGAATATGAGCGGTTTGGAGCTGATCGAGAAGGTGAACCGGAGCGATACGGATATGAGAATCGTGGTTCTGACGGGATACGACAGCTTCGAGTATGCCAGACAGTGTTGCAGGATGGAGGTGCATGATTTCCTGCTGAAGCCGATCGACCGGGAAAGCCTGGAAACCGCCGTAAAAAAGCAGCTTGAGATACTTCGGAAAAGCCGGGAGGAGAAGAGCCGGAAGCAGATCGAGTACCGTGCGGAGGGGCTGGCGGAGCAGTACCGCCAGGAAAAATTCTGCCGCGCGCTGGTCGAGGGGGCGATTGACCAGGAGGAGGTGAACCGCGTCTGCGCCCGGTATCATCAGGATCCCGGGGAAGCGGTGCAGGCGATCGTGCTGCTTCCCGTTCTGGAGCAGGAGCGGTCGTGGAAAGCCGGATATGAGTATCAGTACCTGCTCGCCAAAAATATCAGTATCAGCCTGTATGATGCATCCGGGCAGGGGCTGACCTTTGAGGACTCCCTTGGCCGGATCGTCGTGGGGATGTTCTGCGGGGAGCAGTATGACGAGGTCGAGGAGCGCGTGCGCGCACTGAAAACCATTCTGTACGAGGAGACAGGATGCTCCGTGAATATCCTGATCGGGAACCGGGTGGAGGGCCTGCAGTATCTGAAAGCCTCCTATCAGGACGCGGTGTCCATCATCCCGCAGATTAAGGAGAAGCATTCCGCGATCTACCTCACGCCCAAATCGGAGCAGCGGCTGAAGATTTTCCGTGAGACCGTGGCGGAGCTGCAAAGGATCATGGAGGAGAAGATAGACGATCTGGAGGTACTGCTGAAAACGTACGATACCTATATCCGCTGCACGAAGTCGTACAATCTGAGCGAGTCGATGATGCGCCGCACGCTGTACCGCCTGCTGTCGGCGCTGTACTATGAGTACCGCATCGACCGGGGCGAGAAGGAGGACAACTATATCAACCAGTTGATTGACAGCCTGACAAAATGCAATAATGAGGAGATGGCGGTAGTCGGACGGGAATGCATTCTGCACCTTTTCAACCGGGAGAAGGAGAATGTCCATGATGTTGTCCGGACTGCGAAGGAGTACATCAAGGAGCATTTGTCGGAGGAGCTTTCGCTGGATATCCTGGCGCGCCAGTCCTACATATCTCCGGTCTATTTCTCGCGGCTGTTCAAGCAGGAGACGGGGGAGGGCGTCAGCGAATACATCGTCAGGAAGCGCATGGAACAGGCCAAAAGCCTGCTGGCCTCCACCATGCTGCGGAGCGGTGAAATCGCGTACAAATCGGGCTACAGGGACGTGAATTATTTCTCGGCGGCCTTCAAAAAGAACGTCGGGATGTCTCCGAGGGAGTACCGGGACAGCGTGCGAAAAGGTAAAGGAATCTAAGATTGAAGTATAGATATTCTATATCGTTTTGCTGTCGCTCATGGTATCATCGCACTATCAAAAAAGCATACGGGAGGAAGACCAAATGAGAAAGAAATCGGTAAGTGTTATGTTGTGTGCGGCTATGATGCTGGGGACGATGGCAGGCAGCGTACAGACTGCGTCTGCAGAGGAGGGCCAGGAGAGAACCATGACGTTCCTGCACTGGAGAACGGAGGACAAGGCTGCTTTTGAGGAGCTGGCTGCACAGTACGAGGAGATGAATCCGGGACTTCACATTGAGATTGAGATCGTTCCGTCGGAGGATTACGCGAAGACCTTGATCATGCGCGCGCAGGGCGGAGAGGCAAGCGACGTTTTTGCCGTGAATCCGGACGGGGATTTCGGCTCGGAAATCGCGACGGGAGCGCTGATGGAGCTGAATGACTGCGAGACCATTCTTGACAATTTTACGGAGGATGCGCTTGGAGCAGGAACGAGAGACGGCAAGATCTATGCGGTAGTCCAGACGACGAACCCGCTGGCGATCTACTATAATAAGGATATTTTCAGTGAGTATAATCTGGAGGCTCCGACCACGGTAGAGGAATTTATGAGCGTGTGCGAAACTCTGAAGGAGAACGGCGTCGTACCGATGGCGCAGGGCGCAGGAGAATCGTGGATGCCGGAGTTCATTATTGAGGGAATCCTCGCGAACAGCATGGAGGATACGAGCCTGTTTGCGACGGGCAATCTGATGGATGATCCGGGCTTCGTGGAAGCGGTGCAGGTCGCAAAGGATATTTACGATAACGGTTATATCCTGGAGGGAAGCTCAGGTATCTCGGAGGAGTCGCTGCTTACCGGCTTCGCGGTTGGCAACTACGCAATGATCGCAACGGGTACATGGTCGATGTCAACGATCCGGAATATCGACGATACGATCGATTTCGGCGTCTTCAATATGCCGGGCTCCAAGGGAACGACGAAGGGCGTTTCGAACAC
>Ga0129308_1002222_pt1 | contig 17179 bp, 14 predicted proteins | sample L827metagenome_FD_94440 | JGI IMG/M metagenome (GOLD analysis project Ga0129308, IMG submission 94440) | Ring-tailed lemur group fecal microbial communities from Wisconsin, USA - L827 metagenome | ecosystem: Host-associated > Mammals > Digestive system > Large intestine > Fecal | place: USA...
GATTTTGGTGTTTAGGTGGCGCTAACTTAAGGGGATCCCAATCAAAAACAGGTGAGAGGAGTCTGAATTGATACCATCGTGCAGGTAAAAAGATAAAAAACCAAACAATTTTGCGGAATAAATCGATATTCTGATTTAACATGCAGTGATAAGCGGAAGGAAGGCGTGTTTTTCGCCCAATATGAGGCTGGTTAGCGTCAGCTAAAGCTGATTTTTTGTCAAAAAAGTGCTTTTTGAAGACAAAGGCAACGCTGCTGATTGAAAAAGGCAGGCAGGACATTCTCCTTATAGACTTTACGTCAGGAGTTTCGGAAATTCGTCCTCCAAAGCAAAGCCTTCGTGTGCTATAATAGACGCATTGATGATAATTGCTGTTCGATCAATTTGTTGAATTATTTTTCGATGGTCATCAATACGAAAACAAAGCGAGCTGAGAAAGAGGGAACTTTCATGAAAGATATTTATATTTCAGATTTAAGAACGAATCAGGAAATTATTTCTTATTTTATCGTCAAAACCGTTGCCATCAAAGTGGGCTCAAATCGCAAAGCGTATTTGGATTTGCTGCTGGCAGACAGTACGGGGGAGATTTCCTCCAAGAAATGGGACATTGCAGATGAGGAATTGCCGGGTCTGGAGAAAATTAAGGAGGGCAATGTCCTGAAAGTGAAAGCTCTGGTTACTGAATGGAACGGCATGAAGCAGCTGCGGATCAGCCGTATTCGGCATACTTCTGCAGAGGATCATATCGATATCAGGGATTATATCAAAGCAGCACCGGAAGACGCACAGGATATGTACGATTACATCTACAGTAAGGCGGATGCTTTTGAGGATCAGGATCTGAGGAATATCTGCATCAGGCAGCTGACGGATAATCGGGAAAAGCTGATGTATTATCCGGCAGCACAGAAGAATCATCATGCGGAGATGGCGGGGCTGCTGTATCATATCAAACGCATGCTGATGATGGCAGAAAAAGCCTGTGAGGTTTACACCAATTTGAACAGAGAGCTGGTAATGGCGGGCGTGATCCTGCACGATATGGAAAAAATCAACGAAATTGAATCCAATGAATTGGGGATTTCCACGGGCTATTCTTTTGAAGGAAAAATGCTGGGACATCTGGTGCAGGGGGTGCGCAGGGTCGATCAGCTGTCGGTAGAATTGAAGATTCCAAGAGAGAAGGCCATCATGCTGGAACATATGATGCTGACGCATCACTATGAACCGGAGTTTGGAAGTCCGAAAAAACCGCTGTTTCCAGAAGCTGAAATGCTGCATTATCTGGATATGATCGACGCAAAGATGTTTGATATGCAGGAGGCCTTGGAAAAGACGGAGCCTGGCAGTTTCAGCGATCGTGTCTGGACTTTGGACAACAGAACATTATATCGGGTCAGAGAAGAATAGATTTTTTAATTACCATGTGATTGACAGAGCACAATAGGAGCGTAGAAAGCTGATATGCTGGAAGAGAAGCAGGGAACAATTGCAGAAATTATATTTCACAATGAAGAAAACGGCTATACGGTAGCCATTCTGGAGACAGAACTGGAGGCTTTTACGGTAGTCGGCAATTTGCCTGCTGTCAGCGTAGGGAGAAATTATGTGCTGCGCGGAGAATTCACCATGCATCCAACTTACGGCGAGCAGTTTGCAATTAAGGAGTTTGAAGAAAGTCTGCCGTCAACCAAAGATGGAATTCGTGAGTTTTTATCTTCCGGGGTCATGAAGGGGATTGGAAAAAAGACTGCCGCGCTGATCGTTTCAGCGTTCGGTGCAGATACGCTGGAAGTGATTGAAAAAACACCGGAACGATTGACGGAAATCGCAGGAATCGGGGCAAAGACTGCAGAAAAAATCGTGCAGAGCTTCAGCCAGCATCGCGAGTTTGCAAATATCACGCTGCATTTGCAGAAATATGGGATCAGTGCGAACCATACGATGAAATTGTATCAGGTATATGGCGGCGATACCATTCGGGCGATTGAGGAAAACCCCTACCAACTGGTGGAGGATGTTTTCGGGATCGGCTTTAAAAAGGCAGATGCGATTGCCTCGAAAATAGGGATAGCGGCTGATGATCCATTTCGGATCAAAAGCGGTGTCAAGTTCACCTTGTCCTGGTATGCAGGAGAGGGGAACACCTTTTTGCCGCAGAGTATCCTGTGCGAAAAAACAGCGCAGCTTTTAGATATTCCGATTGGGCTCGTAGAAGAACTGCTTATGGAAATGGCCTTTGCGGGAGATATCCATATAGAAAATCTGGAAAACCGGAATGTTGTCTTTTTGATGTCATACTATCTGGCGGAACAGAATGTATGCAAGTGTTTAGCCGCTTTAAATGAAGCGGATTTGAAGCCGATTGCAGGGAATATCGATCGTCTGATCGAAAGAACGGAGCGGGTAACGGAAATCAATCTTTCGGATAATCAGAAACATGCAGTCAGAAATTCATTGAATATGGGTGTTTCGATTATCACCGGAGGACCGGGAACCGGAAAAACCACGATTATTAATACAATCATCAATATCCTGGAAGACAGCGGTTTAAAAACGGCAATTGCAGCCCCGACCGGGCGTGCAGCAAAACGGATCACGGAAACTTCGGGACATTATGCATCGACGATTCACAGGCTGCTGGAATATTATTTTTCAGAGAGCGAGAATTCCATGCGCTTTGGGAAGACGAAGGAGGATCCGCTCGATTATGATGCGGTGATCGTTGACGAGGCTTCTATGATCGATCTGCTGCTGATGAATGGACTGATGAGCGCTGTGAAACCGGGCACACGTCTGATCTTGGTTGGGGATGCCGATCAGCTTCCTTCGGTAGGCGCCGGAAATGTACTGCGCGATATAATCGACAGTGAATATATTTACTGTACCAGACTGACGGAAATTTTCAGGCAGGCTGGAGAAAGTATGATCGTGGTCAATGCGCATAAGATCAATCAGGGAGAATATCCGGACTGTAATGCAAAAGACAAAGATTTCTTTTTGCTGCGCAGAGCAACAGAGAAAGAAATGCTGGAAACGATCAAGGAACTCTGTTTGCGAAGGCTTCCGGATTACTATGAAGGAATTTCTCCGACTGCAGACATTCAGATTCTGACGCCGGTCAGAAAGGGGCTGCTGGGGAGCATCAATTTGAATCGGGAACTGCAGGAAGTGCTGAACCCTCCGGGTCCGGGGCTGGAAGAGAAGGCTTTTGGAGAGCGGACGTTCCGGGAGGGCGATAAGGTGATGCAGATCAAAAATAATTACCAAATGACCTGGAAAAATCTGGAGGATTTTACCGACGGAGAAGGCGTGTTCAACGGTGATGTCGGTTATATTCATAAAGTCGATCGGGAGTTCAATGAAATTACAGTCGTTTATGATGAAGTCAAATATGTGACCTATCATTTCAATCAACTGGATGAGCTGGAGCTGGCGTATGCTGTTACCGTGCACAAAAGCCAGGGCAGTGAATTTCCGATTGTCATCATGCCGATCAGCTGGTTTCCGCCGATGCTGGCGACCAGGAATCTGCTTTATACGGGGGTAACGAGGGGAAAGCGGGTCGTGGTGCTGGTGGGCTCGGAAAATAAGCTGCATGCGATGGTGGACAACAACCGTATCAGCCAGCGGTTTTCAGGTCTGGGAGCGCGTTTGAAACGATTGCTGGCTCTGGATTTGCAATCGTTATAGGCTCCGAAAGCTTGGGAAAATAGAGATGAAATGAAATCAGGAGGAATCAACAATGAAGCGAGGAATCAAGTCGGGCTGGAAAGCGCTCGCGGAAGCTGTAGACGAGGCGCTGTTTCCGTCCAATATTTATTGTATTTGCTGTGGGAGCATGATCGATCGGACACGTCCGTATGGGCTGTGTGATAGTTGCATCAAGCGCCTGCATTGGATCAATTCTGCACATTGTGAGGTTTGCGGAAAAGCCCTGCCTGAGACGTATCACGGCCTTCGCTGCTACGACTGCATGATGTATGCGCACAGCTTTAAACAGGGATTCAGCTGCTTGACATATGGACTTTACGAGCGGCAGGTGATTTTTGCTTACAAGTATCATGGCAGGGGCTATCTGGGAAAGAAACTGGGCGATATTCTTTATGACAGGATTTCTTGTGAAAATCTCCAGTTTGATGTTATAATACCAGTACCGATTCATAAACAGCGCGAAAGGCAGCGGGGATATAATCAGGCATGGATTATGGCCGGTCAGCTGGGCAAACGCTGCGGTATTCTGGCCGCGGGAAATTGGCTGCGGCGTCACAAGAAGACCCCGAGGCTGAGGAGTCTTAACCCGATCGAGCGGGAAGCTGCTTTGTCAGATGCTTTTTCTTTGACAGAGGTCGGACGGCGCAGACTGCCGGGACGGCGTGTTTTGTTAATTGATGACATTTATACGACCGGCGCAACGGTGGATGCCTGCAGCAGGGTTTTGATGGAAGGCGGTGCGGAAAGCGTGTTTGTGCTGACTCTGGCTGCGGGTGGAAACCGCAAACCAAAGACATTGCAGGAACTGCAATAATCAAGCATAACAAAGTGAAAAAATCGAAGAGCAATGTATATATGACTCAGGTCTGTGATTGAAAGGCCAGGCCAGCTACGGGCAAAAGGTCCCACGTAAGCTGATCCGCAAGGCGGCAGTGATCATGGCGTAGTTTAGAAGTAAGTCCTCTGACAAAGTCAGGTTAAGGCAGGTGTGGGGGCAAAGATCAGGTCAGCTGAGTCATATATACATTGCTTTTCTTCTTTAAAGATTTGATGGAGGTTTTATGAAACTTTGAAAAAAGTTCAGATATTTCTGTAAAAAATGTACAGAATATGTTATACTGGAAAAAAGCTCAAAGGAGGTTGTTGTTATGAAGATAAACATTACCGGTAAAAACTACACTCCAAGCGATAAGCTGAGGGAGACCATTGAAAAGAAGTTCGAAAAACTGGACAAATACTTTTCCAATGAGGTTACAGGAAATGTGATGACGATTAAAGAGAAAGGCGGTTATAAAGTAGAAGCAACCATTAAGGCAAAGGGGACGATTTTCCGAGCTGAGGTAAAAGCAGAAGACCCGTATGATGCAGTAGATCGTGTGATTGAAAAGCTTTCCAGTCAGATGTCGAGATTCAAGACAAAGCTGCAGAAAAAGCATAAAGGACATAAAGAATTTGCATTTGAAGAGCTTCCGGTTTATGAGGAAGAGGCAGAATCGATTGAGGTTGTCAAGACCAAAAAATTTGAACTGACGCCGATGACGGTAGAAGAAGCGATCATGCAAATGGAACTGCTGGAACATACCTTCTTCGTATTTTTGAATATGGAGACGGATTCTGTCAATGTTGTATATCGAAGAAATGATGAAAAATACGGTGTATTGGAAACTACCTATTAACTGGATTTTACAGAATTTCATAAGGGAGCGCAAGCTCCCTTGTTTTTTTGCCGAAGAAGCGGAAGCTGAAAAGTATGTGAAGCCTCTGTGTTTTGTTGGCTTTTCTATTGAAAAAACGAGACATTTTCTGTAAAATATATTTGTATTATTATGTATTGGAGAAAAACACTTGCAGGAATTTTTTGAAAACGCATTTTCCGGAATTACGATTACCGATGCCATAGATATCTTGATCGTGGCCTTTGTGGTTTATAAGCTGCTGGGGCTGATCAAGCAGACGAGAGCAGAGCAGCTGCTGAAGGGTGTCATCCTTCTGGTGGCGGCTATGTTTGTTTCTGATTTTTTGAATCTGCATACCATGCACTGGATGCTGAAAGGCGCTGTGGCGCTGGGTGCTGTAGCGATTCTGATCGTATTTCAGCCAGAGCTTCGAAGAGGTCTGGAATATATGGGACGGAGCAAATTGGTAAAGGCTCCGCTCGGTCAGATGAATAAAGAAGAAGGAAAGGCGATGATCAATCAGATTGTGAAAGCGCTGGAAACCTTTTCGAGAGACAGAGTCGGCGCGCTGATTGTTTTTGAACGGGAGATCTCGCTCAATGATATCGTTGAAACCGGGACGGTTGTGGATGCAGAACTGTCGGATCAGCTTCTGGGCAATATTTTTTATGAAGGGGCGCCTTTGCATGACGGTGCGGTTGTAATCCGGGATGGCCGTATTTGCGCAGCTGCCTGTGTACTTCCCCTGACGAAGAGCAAGACGATCAGCAAGGAGCTGGGAACGCGCCATAGAGCCGGAATTGGGATCACAGAGCATTCAGATGCTCTGGTTCTGATTGTATCGGAAGAGACCGGAATCATTTCGATGGCGGAGGATGGTCATCTGTCGAGATTTCTGGATCTGAAGACAGTGGAGAAGACATTGTTGAATATGTATTTGAATACGGGAGATCTTGTAGGAACCATGTCGATTATTTCCAGAATCATGAATCGCGTGAGGGGGTCGAAGGATGTTGAATAACAGAAACTTTCTTCGGGTCATTTCTCTCCTGATTGCCGTTTGTCTGTGGATGTATGTGATGGGCGAGGTTGACCCGGAAACAAAGATGAAAATGAATAATATCGAGGTCACTTATATCAATACGGATGATTTGTCGGAAGTAGGGCTAGCAGTGGTGCAGGAGGAAGCGATTTCGATCAATGCAGTGATTCGCGGAAAGCGTTCCGATGTTAATGAACTGAAGCATAAGGGGCTGCAGGCTACGGTAGATGTGTCCAAGTGCAAGGAAGGGACGACTGCTTGTGAAATTGATCTGCTCCTACCATCCGGCATCAGTCAGGAAGTGATTTCCAGGGATCATGTAACCGTTACGGTAGAAGAACGTGTTGCGGAAGAAATCCCGGTAGAAGTCAAGGTTTCGAAGGATATCGACAGCGGCGAGAATACACCGCGTATCGTCGGAACCAGTCGGGATACGATCATGGTTTATGGTGCGAAAAGTATTGTAAAGCAGGTCGAATGCGTGCAGGGGTTTATTGACCGTGCCCGCATTCAGGAAGACAAACAGGCTTTTGAGGTGACGCTCAGACCCGTGAACAGTGAAGGAGAACCCTTATATGGACTGGATCTGGAACCGGATTCCGTGCGTGCAGAAGCGCAGCTGTTGAAAATCAAGGATGTTCCAATCGACCTTACTGTGACGAATATTCCGGACGGAAAAGAACTGGCCGCTTCGCCGGATCCAAAAGAGGTGACAGTAATCGGCACAGCTGAGGCGCTGCAGAATCTGAATTCTTTGAAAGGAACTGTTGATGCGGCGAATGTCAGTACGAAAGCGACGCTCGAGGTGAATATTGATTTGCCGGAGGGAATATATTTATATGATAGAGAAGATACTGTTACAGCGGCCGTAATTCTGAAGGCGAAGAAGGAAGCGTAACGGTAGGAACGAGGAGATGTTATGGGCAGATTATTTGGAACTGATGGTGTACGGGGAGTTGCCAATTCGGAGCTGACGCCGGAGCTGGCGTTTAAGCTAGGCAAGGCTGGGGCACATGTATTGAGCAAGGATAAAAAACGACCGGTCGTTTTGATCGGGAAAGATACCCGGCTATCCGGCGATATGCTGGAGGATGCACTCAGCGCAGGAATTCTGGCTGTGGGCGGAAATGTGATCAAGGTAGGCGTACTGCCGACGCCGGCGGTGGCTTATCTGGTGAAGGACTATGAAGCGGATGCTGGAGTTGTGATTTCGGCATCGCATAATCCGTATGAATACAATGGGATCAAGTTCTTTAACGGGCAGGGCTTCAAACTGGATGATGATCTGGAGGATGAAATTGAAGATATTATCCTGCGTGATATTGATGTTAACAGCCATATCACAGGAGAGCTTCTGGGACAGTGTCTGGAGGCTGATGGTGATGCGCTGAGCCGTTATGCCAATTTTTTAAAGTCTACGATCGATGTGGATATCCGGGGCGTCAAGCTGGTGCTGGATTGTGCCAATGGAGCGGCCTGGCAGGTTGCGGAACGGGTGTACCGGGAACTGGGCGCCGATGTGACCGTGATCGGAAATAAGCCGAATGGCGTAAATATTAATGACGGCTGTGGTTCGACACATCCGGAGAGGCTGCAGGCAGAGGTTGTTCAGCACGGAGCGGCTCTGGGACTGGCCTATGATGGGGATGCGGATCGACTGATTGCAGTGGATGAAAAAGGTCGTATCATCGATGGCGATAAACTGATCTGTATCTGTGCGAGGATGATGAAAGAGAAGGGATTGCTGCCGAATGATCTGGTAACAGCGACAGTCATGAGTAATCTGGGCTTTCATAAATACATGAAAAAGATGGGCTGCAAGGTAGAGGTTACAGCAGTTGGAGACCGATATGTACTGGAAAGCATGCTGAAAACAGGCGGCATGGTTGGCGGAGAACAGTCCGGCCATATCATTTTTCTGAACCATACGACGACAGGAGATGGAATTCTTTCGTCGCTCCAATTGCTGCAGGCGGTGATACTTGCCGGAAGGAAACCGTCTGAGCTTGCCGATGAGATTGAAATCTTCCCGCAGGTGTTAAAAAACGCACGTGTGAAGAATGAAAATAAGAATAAATATCAGGAGGATCCGGTGATTCAGGAGGCAATCGCCAGAGTGGAACAGGAGATGGAAGGTCAGGGCAGAGTGCTGATCAGACCTTCCGGAACGGAGCCTCTGGTAAGGGTCATGCTGGAAGGTCAGGATGTAGAACATATTACGAAGTTGGCACAGGAGCTGGCGATACTTCTGACCAGACGATTTGGCTGAAGCATACGGGAAACCCCGGAGAGACAGGAGGATTACATATGTGTGGAATCGTTGGATTCGTGGGAGCGGATCATGCGAAGGAGAAAATTGTAGACGGGTTGAAACGTCTGGAATACAGAGGATATGATTCGGCAGGAATTGCGCTGCCGATCGACGGGAAAATTGAAATTCGAAAACATGTCGGTGAAATCAAGAATCTTGAGAAGATCATTGGAGATTCGGGATTCGACAGTTCCGTAGGGATCGGGCACACCAGATGGGCGACGCATGGTGCGCCATCGGATTTGAATTCACACCCACATGGCAATGGTGATAATTCAATCGCGATTGTGCACAACGGAATTATCGAAAATTATCAGGAACTCAAATCCTGGTTGATCAGAGAATACGGTGTGAAATTCAAATCGGAAACGGATTCGGAGGTAATTGCACACCTGATCGGAATCTACTACGATGGAGATCTCGAGGCTGCCGTCAAGAAAGCTGTTGCTGATATGCGCGGTGCCTATGCCGTCTGCGCGATTGCGGCAGCAGAACCGGATAAGCTGGTCGCTGTTCGTAAGGATGCACCGCTGGTGGCCGGAATTGGCAAAGGCTGCAACTTTATTGCTTCCGATATTCCGGCGCTGCTGAAATATGTGAAGGAAGTCTATCTGATTGAAAACAATGAGATGGTTGTTCTGACAAAGGATGATATTAAGATTTATAATGAAGCGGGACAGCAGGTGAGACGCGATGTGCTGCATGTAACCTGGGATGCTGATGCTGCCGAAAAAGAAGGATATGAGCATTTCATGCTCAAGGAGATCCATGAGCAGCCAAAGGGAATTTATGAGACGCTGACCAGGAGAATTAATGAAGATCGCAGCATCAATCTGGATGGTATTTCGATGACGAAACGAGATATTGACAGATTTAACAAGGTGTATATCGTCGCCTGCGGTACTGCATATCACGCGGGTCTGGTGGGCAAACTAGTCATTGAAAAAATGGCGCGGATTCCGGTAGAGGTTGATATTGCTTCTGAGTTTCGGTATCGTGATCCTTTCGTGGATGAAAATACGCTCTTCATTGCGATCAGTCAGTCCGGAGAAACCCTGGATACGCTGGCGGCGCTGCGGGAAGCCAAACGAAAGGGTGCGCGTGTGCTGTCGGTTGTCAATGTCGTAGGCAGCTCTGTGGCCAGAGAATCGGATGATGTGTTTTATACCTGGGCAGGTCCGGAAATCGCGGTGGCCTCGACAAAGGCCTATACGACACAGCTGATCTGCATGTATTTGATCGGACTTTATATGGGAAGCACCAAAGGAACGATCGACTTGGATTACTATCATCAGATTCTGGAAGAGCTGATTGCGCTGCCGGATAAAGTGGAAGAGATTCTGCGGCAGGAAGATGCGATTGCGGCGCTGGCAAAGCATTACCACAGAAAAGAGCAGGTTTTCTTCATCGGAAGAGGGCTGGACTGCGGCGTCTCCTATGAGGGCTCTTTGAAACTCAAAGAAATCTCCTATATCAATTCTTTTGCGATCGCAGCAGGCGAATTGAAGCATGGCACCATCGCTTTGATGGAAGAGGATACGCTGGTCTTCGCACTGGCAACACAGGATTTCCTGTATGAAAAGATGGTATCCAATGTAAAGGAAATTCAGGCGAGAGGCGCTGAGATTATCGGCATTGCCAAAGAAGGCAGAGCGGAAATCGAGATGGTTACGGATAAAGTCATTTATATTCCGGACTGTGCCGATGAGGTCGCACCGGTGTTGGCGGTGATCCCGCTGCAGATCTTTGCATACTATGTTGCAAAGGAACGAGGCTGTAATATCGATAAGCCGAAAAATCTGGCAAAATCCGTTACGGTTGAGTAAAAAATATGATATCGATAGAAAGAGCTGTCTTGTAGGCAGCTTTTCTTTCCGAAAAGAGAAGCTTTAAGGTTACGGGAGAAAAGAAATGAATTATGAAATCAGAGATATTTCACTGGCGCCGTCCGGGCAGATGAAAATTGAATGGGTGAAAAACAATATGCCGCTGCTTTCTGCATTGGAAAAGGAATTTGCACAGACAAAACCATTTGCAGGGATTAAGATCAGTCTATCTGTTCATCTGGAGGCGAAGACTGCTTATCTGTGTCTGGTGCTGGCAGCAGGAGGCGCACAGATGGCTGTGACCGGAAGCAACAGTCTTTCGACACAGGATGATGTGGCGGCGGCGCTGGCGGCAGCCGGTTTGCGGGTTTTTGCATATCACGGCGCGACGGAGGAAGAATATATGCGCCATATCGAATTGTGCCTGGAGCATAAACCGAATATCATCATCGATGATGGCGGAGATCTGGTGGAAATGATCCACAATAAGCGTCCGGATTTGGGTGAGGAAATGCTGGGCGGTTGCGAAGAAACGACAACCGGCGTAATCCGTCTCAAGGCGATGGAACGGGAAGGAATTCTCAAATTTCCGATGGTGGCGGTCAATGATGCCAAGTGCAAGCACCTGTTTGACAACCGATACGGGACAGGTCAATCCGTGTGGGACAGCATTATGCGCAACACAAATCTGATCGTTGCATCTAAAACGGTCGTTGTAGTGGGGTATGGCTGGTGCAGCAGAGGAATTGCCATGCGCGCGGCAGCTCTCGGTGCGAAGGTGATCGTAACGGAAATCGATCCTGTTAAGGCGATGGAAGCTAAAATGGATGGTTACGATGTTATGAGAATGGAACAGGCAGCGCCGCTTGGTGATATTTTTGTTACCGCAACCGGCTGTAAGCATACGATTACGGTAGCACATATGCTGACGATGAAAGACCGGGCAATTTTGGCGAATGCAGGCCATTTCAATGTGGAAATTGATATGGCGGGACTGGAGGAGGCTGCTGTTTCGAAAGCAGAGGCCAGACACAACATTATGGGTTATACGCTTTCCAACGGAAAGACGGTCAACGTGATCGGAGAGGGCAAACTCGCCAATATTGCGGCGGCAGATGGCCATCCGGCGGAAATTATGGATTTAAGTTTTGCCGTGCAGGCAATGTCTGCGCTTTATATCAAAGAAAACTATGAAACGCTTGCAAATCGTGTCATCGATGTATCCGCTGAAATCGATGACGTAATCGCCAGAAGGCGGCTGGCTGCATGGAATATTGAGATTGACACGCTGACAGATGACCAGAAGAATTATCTGGAAAGCTGGCAGTTATCATGAAGGAAGGGCTGAGCCAATCGACGAAGGGACATCTGTCGGCATTATGCACGATGCTGATCTGGGGCACGACGTTTATTGCGACCAAGGTGCTTCTGCGGGGGTTTGAACCGGTAGAAATTCTGCTGTTTCGTTTTCTGCTGGCGCTGATCGTTTTGCTGGCGGCATATCCAAGACGGATGCAGGTATCGGAACGAAGGCACGAGCTGTATTTTGCCGGAGCCGGACTTTCCGGAATCTGCCTCTATTATCTACTGGAAAATATTGCATTGACTTATACGACGGCTTCTAATGTAGGTGTACTATTGGCGGTTGCACCCTTTTTTACCGCGCTGGCGGCACATTTTTTTCTGGGAAGCGAGGAGCGGCTGACGGTGAATTTTTTCGTAGGTTTTGTGATTGCCTTGATGGGAATCGCAATGATCAGCTTTAACGGAAGCAGGCTGCAGTTGAATCCGCTGGGAGATTTCCTGGCGATCATCGCGGCAATGATCTGGGCTGTGTATTCGCTTTGCACCAGAAAGATTGCCGCGTACGGTTATCCGACGATTCCCGCGACCAGAAGGATGTTCTTCTATGGGATTTTGTTCATGCTTCCGGCGTTGTTTTTCTTTGATTTCCACTGGAATCTGAAACGCTTTGCAGAACCGGTATATTTATTAGATATCCTGTTTCTGGGTGTAGGAGCATCTGCGACTTGTTTTGTAAGCTGGAATTTTGCAGTAAAGTGTTTGGGTATAGTGAAATCCAGCGTGTATATTTATATTGGCCCGGTGATTACTGTTATTGCGGCGGCACTTATTCTGCAGGAGAAAATCACGCCCTTGATGGTGGTCGGCACAATTTTGACGCTGGCTGGAACCGTGGTTTCGGAAGGTATTTTGTTTCGCAGGAGACAGCCGGAGGAATCCGAGTGCAGGGAAACAGCGGATTGTGAGGAACGGAAGCCATGATGTCGGTATGAACGTATACATGCTCTTGTGAAATGTTATTGATGTTGTGCATATATGTGTGCGGGGAAACGCTGTAAACTTTTCCTTGCACACTTTTTTTATTATGTAGGAAATATGGTTTTCGATTTTCCCGGAATATCAACAAAATTTACTTCTTTGATAAAATTGGCCAAGCCGACTTTGTTCTAACGTAGAACCATCGTTTTGCAGTCGTTCTACGTTTAGGAAAGGGTAAGATGGTGCTGTAACAAAGTCTGCAGCTGAAAAAGAATCAGCGGGCCAACTTTATTTTAAAAGTTCGTTTTCTTTTTCGGAAGAGGACGCACTCTCATTCTGAAAAATTCAATGAAGAATAGAAATGTATTTATAAATGAATACAGAAAAGCCCTTGGAATACACGGGAATTTAGAGTTTTAAAAACGTTTTATTCTAAAATGAATAACCTTCGATGGGATACGATCCGGAAACATATTGAATTTTGGCGTTTTTTGGCTTGGCATGCCCTTTGCTTAAGTTTATTGGTAAATAGTCTGCGAAAGAAATTGTAACTGCAATGACGATCCTGTTAAGAAGACTCTGGTGTTGATCCTCAGTGTGATCTGTAAAGTCATGATGGAACTTTCCGATTCCGGAAAGACGGGGATGAAACACAAATTTGTTTGGCAACATACTTAATATGTTCACGATATCGAGTTCTATTTTATAAAAGAAGGGAGAAAGAAAAATGGAATATAAAGTACAGGAACATCTGCATTATGCAGGAATTGCAAGCTGGAACCACTGCGAAGTAACACAGGACGTTGAAGGGGCTGACATCGTCGTTTTGGGCGTGCCGTTTGACAGCGGCGTAACCTTCCGGCCTGGCGCTCGTTTTGCACCGAGAACAGTAAGAGAACAGAGCCTGATCGCATGCTGCTTCAAATATCCATGGGAGTACAGACTGCAGGATGAGGCAAAGGTAATCGATTACGGTGATGTAGGCTACTGGGTAGGCGCAAAAGCGACAGAATTCATGGTTGAGGATACTTATCAGACTGTAAAGAAGATTCTGGAGGCGGGTGCAGCTCCGATGACCATCGGCGGAGATCATACCATTCCGTATGGTCCGGTAAGAGCCGTAAGTGAAAAGTACGGAAAGCTGGCGCTGATTCACTTCGATTCTCATCAGGACAGTTCACCAAGTGAGGTGAAGCCTGATGGAACACACAATCTGTCTCATGCAAACTTCGCATATGACCTGCAGGAAGAAGGCTGCATCGATCCAAGCAGGTCTGTACAGCTGTACTGCAGAACGGAATTCACAGAATGCGGATACAACATCATTCGTTCCATGGACGCTCTGGATATGACGCCGGCTGAGTTGGCAGCGAAAGTTAAGGATATCGTAGGCGATATGCCGGTTTATCTGACGTTCGATATCGATGCACTGGATCCATCTGCTGCTCCGGGAACAGGAACTCCGGTAATCGGCGGTCCTTCTACTGATACGGTAAGAAAGGTGCTGCAGGGGCTGAAGGGCATCAATGTAGTAGCTGCAGATATGGTAGAAGTATTGCCGGATAAGGATCCGAGCAATATCACTTCTATCGCAGGTGCTGCGATTACACAGGATATTATGTATCTGATCAACGAAGCAAGAAAGAATAGAAGATAAATACGTTCTCATATAAGGCATAAAGGAACTGTAGGCGGCAAAGGGAATCTTTGCCGCTTGTTCGTTTTGAAGCTGCATAGCGCATTACTATTTGTAGGCAAAGGCAAAGAATTTGCTTTTATTCACCCGCGGAGAAGCCTATAATAGGAACAGGAGGAGATTATCATCAAGGTGTTGAAAGAGAAGACGAAAATGGAATTTGAAACACAGTTAAAAGAGGATTTTTTTAAAATCATTGAATCAATCGCAGAAGAAGTATTAATTTCCGACGGAAAGGGCGTTGTGCTTTGGACAAACCCGGGTTTTGAAGATCTGTATGATGTGGATAATGATGACAGCGTAGGGGCGACCGTTTATGAGATGGAGGAAAAAGGATATTTTAAACCTTCGATCATTGCGAAAGTTCTGGAGCTGAATGAACGCGTTACGATGGTGCAGAAAACCAATAAAGGAAAGGATGTACTGGTGACGGCAACTCCGATTTATAATGATGATGGCAGCATCAAGCTGGTAGTCAGCTATTCCCGCGATGTTACGGAAATGATCCAACTGGAACAGAAATATTCCCGGATGCAGCAGCGCATGGAAAAATATACGGCGGAGCTGCATGAACTGCGTAAGGGTGTAAGAAATGGGTTCAACGTGATCGGACAGTCCGTGCAAATGGAAAAGGTCATCAGTACCATCAATCGTGTTGCAGACCTTGATGCAAATGTGTTGCTTCTGGGGGAATCTGGTGTCGGGAAAACCATGTTTGCAAAAGTGATTCATCAGAAAAGCCATCGTGCAGATGGTCCGTTCATTGATATCAATTGTGCAGCGATTCCAGAGAATTTGCTGGAGTCCGAGCTTTTCGGCTATGAAAAAGGATCCTTTACGGGTGCGAATGCACAGGGAAAGGTCGGACTGATGGAGCTGGCAGATGGCGGAACGCTTTTGCTGGATGAAATTTCTGAAATACCGCTTGCGCTGCAGGCAAAATTGCTGAAAGCAATTCAGGAAAAAACGATTACCCGCGTGGGCGGGACAAAACCAATTAAAGTCGACTTCAGATTGATTGCAGCTTCGAACCGGCAGCTGGATCAATATGCTGCCGAGGGAAAATTCAGAACGGACCTTTATTATAGACTGAACGTCGTCAACATTAAAATTCCGGCACTGCAGGAGAGAAAAGCCGATATTATTCCGCTCGTAGAGTACTATACAGAGCTGTTTAATACAAAATATGCTTTGAAAAAATCTTTTACACCGCAGGCGATTGAATCCCTAACGAATTATTCCTGGCCGGGGAATGTCCGAGAGCTGGCAAATGTGATCGAGCGAGTAGTCGTTACCAGCAGCAATGGAGTGATCGAAGCATCGGAACTGCCAGAAGAAATCATAAGCGTAAAGCGTCATACAGCGGCAAATCTGCTGGAGGAAACGGAAGGACTGAACGAAGCGCTGGAGCATCTGGAGCGGGAACTGGTGCAACAGGCATATGAGAAATATCATACGACGACAGGGGTGGCAGAGGCTTTAAAAATCAGCCAGCCGACAGCGTTTCGAAAAGTCAGCAAGTATGTGAAATAGAGGCGGCGGTCAAAGGAAGAGTCTCAGAACGTTACATGATTAAGGGGCTATATGGAGATAGATAGACCCTTTTGTGATCAAAAGTGGATAATGGGAAGAATAGGAATGTAAAAAAATGTAAATTACATTGAAATGATCAAGCGGTTGTGGTATACTGTCTTCATAAAGGGAATTTTGCAGTAGATAAACCAAAAAAGGAGGATTGGAGAATGTTAACAACGCAGGATCTGCAAGCAATTTCGAATTTGTTAGAGGAAAAACTGGACGAGAAACTGGATGAAAAATTGGAAACAAAGCTGGAATCCAAACTGGAGGCAAAACTGGAAGTAAAGCTGAATCGGTTGGAGGAACGACTGGATGCCAAGCTGGAACCGATAAAAAACGATCTGCAGCAGCTTAAAGGAGATGTCAGCGAACTTCAGGTAGATGTTGCACGGCTGGAAGGCAATCTTGTGCAGCTTCAAGAGGAGGTCAGTGATCTTAAGGGAACCGTCCGACATATTGAAGGTGATTTGCATAAGCTGAATCTGCTCGTAGAAAACGACGTTCAGCCGAGATTGCAGAATATTGAATCGTGTTATGTTGATACGTATGAACGTTATCGAACCGGTGCGGAGAGTTTTGAGAAGGATCATGATGAGATTGGAGCCTTTCGAAACACCTTAAAAGATCATGAAGGAAGAATCAGCGCTTTAGAGGGCGCCGTTTAGCGGTTTCTTTCGATGATAGATACAGATATACAGATATACATAAAAAGCAGGGAATGAGCGCGAAGTGTGGAGCTCGTTCCCTGTTTCTGTTTTCTTTTACTGAATCAGCGTTTGAATTCTTGCGCGAGTGCGATCCTCGCCTAATATCTGCTGGATCTCCCAGATATCAGGGGACTGGCTGCGCCCCATGATCGCGATACGAATGACGGTGCTGACATGCCCGACATGGCCTTTGTAATCCTCAGGATGTTTTTTGAAATCCTTCGGTTTGGCGGCATAACCGAGTTCTGTTGCAATTTCACGGATTTTATCAAACCATTGGCTCTGATCATCATTGTGATTGTATGTTTCCAGATATCTGGTGAGAATATTCACGGCATCCTCA
>Ga0129308_1002223_pt1 | contig 17175 bp, 17 predicted proteins | sample L827metagenome_FD_94440 | JGI IMG/M metagenome (GOLD analysis project Ga0129308, IMG submission 94440) | Ring-tailed lemur group fecal microbial communities from Wisconsin, USA - L827 metagenome | ecosystem: Host-associated > Mammals > Digestive system > Large intestine > Fecal | place: USA...
GCACCGGCCATCCGTCGGTGATGACGTAGGCCACGCCCCGCAGGATGCTGCAGGTGCCCAGTGTGGCGATGAAGGGCTGCAGCTTCATTTTCGTGATGAGCAGACCGTTGACGCTCCCCAGCGCCAGCCCCAGCAGCATCCCGATCCCCATGACCGCCACGGGAGGCAGGCCGGAGACGGCCAGCTGGCCGCAGGCCACGATGGCCACTGCCATGATCGAACCCACGGACAGGTCGATGCCCCCTGTAATGATGGCAAAGGTCACGCCGATGGCCAGAAAGCCGTTGATCACCGCCTGTTCGATGATGTCGATCAGATTGGCCAGGTCCATGTACCGCGGCTCTTTCGCAGAGAATATAACGACGATCACGATCAGCACAAACAGCGTAGCCAATTCGCGGTTCAGTCGCTTTGCCGTGTTTTTGAGCTTATTCATTGTCCGACTCCTCCCATCGCATAACTCAGTATGATTTCTTCGCTCAGCTCGGCCTTGGCCAGCTCCGCCGCGATCCTGCCTTCCCGCATCACGATCACCCGGTCGCTCATACCGATGACTTCCGGGAGCTCAGACGATACCATGATGATGGAATTGCCCCCGGCCGCAAATTCTTCCATCAGACGGTATATTTCCGCTTTCGCGCCCACATCCACGCCCTTGGTCGGTTCGTCGAAGATGAGAATCCCAGCCTCCGTGGCCAGCCATTTGGCCAGGATCACTTTCTGCTGATTTCCGCCGGAAAGATTCACCGTCAGCACCTCCGGATCCCTGAGATTCAGACGGATGGCCTGGGCGTACTTGTTGAAATTGTCCAGTATTTTTTTGAAGTTCAGCACGCCGCACCCGGACAGTCGCGGCAGAGCCGCCAGCGCGATGTTCATCGAGTTGTCCAGTTCTCCCACGAAACCCTCGGTCTTGCGGTTTTCGGAGAGCAGGCCGATGCCTGCGGAAAGCCCCTGTCTGGGAGAATGGATCTCCGTTTTCTTTCCATGTACGTATATCTCTCCCTCATATCTGGCGTCGGCGCCGAACAGCGCTCTCACCACGTTGGTCCTCTTTGCCCCCACCAGTCCCGCGAAGCCCAGGATCTCTCCCCTGCGCAGTGTGAAGCTGATATCCGAATAACCGGGCCCCGACATATTCCTGACTTCCAGGGCCGTCTCGTCCCTCACACAGGACGGCATGGTGCGCACCGCGTAGCTGGACACCGAACGGCCCACCATGTTTCGCACCAGCTCGTCTCTCGGGGTCTCCGCCACATCGCAGGTCAGCACGTACTTTCCGTCCCGGAGAATACTGGCCCGGTCCGCCAGACGGGAGATCTCATCCAGCTTATGGCTCACATAGAGGATGGTGATCCCCTGCGCCTTCAGCCCCTCGATAACGGCGAAGAGACTTTCGATCTCCACGTTGGAGAGGGAGGCCGTGGGTTCGTCGAAGGAGATGATGCGGGCGTTGTGAAACAGCGCCTTGGCGATGACGATCATCTGCATTTCACCGGCGCTGAGGCCCTCGATGCTGTCGCCGCTGGAAAACGAACAGCCCAGCGAATTCAGCACTTCGTCCGCTCTGCGGTTGACCTCCCCGAAGTTGATGATCCCGGCTCTGGCAGGCTCAAAGCCCAGCACGATATTCTGCCCCACCGTGAGCTGGGGGACGAGATTGATCTCCTGATGAACTTTGGCAATCCCGAAGTTCAGCGCTTCCATGGGATTTCCAAAATTCACCCGTTTTCCGCCGATCCAGATGTCGCCGCCGTCCGCTGTGTAGACGCCGTGCAGAATATTGAGCAGCGTGGATTTGCCCGCTCCGTTTTCTCCCAGGAGCGCGTGGACCTCCCCGCTTTTGATCTCAAAAGATACGTCCTCCAGCGCTTTGACGCCGGGAAACTCTTTTGTAATATGGTCAAAACGGATGTTCGGTTCCATGGTGATCCCTTCCTTTCTTTGAAATGGAGGATGCTCTCTCAAAAGGCATCCTCCATTTCAGCTTCTGTGGCTATTCTGCTTTTACTCGAACTCGGGATCCGTCCATCCTACGTTCACAGCCGCGTCGTTATTTACATTGGTACTGTCAAGGATCTTGACCGGAGTCCACACGACCTTGGGGATCTCCTGTCCCGCCATGACGCGGAGGGCTACCTCGGCTCCCATGTAACCTTCATAGAAGGGGAAGGAGTCGATGGTGGCGGCCATTTCTCCCGCCTTTATGGAATCGTACGCTTCAGACTGACCGTCGCAGCCGATCACATAGATGTCCTCGTTCAGTTTCAGCTTTGCCTCCTTGACGGCTTCCACCACGCCCAGAGCCATGACGTCGTTGTTGCAGAAGATGGCGTCAAGGTCCGGATAGGTCTGAAGCCATGTGGCCGCCAGGTCCTTGGCTTTCGAGCGGTCCCAGTCGGCGTTCTGACTGGCTACCACTTCGATATCGGAACCGTTGTCTGCAAACCACTGCTCAAAGCCCTGGGTCCTGTTTCTGGTGACGCCGGTCTTGGGCATGCCCATGACGATGGCTACCTTGCCCTGACCGCCGAGTTTTTCATTGACCCACTCCGCGGCGATGGCGCCCTGTTCCAGAGCGTTGGGGCCGATAAAACGGTCCGCGCCGTTAAATTCATTGTTGATGGAGAATACGGGAATATTCGCCTCGTGAGCCGCTTCGATCCCCGGAATGCAGTTGGCGTCCGATATGGGCGACAGCAGGATGGCTCCCACGCCCTGACGGACCTGATCTTTCAGGATGGTCAGCTGTCCTTCCTCGTCGTTCTCGCCCTGAGGGGAACGGGTATCCACGGTAACGTTCATTCCGGCCGCGTTGGCCGCCTCGGACAGCGCTACATAGCCGTTGGAAATCTCCCGCCATACCACGTTCTCGAAGGCCTTTACATTGCCGGCGAAGGCCAGCTCGCCCTCTACCTTGGGAATAGCTCCAAACTGAGCCCGCATCTCCTCGAAGGTGATGGCGTCCGTCTCAGTGAGCGGATCGAAGGTCTCATCGGTGGACGCCCACTGGCTTGCTCCTTCGCCCGATCCCTCGCCGCCGTTTCCCGCGTCTCCCTGGGTGCCTCCGCAGGCGGTAAAAGAGAGCGCCAGTACCGAGGCCATCAAGAATGCCAATACTTTTTTGCGTGTCATAACAGTTCTCCTCCATTTGCCCGCAGCTGTCAATCCGCTCCGGAACCTGTGGCGATTCCGGACAGGCGCCTTTTGTCAGCTGAGGGTACTTCTTCTTCTCTTGCACTTTGTTTTATTCCAACCGCGTTTCAGCGGCGGTTGTCCCTGTTGGTCCCTCAGCCCGGCTCCCGCCGGCCCTTCCCCGCTCGTCTCAGCGCCGCCGCCGGATTTTTTCTGGTGATGGTATGGATCATCTCCTCTGTAAAGCCCGCTTCGCGAAGGGCAGGAAGGAAGCGGGTGAGGATATAATCCATGCCCACGGCGCTCCCATACGCCTTCAGCCGATCCAGCGTGGGATCCGTGGAGATCAGCAGCTGATCCAGATATCCCTGCTCAGCCATATACTGCATCAGGCGGATCTCCGATTCATTGTCATGTATGTCGAGCATCGTAATGGTATCGTATTCCAGATAGGCCCCCGCTTCCGCGATCTCCCTGTGTACGCCCAGATCTTCTGTCTGCCGGTCCGCGTGGCAGATCAGGACCCGATCCGGCGGCAGCCCGGTCCCCGAAAGGAGATCCAGCGCTTCCACGGCACCCTTCCCAAAGTCGGTGTGAAGCATCAGAGCCGTGCCGGCTTCCCTGGCCGCGGTCCCCGCCGCCCGCAGCAGCAGTTCCGCGCGGCCCTCCATGGAGTCCTCCGTCCAGATCGCCTTCACGATCCCCGCCCGGATCCGGGTCTGATACTCCGGCAGGCCATAACAGCCCCCCAGAAACATTCCTTCATCCAGCTCCTGCAGAAACAGCCTTGTCAGCCGGTCTTCATCCATCGAATAGATCCAGTGCCCGGGCTCATAGAAAAAAGGAAGATGAAATCCGGTGCTGGCGATAATATGTACGCCGCTGGCCTTCGACGCGTCCGCCAGCGCCCTGGCGTCCCGACCGGTGGCCAGAGGCTGGGCGTCCACCACCGAACAGCCCCCCTCCCTGCGGTACCCCTTCAATTCCTCGATGGAAGCCGCCAGATTTGAGATCCGCAGCTCCCCGTGAGAAAGCTGCGCCGGCGTTTCCACCAGATAGACGTGCTCGTGAGGCTGGCAATGACCCAGTTCTTCGACGTCTATATCGCCTTCTACTGTTGTGATCCACTCCAAGTCTTTCATCTCCCTTCGCTTCGTTATGACAAGAATAGCACGATTGAAATTTTATTTCAATAATTTTTTATAATTTTCAAACTTCTAAGCGTTTTTTGCATTTTATCCACACTTTTTTGCGCCTTCATCCGTTTTCTCTGCAATATTTTAGAAATTTTATTTCAATAGTGAAATATTTTTTCATTCCAACCTTGCCGGAAACGCAGATACCGATTGCGCCGGTCTCTCTCCTGTGGTATGGTAACCTCAGAAATTCAAGAAAGTGGGGAAATCAAATGAAAAAAATCATCCTTGCGCCGGATTCGTTCAAAGGCACTCTTTCCTCTATACAGATCTGCAATATTATGAAAGAAGAGATCCTGGCCGTCTTCCCCGACTGCCGGGTGACCGCCCTTCCCGTGGCCGACGGGGGCGAAGGCACCTGCGACTGCTTCCTTCAAGCTCTCCCGGGAGAAAAAGTATCCGCGGCCGTAAAGGGTCCGTATTTTGAAGATATCGAGTCCTTTTACTGTCTCATGGACGGCGGAAGGACCGCCGTGGTCGAAATGGCCGCCGCGGCCGGCCTTCCCATGGTAAAAGACAGGCGGGATCCGCTTCTGACCACCACTTACGGAGTGGGACAGCTGATCCGTCACGCGGTGGAGGCCGGAGCCCGGGATGTGGTGGTAGGGATCGGCGGCAGCGCCACCAACGACGGCGGAGCCGGCATGGCCGCAGCTCTGGGCGTGATCTTTCGCGACAGCGAAGGACGGACATTCGTTCCTGTGGGAGGCACCCTGAAGGATATCGCTGAGATCGACGCCGCTCCCGCAAAAAATCTTCTGAATGGCGTGCGTCTGAGAGCCATGTGCGATGTGGACAATCCCCTGTACGGTCCTGACGGCGCCGCCTATGTCTTTGGCCCTCAAAAGGGCGCCGACGAGGCCATGGTCAGACAGCTGGACGAGGGTCTGCGCCATCTGGGCGCCCTTCTCGCCCGCATTCCCGGAAAAGAGCAGGTCTGCGGGCTTCCCGGAGCCGGAGCAGCCGGCGGAATGGGCGGCGGAATGTACGCCATGCTGGATTTCGATCTTACTCCCGGCATCGAGGCCGTGCTGGACGTGGTCGGCTTTGATTCCCTCCTGCCGGGCTGTGATCTGATCTTCACAGGCGAAGGACGCATCGACGAGCAAAGTCTTCACGGCAAAGTAGTCGCCGGTATCGCCCGCCGCGCCAGGAAAGCCGGAGTACCCGTGTGCGCCATCGTAGGCGGCGCGCTGGACGACGGGCTCTCCGGCGCCGGCAGCATGGGTATCTCCTCTATCCTCACCATCAACCGGCAGGCCATACCCTTCTCCCAATCAAAGGATCTGGCACCGCAGTTCCTGCGCTATACCATCCGCAACCTCATGCAGCTCCTCCGGGCCTGCGGAAGCTGAAATCGGCGCGGCGGAAAACGCGTCAAAAAATATAAAATGCCCCGCAGGTTTAAAATACAGACCTGCGGGGCATTGATCGTGCGGAATATATGGTGAGGTGGAAGAACAGCCGCTAAACATATTTGCGCATATATTTCAGCGCGTTCTTTTCGAGTCGGCTGACCTGAGCCTGGCTGATCCCGATCTCTTCGGCCACCTCCATCTGCGTCTTTCCGTCGAAAAAACGCATGGTGAGGATATGTCTCTCTCTGGGCGCCAGCTTTTTCATGGCCTCCGAGAGCGTGATGTCCTCCACCCATTTCGCGTCCGTGTTTTTTGTGTCCTTTACCTGATCCATGACGTAGATCGCGTCCCCGTCGTCGTGGAACACCGGTTCAAACAGAGAGATGGGATCCTGGATCGAATCCAGCGCCAGTACCACGTCCTCTCTGGGCAGTCCCAGTTCCTTGGCGATCTCCGCCACAGTGGGTTCCTTCTGATGAAGTTTGATCAGTTTTTCCTTTGCCTGCAGCGCCTTATAGGCCGTATCCCGCAGGGACCGGCTGACCCGGATAGCGTTGTTGTCCCGCAGGTATCTGCGGATCTCGCCGATGATCATCGGCACCGCGTAAGTGGAAAAACGCACCTCGTGTTTTGTATCAAAATTGTCCAGCGCCTTGATCAGGCCGATACAGCCTACCTGAAACAGGTCGTCCGGATTTTCCCCCCTGTTATTGAAGCGTTGTATTACGCTGAGCACCAAACGCAGATTTCCTCTGATAAACTCGTCCCTTGTTTCACTGTCCCCCCCTTTTATCTTCTCTATCATCTCTTTCATCTCAGCGTCCTTATAAACAGGAAGCTTTGATGTATTTACACCGCAAATTTCTACTTTGCTTGCCATCATAAAAGGTCCTCCGCATTCCGTTCTGCCCCCCTAAGCACCGGCCGCTTTTCTGCCGCAGCCGCACTTCATGCGTTCACTTTTATTTATGTACTTTTTGGACCTTTTTTATCCCGGATTTCCCTTATCTTTTTTCCATCTCTCCGCTTTTTCCCCTCCCGCTTTCCGGCAATTTTTTCCGCCGGTCATCTCTCCGTCACCTGGCCTGACGGACCACGGAAAAACCGTCGAAGAAATATTCGATCAGGCGCGTTCCGCCCTCTGTAAAGACCCTGCTGGGCACTTCTGTTTCCGCTCCGCCTTCGCTCTCAGCCGCCGTGATCCATTCCATGGCCCCGGCAGCCTCCGTCAGTTTTTCTACGCCCGCCGAAAGCTCATTGTGAGAACAGTACAGCCTTTCCGCTTCCGGAGCGGCCTGCCGCGCGTGCAGAAGCGATCTCCGGTACCGGGGCAGATCCGCCTCGTCAAAATGCGCGTACAGCGCCGCCAGATAAAACGTGTCCCCCGTAAACAGTATACGGTGTGTCCCGTCGTACAGCATGATGCTGTCCTCGCTGTGCCCCGGCGTATGGATGACCTGCAGAGTGCGGCCGCCCAGATCGATCCGGTCTCCCTCCACTGTTTCCTCCGTCCGATAAGGCGGTATCTGAAACTCTTCCGGCAGAAAACCTTCCGGGTACCCGCCCCGAAACGCCTCTTCCTTCAGCTGATCTCCCAACTGCTCGCCCCTCCGGCCGCAGCGCGCCGCCTGCCGCGACGCCTCCGTGGTAAAAGCAAGGACCGGCTCAAAACGCCAATTGTTTCCAATGTGATCGGCATGACAATGGCTGTTGACCGCCGTCACACTCCTGCCGCCGGCCAGTTCCTCCACCAGCGGTTTTATATTGCAAAAACCCAGACCGGTATCAAACAGCAGAGCTTTCTCCCTTCCCAGGATCAGATAACTGTTCACTTCCTGAAAATGCCTTGGCTCGCAGATCGCGAATACCTCTCCCGGAAGTTCATATACCTCAAACCAGCCCTGATCGTTTTTCACGTCCACTCTCTCATAATTTTTATAATACGCTTTCGGGCTGCTCTCGCTCCACTTCATCCTGCCAATCCTTTCTGCCTGCATAGCTTTTTATCCTTTGCCAAAACGACCGCTGTCAACCTATTATAACCCAATGCCCGCCGTCCGCACAACATTGGCAAAGGATCGCAGAGAAAAAACCGGCGGCGGCGCATGCGCTTTGCCCGCCCATGATCGTTCCCCAAAATAAGAACCGGAATGCCCCTGCACTCCGGTCCCTCTCATCCCAGCTTTTTGATTTCTTTTCTCAGTCTGACTATGATCTTTTTTTCCAGTCGGGAAATGTAGGACTGGGATATGCCCAGACGGTCCGCCACTTCTTTCTGCGTCATCTCCCGGCCTGTTTTCAGTCCGAAGCGCATCTCCATGATCTGCCGCTCTCTCGGCGAGAGCTGGTGCAGCGCGTAGCCCAAAAGTCCGCGGTTTACTTCCTCCTCGATATGATTGTACACGATATCGTTGTCCGTGCCCAAAATGTCCGACAGCAGCAGCTCATTTCCGTCCCAGTCCACGTTCAGGGGTTCGTCGAAAGATACCTCGGACCTGTTTTTGTTGTTCCTGCGCAGATACATGAGTATTTCATTTTCGATGCAGCGGGAAGCATAGGTAGCCAGCTTGATGTTTCGGTCGGGCTTGAATGTATTCACCGCTTTGATCAGTCCGATCGTGCCTATGGAGATCAGGTCTTCCACGTTGACCCCTGCGTTTTCGAACTTCTTGGCGATATAGACCACCAGCCGCAGATTCCTCTCGATGAGAACGGTACGCACCGCCTCCCCGTTCTCCGGCAGCTGGGACAGCAGCTCTCTCTCTTCTTCCAGCGACAGCGGCGGCGGAAGCACGTCGCTGCCGCCTATGTAAAAAACCTGTCTCGGCTTTTTTCGGAAGCGGAACCAGATCCACCTGTGGACCAGCGCGCTCATGGCTTTTTGTAATTCTTTAATCATTGCAGACCAGTCCTCCTTTCGCCCGATCCGCGTGCATCAGAATGCCGTATGGCTCCCCCAACGCGCCGCATCCGAAACCGCCGTGATAGACCCCCAGAATAATGTCCTCCCTCATTTCCATTTCCCCCTCTTTCATAATCTCTATGTAGTCCGGCCTCACGCCGAGAAGCATTCCTTTTTCCGTCCCCACTGCGCTGTAAGGTATCAGGCGCAACCTGCCGCACAGAACTCCGTCTGCCAGTATGGTCATGAGCTTTTGGGGATCGCTTTCCATGCGCAGCATCGCCGCGGTCTCCGATGAAAACAATTCACCCAGCACACTTTCCGCCATAAGCCACACCGGCCTTCCCGTCACCGGGTCCGCCAGAAAATTACCCGTATCCAGAAGTCCCAGCAGCGCCGCCTTTCTGCCGTTTAAATAAACGTTCACGCGGTCCGTAGTCCTGTTTTCCATCCGCCTGCTTTTCATGAGATCCGCCACTAGCCGCAGCATGAGATACGCGGCCGCGGCCGTCATGGTCACCAGCAGATAGCCCGAGGCGCCCATGTAGAAGGCGCCGTTGGCGCTGACCCCCGTCACGCCGAACACATACATGAGCCCGATGGTGATCCCTCCCATGGCAAAGCTGACAAAAAAGAAAAGAAGCACCATTTTTAAGAGCGCCCTGCGTTTTTTCAGTCCGAAGACCAGAAGTACGATCGTAAAAGAAAACGCCAGCTTTAAAGCCAGCGACGGCAGCACGTGCATCGGCACGAAGATCAGGAAGGCGTAGAGTCCGCAGCACGCTCCGCCCAGGCCCAGCCGCAGCCGGGCGGCCCGGACGCCTGAAAACACCTGGGTCAGATGCAGGATCATCAGCCCTGTCGCCAGATTCTCCAGAAACAGATATTCCCCGTAAATTACCACATAAAAAACCCCCTCCCGCTCTATAAGTAATTATAGACGTAAGAAGGGGGGTATTTTTGTCAAAAGGGCTTGTCGAAGCCTTCTTTTTAATGTCGAATCCGCCCACGGTCTCTCAGAACCGTTTTCACGCGGATCCCCTGCCAAGCATCTCTGCCTGCAGTCTATTTCGCAGCTGCTTTCGCCGTCTCAGCCAGCTTCGCAAAGCCTGCGGGATCGTAGATAGCCATCTCGGACAGCATCTTTCTGTTGATCTCGATGCCGGAGACCTTCAACCCGTTCATCAGCTTGCTGTAGGAGAGTCCGTTCATTCTGGCCGCGGCGTTGATTCTTGCGATCCAGAGTCTTCTGTACTCTCTCTTCTTATTCTTTCTGCCCACGTATGCGGAACGCAGGGATCTCATGACAGCCGGATTGGCCGCTCTGAAGATCTTGCTCTTCGCACCGTAAAATCCCTTAGCCAGCTTTAATACTTTCTTATGTTTTTTCTTTGCGTTGATTGCTTTTTTAACTCTTGCCATTTTTCCTTACCTCCTGAATTTTCTACACGTTCAATACGGACTTGATTCTCTTGTGGTCCGCGCTTCCAAGAATAGTGGACTTTCTCAGCCCTCTTTTTCTCTTCGTGCTTTTCTTAGTAAGAATGTGGCTTTTGTAAGCTTTATGTCTTGCTACTTTGCCGGTTCCGGTAATTTTAAATCTCTTCATTGCTCCCCTGTGGGACTTCATCTTTGCCATTGCGTTTTTCCTCCTGTTTTTTATGACTGTTTTTCAGCTTTAGGGGTTAATATCATAGACAGGCTTCTGCCTTCCATCTCCGGTCTTTTTTCCGGAGTTCCGGCTTCCGCAGCCAATTCTGCAAAACGTTCCATCGTCTTCTGTCCCTGAGCGATGTGACCCATCTCTCTTCCGCGAAAACGAAGACTGACTTTAACCTTATCACCGCTTTTCAGGAATTTGATCGCGTTGTTCGCTTTCACGGTGAGGTCGTGTTCTTCCGTAAAGATACCGAGGCGCACTTCCTTGACCTGATAGCTCTTCTGCTTTTTCTTCGCCTCTTTTTCCTTCTTCTGCTGCTCGTAGCGGTACTTCCCATAATCGAGAAGCTTGCACACGGGCGGCTTGGCGTTGGGCGAGATATTTACCAGGTCCAGCTTGGCCTCGTTTGCTTTTTCCATGGCTTCTTCAATACTGACGACACCCAGCTGTGTACCGTCGCTCGCGATCAATCTAACTTCCCTTGCACGAATTTCTTCGTTGATCAGATTATCCTTGCTAATTGTTTTGCACCTCCTACTGCATTTAAAAAGGCGGATTACACAAGTATCCGCCTCAAAAAAACGCCTGTCCGGCTGTTCTTTCATCATTGACCTTACGAGCCTGCGCTGTAAGGTGAGAAGCGGAAACTTCTTCTTCCTACTTGAAATACATTACCACCTTCAGGCGGTCATGTCAAGCACTTTCTTGTTCTGCTCAGAACATGTGTTTACATTTTGTTCTTTTTATGTTATTCTAATATTATTCAAACTATACGCCTTTTCCCCGGTCCATCTGCGCCGGTCCTCCCTTCAGGAGGGATCAGCCGCCGAATGCCGACGGGACGGCGGACGTATCTGTCAGGCCGTAACACACTGCAGAAAAGCGCGTGAACTTTTTAAGGAGGAACGAATGGACCAGCTGAAAGACCGCGAAAAAAGAATACTGGCATACATGAAATCAGAGATCCAGAAAAAAGGCTATCCGCCCACCGTACGGGAGATGTGCCAGTCCCTCGGCATCAAATCCACATCCACCGCCCACAAGGATCTGGCCAATCTGGAGCGAAAGGGCTACATCCGCAAAGATCCGGCCAAGCCCAGAGCCATCGAGATCCTCTATAACGATACACAGGAAGGAGACCGGCAGACCCCTGCGGTCTCAGCACCCGGCCCTGATCCCGATGAAGGACAGCTGCGGGCCGCCGCCAACGCGGAGCGGACCGACGTGGTGGATATCCCCGTCATCGGACGCATTGCCGCCGGCACGCCGATCCTGGCGGAACAGAACGTGGAGGATTCCTTCCCCGTGCCGTCCCGTTACCTGTCCAGAGGAACCAATTTCATGCTCACCGTTCACGGCGACAGCATGATCGAAGCCGGTATTTTCGACGGCGATTACATATTGGTACAGCAGCAGAACACGGCCAACAACGGCGACATCGTGGTGGCCATGATCGACGGCTTCGAGAGCGAAGCCACGGTCAAGACCTTTTATAAGGAAAAAGGGCATATCCGTCTTCAGCCGGAGAACAGCACCATGAGCCCGATCCTGGTCAAGGATGTGAAGATCCTCGGTCTGGTAAAAGGCGTGTTCCGGTATTTTCATTAACTATTTTCATTGATCATTCTCATGACATAAAACGCGAAAACCTGCCGCGTCCTGAACTGCTTCCCGTGGGAAACGGCCGTTCCCCGCTTGGAACTTGAAACTCTATAGGCCATGAAACCGGCAAGGTTCGCGAATAAACAGCAAAAGCTTTGGGGGACGAGATTCCTCCAAAGCTTTTTAATATCTCTTCAATTTTATTTTGTGCAGCGATCCCGCAAAACTGGAATTGACCGATCAGAACCAAAAATGGTTCTTGCAAATAATCACACGACATGGTTGTTTGCGATTCAATGATAATTTTTATGAATCACAACCGACCACCTTTGATAACTGTTTATCAATAATAACTCCTTGTTTGTTGTTAATCGGACAAATTTTCAAATCAGAATAATCATCAAAAATCCTGGCTGTAATTTTCTTAAACGGTGCTGTGAGATAATGAGGCAGAATATAGAAATCAATCAGGTTCAAGCCTATATCATCTTTTTGGGAATAATCCTCTGGTTTTTTATCCATTTGTTCAATATAGGAAATGGTTGGCGAACACACAATCGCTCCTGCCGATTCACCAATCATCAATTTTCCTTTCTCCAACTCTTCCATCAACAATTTATCGGCACCCGTTTTTCGTAATTGGTCGATAAGAAAAAACGAATTTCCACCAGTAAAGTATATTACATCCGCATCTTTGAAGAGTGATTTTATTGTTGTGTATTCTTCTGTGGAAATGTCAATTTCTTTCAGGACAGCTCCCATTTTCTTAAATAGCTTTCTGGCAGAACCTACATATCCAGTGTACCCTTCATGAATAGAGGCGGTTGTTATAAATGCAATTTTCTTATTTTCAATATCTTCTTTAATTAAATTTCCTACACTAGAAAAGTGTGAGCATAAAAACAATTTCATTAATTTTTTCCTCCTCAAACTTCCAATTTGTCTGCCTGTTTTCTGTCCTCACAGCTCCATGACCAGCGGCACCAGGACCGGTACCGCAAAGCTGAGGACCACTCCCGATGTAATGGAATAGATGGCGATGCGGTCGCTGGTGGCCCCCACCACGATGGGCAGCGTTGTGTCCATGGCCGCCGCTGCGGGCAGCGCGATGCATTCCGTGTGGCCGATGTACTTCGCCACAAATGGGATCAGCACGATGGACAGCACCTCTCTCATGACGTTGGACAAAAAGGACATGGCGGAAAGCGAAGCGGAATACTCCGCCAAAAGCATCGGCGCCAGCGAATACCAGCCCAGTCCGGAAGCCACCGCCATGGTCTCCCGCGGAGAGAGCGGCAGCAGCAGGGAGGACGCCGCCGCGAACACCAGCGTACCCACGATCACGGCCACAGGGAAAAGCAGGACCCGGAATCCCACCTTTTTGATGTCCTCCAGGATCGTCCCCTGCCGTCCGATGTCCAGACCCACCAAAAACAGAAGCAGACACAGCCCGCCTGTGATCAGAGCGCCGCAGGAGCGGACCAGGGCTTCCGGCGCGATGAAGTATCCGGCCAGTATTCCCGCCGTTACGGCGGCCACTATGGATCTAGTCATCTTTTTTCACCCCTTCCCTGTCCAGCCCCATCCACTTTCTCACCAGCCAGAGGCACAGCAAAGAGCCGGCAAGAGTGAAAATCGTTATAACAAAAGCCGAAAGGCCGATCTCCTTTAACGAAGAAACGACCTTGTCATCTGCGCCGATCCTGATCCCCAGCGCTGTGATGAGAACCATCAGCGCCAGAAACTGCAGCCGGCCCAGCCATTTATATTCTTTTTCCGGGGACATGGTCCTCGATCCGATCAAAATTCCAGCCGCCATGATTCCAATATACAAAAGCAGCGTTGTGTCCATTCCTTACCTCCACGGGCTGTTCATTCCAGTATTTTCATCCTCTTCAAAGTCCAGTCCCGGGGATGCTAAAACGCTTCCGCGCTGGCGTTCAGCCCCTTGATGATGCCTCTGGCGGCGCCCACTGCGTAAGCTTCTTTAAACTGATCCGTCATCATATACACAAGCTCCGTCGGATTGGAAAGGAACGCTCCCTCAATGATGATCGCCGGCATGACCGATCTGTTCAGCACGGCCAGAGACGGGCTGCTTTTCACGCCTCTGTCCTTCAGTCCGATGGTGGCGATGATCTCCTGATGCACGCTGTCTGCGATGTCCTTGCTCACATAACCGTAGTCTCTGTCCATATTTTTGTTATAGTAATGAACCTCAGTTCCGTTGGGCGTGGAACTCTCATTCGAGTTGTTGTGGACCGACACATACAGATCCGCCCCCAGCTCGTTGGCCTTCGCCGGTCTGTCGTAGAGCGCCATGGTCGAATCGTCGGAGCGCAGCATGTAGGTCTTCGCCCCCGCGGCCTGCAGAAGCTCGTTCAGCCGCAGCGCAATGGTCAAATTCAGATCTTTCTCATTCTGGAGCACATTTCCGCTGCTGTCTTTTCCCTGCGAACCGGGATCGCTTCCTCCGTGGCCCGGGTCGATGACGATAAGCTTGTCCTGCATGGAAGCCGCCAGCATAGGAATATCCGTCCCTGCCAGGTCCGCCGGACTGCCGTTATTTCCCACGTCTCCCGGCGTGCTTCCGTTTCCGGACGGCCCGCTTCCGCTGTCCTCGCTTTCTTCCAGATCGATGTAAAGAGACGTATTGTCAGCCGACAAACTCACCTCTCCCTCCGCCTTACTGGTGAGATCCACCACCACACGCACGGTGGCCGCCTCAAACTGCGAAAAACGCACCTTGTCGAACATCTCGTTGCCCGCCTCGATGCTGCCTTCTGTCATCCCCTCGGGGATCAGCGCCTGATCCAGCTTCGCGCCGCTGATATCCAGAACGAAACGGTCAGGGGAATCGTACAGCGAATCCTTATATGCAGCAAGCTCTCTGTCCGCCTCAATGATGACGCGGTATGTACCGTTGCTTGTCTCTTCTGTTTCAATACCCGTAATGAGGGCCTTTTCGGTCTTGTCGGGCGTGAAGATCTCCACCACCCTCGTCTCATTGATCCAATTGACCTTGCATCCCAGCTGTTCCGCCACCAGCGCCGCCGGTATCAGCGTGCGGCGGCTGACGATGGTGGGAGCCACGTCCATTTTTATCTCATTGCCATTGACCAGCGCCGTCTTGGAATCGATGGTGAGAAGCACCTCCGTGCCGTCATAACCGATCTTTACCTGACGGGCTGCTTCCAGCCACTCCACGGTTCCGCCCATGGATTCAAACAAAAATTTCGCCGGAACCATCGTGCGCCCCGATATGATCGTCGGCGGCACCTCCGTCTCTATCACTTTTCCGTCCAGTTTCATCGTCACCGGATCCACAGCTGCGAACGCCGCCCCTGTCATGGCGATCATCACTGCAAGGATGAACAGCAAAACGCGCAGTCCTCTCATCATGTTACTCCCCTTTTTCTCCATTTTTCTGCAATCTCGCCCGTCCATTATAACTTATTTCGACGGCAAAATGTATTATGTAAAGGGATTGTAACGTAAATGTAAACGGAGAGGATCCGCTAATCGATCCAGCAGTCCTCCGGCTTCAGTTTCCGCGTGAATATGGTTCCGATCTGCGCCGGATCCCTGGCCTGATGGAATTTAAAATATCCGGTCCCATCCCCTGCCGTTCCAAGGATCTCGATCTTTCCCCTGCGGTTTGAAAGCGCATAACGGAAGCATTTCCCCTGCCCGTTCTGCATTGCTTTCGCCTGCTCCACAATGCGGCTGCCCTCCAGGATCGGCACCTGAAATTCATTTTTCACACCCGTGACGGGCCTGCACTGAAAGACATAATACGGAGCGACTCCCATAGCGGACAGACGGCGCAGCAGAGCGCCCAGCGTCTGCGGATCATCATTGACGCCCCGCAGAAGAACGGTCTGGTTTTTGACGCAGATCCCCATCATCTGCAGCGTTCTCACCGCCGCCTCCGCTTCCGGCGTCAGCTCCGCCAAATGATTAAACTGGACGATGACATAGATCTGTTTCCTCTTCGCGTAAACCCCCATGAGTTCCTGAAATTCCGGATCCTCTGTGATCCTCTGCGGAAACACCACGGGGATCTTCGTGCCGAAACGGATGAGATCCAGATGGTCCACCCCGGCTAGATTTTCCAGGTAGGTCCGGATCGTTTCGTTGGAATTGAGCAGCGAATCGCCGCCCGAAACCAGCACGTTAGTCACTTCCTCATGCTCTCTGATATATCGGAAGATCCTGTCCAGATCTCTGGCTACCTCCTGATCCACAGAACCCACCATGCGCTTGCGGAAACAGTATCGGCAGTACATGGCGCAGCGGTTTGTGGACAGTATCAGGACCGTCTGCGGATATTTGTGCTGCATGCCCGTGATCACCGTGTTGTCCTGTTCGCCGCTGGTGTCGGCCTCTCCCGCCAGATCGAATTCGCCCAGGGCGGGCATGCTCATTCGGCGGATGGGATCCGCCTGGTCTTTCCAGTCGATCAGCGACAGATAGTATCTGGGGACCGACATCGGAAAGGTCTCCAACAGCCTGTCGATCTCACCCAGTTCAGCCTCCTTCAGGTCAGGAACAAAATCCGAAAGTCCTCTGCCGTCGGCTACGTTTTCTAATAGATCTTCTTTCCAGCTCATCGTATCCCCCCCTCGCTTCAACGCTGCATTCTTCCGTTTTCTGGAAGTGTCAGCCTGTAAAAATATCCTGTTTTCCTGTCAAATGTCTCACTTAAAATAAAATGAGATAAGAACAGTTTATCATATTTCAGAATATTTCAAAAGATCTGGGGGAAGAAAAAATAATTAACAAAATACCCGCTGTGAGATCCATACGGTTTTATATCGTCCGAACGGGGGCCGACCCAGAGGAGGACCCGGCGGCAGACCCTGCAGCAGACCTGGGGACCGACCCGGCGGCCGAATACCGCATGATCTCCGCCTGCTGTTCTAAAGAAAACGGTCGAAGCGGACAAAGATCCTGTCCTTGCGGGTCTGGCCGCCCACCTCTTTCAGCACCACCTTGCCCTTTCCCCTCAGCACCAGCCGATCCCCTTCCTTCACCGGCGTATCAGGCTTTTGCACCTGCAGTCCGTTGACGAATACCAGCCCTCCGCGGACCGCGTCCGCCGCGCCGGATCGTGAAGTGGAAAACACGGAGGCGATCACGTTGTCCAGCCTGAGCGAAGCCACCGTGTCGCTCTTCTCCTGACGCGCCCCCTCCGGCACGATAAGCTGCGAGACCGGAACGGCAGACAGTTCCAGGCTGGCCCGTCCCGCCTTGCCGTAGTGAAACAACAGAAACTCCTCTATTTCTTTTGCCGCCAGAATATCCGCGCCGTCTCCCCGC
>Ga0129308_1002225_pt1 | contig 17153 bp, 21 predicted proteins | sample L827metagenome_FD_94440 | JGI IMG/M metagenome (GOLD analysis project Ga0129308, IMG submission 94440) | Ring-tailed lemur group fecal microbial communities from Wisconsin, USA - L827 metagenome | ecosystem: Host-associated > Mammals > Digestive system > Large intestine > Fecal | place: USA...
AAAAGGACTACTTTTGCACCCGCAAACAAGAAATAAGGAATGCACTCTTAGCTCAGTTGGTAGAGCAACTGACTCTTAATCAGTGGGTCCAGGGTTCGAATCCCTGAGGGTGTACTTAAAAAAGGAACAATATTAGTTGTTCCTTTTTTAATTTGTCTTAACAAGAGCATATGGTGGGGCAGTAGAAATTTAGTGGGGATTCTCGTTTCCTATTCTCGCCCGAAATTCCGACCTTTGCCTCATGGAAACAAATCAATTGGAGGTGTTGGCTCGTATCGTACTTTCCTCTGAAATACTCAACTACTTTTCAGTTGTCGGTGTTGAATAGACCTCAACAGAAATACATATTCATCTTGATGAACAGATGAATCCTATAATATAGATGGACATACTTTCGAGAAACAGTACAAGGAAACGCCATTTGTGCCTCATCGCCCAAGTTATTCTTCAAAATCATCATCAGAGATAGTTTCCAGATCGAAATACAACAAGCGTGTTTCCGCATCGGAAACCGGTTAAATACTGTCTTGCTTTCAAAGTCGTTCAGTGAAACTTTTTTCTTCTTTTGTTTCCTTGGGAAATATGTTGTTTATATGCTTCGTTATGACAGACTTCTTCATTATTTTATTTATCATCTGGTATGTCTATGAAAGGTAATTCTCCACTCCATTACCTTTAAGTACAGGATGCCCTGTGAATGTAAAATTCTCCTTCATTGTAGATATTTGAAAGACGTTTTTTCAGCAGACTGAATATTCCTGTTTCATCAGTTCTTTGCCTTAACCAACAAAAAACATTCGCTTTTTTTGCGAACGTCTAAACAATCTCTTATATTTGCATCTGAAAATGAACTGAGTATGGAAATAGTTTTCAAAGAGGAATATCTTCAAGAAATGTATTATACGGGGAAGACAGACAAGAAGCATCGTTTTCAGCCTCCAATCATACGGAAATACATCCGTGTGATAGACTTGATGATGGACACCTTGAATGTACTGGGACTTATGCGATACAATGCACTGAACTATGAGAAATTGAAAGATGATAAGGCGGGGCTTTCATCGGTGAGAGTGAATGACCAATATCGCATTGAGTTTGAAGAACGTGTAAAAGACGGTGAGACCGTCGCTACGATATGTAATATAACAGATTTGTCGAACCATTATAAATAACTTATTATGATAACAATACAGGGAGTTGACCCTCAAATGATTGCCAATAATCTTGAACCGGCTTTTCCCACCCATCCGGGTGAGATTCTGAAAGAAGAGATTGAGTACAGAGGCATTTCCCAGCGCAAGTTGGCAGAACAGATGGGCATAGGTTATTCTGTGCTGAATGAAATATTGAACGCCCGCCGTCCCGTCACGGAGAAGACGGCATTGATGTTTGAGGCGGCATTGGGAGTGGATGCAGATCCGCTGATGCGTCTGCAGATGAGATACAATGTGCGGATGGCCAAAAAAGACAAGTCTTTCATGTCTCGTTTAGAAAAGATTCGCAAGGTTGCCGCAGTACTTTAAGGAAATCATACGAGTTGGTTGTATCAGTTTCATGCACGGCTTATGCTTGGAAACTTCACTTCGGCAATGTCACCGGTGGCACGTGTGGTGGCTTTCTTCACAAACGGTGTGGAAAAGGATATGGCACCCGATGGTACGGATGTGTCACCGAATTCATCGGTGTTGGTGCAGGCGGTCAGTGCGAGGATTGCCGCCAGTGCGATATATTTTGATTTCTTCATTGTCTTTATTTCTTAATCATTGTTTATACTGTCGGTTCATTCGTTCACAGTTGCGGTATGGTCATCGTCCGTCCATCCGTTCACGGTCATGTTGTTGAAGAAGATGGCTTGCTTGGGTTCGTTGACACAGATGTACAGGTTGGTCTGATAGCCTTGGGTGAAGCTGTGCAGGTCTTGTACGGGTACGCAGGTTCTGGAATACTCCTTGTCCTTGTAGGTAAAGGTGATGTCCATGTAGAATTGCAGGTCGGCAGTGGTCGGCACGGCTGTAACGGCTGTGGGGGCAATGAAGAACTCTTGCGGAAGCAGCAGTGCGCCGCCGGTCTTCTCTGCGGCTGCGGCAGGTTGGAGCATACGGGCAGGGCTCCGGTGGCGGTAGTCACGATGTCATAGCCTGTATAGTTGGTGACAAGTTCTGTGGTAGCAGTGGCATTTTCTTTATTGCCGAAGCCCGTCCACGTCCATGCGTCGCTCCCGGCGGTCACTGTGCCGTGGGTATTCTGTGCATAAGTGGCGGTGGCGGTAGAGACAGGCAGGTAGAGCTTCAATGCAGTAATGGTTACCGGGGTTGCCTCTGCCACCTTAGTATAGGCATACACCGAGAAGCGTGAGAGGATGTGCTTGAAACTGAGCTGTACACCGCCTGCGGTCAGGTTGTTGGCATTAGCTACCAGGATGTCATCGCCCTGTTTGCTTCCGTCTGCATTGCTGATGGTCTGCACCACGGGGATACTGCTGACGGTAAGTTTGCGGTCGGCAAGGGTGGTTTCAGTGGTAGGATAGGTTGCCGTTACGTCGGAGGGGGCTACGGCGGTGAAGTCGTAAGCGTATGTCGCCTCCCAAAAGGCTATCTTGCTGCACGCCCATGATTTGTCTGCGCCGGTGCAACTCAGTGTGGCAGATACGTCCGCATCCGATGCGGAAGTGGCATCGAACACATTTTCGACCGTACCACCGGAAGCGGTGTGCTTGTCACCCCATACTCTGATGGTGGTGGCGGTGATGGTGGTGGTATTCAAATCGCCTGTGGTACGAGTGGATTTCCGCACAAACGGCTGGTCGAAGGTGATAGCGTTTTCCGATACTTCGGGGTTGCCGCCCAGTTCGTCCGAGTTGGAACAGCCTGCCAATAATAAAGCGGCCGCCCATAGTAAATTACTTCTTTTCATTGTCATTCAATTGAGTTTTTAATATAACTGTTATTATTCTTTGTCTTTATTTCTGTCTTTCCGTCACACGTTGGTGTGGTGGTCTTCCTCGTCTCAGCCGTCCACATCGACGTCGAATCCGCCGTCGGTGTCGGGCTTGGGCGGTGTGTACTCGTTCAGGTCGAGGGTGATGTTGATGACACCGCCCGTCAGCTTGCCGCGCATCTGTGCGGTGATGTCCACCGCCACGTAGCGGCGGCCGCCGTTGCTATATTGCAACTGCACGTAGCAGGTGTTGCCCGTTGCGGCACGGGGCAGGGCGCGGGTGCTGCCGTCCACAGCCTTGCTGCCCTCGGTGCGTTTGCTTTCCTCCCACGGCGAGATGCCGCACAGCCCGAAGGTGGTCATGCGCCCACCTATCAGGCAAAGGGGCTTGCCGTCCTCACCGGTCTTCTCCTGATAAAAGGAACTGAACTGGTGGGCGACGGGGACTTCATCGTTGAGCGTACTGAGGAGATCCACCGATGAGGCAAGGCCGTCGATGGTGCTGCTGCCGCAACCGGTCACACGACCGTCGTTGTTCTTCAGCTCCACTTGCAGCAGGTAGATGAAGGTGCGGGGCAGCAGTTCGGAATTGAGCCGCAGCAGGTAGATGTCCTCGTCGGGCAGGTACTCGTAGTCGTCCAGATTGTCGCTGACGTACACATCGGTTGCGAACATGCTGAAAAGCTGTTCGGGCATCCGGCGCAGGGGGCCGTTGGGGGTGATGCTGTCGGGCAGTTGGGCGTAGGGGTCGTCGGCACGGTCTATCTGCATGGACTCGTAGTCGTTGTTGTAGAGCAGCAGGTCGTAGTTGCCGTAGTCCAGATTGATGCGGATGCCGCCGCTCACCATGTCGCGCTCGCCCGCCGGTTCCTTGCTTCCGCTGCGGAAGTAGTTCATGTGGTAGGTTTCGGGCTCGGTATAGCCTATCTCGCCTTTCGCCTCGGTGTCCCAGTCCACCTGCCAGTGCGTCTGCCAGTCGGCTTCCCACATCATGTCGATGCTCACGTCCTGTTCTATCTGGGGCTGCACGGCAGTGGTGCCCTTGATGTGCAGCAAGGGGGCGTGCATATCGCTGCAAGCGCTTGCGAGGGCGGTCAATGCCCACAGCAGGAGGATGCGGCGGATATACCTTATTATATAGGTAGAATTCTTCTTCATCATATTCCGTCTTTCTTTTGTTTATTCATGTTTATTGGTTTTCTTCCATCCCGGCCACGGCAGGTCGTAGCTGATACTGAATCCGATGCGTGTCAGCCCGAAATAGTTGAAGGTGCTTCGCCGCTTCTCGAACTTGGTGGGGTCGTCGTGCCAGTTGTAGTAGAAGTTGCCCGGCACCGCCCATTCCTCGGCGGGATGGTAGCTGTCATAAGGGGTATGCAGGTAGCCAAGGGCGGCGTTCACTTCCCATTTCCACGGGGATTGCCCGATGCGCCTGACGTAGCCCCAGCCGATACCGCAGCCCCATGTCTTGCCGAAGCGGTCGTTTATCCACGCCTTGGATGCGGAGAACTGGATGTCGAACTCGCCCAGATTGCCGTAGGCGGCGAAGTAGTGCCCGGTGTAGGCGGCTCCACCTTTCAGGTAGTAGCGGCCTTCGAGGAGGAGATTCTTCAGTATGTAGGTTTTCAGCCGCTTGTCGCTGCGCCATCCGCTGCCCATCCATTCGGCTACGGCGGTGATGTGCCCGCTCCGGGGGAGGAACTCAAGGGAAACGTTCGGCGTGGGTGCCCAGCCGTATTGGGGGACGATAAGGGCAAGGTCATAGAGGAGGTTGGTCTTGACGTTCAGCATGGGTTGGCGGGGAGTCTTCTCTTTTTTGGGAAGGATGTCTGCCCTATTCTGTTGTTCCATGATTGTCCCGGAAGTGGCAACCGCAGTGTCGGCAACCGCTTCTTCCACCCCGGACGGTTCGGTGATGACCAGCTTTTGTGCTTCGGATATTTCCGTTGCCGCCGCTTCGCCCGTTTCCACGGCATTGGCAGGCTTCTTCCCTTCCCGTTTCGGGGATGAGACGAACAGGATTACCCGGACGGCACGCAGACGGGGATAATAGTCACGTAGCAATAGTTTCCATACTTGTCCGCCCTCCATGCGCCGCAGGGCGGCTTTGGTAGAGGCAGGCGTGTGGTTGTTATCTATCGCCCTCACCACCGCCTCCCGGTAGGGGGCGTCGGAGGCTGTCATCAGGCGGCGCAGACCGGCATAGTCTTCTGCCATGTAGCGTTCCTCCACCAGCGAGTCCGCCACCGATATATACAGCGACAGCGAATCTTCCAATGTGCGGGCACGGCGATGGGCAAGCAGCTCGTTGCTGCGGTAGTTGCCGTCGGGCGAGGCGCTTCCGCGTATCACTAACAGGCGGCAGAGGGCATAGCCACGGCCTTTCAGCCGGGCGGCAGCTTCCACCAGCCGGCGGTAGCCTGCATCTTGGGGATTCATCACTGCCTTGCCTACGGGGTATTCTATGGCAACGGCTTGTTCCCATAGCTCGTCGTCGGTGAGCTTGGGGACATTGGCATCGGCATCGACCACCACCACGAACGGTGGTGTCTCTTGTGCCTGCAAAGGAATTCCGACTATCATCGCCGCTCCCATGAGGGCGAACAGCCGGAATATGTTTTTGTATTTCATAAAAACAGATATTTAGATATATGGCATTACGCCGTATTAATTATTTACAGTACCGACAAGATGCGTCTTGCTTCATCGGGATAAATGCCCCCGCCTTGCCGACCGGGTCCGGATGCCTGCCCGCCGTCCGGCGACGGGGCTTCCGTCCCGGTGTCCGCATATCGGGAAACGCGCCCGATTTCTGTTTTGATTCTCCCTTGCCCTTTCATGCGCTCAAATAAAACAGTAATGGTACGAAAGTAAATTTTTAATAATTAATTTTAAAAAATACGTTATCTATAAATGTGTCTACATAGCGTAAAAAGCATAAAAAGCAGGATGTGAAGATTGTTTTTCACGTCTTTTTCAGCTTCCTCTTGGAGGAAAATCTGCTTTTTTCCCGTTCCCCGGATATATGTTCACAAGCCTGTCTTCAACTTCAAGCAAACTGATGCCGGCTTGGTGTCATATCCGTTTTGGGCAAAAGCCGCCCCGTTATAGCTCTTGGCAAACTCTGTCCGATGCTTGTTTTGGAGTGCCGGAAACGTGGTAACCTTGCGGATGAAATGTGTGGGAAATACCAGTTATATCCCAGCTACGGCTATAGCGTGATTTGCAAAAATATTGATACAAGGTGTGCTGTGGGCTTTTGTCTTTCCGGGGGGGCGTTGCTCTGCTTTTCTGCAAGGGGGGCAATATGAAGTTAGGAGGATTATGTGGCTCTGCCTTCGCCACTCTTTGCCGGGGAATCGGCAAGACGTGTGGCGGGCAATTGAAATGATTTCTAAGGTGGAGACTGATAATAGTACGCTGCCGTCAGACTTTATACTCCTTGTTATAAATACGTTGTTCGAAAACAAATCCGTGAGGCATCGGCTCGTTACTACGGATGTTTGACAAGATGCGTTGCGTTTGGCGGAAGGCGGTCATGGAGGTTGTCATGGGATGGTTGGGTTTGCCGTCGGAGAGCCTGCAGGAGAAGAGAGCCACTTTCTTCCGATAACTGTCGAGAAAATCGTTTACGGCATAAAACTTCTCTATCGAGATTTCAAGCTGCTTCTTGGCATAGGCGCGTTTCCCCTCTTTGCGTTCTCCCGTCTTGGGAACATTGAAGGGTGCGATATATCTGCTTTCGCTTTCCGTAAGTTCGTTGAACACGATAAAGTCGTATCCGGCTACCGGATTGATGATAAAGTCGCACTTTCTGCCGCTTCCTGCAGAAGAATCTTTGTCATAGAGGTTGATATAATGTTCGAAATCAATAATCTCGACATTCAACCGGGCGGTGTTGTTGATGACCGACACTCCCCCACCCTTGTACTAGATGATGGCCGGTTGCTGGTCTCTAATCTCGAATTTGCCTGCAGGATGTTCCTCTTTGCGTATCGCCATCGTTCTGTCATCCCATTCGGCTCCATGACAGGCCGGGTAGTCCTTTTTCAGGAAATCAATCAATGCACTGTTCATATTTCCTCTGTTTCCGCTATGCTTTCATACTCGTCGTAGATTCTCTCCATTGTGTCGGACAGGTCGTATGTGTTGATGACATATTCTCCACTTTCGTTGTCTGTAGCCATCAGGGAGGTCAGTACCCCCTCTTGCAGCTTGTACACGGCTATGTCCTCTTGTCGCAAGTAAGGATAGTCCTTGCGCGACTTCTCGAAATATCCGGCACGCAACAGGACATTCAGGTGATTGGTAATGTAGGGGCTGTGCGTGGCTATCATCAGTCCCAGAGTCCGGTCTTTGCCATTCCTGTGGAAGGCCTCGCCCACTATATCGTTGACAAGTGCACGCTGCGCTTCGGGATCGAGACTCAGTTCGGCTTCCTCGATGTGGATATGCACATATTTGTCCAAGTCGTTCTGGTTTATCCCGGGGTTGAACTTTGAAAGCAGGTCTTGTTCATACAGGTAGCTCAGTACGGAACGCTGGAAAGCGTCCTTGAAAGAGAATTCGTTGGCAAAATAGCGGACTATGGTGACCAACGGAGCCGAGGTTTGGATACCGGAAGAGGCATAGCGTAGCTCTATAGGATCATAATTGCCGTCCACCGCCTCAATCATGAACCGCTTGGGCTTGTTGCCGGACTTCTGTATCTTGAGTTTCAAGCCGAGATAATCCAGATTCTGGTCTTTCACGACATCGGTGGCTTCGTTGAAGTCGCTGAATGTCTCGTGGAAGAAGAAACCCAAATCCGCGCCCTTGATGGCTGCCACCTTGGATGCCCATGTGGGGATAATGCTTCTGGTTTCGGAGATATAGGATTCCTTGAAGAATACAAGATCGGCATTCGGGTGTTGATGTTGGCTTTAAGCGCCTTGTCCTTGTAGGCTATGGTGTATGTATTGCCGTTGATGCTGACGGTATAGGTTATCTGCGTGTCTGCTGCGAGCATATTCTCCAACCCGTCGTGCAGCAGGGTGTCGAAACGTAGCTTGAAGGGGGATTTGGTGATGTTGGCATTCTTCAAATAGGAACGAATGTTCACCATTTTGTATAGGTAACGCATCAGTACGACGACTTTCATCAATGTACTTTTTCCACTAGCGGACTCTCCGATAAAGACCGTCATGGGCTTTATCTCCTCTATGTCAATGTCTTTGAGAGGTCCGAAGTTTTTTATGTGAATGGATTCTTTCATACCTTATTTACGTTTAATTGGTACAAAGATAGCCAAAATTTTGTGCAAAGGTGTAAGCTGTAGTGGAAATTACCATGCCCGTGGCAGTTTCACATGGCAATATCTTGTCCTACCGGAATAAGACGAAAGCCGTCCCTCAATTCCATCAGCAGTAAAGAATGGGATTGTGGGGCGGAAAATAAGAGAGAGAATATGTTACAAATCATCATCAGAGATGGTCTCCAAATCGAAATACAACAAGCGTGTTTCAGAATTGGCGACTTCCTCATTCAGAAGTACGAAACCATTCTTCAGATAGAAAGGGATGGCTGCGGCATAAGCATCCACCGTATTCCCTGCTCTCATTTGCACGTTTTTTTCTAAAATTGCCATAACTTTTCGTTTTAGAGGGATTGAATTGTTCCCGTTTCTTCTGCTTTACTTCCTCGGATGAGGTTTGGGAAGGTATATCCGTTGCAGCGGATAGCCTACTGATATTATCACATCAAAGTTATAGCAAGTGATTTTACGTTTCTCATTCATAATCTCATGTTTCTAAGCTATTCTCTGTATCGGGAAAAAGAAAACCGCCTTACTTCGTGACGCTTTGTTGCCACGGGACAAGGCGGAATAATGGGAGAAATCTTGGCTACAGTTTCTTTAAAGGGGAGTTTCAGCCACTTTCCACTCCTGTAACAGTTCGTCTGCCAAATATTCATCGCTCAAACAGTGCATGTCGGCCACTCCATCATTTATCAACCGATACGTGTCCGAAGCATAGAAAAATCCAAGTGCATCCTCGTAAGACAGATGCACCTGCTCGGCAAACAGCCGGACTATCCGTGCGTATTTCATTTGAAGAATCGTCTTGTCAGCCTGCATTCTCATTTCCTCCTATCGTTATTTCTTCTGCTCCGACAAAGTGCAGATGATGATTTATCACGTCTTGATTCAAGATGCATAACTGATGGTTGGGATGCTCGAAAGAGAGCCGTCCAAAAGCGTCCTCCCTACTCATCGCTCCGGAGAAATAAAGGTCGATGGTATTAAAGACCTTATCATCGGCTATGCCTCCCATCACCACGTCATACGAATTGTCCAGCGTTCCTTTCCGGCATTTCCCCACGTAATCCAGCCACTCGGCATCATAACGCTTAAACTCTTTTACCGTGTGCTCCGACAGTTCATCGTCCAGCAGATATTCATTGATATAGGCCTTTCGCCCTCTGAGCAGGAAACGCATGGCATATTTCCGGGCTTGCTCGTACAAGGCAGTCAGATAAAAACCTTTTCCGAAGTCCAGATGCTCGCGTGAATGATACACGTCCGGCTGCCCGATGACAAGAGGCGATGCGTGATACAGTTTCATGACAGCACCCCTTTCTCCTTCATGCATTCTATGAGGTCTTCCACGATGTACTCCTTGCTGAACGTGTGGAGTACTTCGTATCCGGGCAACAGATAGCCGGTCAGAATGCCCGATGTGCGTAAAAGGGAGTACACTTTTCCGGCACTTATTTTCAAAGCATCGGCAAGACTGCCTACGCAAAACGTCGTAAAGTTTAATTGTTCAAAGTTCATATCAGTCTGATATTGTTGGTTTACAATGATTTCAACTCATCGCAAAAATAGCATTTATTCTCCGAAGAACAAACGGCTTATACCGTTTTCTTTCCATTATTCCTTTTGCTTCACTTCCTCGAATGGGATTGAGGAAGATATATCCGTTGCAGCGGATGTTCCCCATCCGCTGCAACAAAAACTATTCTATCTTGCCATTATATTCAGACGTTGTCCACTTCTTTAGATCATAGTCGGTCAATCGGATTGGGAGAGAAAGTTTCTTCGATACTGTGAGCGTGAAAATATATTCCACACCTGCGCTATGTATCGCATCTAATTGTGGATCACTCAGTTTTTTACAATACCAGGTCATAGCATCATCACCTATAGTTATAAGAAAACCAAATGCTCCGGCAAGTTTTGATACATGCGGAATAAGCGCACTGCAACTCAACGAGCTACCAATCGGATTAGCTGCAATAACTGTAGTTCCGATGCTATAAAATCCATTGCAAATAAATTCTGTACCTGCCGCATCAGTATAGGTAATGTCAGTAGTAGGGTGTTGTGTAAATATTGCAACAAATCCACCAAGTCCATTGTAATTAAGAGGGTAAATAGCACCTGCAACTGGCCAGTTAAGCAATTCGACTTTAGCGGTTGCAAGTTGTTCGGCGGTATAATAGGTATTGGCATCGGCTGTGGTATTGTCAGCTACAAGTTTTACAGTCACTTTGTCACCGGCATGATAGAAGCTCAATTTATTCGTAGCATCTTGTGTCGGACGTGTCATGTCCCAGTTCTTGCTGTCGTTAGGGTAGCCGACATATATATCAGATTTTTGATAATCAGTAATGTTGGATTGGTCTGCTTCTACACAAATAAGTTTGGTATTGTAGCCGGAAGCATCAAATGTAGTAACTTTAGATACATCACCTGCACAATGAGCTATCAAGTCATCTTGCATAATATCAAAATCATTGTAGCTGCCCTTTCCTGTAGAAGCGGTAGGGTTGGTCGTAGCTAAAAACTTATCGGGATAAACCACATCGGCCGGATAGAAAGCATAGCAAGAAATATTGGCATTCTCAGAACGTTTTGACCACATGGGTTTGCTTTGTCCGGATTCAAGCACTTGGGTAAGGCTGCCGTTGAGTGCGGTGTATTTGTAACCTGTTTCCGAATAGGTCTGCACATCGTCAATACCCGCTGTTGTGTTCTCAGCGAAAAATACGCGGATGTCTTTCGATTCAGTGGCGGCAAAATCTGTGTCCCCGGCAGGAATATCCGTTGAAACGGCACGAGAGTTTGCTTTGCCTTTGACATAGCCTGCCAGTTCAATGGTGCTCTCTCCCTTTGTCGCATTTCCATTCTGCGACTGTACAAATTCGTCCTCGCTGCTGCAAGAAACGAATCCTGCCGCTAATGCGGCGATTGCTAAAAACTTCTTTGTCTTCATACTTCTTTCTTTTAATTTAAAATTATAGTTAATTGAAATTACATTTTTCTTTTATCGGAATGGTCAGAACTCCACCCGGTCCCAGTCGCTTGTACCGTAGTCGTAACCGTCGAGCACGATTTCCATATCGAGGTTCAGCGTCAGTTCGTACTGCTTGCCGGAGAGCATGGGCTTGCTCCGGTAGGTCTGTGTGACGGGTGTGCCGCCCTGTGGGGTGTAGGTGATGCGTACCACCGCTTCCGTCTCGCCCGTTGCCGTGGGCATTAAGTGGCTGTCGGTACTCATCCGCCCCGTGGTTTCGGCACGTGTGTCGGTCACGAATGCACCTGCGGGCAGCGTGTAGGCGGTTGTCTCCTCGCTGGGGATGCCGTAGCTGCCTGCGCTGTTGGGGCGCGAGGGGTAGAAGCATTTGGCGGCGTTCAGCACTTCCGCCTGCAGGGTGGATCCTTCAGTGGCTCCCACCACATTGACCTGAAGCCGGGACAGCACGGGGCGGAGTTCCTGCCGGGAGGTGGTGACTCCGGTGGCATCCACGTGTACCCACTGGATGCTGTAGTAGGCTTGTCCCGGCGGCGCGTCTTCGCCCTGCTCTATCATGAGCTGCTCCAGAGACACTATTTCTTCATCGTTGACAGAGAGCGAGCCTTCCACGTTGCTGGTGGTGACGATGACGTAGTCGCCTGCGGGCACTTGGTGCGAGTTGGCGGCTACCTCTCCGGCATTGTTGTAGCGGATGCTGTCGCGCAGCGTGCCGTCCGTGCCGTAGATATAGACGGTGATGCCTGTAAGGTCGGGCGGTGTGTCCGTATCGTCCCCCTCGCTCATGGAGTTCTCATCCCACACAATCTCGATGGCAAGGGCGTTGCCCTGCTCGTGTATGCCACGGCTGCATGAGGTGAAGGGCAGCAGGGCGGCGATGCACATTATATATAAGGTGTATAGTAACGGTCTTTTCATTTCGATTCCTCCTTTCTTAGTTGAATGATGACGGCACGGCGTGCGTGGCGGTTGTCGGTGGTGGTGCGGTCTATGCCGTAGCCTGCGGTGCTTATCCGTTCGGCAGGGATGCCGTGCTCCGTGAGCCAGTTCTTCACGCTTTCGGCACGGCGAAGGGAGAGAGGTGAGTTGTAGGCGGCAGTGCCCCGGCGGTCGCAATAGCCGTGTATCTGCACCTGCACGTCACTGCGCTGTTGCAGCAGGGAGAGTATTTCTTGCAGTTTGGCGGTTTCCGTGGTGGCGACGGTGTATTTGTCGAAGCCGAAATAGATGACGGGGAAGGTGACGAGCGTATCGGTCGCTTCGGCTGTCATGGCGATATCGGTGATGGCAGAGACTGCGGCTGCATCAGGAACAGTTGCAGTATCAGGAATAACAACTGTATCGGCAGGTTGCACGGGTGCAGGCTGCTGTATTGTTGTTTCTTCCGTTCTTTCTCCCGCTATCGGTGCAGAGACAGAATTTTCTGTGGATGCGGCAGCTTTGGCTTTCTTCGTCCGCCTGCCAAGCAGGTAACCGATGCGCACTCCGCTGTCCCATACATAGTTGCTGCGGTGTATGTGTCGCGGCATATTGTCGATGCCCCGTCCGGTGAGGAAGGTCATGCCCGTATATACTCCTGCCAGGAAGTGCTTGCCGATGGTTCGCGACACTTGCAGCCGTCCTCTGGCGGCAAGGTGCCAGCGGTTGCCGCCCTTGATGTGGAGCGCGTTGTCGCCGATGGTCTTGATGTCCGTCTGCGTGAGGCTTGCGCCGAGGCGTGGCGACACTTCCACCGCCCACGGGCTGTTTTGGGTCTTGCTCCACAAGCCCAGCAGGTTCACGTTGAACTGCAAGGCGTATTCCTGCATCCGCACGTCGCTCTTCAGGTCGCCGTAGTTCCAACCTTCCAGACCGAGTGCCGGGACGTGGTAGTGCCGTCCGTCCTGCCCCAACCAATAACCGGAGAGGATGCAGCAGTCCGTGGCGGACATTCCCAACTTGCCCATGCGGGCGGAAACTTCGAGAGAAAGCAGGGGGCTGAAACGATAGCCGCCAAACACTCCGGCATCAAAACCGGGACGTGTCTTGTTCGCCCCGAAAGACCGGAAGGTGGAGTAGCCGAAAGGCACTCCGCCGTCTATCCCCATATACCAAGTGGGAGATTTGGAGGTGGCAGGGGTTTCCTGTGCCTGCAAGGGAATTCCGACTATCATCGCTGCTCCCATGAGGGCGAACAGGCGGAATATGTTTTTGTATTTCATAAAAACAGATATTTAGATATATGGCATTACGCCGTATTAATTATTTACAGTACCGACAAGATGCGTTTTGCTTCATCGGGATAAATGAACCCACCTCTCCGACCGGGTCCGGATAGCTGCCCGCCATCCGGCGACGGGGCTTCCGTCTCGGTGTCCGCATATCGGGAAACGCGCCCGATTTCCGTTTGGATTCTCCCCTGTCCTTTCATATATACCAATAAAACAATAATGGTACGAAAGTAAATCTTTAATAATTGACCTCAAAAAATCTGTTGTCTACAAATATGTCTACATGGTGCAGAAAAGCGTAAAAAACACTCTATAAAGATTGCTTTTCACGCCTTCTTTTACTTTCGTGCGGAGGAAAATCTGCTTTTTTCCCGTTCCCCGGATATATGTTCACAAGCCTGTCTTCAACTCCAAGCAGGCTGACACCGGCTTGGTAACGTATCCATTTTGGGCAAAAGCCGCCCCGTTATACCTCTCGGCAAACTCTGTCCGGCTCTTGTTTTGGAGTGTCGGAAACGTGGTAACCTTGCGGATAAAACGTGCGAAAATGTCGGTTATTAAAATACTGTAGCTTTGCATACTTAGTAAAAGGAAAGGAGAAATATGGCAACAAAAATCAAGGCAATACCGACGCTGAAAGGAAAAGGAGCAAAAGAATTCCTTATGGGAAATACTTGTTGCTTTCGATTGAATGATGATTCATCGAAGAAAGTAGGAAGAAAACTTTTATTTTCCTCCTACTCGTATATCTATATTTTGTATATTTGTACACACATCAATGATTTTAAACTAAAAGAAAAACAATATGGATAAAGATTCAAAGCAAGTAGTGGTTCTTCTGATACATCCCAATATAAAAGAGTCGCGAGCTAACAAGGCATTGATGGATGCTATTAGTGACATGGGAGAGGTGGCCATATATAATTTATATGAGATGCGTGTGGAAGATGCTTTTAATGTAGAGACATGGAGCACTATCATATCGCATGCATCTGCGCTTGTATTTCAGTTTCCGTTCTATTGGATGTCAGCTCCTTCTTTATTGAAAAAATGGTTGGATGAAGTATTTACTTATCTGGCAAAAACTCCTGCTGTGGCTGGTAAGGCATTGATGGTAGCCACTACTACCGGCTCTGAACATGATGCTTATAGAAGTGGAGGAAGAAATCGTTTTACGGTGGATGAGTTGTTGAGACCTTATCAAGCAAGTGCTGTACATGCCGGAATGATATGGCAAACTCCTCTTGTAGTCTATGGAATGGGGACTTCGGAAGCTAGTAAAACTATAGCAGAAGGGATAAATTGCTATAAACAAAGAATTGAAGCATTGGTGAAGAAAGACATTTCCAGTGATAATTGGTAATAGTAGGACCATATCGAATTGGCATATTTCTTGTGTTAACTCATGCATGACACTTTATATTATATCAAACAGATTATCATGTTACGGAAGATTAGACTGACTTTAGCAACGATTTGCTTTGCACTCATCACCTTGCTGTTCTTTGATTTTACGGGAACACTGCATGGATGGTTCGGCTGGTTGGCCAAAATCCAGTTTTTGCCGGCTGTATTGGCGCTGAATGTGGGAGTGATATTGTTTCTTGTAATTCTCACTTTGGTATGTGGGCGTATCTATTGTTCTGTGATTTGCCCCTTAGGGGTATTTCAGGATATACTGGCATGGCTGGGCCGGCAACCTAAAAAACGCAGAAAGCTTCCCTACTCTTATTCTCCGGCCTTATCTTGGCTGCGCTATGGCGTATTGGGTGTGTTTATCATTGCCTTGATTGCCGGATTTGGTTCATTGGCTGCTCTACTTGCACCTTATAGTGCATACGGACGTATTGCCAATAATCTTTTCCAACCTATATGGCAATGGGGCAACAATCTGCTTGCTTATCTGGCTGAACGGGCAGACAGTTATGCCTTTTATGAAACGGATGTATGGTTGAAGAGTCTGCCGACTTTTATTATTGCTGCCGCTACTTTGGCTGTGCTTGTTGTTCTGGCCGGACGCAACGGACGAACCTATTGTAATACGATTTGCCCGGTAGGAACAGTCTTGGGCTTCCTTTCACGTTATTCGCTTTTCCGCATCACAATAGATTCGGAAAAGTGCAACCAGTGCAGTCTTTGTTCACGCAACTGCAAGGCAGCCTGCATCAACTTTAAGGAGCATCAGATTGATGCAAGCCGTTGTGTGGCCTGTATGGACTGCATTGGGAAGTGCAAGCACGGAGCCATTTCCTATAAGTATCATCCTTTCGGCAAACCTGCTGCGGGCAATGCAGATTCGGAACAGATAAACGAAACCCGCCGCAGTTTTTTCACAGCAACGGCTCTGGTTGCAGCCACTTCCGTTTTAAAAGCGCAGGAAAAGAAAGTAGACGGAGGACTGGCAGCCATTGAGGATAAGAAGATTCCTGAGCGAAGCACTTCCCTCACCCCTCCCGGCTCATTGAGTGCCCGCAATATGGCGCAACATTGCACGGCCTGCCAGCTCTGCGTATCGGCATGTCCCAATCAGGTTCTTCGTCCTTCTACGGACTTAAGGAAATTGATGCAGCCGGAAATGTCATACGAACGCGGCTATTGCAGACCGGAATGTACAAAATGTTCGGAGGTATGTCCTACGGGAGCTATTCGTCCGATAACCAAAGCTGATAAATCTTCCGTTCAGATAGGGCATGCCGTATGGGTAAAGAAAAATTGCATACCACTGACGGACGGCGTGCAGTGTGGCAACTGTGCACGCCATTGTCCGACGGGAGCCATACAAATGGTGCCGAGTATACCTGAAGACAAGGATTCTCCAAAGATTCCGGTAATCAATGTGGAGCGTTGTATCGGCTGTGGGGCATGTGAGAATCTTTGTCCGGCCCGTCCGTTCAGTGCCATTTATGTGGAAGGGCATGAAAGACATCGAATTATATAGTAAAGTAGAATTTCTATAAGTATGGAAGAACATCATAAAAACAATATAAACCGTCGTGATTTCCTGAAGATTGTGGGGATTACGGCCGCCACATCTACTGCTGCCCTCTATGGATGCGGTTCTAAGGAAGGGAGCAGTGAAGGCAGCAAAGTATTGGGCCCCATTCCGACGGATAAAATGACCTATCGTAGTTTTCCCGGTTTGGGGAGTGACAAAGTTTCTATTTTAGGATATGGCTGTATGCGCTGGCCTACGGTTCCTGCTCCGGATGGAAAGGGGGAAATGATAGACCAGGATGCTGTGAACGAACTGGTGGATTATGCCATTGCCCATGGTGTGAATTATTTCGATACGTCTCCGATGTATGTACAAGGATGGAGTGAGAAGTCTACGGGAATAGCTCTGAAACGCCATCCGCGCGAATCGTTCTATCTTGCCACCAAACTATCCAATTTTCATCCTGATACCTGGACTCGCGAAGGTTCCATCGCCATGTACCGTAAGTCATTCGAGGATATGCAGGTGGACTATATAGACTACTATCTGCTACACATGATTGGTGGCGGTGGCATGGAGCAATTCCGCAAACGCTATATAGACAACGGTATGATTGATTTTCTTGTCAAGGAGCGTGAAGCAGGACGCATCCGTCGTTTGGGATGGTCGTTCCACGGAGATATCGAAGTCTATGACTATGCCTTGCAGATGCATGACCGTGGTGAAGTTCATTGGGACTTTGTACAAATACAGTTGAATTATGTGGACTGGAAACAT
>Ga0129308_1002229_pt1 | contig 17141 bp, 17 predicted proteins | sample L827metagenome_FD_94440 | JGI IMG/M metagenome (GOLD analysis project Ga0129308, IMG submission 94440) | Ring-tailed lemur group fecal microbial communities from Wisconsin, USA - L827 metagenome | ecosystem: Host-associated > Mammals > Digestive system > Large intestine > Fecal | place: USA...
AAAACACAAAACGAAAAAACGCTCCATGCAGATTTGATCCTTGCAGGTATCACACAACTTATTACCGTTGTTCTTGCAGACAAAATTCATCATCATGAATATATTCGCAGTTTGAAACCACTCGCGTCCCATTGCTTCTGGTGTCATATACATAGAAAGCGGGTTTCCCAGAGCAAAATATATCATAGCAAACAAAAACAGATACTAGAAATCATACCAAAAGCATCTGTCACCCCCTTCCTAGAATTTCGTACCTCCACCACCATGCGTTCTACCAGAAGATGATGTGTGGGTGCTGCTGCCTGAAGAACTCTTTTCTTTTGCCGTCTTGGTTACTGTATGGTACAAGAACAAATCTCTGCTTTCTGTGATATTCATACTTCCATCTTTCACATAATTTCCTGCCGCAGCCTGGAACCGAACGGTCTTCAGCTGTGCCTTCATTCTTCCGACGATAACGAATGCCAGAATCACACCAACACCGATGGAAATAAAGATCCAATAGAATGGTAAGGCGTCTTTTGGAAGTGTGCGTGCTGTATATGGGCTTCCATTTCGTGCCTGTGTAATAAAATCATCACACAGCTCAGCAAATGTCATACATGCGGAAAAATAATCCTGCGATTTCAGATCATCCATCATCTGTTTCGGAATATACTTAATCCCCGCATCGGTAAAAGCAGTGATACCATAACCACAGGTTGATATGTAACAGTCATTATCTTCTGTACTGATCAATAAGAGCACACCATCTTTATCTGCTCCATATCCATATTCACAGTAGTCGTACATGTCATCTGCAAATTCCTCAACCGTTAATCCTTCGAGTGTATCTGTCGTCATAACGATTACGTCCATCTTCTGTCGGATACTGATTTCATCCAGCACATCAAGCAATTTGCTTTCCTCACTGTCAGTCATAAGATCGGCCAGATCATTCACCCGGTAATATTCATCCGCAAAGCCTTCGGAATCCTCTGCATATGCCGGAATTGTCATACCAAGACAAAGGATGAGGATAAGTAAAAACGATATCATTTTCTTTTTCATTCCGTCACCCCCCTAAAATAGTCCAATAAAGTGCAGAAGCGTCGCCGCACCATAGGTTACTGCTGTGAATGCTACTGCCAGAATCGCTGTCCAGCGAGTTGCTGCCGCCTTATCAACAGGCAAATCTCCGACGAATTTTCCGGTCTGTCCATTCATTGCAAATGTATATTTGTTTCCATTCCATGTCGTGTTTAAAAGCCATACCGGATATAATGCATATTTCGCTTTACCGTTGTTAAACTGTACACTGCTGTTTTCCGCTGTAACCGTATTATATCCCTGAACAGTCGCAGCAAATGCTTCCTCAGTTGATTGTTTCACACGTGCATTTGCACGCTCGATACTTTCTTCTGCAGTCACATCATATTTATCTGCCAGATATCCGGCAAGGTATGCAGTCTGGAAATCTACCGCTTCTGCACAGTGATATGGTTCAATGGATTCCATCAGATCATCCGCCATTTTAGATGAACCATCTACCGGAACATTTTCAAATCCAACGCTACCGCCTCTGTGTACCATAAAGTAACTGGTTTCCGTATAATCGTAATCACTGTCACTCCATACACGTAATTTCGTAGCCCGGTAACGTACATTTGCATCCACATCGGTATCAAAGAGCCAGAACGGAACATAGATTCCCTTGATTTCATCAATATGGTTCTGATCCTTGAAGATCTTCGGCAAAAGACGTTTTCCGGTCAAATGCTTCATCAGTCCTTCTTTTGCCGCTTTTTTATCCAGCTTGAATGGTATTACCAAATCCGGCCTTAATGCTCCAGAGAACTGTCCCATCATAACAATCGGGTTGTCACAGAACGGACAAGAGGTCGCTGCCATATTGGCATCTCCCACAATTTCACCGCCACAGGACTTACATACGTAGGTACGTAATCCTTCGGTTTCGCCTTCCTGCCATTCTCCACCGGCATTGGTTTCCCATTCCATACTATCTGCCTGTTCTTCCTGCAGCTCATCGTCATAACCCTTTAATGCATCCATTTCGAACTCCGTATCACAGTATGGACACTTCATCTTCTGAATCGTACTGTCGAAGGCTATCGCACCGCCACAGCAAGGACATTTATATTCTTGCAAGTTTGCCATGAAAACCCTCCTTCCTTAATCTTAATGAGCCTGTCGGTCAAATTCTGCAAGCGCTTCATCCGCTCTCCGAATCCATTCTGTACGATCTCCGTAGATTGCAGCATCCAGAGAGTTCATTGCCTGCTCTGCCTTTTCTGCCATATCTGCATCTCCTCTTACCGCAGCATTGAATCCGACTGAAATATCCTTCACAGCATCCATCTGTTTCTTCCAGTTATTCATTGCATTACCCAATGTTTTCTGGATTCCAAACAGACTGTCAAAATACTTTTTCAGTTTTTCAAAATCCAAGACATTATTCATCGGAACAAATACCTCATAAAGTCCCGGAGTGTTGATAAATGCAAGATGCGCTACTTCTTTTTTCTCTGTCTTATCACCATTTCTTACTTCTTCTTTTTCGAATTCATAAGCTCGCAAATCGGCGATACGGTATACACAGGCACGTGTGCTCTTTCCAAATAGGAAGAATTTATAATCCACCTGGGTAAATGCCACCAGACCAATATCCTCTGCTACGTAAAGATGACCACCGAATCGTTTCAGTTTCTGCGCTTTATTCTTTGTTTTCAGACGAGGTACAAAGAAATATTCCCAAAGTTTTGTTCCTCGGTCCACCTGCTCCAAATGTGACTGAACACTTGGAAGATTGGCATGCACATAGTCAAATGCTTTCATACCCTTACTTCTACAATTCTTTCGGCAAATGCAATTACCATCCGCCAGTTTCTGAGTTTGTACTAAATTAATTTCTGCTCCACAGATTGCACATTTATTAGCCATAATTCCTTCTCCCTTCCTACTATGTTACCGGATTCCCGGCAAATTCATTTTCTTCTGATTATGATGTTTTCATTGCTTTCATTACCCATTTTGCATTGTTTGCCCGGAAGCTATAACCACAGAACGAACAGCAGTTATGTTCATCCGGTATGAAATTGGCACCACAGGATGGACAATCCTTTTCCTTAAAAAATACACCGTCCGTTTTCCTTCTTTCCGGATATCTTGCCCTTTGCAAAACGAGGGTTTTCTTTATTTTCTTCGTATATGGTTTTCCTCTTTCAGGAAGGTAGGTCTCCGTTCCATATACCTTCACTGTTATTTCCGTTGTCTGGTCCGTATGAACCACTTTTTCTAATACAATAGAACCGACTCCATAATCCATCAGCGCTTCATCACTTACTTCTTTATAAAGTGCTTCATTGATACACGATCTCAGATAATTTTCCGAATATCTGACGATTTTCTCCGACAGTTTTTCCTGTTTTTCTTCCCTTGTTCGAAAGAATCTCGCAATTCCCAGAAGTATAAGCAGTGTAACAATTACACCTACGGTAAGAGAAACATCTGCATCTTTGATCAGATAAAGACATAGGGTCAGACATAAGAACATGACACCTGAGTAAGCAAGCAATAACAGTCCGTATTGCATATTTGCACCCATCTTCTCATAGATTTCAAATACTTCTGTCTGCCAGTCATAGAATTCACTTTGTATCACACCGCCACAATATGGACAGATGACCTGCTGACTGCTCAGCTCCACCTCAGCTCCACAGGATGGACAGGTGATCTTCCCTTTATCGGAATAAAATTCCTTGTTCCTGCCCTGACGATCCGAATGACGAATGTGCCTTGACTGAAGAATCCGAAGGTAACTGTTTTTCCGATAGATCTGATGTACTATTTCATCATCTTGAGGAGAAATCAGACGTTCCAGAGAACTACACTGCAAGATAGACTCCCTCCACTCCCGTCCGTCATCATTCCATCTTTTGAAATTATTTTTCGGAAGCGGTACAACGTCCGTCACCCGGATATCCCGGCAAAGCTTACGCTTTCCCAGCAGTTCCACCTGATGAACCATCTTTCTGCGGAATGTAAGATCCATTCTCTTTGGAAGATAACTCTTATCTGCTTTTCCAAGTGGAAGTAACACATTTTCAAAGGAATCCTTGATGTCCTTCTGAAGCCTTGCCCCTTGCAGCGGAGTTTCGCGCTTTGCAAGCATTCTTTTCATTTTTGCTTTTTTCAAATTCTCCGGCATAAACTGTTCAAAGTCTATGTCAATGATTTTTTCAGCAATGGCAAACGCACAGATTATGGTAGTTGCAAACGCAAGCAGCATCGCCTCTGATAAGCCCATATCCATCCCTCCTCATCTGTCAGACTATCTGGTCTCCCCATGTTCCTCTTGTGCCTTCTCCTTCTCCTTATTCTTACCGAATATTTCGTGGATTAGGAAGATGGAAATAAGAATGCCTACTTTGTTTCTTCCTCGGAATCCTCTAATGTCGCCTTAAAGGAACTCAGGAAATGCATATAGTCCTCGCTGTCAACAAATTCCTTCACATCTAAGTCTTCACACTGAAGACCTTTTCTAAAATTCACCTTCACTGCATAAACCATATTTTTATCAGATGGTTCCGTAAGCACTAATCGTATCTCACACTCATGAATCTCATCTGCTTTTCCCCAGTCTCTAAATACCTTAGATCCTTTGTAATCGCCAATCGTAATATGTTCAAAATCACTGAAACCTTCTCCGTAGTAATCAGCCTCACGCACTACAGTAGAACTTTTCGAATTCTCGTGGAAATATACAATTTCGATTAACGTATCGTTCTCTTGATTTTCAAGTTCTAACGTGTTTGTATCTGACGTTTTTTCCTGATAGCCTAACTCCTTGGCAATCTCAAAACTGATCGTTGCGTCATCTTTCTTATGTGTATAAGTATCTACCTCTTTTTTATATCCGTTACCTTTTGCATTTCCCTCTTTCGAGCCACATGCACAAAGTCCAACAAGTATAACCGCTATCAGAAATACCGATAAACTTCTATATGTTTTCATCATGTTCCTTTCTCCCATTCCATGCTTACAGTCTTCTACCTTCTTTTTCTTCTCGGCGATACTTAATAAGATCTTTACTTATTACGACGAAACCAATGATACCTAGCGGAATCATTACTGCAAATCCAAAGAAATAAATCGGAGTTGGTCCTGGTTCCAGTTTATATGTTCCCTTTGAATTCCTGTAAACCGTAATCTGTACGGTATCTCCTCTCCTCATTTCTTTATAGTAAATCTTAGAATCATCATATGTCGTTCCATCGATTTCATAAGTAAATCTTACCTTATATTCTTCTTTTCGCTCTCCATTATTATCTTTTTCTTTCGATTGTTCACAACTATAAACAGTTGCATGAAGTGTTCGAACATCCGTAGAATTCTTATACTCCAAGCTTTCGTGCTTTGTATAGATCATACCGCCAATTCCTGCGATAATAATGATAATACTCAAAATCAAAGCACCGATTGTTTCTTTATGCTGCTTTTCTTCAGATGGAAGTCTATACATAAGAATTCCTCCTCTCCTATGCTACTTTCTGTCGTTTTCGTCAAAGATGTCGCCACATTCTGGGCAGAATTTTGGTGGGTGTGCTGGATCTTCCGGTTCCCATCCACACTTATCGCAACGATAAAGAGGTACTCCCTCTGGTTTCTTTGCTCCACAATTCTGACAAAACTTACCTTTATTTACCGTTCCACAAGAACAGGTCCATCCATCATCCGCAACCGGTTTTGGAGAACCACATTCCGGACAGAACTTACCAGTCGCTGTAGCACCACACTTACATTTCCATGCACCTGGTGCCGGCTCAGGTTCTGGCTTCTTTGATCCACAGTTCGGGCAGAAATTTCCATTTACCACTGTGCCACAAGCACATTTCCATCCATCTGCTGCCTGTTGAGCTGCCTGCTGCTGCGCCGCCATCTGCTGCGCCTGCTGTTGCTGTCCCATAGCAAATAAATTCTGTGCATTCATGCCGCCGCCTTGGTTCATTGCCATACCCATGCCCATGAATCCGGTCATAGCACCTGCCTCATTACCTGCTGCTGTCTTCATTGCATCTGCCTGTGCGCCCACAAGCGTTGCACCTGCCATATTCGGGTTCTGTAAAACGGCATTACGCTGAAGTTGCTTAATCATTTCCGCATCTTCTGGAGGCAAAGTAACACTTCCAAGGGCAATGCTGACCACCTTAAGTCCTCTCAGTTCTCCCCACTTTACAGAAAGGGCATCATTCATAGCATTTTCGAGATCTGTATTATGTGCCACAATCTGATTCGGACGAAGTTCTAAATCGGACAACTTGGCAAAGGCTGGCTGCAGGGCACTAATAAATTCTGTTTTCAACTGACTGTCCAGTTCCTCTCTTGTATAAGCCTCTGTCACATTGCCGCAAACTCTCGTGTAAAATAACAACGGGTCAGCAATCCGGTAGGAATATACGCCGGAACAACGGATGGATACATCCACATCCAGCCCGATCTTAGAATCCACCACCCGGAAGGGAACCGGATTCGGCGTTCCAAATTTATTATCCATCAGTTCCTTGGTATTGAAGTAGTAAATACGCTGATCCTTTCCCGTATCTCCTCCGTATGTAAAACGCTTGCCGACGGTTTTGAAGGTAGCGGCAATGCTCTCACCGAGATTGCCCGCAAAGATACTCGGTTCGGTAGAAGTGTCGTAGGTAAATTCGCCCGGCTCGGCGCATACCTCCACGACTTTTCCCTGTTCCACAATAATCATGCACTGGCCATCTGCAACGGCAATGCCTGATCCGTTGGAAATAATATTGTCATTTCCCTTTGTATTGGATGAGCGCCCGCTGACACGTTTCTGGCCCTTAGTGACCATGACTTCCTTATCCATCGCCTCACAGTAAAAAAACTCTTTCCACTGATCGGCAAGGGTTCCTCCCAGTGCTCCCATTCCGGCTTTAATCAGTCCCATAAGATTACCTCCTGTAATAGTTTAATTCGCCTGAAACAGTATCCTTAAATCTCTGCAGAAATTCCAACAATACTGCCCTTTTCATTCAGCTTCTCTGCGCATTGTTTACACATATCCAAATCCTCGCAGATCATGAAGCAGTCATCGCATACCCATCTATGGCAAATCGGACATCTGCTGAACAGTTTTTCTCCGTCCCTTGATGCTTTCCGCCGCGCTTCTTCTTTTTCCCGCTGATAGAGTGTCGCATAGACCACTTTCTTTCCTTCTGTGGCAGGGGGGATACGGGCTTTTGAAAAAACAACGACCCGGCTTTTCCAAACCTTACCACATTCTTCACAGACGATGGAGAACTGAAATTTATCCTCTGTCGAACAATCTGTCAGCATATCCTGTAAAACCCTCTGCACGGTTTGACCAACCCCTTTCTGAAAATTCTCTCATGAACCTACTGAACGACTCATGCCTTGCTTCAATATCATCATATTGGCTGGAAAATCAGAAATCTATGGTACCAGGTCTACTTTTTAGCCTCCAAAGAAAAAAATAAACCGAGTCTACCACCAAAAAGGCAATGGTAGACTCGGTATACCATGCAAAAAGCACAAAAACCATCCGTAATTTTTGTGCTTTTTGCTTCATTTGTTCACTTGTCTGTCTCTATTCCCGAAACGTCTGTTTTCTCATCCAGTTGAAGTTTCTCAATGCAGTCACATCTCCGGAAGAGGTCCAGATACATCATCAGTTCCTCATTGGATGAAATCTCCAGCTTTCTGTAAATATTGCCATTGTGCTTTTTTACGGTACTCATACTGACACATGCTGCCGTTGGTATCTGCGCCACCTCATAACCGTTCATGTAATATCGGAAGATATTGTATTCCGCATTGGTCAGCGTTTTTACATTCTGGGCAAAGCGTTCAAAAAGTTCTGCCATATTCGGCGGAAGGTCGCCTGCCTCCGGCGGGTTCCCCCTTTCCGCCAGCCATCTGCAAAGCTCTTCCAACTCTGCAAATCTGTATTTGCCATCGCCTGTCTGCTGACCATCCCGAATATCCTGAAAGCCCTGAAGGATCGGTCGGACAAATTTTTTCGACAACAGCCATGCAAGTGCGATCATAATGAGTACAAATCCCAGTATGACGCCCATGATGGCAGCCTTATTCCTCAGAATATACTGATCGCAACTTTCCCGCGGGATCAAAACTGCAACTGCCCACTCCTGTCCACTGCTCCCGGGTATCTCTAAGGGCATCTGAATTCCATAATAATCACACTTTAAGGAGCGGTATGTGCTGTAATAAGCGTTCTTTTCTATGATGGATAAGCTTTCTGCGTTACCAAGCCAAGTGCCTTCCGTATTTCCTGCCATGCCCTGATCCAGTCTCAGATTCCCGTTTTCCACTGGTGCGATGACCGTAACTACGGAACCATAGGAACTGGCTGTAGCCGGATATTCCAAGCTGAAATGAACGGCATTCAGTTCGATCCCACAAGCTCCCAGAAATTCTCCTGTGTCTGTATACATCGGTACAAGAAGCAGGATCACATCCTCCCATGTGTTTTTTAGATTCATGCGGCTGATCCAGTAATAACCGGCTTCCGACTGCCCAAGACCGGCTTCCAGCTCCTGATAACCCAGAAGTCCTTCTGTATTCAGTTCCATATTCCAGCGGTTATGCAGTTCCAACCCATTTTCCCTTGCGATTTCTGTATTCCCTCGGAACAAAATGGTTTCCGGGCTTAAAATCACATTGCTGCTCACATTGATCAGCCGTAGATAGACACCACACCGAGACTGATCGGCTTCCGGAATCTGTGTATTTATCGTTGCATTTACCAAAGCAAATACACCGCTGCTTCGCCCCAGCCGGATTGTTGTATTAAGTTCCGAATACATCATTTTCTGTATTTCCAAAAGCAGCTCCGGCCGGTCGTTCAGATCCGAGACTGACATTCCTTTTTCGTCCAGAAAATCCTCTATGTCCCGTTCCAGTTCTCTGGAAAGCTGCAGGCTGTATCCGGTGTAAGTCTCCATTTCCTCCGAGACTTTATCATACGTGGTATGTAACTGACTCTCCATCGCCTGTGCAATCTGCGGCTCCGCCTTCAGCGGCCCACCGATGGCTGTCAAAAGCAGCAAAAGAATGCCTAACGCTGCCAGGATCAAACAAAGCAGATACATCATCAGCTTCCTGTGCAGCGTAACCTTGCGGTCTAAAGCCAAATGCAGGAGTTTTTCAAATTCTTTCAGCGTATTTGCCATGGTACTCACTCACTTATCTATTTGGGAAGTGACGCCTTCACATTCTCCAGCGCCTCTACCATCAATCTTTCCACATCTTCTTCTCCTTCCTGCCAGCTGCTGCAAGCCGCGCGAAGCTTACTGCGGACATTTTTTTCAAAGGTCTGCTCCAGCTCCAGATAACCGGCAAACTGAGGCGCCGTATAGAATTCATAAGAAGATTGTGTTTCCAAAAATGCTTCATAAAGACTCCTGTACTTCGGGTCTTCCAGATTCTCTATAAAATCCGACAGCACCTCAAAGGCAGCATCTGTCACCGGCATATACCCCACGCTGGTCACAAAGCGCACGTTGGTTTCCGGTTCGGTCAGCCATTTCAGGAAAATCGCGGCTGCACGTTCCTTCTCTGGTGTAGATTTCACCGTACAAAATCCCGCGCCGCGCTGCATAACCAACCGTTCTCCATTTTCAAAGCAGGGCACCGATCTTGCGATGACTTCAATCGGTTCTGACCTGTTATCCGAATATGTCACAATATCCTCATAGTAGAGAACACTGGCTGACGAAGCCACACTGACAATCGTTTCCCCGGTCCGAAGCGGCTCCGTTGCATAACCTTCCTGCAGCCACACGCCGCCCTGAACGGCAGCGTCTGCATAAGGCTTCCAGACTTTAGAAAAGGCCTTACCGTATGCAATCCCATTTCCCCGAAGGAAATCCTCTCCCAAGGATTCCACACCTACCTGAAAATAATTGAAATGATAGTCATGGACAAAAAAGGCTTTCCCATCTCCCGGAACCTCCGGCGTCTGGGCATCCGTCCATTGATAATACTCTTTAGATAATTCAAAGAGCCCTTCCCAGGTATCAAGCTGCTCCAAAGCAGCGCCGGTATCTGCTGTGAAGCGGTCAAACAAGGTCTTATCAATAAACATGATTTCTGTGGATTTCGCCACTGGAAAGACGACCAGACGGCCGTCAATCTCTCCCTCTTCCAAGAAAGCAGGGATATAAGCAGATAATTCCTCATCACTGAAATAGTCCCTGTAATCCACCAAAATCTCTGGATCCGGCATAGCCAAAACGGTCTTCGGATAAGAAATGAACATATCCGGAAGCCCGTTTGTTCCCGGCTCATCATTGGCTGCCCTGAGCACTGCATCATGGATATTGTTGGTGTTGGACACCACGGTGACCTGAATCTTGATTCCTTCCTCAGCACCGACCGTTTCATTGAATTCTTCAATCAGGTCATTAAGCGGCGAATCCGTTTGACCACCATAGACATGCCAGACGGTCAGCGTTACAGGCTCTTTCTTTCCGCCACTTACTCCGCACGCCGTCAGCATTACGAGACCTGTCAGCACAAGAATTCCTATTATATAAATCCAAGGCTTTCGTTTTCTCATCGACTCTCCCTCCCCTTACAATGCATCAATAACTGCCGACAAGTAGCTGGAAGAAATCGACCCATAGATAAAATTATCTACCAAACCATCTTTCTTCGCCTGTCGAACCCGGTCCGCCAGTTTTTTCTCGGTGTTCTCATCCACCACCAACACGATTTTGCAGTCCGGATTACATTTTCTCAACTCGTCACGAATCTTCATCCGTTCCTCCAGTCTCCGCGGCGTATATGCGGTGACTTCCATAATCAGGACGTTGGCCAGAACGTTATCACACAACAATAGGGTTTTGTCCGGTCTATCACTCATAACCGGGTCAAAATCAGAATCAAATCTGCGCAGCGCTTCGGCTATGGCATCTGCAAACAGGATATTCTGCATATCAATCACAATTCTCCTCAATATCCTCACCTCCAAAATTCCTGATTCACGCCCGACTTTGGCTCCGGAACGTGAGATGGTGCTACTATCCCATATACTCCTCTATTATACGGGAGCGCTTTTTTCTTTTCCCTACCCATAAGGGTAAACTTTCGCCCTTTACAAAAAGAAAAAGCCCGGTTTCAGACCTGAAACCGGGAATATTTGCAAAATTATGTTATAAAACGATGGGATTTTCTTCTGAACCGTCCTGCTCATCAAAAAGCTTCGGAATAATATAGCGTTTGCCTGTTACGGCAATGGCAAGCTGCGTCTTGTTGGCATAACCCGTTTTTTGAAGAATGTTACGGATATGATACTTTACATTATCCTTCGTATAATTTAGCTTTTCTGCAATCTCGCTGTATTCCAGTCCCTCACAAACCAAACGCAGAACCTTAATTTCTATTTCTGTAAAATCATTGCTGGTAGTAATACCCAGCTTTACAGTCGGCGTTTCACCGGGCCACATCTGCCTGCCCTGCATGGTGGCATCCATGACGGTAAGCAGATCCTCCGGGCTGATTTCTTTGTACCAAAAACTGTCCACCCCGGCCTCTCTGGCACGCTTGATATAACTCTCCTCCACCATAGAGGTAACAATAATCATTTTCAGCTCTGGAAACAGTCTGCGAAGTTCAGCAGCCGCGTCGATGCCGTCCTTTGCTCCATGGGTACAGACATCCATAAGCACCAGATCCACTTTACTCCTGCGGCAGACAGTCTCGGCAAGATCTGCCTTAGACAGACTTCCCACAAGCTCATAGTTCGTACCATTCTGTACGACATTCTCCATATACTCTCTGGCGATCCGCTGATCGTCGATGACAAGCACCTTTGTCATACCGGCACCTCCTGTTTTGTTTTCTGCTCACAAACCGGCAGAGTCACTGTCAGCGTAAATGCAGGCTGAGACCGGAACTCCAGCCTGCCGCCCGCTTCCGCAATCACTTTGCCGAGATCAACAAGACCGCCCCAGGGCGTGATTTCCTCCTTAGGCTGTTTGCCGTCATTGGTCATGCGCAGGGTAACGGAATCCGGACTCTGCGCTACTGCCACATACAGCATTGTCGCATCGGCATGACGGGCAGCGTTGACACAAGCTTCCCGCATGACCGGCAGAAGCAAATGCAATGTACTTTCCGTTTCCGGCAGATTGCCCGTGATTTTTACTTGAATGCCTGATACCGCCGCATCCCGGATAAACTCTGCCACATCATCCTGCGGATAGGCGTTTTCCTCCTGCAAGACTTGAATGGCGTGGCGAAATTGTGTGATAGCGGCAGCATTTTCCTCAGAAGTCGTGTTCTGGCGCAGTATCTGTCGTATAGCGACAACGCCCATATTCATCTGATCGTGGAGCCTTGATTTCATGTTGAGGATTTCCTGCTCTCTGGCTGCTTCCTGCACATTCTCCGACAGGGTTTTCAGTTCCTGGTACATCTTTTTCAGTTCTCTTGACTGCCGTTTTAATTCTTGCCGCTTTTCATACAGTTCGGTCACATCACTGAACACCGCCTCCGTATAAACCTTACCGTCAGCCGTTTTGACTTCCTCTGCGGAATACTGCCAAGCTCTCCCATCTGGAAAAAGAAACACATTTCCATCCCGTACAATACCGGTCGATTTATCACAACCATCCAGTGCTTCTTTCAGTTCGTCAAAACTTTGCAGATCACTCTGTGCGATTTTCCTGAAAAGATCATACATGACCGTATTGCATAGTTTGACTGTACCTGAAGGGTTAAAATAACAGACGGCAGTAGGAAGCGTGTCCAGTGCTTCTTTCACTGCAATGCGAAGCTTATATTTATCTTTGAGTCGGCCGATCATTCTCCCAGTTTTCACTTTTCCTCACCGCCTTTCCGCAATTTGAAGGTAAAACGATAAGCTTCGTCTTCATAGAAGAAAGAATCAGCAATTAACGCAAACTGGGAAAGATCGGTATCGCAGACAAATTCCATATTCAGAAGAATTTCTTCCTTGCCTTCTCGAACATTAACCCATACATATTGAAGGTCGCTGAGGCTGGTTTCCACCGCCATTTCAAAGCTGCGGTAAACCTGAAGCATATCTTTTGTCGCCAGAAAAATACCCGATGGCAGCGTATGAAGACAATTCACGCCAAGCAATTCCAGATTGATAAAGGACTCCTCAAAACATCTTGATAGATCGCGGATATCCGCTGTTTCTGCGCTCTCGCTGATGAGCAGCAGATTTCCATATCGTTTTATATAGGCACCCACAACTGCCGCCCCGCCAAGAAGCCTGTTGCGTTTTCTATCATCCGACTCTTTATCATACTGTGCCAGCATCCGATCAATCAAGTCAATCTGCCCAGCTGTTTCCCTGTGAAGCAGGTCACTTACCCGATTCTTTTCCTGAAGCGCAAGAATCTCTTTTCTCGTTTTCAGATTTTCCTGCCGGATACGGTTGTGCTCCGCAAGATCACGACAGTTTTCTTCAATCTGCTCGATTGCTTCGATCAGTTCGGCAACATTCTCCTGCCACAGCACATGACCAAATCCAATGGGCTGACTTTTGACAATCATACTTTTGTCTGTCGAAACAGTCTGTGTTTTAGCACTTATCCTCTGTTCTTCTGCCAATGCTCTTGCATTAGCGCTGACAAGGCAGACAGCATTCTCTTGATTTGTGATCTGTGCGCCGAGCCTACTGACCATGAATAGTTCTTCATAACCAGTATTACTCTGAATCAATCCACACTCAATGCAGCATTCCAGTATAGCGGCAATAAGCAGACAGAATACAACCGTCATATCTCCCGTCAGAAATTTCAGCCACGGAATGCGGAAATAATAAAGAACCCCATAGATCAATGCCATCACGGCAGGGACGAAAGGCAGCATCAAAACAGTCCGGCTGTGTGAAATACGGCATTTGATTAACATAACAACAAAAGCTGTTATCGTACAAAATATTACCCATCCGACTGCCAGAAAATAGCCTGCGGCATAACCGTAGTCATTTATCCATGCAACCGCATCTTCCGGGAAAACGAATACAAGCTGATGCAGGTCGTTGGTCAGCACAAGCAGTAACAGTGCGACGGCAGGTATGTAAAGAAGCCCCGTCCACTTCGGCAAGTGAAAGTTATCCGGTTTTCCCAACGACAAAGCAACGAGCACCGCCAGAAGAGGAATAAACAGCATGGGCAGATAATACGAATACCAGAGATACCGTATCAGCCATACGCATTCATCCAACGAATACCGAATTGTCCTGACTATTATCCAAAATACCATCAAGGCAGAAATCGCGATGAGATAACGGCTCACCTGCGGCTGAATGATCCTTCTGTGTATAGAAACACCCCAGGCGATAAACAGTTCCATGTATATGGCAGATCGGAGTATACGGCAAAACCAGTTCATCGGGACATCCGTCTCAATCTGTCGCAGCACCACCGCCGTAATAATGGCAAGGGTTACACATAGAATGTTGTTATATTTTTTTAAAATTGGTTTTGCCACCATGTATTCCCTCACTTTATTTTATTTCGGGGTATGGGAGCGGGCACTATTCCCTTTGCGTGGATCCGTCGGTTTTTCTGCACCTTCTGGAATCGCCCATGAACGCCCAAAACGCTCAGCACCCGGAATACGCCCCTGGGTGCAATACTGATTGACGCGGCGCTCCGATACACCCCATTTGTATGAAATTTCCCGTATGGAGAGATAGCCTTTCATACGCTTCCCCTTTCCATTTGATATAGTATTACAGAATATATTATATACGAATATCCGTAGTTTTCCAAGTACAATGTGGGAATTGTTCTTGACATTTTCTTATATAGTTTGCTTCCTCCAGTTCTTCCACTTTTGTAAGAGGATTTCTTTCTCTGCGTTCTGCCAGATCGTCCATACGTCTTAAAAGAGCTTTTGCGCTCTTTACATCCTCCTTAATCAAACTGCACCCAGTCTTCACATTTCTGCCGCTTCTATTGATAAATTAGGTGTGATTTTTATTGGAAGCTGATTCTGTCGAGAATATTGCTGCATTCAGCGGTTTACCATAGAAAAAGCACAAAAACCATTTACGATTTTTGTGCTTTTTGCCAAATTCATTTACTTGGCGGTATCTGGGCTGCCTCATATCCTCAGTTCGGATACAACTGCGTCGTTCCTGCCGGCTGAGCGGTACTGTTGGTCACATAAACATTCCCATTGTCATCCGCATACACATAATCGTATGAGGTAGGTACCTTTACATGGTCGCCATTGGACAGTGTATAATCGTTTTGTGAAAAAATATAATCCGTAAAACGTTCATCTGAATAAGAGGTATCCGAGCCTGCCGATGAACTGACACTGCTCTGACAGTAGTCACTGACATCATTCATGCTGGTGTATCCTGACTGTGTCATTGTCTGGAGAATCTTATCCCTTGTCTGAATCAACGCGGCTGTAAACTGATCGCTGACCGTTGTATTCAATACAAACTGCTCATAGTTGGCATAATTCCCGTCATATTCACCTGCCGGAGTCAGCATAAAAAAAGCACACGGAGATTCCCATGAAATAAAGGACTGATCAAACGTAACATTGTATCCAAAATCCATGTAAGCAGACATCTGTACCCCCTGTGTGGCGGCGGAAACGGTCAGCAAAAATGGAAAACCATTCAGCGTCACCGAATAAACCCTCTCCGTTGAACCAAAATACGCATCATCCACGCTGATGCCCGTTCCGGATACCAGCTGTCCCATCTGCTGATACAGTTCATTTGCTAAAGCATCCATCCTGTTCTGATGCTCCGCTGTCACCTCTTCCTGACTCATAAACTGAAGCTGCTGGTTCGGAAGGATGACCTGCGCCAAATAATCACAGTAAGCATCTGCTGTCATAAACTGCAGCATAGGTGTCATATACTCCGTATCAAATACCCCGTCCTGATGCTGCTTATAAACAGATCCGCTGATACTGCTCTCCAGCAAATGCTCGTAGCCCACCTGAGAATAAAATCCCATCACCGTATTTCCATCCGGACTTAACGCTGTCAGATAAATCTGCGCGGGCACCCCTGCGCTCTGCCATTTTCCGCACCAGATAGTCTCTTCGTTTATGGTATAATCGGATGGCGCATAGCAGCGGGCAACCGTCATTCCGGTTTCCTTGTCCTGTACCTCTGTAATTTTGAAACCTGATACCTTGGATGTGGATTCCATGGTATCCGGCTGGCTGACCTGACTGTTTCCTATTCCGTCTGCCGTAAACCCGGCAAAAGAATTTCCGCCATCCATCTCCCACATTTTATTTTCAAGGGAAGAACTTTCTTCTCCTATCATGTCCCCGACACCGGCTGCCGCCTTTGATGCTCCTATATCAAAATCACCATGCACACCGTATCCCGATAACTCTTCTGCCGTTACTGTTTTCGCTTCCATACCGGAAATCAGGCCGGCACACAAAGTCAATCCTATTCCGGAGACTGTTATATATTTTACAATCTGTTTCCATACTGCCCCTCTCATCCTTACCTCCTGGCGTTCAAATCAATAAATACGGTCAATTGTTCGGACTCAGGGAACAGAGGATTGCAGCCAACGTATCCACATCGGCAGAATAAGATCCGGCAATTACCACAAAGACATAATCCGTGCTCTGAGGGTGGAAAAACATCAAACCGCTCATATTGTCTGTTGTATTGCTGTAAGAAATGCATTCTATTCCATTGACCAGAACCTTGTCATCCACGGAATACCCTGCTGCTGTCAGATCTGCAGCCAGCTCATCCAGCGTGGTATACCCCTGGCTGTTCGCCCAGTCCACTTCAATATAAGGCGAGCTTTCCAAAGACGCATCATAGGCTAAATAGAGTGCTCCTGCATTCTTCTGCTCATCTGTAATAGGATACTGCGTCCAGTTCTTCGGCAGGTACAGCTTAAATCCGTCCTGAAACTCCACCCATGTTCCCGTAAAATTTGCCACGGATTCATCAAACGTAATGCTTCCTGCTGCTTCCTCTATCTGAGTATTATCTGCAATACCTCCGACACTTCCTGCATTCCCGCCAACCGTATCTTTGCCTTCAGATGCGTCATCGCTGTCTCTCTCAAGAACATTATCCCCAAGTCCTCCCAGAT
>Ga0129308_1002230_pt1 | contig 17128 bp, 15 predicted proteins | sample L827metagenome_FD_94440 | JGI IMG/M metagenome (GOLD analysis project Ga0129308, IMG submission 94440) | Ring-tailed lemur group fecal microbial communities from Wisconsin, USA - L827 metagenome | ecosystem: Host-associated > Mammals > Digestive system > Large intestine > Fecal | place: USA...
ATGGAAGGATTCTGCATGCATGAGCTGTGGTATGGCAGGGGTGATTCTTCTGATGGCATCTCTTCTGGAAAAACCGGTAAGAGACCGGGATCAGCTGTGGCGCAGCCTGCAGAAGCTGCGGGATTTTTCACAGGATTGCTTGAAAGCGCCGAAGGCGAGGGAAAGCTGTGGAGAAGTCTTTCCTTTTTCGGAGGATGAGAGGATGGCCTGGCTTCTGAACCGTTTTAAAAATCCTCAGCGCCCGGCTTATATCAAAGAGAAGGCCCGGCTGGGCAGCGAATGGCTGGAACAGCTTTACCGGATTATGGAGCTGGCAGGCCTGCCCGCCTCGGCCTGTGAGACGATGACCATTTCCTGCCGGGAGGTGCAGCTTCTTCTGGATGCCATGGAAGATAAGATGACGGAACGGCAGTATATGACATTTTTGATGCTTTATGCGGTTTCCAGAGAGCTGGCTCAGGCCGGAAGGGCAGCGGCCGCTCTGGAGATACAGGGCTGACAGACAGAAAAATATAGGGAGTATTTGAACGACCTCCAAACTGATGCAGGATAAAAATCTGCTCAGTTTGGAGGTTATTTGTGGTTGCAGCGTGAGGATAAAGGCTTATTCTCTGGAAAAAAGGAAAAGGATATGGTATACTTGCCCTGACATAAAATGTGAAATGGAGATAATAGCGTCTTGAGAAAGCAAGACCGCAGGACGGGAGGAACAATATTTTGGACTTGAAGCGGGAAGACAAACGGGAGAAGACCAGCCGGCTGGCGGCAAAGATCCTGCAGCTTGCCAGAGATTCCATTCTGGTGCAGCTGCGGTTTCTGGATGTGGCTCTTGCGAGACTTCACCCGATAGAGAAGGAGAATTTAAACGGGGTTGGGATGGATAACGTATCCCTTTATTATGATCCGGTGTATGTGCTGCGCAAGTATCGGGACGAGGCAGGTTATGGGGCGCGGATGTATCTGCACGTGCTGCTGCACTGCATCTTTTATCACAGTTTCCAGTATGGGAAGGTGGAACCGGCAATCTGGGATCTGGCGGCGGATATCGCGGTGGAGAATACGATTCTGGAATTGGATCTGCCGTTTGCGAGAATGCAGAGTGATGTGGATGCCCAGGCTGTTTTGCAGAAATTAAAAAACAGTGTCGGCACGCTGACCGCCGAGCGCATTTATCATTATTTTCGGAAAAATCCTCTCTCCAAAGAGGAGATGGAAGAGCTTCAGTGGCTTTTTGTGCGGGACTTTCATGATTTGTGGAAGCCTGCCGGAGAAGAAGAGCTGGTCATCACGCAGGAAATGTGGAAGAAGATCAGTGAGCGGGTGAAGGCGGATTTAAAGAGTTTTTCCAAAGGCAGGACCAATTCGGAAAGTCTGGAGAAGAATCTGGCGGAGGCCACACGGGACCGCATCGATTATGCGAAGCTTTTGCAGCGTTTCACGGTGATGGGCGAGGATGTGCAGGTAAATGAAGAGGAGTTTGACTATATCTACTATACCTACGGCCTTTCCCGGTATGGAAACATGCCACTGATCGAGCCGCTGGAATACAGGGATGCGAAGAAGGTCAAGGAATTTGTGATCGCGCTGGATACTTCGGCTTCCTGCCGGGGATCTGTATTACAGGGATTTTTGCGCCGGACTTATTCGATTTTGAAAGGGACGGAGCATTTTTTTCAGAAGATCAATGTTCACATCATTCAATGTGACAGTGAGATCCGTTCCGATGTGAAGATCACCTGTGACGAGGACTTCGATGCGTTCCTCAAAAATGAGAGCCTTAAGGGCTTCGGTTCCACGGACTTTCGTCCGGTCTTTGAATATGTGGATTCTCTCCTTCAGGAAGGGGAATTTGAAAATCTGAAGGGTCTGATCTATTTTACGGATGGCTACGGAGTTTACCCTGAGAGAATGCCGGATTATGATGTGATATTTGCCTTTCTGGATGAAGATGACAGATCGCCTGCGGTGCCGCCCTGGGCGATTAAGGCGGTTTTAAATGGAGACGAACTGGAAGAGACATCTGAAAGACCTTCCGGATTTGCTGAATGATGCAGTGCTGCAGGAAAGAGGAATGAATATGAACATTACACAGGCAAAGGAATATATTAAGGATTCTGTCAGAATCTATTTGAAAAAGGATGAATATGGGGACTATAAAGTGCCGATCGTGCGGCAGCGTCCGATTTTTCTGCTGGGAGCACCGGGCATCGGCAAAACAGCCATCATGGAGCAGGTAGCGCAGGAGCTGGGAATTGCGCTGGTGTCCTATTCCATGACCCATCATACCCGGCAGTCTGCGCTGGGCCTGCCGTTTATCCGGCATCGGGTGTATGACGGGTTGGAGATGGATATTTCCGAATATACGATGAGCGAAATTATCGCTTCCATCTATGATGTGATGGAGGAGAGCGGCGTAAAGGAGGGCATTCTGTTTCTGGACGAAATCAACTGCGTTTCCGAAACGCTGGCGCCCTCCATGCTGCAGTTTTTACAGTATAAAACCTTTGGACGGCACCGGGTGCCGGAGGGCTGGGCGATTGTGACAGCGGGAAATCCGCCGGAGTATAACAAATCCGTGCGGGAGTTTGACGTGGTGACTTATGACCGTCTGCGCGTGCTGGAAGTGGAAGAAGATTATGAGGCGTGGAAGGTATATGCGCAGGAAAAGGGAATCCACAATGCGGTCACCAATTTCCTGGATTTGAAAAAAGAATATTTTTACCGGATTGAAACTACGGTGAAGGGGCGTTCTTATGTGACGGCGAGAGGCTGGGAAGATCTGGCCAGCGTTTTAACCCTGTATGAGGAAGAGGGGCTGCTGGTGGATGAAACGCTGGTGGGTCAGTATCTGCGCAACGACCGTATTGTCAAAGAATTTACGGCTTATTATGATCTCTATCAGAAATACAAAAAGGACTATCATGTGGAGGAAATCCTGGCGGGAGAGTATCAGGAGGATACCGTGAAAAAAGCGGCGGAGGCGCCGTTTGATGAGAGATTGTCTCTTCTGGGAATGCTACTTGACAGGGTACAGGGAGAAATCCGGGAGGTGATGGAAACCTCTGCTTACCTTTCCGACGTCATCCGCCCGCTGAAAGCGGTGCGCGGTACGCTTCAAAAGCAGCAGGAAGAGGGAAAGGATACGGCCAAACAGGTTCTTTCCATCCTGCAGGCGCAGGAAGAGGGCCGCAGCAGGCTTCTGGAATCCATGCAGAAGGCAAATTCCCTTTCTGATCAGGAGAAAAGAAAAGCCAAAGCTGTGCTTCGCTTTTTGAGGGAGGCGCAGAAGGAGATTGCGGGGATATTGCCCTGCAGCGGTGCAGATGCCTTTGCAGTCTTAAAGAAAAAATTTGATGCGCAGGTTGCCGGGATGAAGGCAGAAACCGGGCGGGTGCAGGAGTGGCTGCATCAGATGTTTTCCTTTGTGGACCGGGCCTTTGCAGGAGGAAACGAAATGCTGATTCTGGTGACGGAGCTGACGGTGAATGACAGCAGCGCGCGGTTTATCGCCACATTTGGGTGTCCGGATTATCAGAAACATAATGAAGAGCTGATGTTATCCGAGCGGCAGGGAAACATTCAGAAGGAAATTGCCGATCTGGAGCTGTGAGATTGTTTGTGGGAGAGTGAAAGGGATGCAGGAAAAAAAGCTGGATGTCAGGGACGGCAGGCTGCTTTATACGGAACAGGCGGGAAAGACAGCGATCCTGGGATTTGAGGGAAATGCCAGCCGCCTGACAGTGCCCGCTCTGATCGGGGATAAACCGGTGACGGAAATCTATAAAAAGGCGTTTTTTAACTGCCGGTATCTGCGCTTTCTGACGCTGCCCGCCACCCTGGAGAAAATAGACAGCTGGGCTTTTGCGCACTGCCCGCAGCTGGAGCGGGTGGAGCTTCCCAGGCGCAGCATGGCGTTGGGGAAGGATCTGTTCATCGGAAGCGACAGGCTGCGGGAGATTGCCCTGTTTAAACCGGAAGAATCCGGCGGTGGGTCTGCAGCGGAAGAAGACTGCGGTTGTCGTCCGGGGAGAGAGGCGGAGGATGGCGTATCCTCAAAGGAGGAAAACTGCGTTTTGTGCAGGGAGACCGAAGTGGCGCGGCTGCTGGCCGTGGCGGCCACCAGAATGGAAGATCCGCATCTGTTTGCCATTGAGGAGGCAGGAACGGCCGAGTGGCTCAAAAAATGGGATGCCCGCATGCTGGTGCTGATGCATGAGGATGATAACGACGGTTATGAAAAGCAGGTTCTGGCCGGAGAGGAAGATTACGAGAAGACGGATCAGGTACGGTTCCGGAATCTGAAGCGTCAGTTTAAGGTGCGCCTGGCATTTTTGAGGCTGCTGCATCCCTGCGGGCTGGCAGATGAGACACGAAAAGAGCTGGAAGAATATCTTCGGGCGCACACGAAGGGCTGCCGGTCAGAGGAAACCTGGGAAGTGGTTTTACAGGAATATGGGGAGGATAAGCCGGGTTATGAACTGTTTGCTGCGCTGGGCTGTGTGACGAAGGAGAATTTTGACGCGCTGCTTCAGGATATTGGAGAAGGACATACGGAGATGAAGGCGTATCTGATACGGTACAAAGAGGAAAAGCTGGGGTATCAGGACTTCTTTGATGCGTTGTCCCTGGATTTTTGAGAGCGGGGCATTTTGCCGCAAGATGGGCGGCAGAGAGAAATTTATGGTATACGTCTGTGGAGGAAGGCTGCAATGAAAAAAGAGTATGAGCTGCTCGCAGAGCAGATGAGGGCGGTGCTGGAAAAAGAATGGCCCAGGGTCAGCAACTTAAGCAATGCGGCCGGCGTCTTATATCAGGGAATCGAGAGGATTAACTGGGCAGGGTTTTATTTGCTGGACGAAGGGGTGCTGTGGCTGGGACCTTTTCAGGGAAAGCCAGCCTGTGTGAGGATTGAGGCAGGAAAAGGAGTCTGCGGCACGGCGGTGTCGGAAGGAAGGACACAGCTGGTATATGACGTGCATCAGTTTCCGGGACATATTGCCTGTGACAGCGCTTCCAGATCGGAGATTGTAATACCGCTGAGAAAAAACGGCAGCATTGTCGGCGTGCTGGATATCGACAGCCCGGAGCTTGGGCGGTTTGAGGAACAGGATCAGGAAGGGCTGGAATATATCGCAGGCATAATCGAAAAGGTGATTTGGGTGAAATGAAAAAGAAAACGAAAGAAAATCTGCCGTATATCCTCGACTGGCTGGATGAAACCTATGGCACCCAAAAAGAGAATTTCTATCATCACGCGCCCTGGCAGCTTCTGGTGGCGATCATGCTGAGCGCCCAGAGCACGGATAAGCAGGTGGATGAAGCGATTCCGGCTCTGTTTGATCATTTTAGGACAGCTGAATCGGTGGCAGGGGCGGAGATTGAAGAGATTGAATCCTATATCAAGTCCGTGGGTCTGTATAAAAATAAGGCCCGGAATATGAAAAAATGCTGTACACAGATCGCTGCAGAGTTTGGCGGTAAGGTGCCCGGGACGATAGAAGAACTGCTCACCCTTGCAGGCGTGGGAAGGAAGACGGCGACGCTGTTTCTGGCGGATGCCTACGGAATTCCCGGTGTGACGGTGGATACCCATGTGTTTCGGATTTCCAGGCGTCTGGGATGGGCAAAAGGAAAAAATCCGGCAGAGGTGGAACAGGAACTGATGAGGGTGCTTCCCAAAGAGCACTGGAACCGTATCAATTTTCAGCTGATTTATCATGGGCGCAGCGTATGCACGGCAAGGAAGGCCAACTGCAGCGTCTGCGCGCTGGCGGATCGCTGCGAGAAGAATTTGTGAGGGAAAGCTTATGAACGAAGAGGAAATGATCAACGATATTTTAAAGCATCTGGACAGTGAAACGCAGCTGGGGGCAGCGCGCATGAGCGTGGAGATGGATGCCGGACAGGCGGGGGGAAGCAAGGAAGTCTCCCATAAGTGCTGTAATGCCTATGGCAGACCGGCCAGCGAGACGGTAGGACTTTTGGATATGTACACGGATATCAGCGCACCGAAGCTGGAAGAGGACTGAGGGCGCTGTTGCAAACAACAAAAACGTATGATAAAATAAAGCATAGTGGCGAACCGGAGGTGAGCCACTATGCGCTACTTCGCAAAAAGCGAAGCGTTTGCGAAGGTTCCTTAAGGAACCGAAGGTGAGCCACTATGCGCTGCTTCACAAAAAGCGAAGCGTTTGCGAAGGTTCCTTAAGGAACGGATAGACTGCATAAATACTGGGAATATAAAAGGTAAAACCGCCTGACGGCAGCGGTTTTAAAATAACGAGCGGAGGCTAAAATACATGTTATTGGATGATAAGACAATTTTGATTACCGGAGGAACGGGATCTTTTGGCAAATGCTTTACCAAATATGTGATGGAGCATTATAACCCGAAGAAGGTCATTATTTATTCCAGGGATGAGTTCAAGCAATGGATGATGGAGAACGAATTTCAGGAGTATAAAGACAAGCTCCGCTTTTTTATCGGAGATGTGCGCGACATCGAACGCCTGCGCAGAGCTTTTGACGGCGTGGACTATGTGATCCATGCAGCTGCCTTAAAGCAGGTGCCTGCCTGTGAATATAATCCCAACGAGGCGATCAAGACCAATATTCACGGAGCGATGAATATCATCGAGGCAGCGTTGGATACGAGTGTGAAGAAGGTAGTTGCGCTTTCCACGGATAAGGCGGTTAATCCGGTGAACCTTTACGGCGGAACCAAGCTGGTCAGCGATAAGCTGTTTGTGGCGGCCAATGCCTATGTGGGGAATAAGGATGTGAATTTTTCCATCGTCAGATATGGCAACGTAGCGGGAAGCCGCGGCTCTGTGATTCCGTTCTTTAACAGTCTGATCAAAAACGGCGCGGATGAGCTGCCGATCACGGATCTGCGCATGACCCGTTTCTGGATCAGTCTGGAGCAGGGTGTGGAACTGGTGATCAAGGCGCTGGAGGAAGCAAAGGGCGGAGAAACCTTTATCAGTAAGATTCCTTCCTTTAAGATCACGGATCTTGCAGAGGCGATGCTGCCCGGCTGTAAGATCAGGGAGACAGGAATCCGTCCCGGCGAGAAGCTGCACGAAATCATGGTCACCACGGAGGACTCTTTTACCACCTACGAATATGAGAAGCATTTCATCGTGTATCCGCAGATGACCTGGAACAACAAGCAGCAGCCCGATATGAGCGGCAAAAAGGTGGCGGAGGGCTTTTCCTACAGCTCCGGAAACAATACGGAATGGCTGTCCGTAGAGGATATCCGCCGTCTGCTCAAGGATGTGAATCTGGAAAAATAATGAAGCTGAGTATTATTGTGCCCGTCTATAACATGGCGGCGGATGGAAAACTGGAATATTGTCTGGAGTCGCTGGTGCATCAGACTCTGGAGGACTATGAGATCATCGCGGTGGATGATGCCTCAACGGACAATTCTCTTGGGATTTTAAAGAAATATGAAAGGGAATATCCGGGCAGGTTTCGGGCAGTTCATTCCGAGGTGAATAAACGGCAGGGCGGAGCCAAGAATATCGGGCTTTCGCTGGCAGCAGGCGAGTGGATCGGTTTTATTGACAGCGACGACTGGATCACACCGGACATGTATGAGCGGCTGCTCAAAAGGGCGGAGGAAACCGGTGCCGACATGGTGGGCTGTGACTATCACCTGACGGATGAGCACAGCATGAAGATCGGGCAGGTGGTGCCCAACAGCAGGCCGGAGCAGTGCGGTGTGCTGACGGAGGAGAAATACCGCTCTCTGATTCTGGACAGCGGCAGTCTGGTGGTGAAGGTATACCGCCGGGAAATTTTTATGGATTCTGGAATCCGTTTTCCGGAACACATTTTTTATGAGGATAATGCCGTCAGCGATGCGGTGATGCTGCATGCGAAGCACTATGAGTATATTCCGGAGCCGATGTATTATTATTATCAGCATAACACCTCCACCGTCCACACGATTTCAAGGGAGCGGTGCGAAGACAGGATGGAAGCCGGACGGGGCATCGTGCGGGAAGCAAAACGGTTCGGTTATCTGGAGCAGTACCGCCCGGAAATTTGCTTTGAATTTACCGTGCTTTTTTTCGTCAATACGCTTTTTTCCTATATGGTGGGAAAGGGGCATAAATCCTTTGCCTTTGTGAAAAAGATGGGCGATGAGATGCGCAGGACATTCCCGGAGTTTATGGAGAATCCCTATTATCGGGAGCGGGTTTGCGAGGAAGAAAAGAAACTGATCGCCATGCAGCAGAGGTCTACGCTGTTGTTCATGGGTTATTATAAGCTGCTGTGGGCGTATCGGAATTTCCGTAAAAAGCATGGCTGAGGCGCAGGGAAAATGACAGGCCGCTGCCAGTATAATAAAGAGACATAAAAAGGCATCGTGCAGGAGAATTGCATGGTGCCTTTTGGGTGGTGCGCCTGGCGGGCGCACGTTTTAACGGTGTGGACATGGTATGTGATGGAGCCGGATGGTGAAATGTTCGGCTCCATCATGCCGTCAGCGGGAGTTTAATTTTGCTGTGCCACGGTCAGCTGCTCTGCGATCCGGTCCGCTCCGGCACCGTCGATCGCCATGCGCATCCGCGTGGACTGTTCTTTGCGGGCGTTGTGATCCCTGGCCAGTGAGAGCATTTTTTCACAGGCTGTTTCAAAAAAGGCCGGATTGTTTCGAATGTCCCCGATCCAGGGGATCAGGCCTGCCTGATCGAAGGCTTTGGCACCCGGAATCTGATTGTCGGCCATGCTGTAGCTGACGGAAGGGACGCCTACGGCACAAAGCTCATAGAGCGTAGTTCCTGCCGCGGAGATAGCCAGGTCGCACTGCGCCATCAGGGAAGCCATGTCGGTCACATTCTGGTGAAGAATGATGCGGCCATCCTGTGCGGACAGGGCGGCCAGATCGGCACGATGAGCATGCATCGGGCCTGTGAGGACATGGAAATTTACATTCTGCCATTGGGGAGAAGTTCTCATTTTCTGCAGAAGACCGCAGGAAATATTGAAGGGATCCGTGCCGCCGGTGGAAAGAAATACATCCCTAACCTGCTCCCACAGGTGATAAGGACAGAGGGAAAACTGCTCCCGGAGGGGCGTATAGGAACCTCCGCAAAGCACTTTTCGGGCACTGCGGTAAAAGCTTTTATCTACAATGATGTCATAATTGATGATCAGGTCCACAGGATAGTCGAAGGCCTGCAAATCATCCAGATAGGCCACCCGGCAGATCTTTTTTAAGTCGGAAAGATACCGGGAGGTGGCAAAATAGGAATCCACCAGCAGACAGGCGATGGAACGGGCCGAAAGGAGATTTTGCATGGCGGGAATTTCTTTTTCCGGATTCCGGTAATCCGTCTGCAAATGGACGATGGGAAAGGCCTGTTCGGCTGTCTCGGCTGCTGTCATCATCCTTTGCAGAAGAGAGACGGAAGTCATATCGGAAAGGACAAAAATGGGCTGCGCATGTTGTCTGCGCAATGCTCTGGCAATGGAAAGACAGCGCATTAAATGTCCGGTTGCGATCGCTTCATTTCCGTCTGTGCGGATATAAACTAGCGGACGAGATTCCATGACAGCGGGGTCCCCTTTCTGATCGGACAGGAAGCGGTCCTGCCCAGAATCTCTTCATAGTACATGGTATGGAGTCCGCAGCCGGGGCGGATGGATTTCACGTTGTCCGCTGTAAAAGCTTCCCCCTGCTCCATATCCTTTACAACAAAGAGGGAGCGGGAATCCCTGCGCTCCACCTTTTGCACATCGGTGAGGTGATAAGCAGAAGAGCCGAGCGCCTTGTCCAGAATGCGGATATTATCCACCATTTTTTTAAACTCTGCAGGCTCCATGGAAAATGTGCCGTCAGGGCCGCCATCTGCACGGCTCAGGGTGAGGTGCTTTTCCACCATTTTTGCGCCCAGCGCGACGGCGCCGGAGGCCACCGCACAGCCTGCGGTGTGGTCGGACAGACCCATAATGCAGTCAAAGGTGCGCTCCAGTGTAGGAATGACGCGCAGGTTGACAGCCTCGTAGGGGGTGGGATAGGCGGAGACGCATTTTAAGAGGATCACGTCTTCATTCCCTTCCTCCTGGCAGACGGACAGGGCCCGCTCGATATCTTCCAGAGTGGCGATGCCGGTAGCGAAGATCATGGGCTTGTGAAGCTTTGCCGCCCTGCGGATCAGCGGGATGTCATTGATCTCATAGGAGGCGATTTTAAAGGCGGGCATGTCCAGCTCTTCCATAAAATCCACGGCGGTGAAGTCGAAGGGAGAGGAGAAACAGATCAGCCCCAGCTTCTTTGCCTCTTCCATCAGCTTCGGATGCCATTCCCAGGGCGTGGAGGCCTGCGCATAAAGCTGATGCAGGGTGGTGCCGTCCCAGAGGGAGCCGCTTATATTCTGAAAGATTTCGGTATCGCCGTCAAAGGTGATGGTATCTGCCGTAAAGGTCTGCAGCTTGATGGCATCGGCGCCCGCCTCCTTTGCCGCATGCAGGATGCGCACGGCACGGTCATAGTCCTGTAAATGGTTGGCGGACATTTCCGCCACAATGAAAGTCGGAGAATCGGCGGCGATGCGCCGGCCTCCAAGATAAATTTCCTTGTTCATGATAACCTTTCTGCCCGCCTTTGCGGGCGTCAATTCTGGATTATGTTTCAGAGCCTTTCCAGCATTTTCTGATATTTCACCTCTGCGATGGCCCAGTCCTCCAAAGTATCGATATCCTGCACCTCCATTTCGGGCAGTATCAGGGGAATCATGTTGGGCGTATCCGTCGTGCCTTCCCGGAAAAAGGCTTCGGTGCGGCAGGCATAGAACTGGCCGCAGTCGTGATAGATCTTTTCCAGATCCTGACTGCGGGCAGTGGCATATTCCGGCCATTTGTAGCCGATATGTCCCTGACTGTCGAGAGCAAGTCCGCGCTGTACCGGATAGGAGAAGGGAACCACGGGCATGACGGATTCCGCGCTTTGAAGCATTTCCATGGCGGTTCTTAATTTCTGCGCGGTCACGAAGGGGGCCGTAGGATAAATGCAGCAGAAGGAGTCAAAGTTTTTTCCCAAAGCCTGATAGGAGGTCAGCACTTCCCGGATCACGTCATCGGTGGAGGCGTAGTCTCCGGCAGCAGCGCTGCTGCGCATGAACGGAACCGATGCGCCTGCCGCTGCGGCAATCCGCGCGATCTCATCATCGTCGGTGGAAACCATGATTTCTGTAAAAATACCGGAAGAAAGCGCGGCTTCAATGGAGTACTGAATGATTGGTTTGCCTAAAAAGGGGCGGATATTTTTTCGGGGAATCCGCTTGCTTCCGCCCCGGGCGGTGATGATGGCGAGTGATGACATGGCATGTCCTCCTGAGTTTTTTTTCATCATACAGTATATCACAGATGGCGGCGGGCATGCAACAGTGCGGGGGATCCTCCGTGCCTGCTCCAAGCATTTTGCGGTGAACAGCCGGGAACTGCGCAGGATGGCGATGCACCTGGTTCTGGATGAACGCACGCTGCGGGAAATATGGATAAACCGTTGCTGTCTCTGCCTGAAAATTGCAGGGTGGCGCTGATCGGCGATTTCGCGATTACCCCGCGTTATCAGGCACCGGTTCCTCCATGGTGAATGCGACGCGGGCGGAAACCATGGAACAGATGATTCATCAGGATATAGTTTTTTTCGTCTTCGACGATCGCGATCCGAATCATGGCGTCCCCTGTATTTGGACAATGTATTAACGGTTTCTGCCTTATATTTTATAGGAGTGCATTGAAAAAATGCAGCGGTCGGAGCAGTTTACGGAGAAAAAATGCAAAAAAGGTAAAAATATGTAGAAATAATGACATTTTAGTTACAAATATGGTATAATACCGGAAGAAAATGGAAAGCATTATACCGCACCGGAGGGAGGTGAAGGGGATGGAAAAGAGATATACCATAGGGGTATTAATCGGCAACGCGAATTCGCCGCATACCATGGATTTGATGAAGGGCATTTATCATGCGGCGGAGAAGATGAATGTCAATCTGCTGTATTTTCTGGGTATCCACAGCAACTACAGCTATCGCGCTTATTTTGGAGATAATGCGGAAGATGATTACGATTATCAGTTTAACATCGTGTATGATTATACCGGATTGGGAAAAGTGGACGCACTGATTATTTCTTATGGAAGTCTCAGTATTTTCCTGGAAGAGAAAAGCCAGGAAGCCTTTTTGCAGAGATTTGAGGGCATTCCCTATGTGCTTTTGGAGGACAGGGATGAATCCGGCAGGGGCACCTCAATCATTGCGGATAATTATAACGGTATGTATGCGGTGGCAGAGCACCTCGTGCGTGACCATGGATACAGGGACTTTACTTTTCTTGCGGGGCCGGAGGGCAACACCGACGCGGCGGAGCGCAAGGCCGCTTTTCTGGATGTGCTTGAGAAATACCAGATTCCCTTAGAAGCAGACAGGATAGAGTACGGGGACTATTCTGCCTGTGTGGAAGTGCAGATCAACAGGCTGCTGGACCGGTACCCCCGGATGGAGGCCATGGTGTGCGCCAATGATGTTATGGCGGATACTGTATACCGGGAATGCGAAAAACGGGGCCTGATGGTAGGGCATGACATCGCAGTGACCGGTTATGACGACTGGGAGGTGGCAAAGGCCATGAATCCGCCGCTGACAACAGTGCTGCAGAATGCCTATGATATGGGCTATATGGCTGTTATAGGGGCGGTGGAGCTTTGCAAAGGCAAGAGACCCCATTCCATCATCGTTCCCGCACATGTAAAATTCAGAGAATCCTGTGGCTGTCATGCGGCGAGAAGAGAGATTTTCAGCATGCCCCAAAAGGGAAATTCCGTAAGATGGGAGGAGCATCTGGAGGAAACGCTGGAAGTTATTCTGGAAAGGATTTTGGTTGCAAATACCAATGAGGATATCCGGAAGGTCGTGGAGAACAGGATGCGGCAGCTGCTTTGGTATGACATCCTGGAGGAGGAAAGCCGGGAACAGATACTGTTTCAGCTGAAAATACTTTTGGATGAAGCCGCTGAGAAATATATTTTTCCGAATGTTCTGCTCAAGGAGCTGAACAGTTATATAGACGCATGGATAGAAGAGCTGATGGAGGATCGTGAGAACTATCGGCGCACCGTTCCGGGACTGATTGAACTGAAAGAGTGCATTCAGGATACGATTCAGGGGCATATGGTGAAGCACAGCAATGAAAAATATGCCACCTATCAGCAGGAAACCTGGTTTCTGCCTCTAATCTCCAGGGACATGATGAATCACATTGATGATGAGAAGGAGTTTTACCGCAGAGCGATGGTGAAGCTTTCCGCGCTGAAGGCGAAAAATTCCTACCTTTATCTCTTTAAAGAGCCGGTTGTACATCCGCGCCATGAGCAGTGGAAGCGTCCGAAGGAGATGTATTTTGCGGCTTACCAGGAGGGCGATAATATCAGGGCCTTTTACGGGAATGAAATGCCGGTTCTCTCGGAGGAGAAGGGGATTCCGGATTATTATTCCGGCGATAATGCGTTTTCCATGTGTGTATTCTGCCTGTTTTCCGGGGAAAAGCAATATGGGATTCTCGTGACGGAGATCGATCCGGCGGATTTTTCCCTGTCCTATCTGATCAGCATGCAGATCGGAAACGCCCTGAAATTCCATGATCTGTCGATGCAGCAGCGCAGGACGCAGCGGAAGCTGGAAAAGCTTGTAAAAGAGATCAATGAAAAAAATGAAATTCTGAACTTCATATCGGAATATGATGCTCTGACCGGGTGCTTAAACCGGAGGGGCTTTATGGAACAGGCTGTGGAGCTGAATAAACTGAATGCAGGCAGAGAAGCGATGCTCATTTTTGCGGATCTGGATCACTTAAAGGAGATTAATGACTGCTTTGGACACATGGAAGGGGATTTTGCGATCCGGCGCTGCGCTGAGGTTTTAAAGGAACTGGTGAAGGACAGTGGGGTGGTCGGACGAATCGGCGGCGATGAGTTTGCGGCGATCATTCTGCATGACGGCAGGCAGTGCAGTGAAAAGATCCTGGAGGGTATCAGAGAAGCGAATAAGAGCTTTAATGAGGTGTCCGATAAACCGTATTACGTGGAGATGTCTGCCGGATCGCAGCAGTTTCTCTGCGGTGAAGAGGTTGTGATCACAGAGGTTTTAAAAAAGGCGGACCTGGAGCTTTATCAGCAGAAAAAGATGAGAAGAAAAACGATTTGTAAAAACCGGGATAAGGAATGAGAGACGGGCATCCGCGAAAAGGCGGGTGCCCGTTTAAAGTATGGCTACATTCGCACGTGATCGCTCTTTAGTTCCTGCCAGATCACATGTCCGGCGGTCAGCGTCTTTTTCACATCAATGATCCGCTGGTTTTCTGAGCCGCGGAAGGAGAGGCTGATGTTTTTTTGTGACTCAATAAATTCTCCGTCCACCAGAACATCCAGCAGAGACAGAATGGCATCGGTGCATTCGCAGCGAGCGCGGCTTTCGGAAAGAAGGTCGCTTTCGAGTGTATAGCCGGTGTAGGCCCAGACTGTTTTTTGGGGGAACCGGGTACGGACTTCCTGTAAAAAGGGCAGCAGTGCACGCTGATTTTCCGGTTCAAAGGGCTCGCCGCCCAGAAGCGTCAGGCCGTTGATGTAGGATGGGGCCAGCGCAGCCAGTATTTCTTCGGCGGCAGCCTCATCGAAGGGCCTCCCGTAGGAAAAATCCCAGGTTTCCGGCTGGAAACAGCCCTTGCAGTGGTGGGTGCAGCCGGAGACGAAGAGCGTCACGCGGACGCCTTCGCCGTTGGCAATATCACATTTTTTGATTTCACCGTAATTCATTACAGATGGAGCACCCTTTCTTTGATTTCCTGTGTGCGGCCCTGATTCCAGAACTGTGTGCCGATGTATCCGCAGGTACGCCTTGCCACATTCATTTTATCCTGATCCCGGTTGCCGCATTTGGGGCATTCCCAGACCAGCTTGCCGTCACCGTCCTCCACGATGGAGATTTCTCCGTCAAAGCCGCAGCACTGACAGTAGTCGCTCTTGGTATTTAACTCTGCATACATGATGTTGTCATAGATGAAGCGGATCACCTGCAGCACTGCCGGGATATTGTTCTGCATGTTGGGCACTTCCACATAGCTGATGGCACCGCCTGTGGAGAGGGACTGGAACTGGGATTCCAAAGCCAGCTTGGAAAACGCATCAATGGGTTCCGAAACATGAACATGATAGCTGTTGGTGATATAGGTCTTATCGGTCACACCTTCGATGATGCCGAAACGCTTCTGCAGGCATTTTGCAAATTTGTAGGTGGTGCTTTCGATCGGAGAGCCGTAAATGGAAAACTTGATGTTGCTTTCCAGCGTCCATTTGTCGCAGGCGGTGTTCATATATTTCATGACATCAAGGGCGAAGGGAGTGGCTTCCGGATCGGTATGGGATTTTCCGGTCATGTATTTCACGCACTCATACAGGCCCGCGTAGCCCAGGGAAATGGTGGAGTAGCCGCCAAACAGAAGCTTGTCGATGGTTTCTCCTTTTTTGAGGCGGGCGAGAGCTCCGTACTGCCAGAGGATCGGCGCAGCATCGGAGAGGGTTCCCTTTAAGCGCTCATGACGGTACATGAGGGCGCGGTGGCACAGCTCCAGGCGCTCATCAAAAATCCTCCAGAATTTATCCTTATCTCCGCCGGAGGAAAGGGCCACGTCCACCAGATTGATGGTGACGACACCCTGGTTGAAACGGCCGTAGAACTGGTAGTTGCCGTTTTCATCCTTCCAGGGGTTTAAGCAGCTGCGGCAGCCCATGACGGGAAAACAGTTGCCTTCCTTTAACTCCTTCATCTTCTTTTCGGAGATGTAATCGGGAACCAGACGCTTTGCAGTACATTTGGCAGCCAGCTCCGTCAGATAGAAGTATTCGGTACCCGGATCGATATTGTCCTCCTCCAGCACGTAAATGAGCTTGGGGAAGGCGGGAGTGATCCAGACACCCGCTTCGTTTTTCACACCCTGATAGCGCTGCCTTAAAGTTTCTTCTATAATTAAGGCGAGATCCTTCTTTTCCTGCTCGTTTTTCGCCTCGTTCAGGTACATAAAGACTGTGAGGAAAGGAGCCTGACCGTTGGTGGTCATCAGGGTGATGATCTGATACTGGATCGTCTGAACGCCCTTGGTGATTTCACGGTGGAGCCTGTTTTCCACGATCTCTGCGATCTGCTCCTGAGTAGCGTTGGTGTTGAGCTCCCGGATTTCCTCCAGAACCTCCGTGCGGATTTTGTCACGGGAGATCTGTACGAAAGGAGCCAGGTGGGTGAGGCTGATGCTCTGCCCGCCGTACTGGTTGCTTGCTACCTGCGCGATGATCTGGGTTGCGATGTTGCAGGCGGTGGAAAAGCTGTGGGGCTTTTCAATCAGGGTTTCGCTGATCACGGTGCCGTTTTGCAGCATGTCCTCCAGATTGACCAGGTCACAGTTGTGCATGTGCTGGGCGAAGTAGTCGGAATCGTGAAAGTGGATGATCCCCTGTTTGTCGGCTTCCACGATGTCGGGCGGCAGCAGGAGGCGCTGGGTCAGATCCTTGCTGACCTCTCCGGCCATATAGTCGCGCTGTACGCTGTTGACAGTGGGGTTTTTGTTGGAATTTTCCTGTTTTACTTCCTCGTTGTTGCATTCAATGAGGGATAGAATCCGGTTATCCGTGGTGTTGGCCTTTCTGACCAGGGTGCGCTGATAGCGGTATCTGACATAGCGCCTGGCCAGATCAAAGGCGCCCGTCGCCATGATCTGGTTTTCCACCATATCCTGGATTTCTTCCACGGAAACCGCCCGGCTCATTTTCTGGCACTTGTATTCCACATAATCGGCGATTTCCTGAATCTGCTCCGGCGTCAGACTGTTCACTTCGGAAGAATTGCTGGCCTTTGTCACGGCTGCCACGATTTTATCGATGTCGAAAGTAGCTTCGGAACCGTTTCTTTTGATGATCTTCATGTTAAACCTCTCCTTTGATAGATGCTGCAAAACCTGCCCCCCGCAGGGTGAAAATGATTGGCCGCTGATTGTGAAGTAGCGGACGTTACTACAAGGAAGCTTCACAATTCACTGTGTGAATTGTGAAGTAGCGGACGTTA
>Ga0129308_1002231_pt1 | contig 17119 bp, 20 predicted proteins | sample L827metagenome_FD_94440 | JGI IMG/M metagenome (GOLD analysis project Ga0129308, IMG submission 94440) | Ring-tailed lemur group fecal microbial communities from Wisconsin, USA - L827 metagenome | ecosystem: Host-associated > Mammals > Digestive system > Large intestine > Fecal | place: USA...
AATCAAATAAAATATATTTCATAGACCCTCCTAATTACCATAGTAAGAAAAATGCATATAATCATGACGATTTCCCCAGTGTCCCCATTTAAATCCATATTTACTCATCACTTTAACGACATCACCGTTTTTAGGAATAGAATAAGGATTTTTACCTGGCTTCCAAAATTTTCCAGCAAGAATTTTCTTACCATCGATCATATAATTTTCATCTGGATTAATATCAATTGCTAAACCTAAATTATGTTCGGATTTTGAACTATTACCACGCCAACTATATCCACCAATAGAATGAATTGGGAATTTTTCTTTTCCATGATAGATTTCATTAAATATTTGTTTTATCGTTGGTGCAATATTTTTATGTACTTTTAATGTTTTTGTTTTGGTCACTTTTTTCTTTTTTGAATTGAAATCCCAAACTTTTACTGTTATTGTTGTCATATATTTTTTTGCTTGAGATGAACTTGAGTATTTCTTTTTACTGGTAGAGTTGAATATTCTTAAATTTTTACTTTTCGTACTTTCTCCTTTATAAGCATAATATGTCATTTTTTTAGATTGGGCTGAAGAGAATGGACCATATGTTATTTTTTTGTTATTTTTCTTATATGATCTTATTTTATAATAATAAGTTGTTCCATTTGTTCCATTACCAATAGTCGCTGATGAAGCATTAGCATTAGAAATTGTTTTTACTTTCTTATATTGACTATTTTTCTTTGTTGAACGAAAGATTTCATAACCATTCACATTTTTAACTTTATTCCAATATACAACTACACTTGTTGCATTTTTTAACTTAATTGAATTCATTTTGACTTTTGGAGCAGTTGCAGCACTCACATCATCGACCATAAAAAAACCTAAATTCGTTATTAAAACACTTAAAACAATACAAAACTTTAGAAATACCTTCCTCATATTTATACCCTCTCATTCCTCATGTTTTTTATTTTAACATGATTTTTGACAATATAAAAGTCCTATTCCTATAAAGAAATAGAACATTATGATTTACATTTTAATTGTTTGTATTGCGATACAGCCAGGTCCACCTTGAGTAATGAACACTGGTGACAATTCTAATAATTCAATAGATACATTTTCAAATTTCTTTTCAATTTGTTTGACAACTTCGGTTGCTGTTTTTAATACTCCTGCATGAGAAACATAAATACGATATTTTTCATTAACACCAATATTTACAAGTTCTTTCATAATTTCTGCCACAGCACTTTTCAATGTTCTTTTCATTGCAAACTTTTCTAATTTTTTACCATCTTCTGTCTGCATCATAACAGGTACGACTTTAAGCATTCCTCCTAAAGTTGCGGCTAAAGGTGTTAATCTACCACCTCTTTTTAAGAAGTTAAAATCTTGTGGGATCAAAAAAGATTTTGCAGTTGCAATACTTTTATGTAATTCCTGCATGATTGTATCAATATCTTTTCCTTCTTCTTTTAGCTTTATTGCTTTTTCTACTAAATAGCGATGCGGTCCACATAAAGTCATAGAATTGATGATATGAATATGTTTATTATCTTCTATGCATTCTTTAGCTCCAATTGTACTTTGATATGTTCCTGATAAGCCATCAGCCATTGTAATAACTAACAGTTCATCATTTTCATTTTCAAATAATTCCATTGTTTCACCAATCGAAGGCTGTGATGAAGTAGGAATAGCTCCGGTTTTAACGATCTTTATAAATTCTTCACTATTTATATCAACATATTCTTTATATGTTTGTTTATTGATTGTCACGCTTAAAGGTAAAACAAGAATGCCTTTTTCTTTTCCTTCTTTAGGTGAATAAAGTGCTGATGTATCGGTTACAATTTTCATAAATATTCTCCTTTTCACTACAATTATACAATAACAAATATCGACATCAATGTCAATATATATAGTTTTAAAAACTACATATATTATTTTCATAAACTATTTTTTGACATTTTTTCGTTTAGATGTTATAGTTATAAAAAGGAGGTATCTATGGATATTAATCATTTACATTTACCAAGATGGGAAGAATTGCCTGATTTTCCTTTATATATAGATCAAGTTGTTAGTTATATTGAAGCTAAGTTAAGTATTTTATCTTTTAATAATGAAAAAGTCATAACTAGCTCTATGATTAATAATTATGTAAAAAATGGTATTGTTGATCCCCCAGTAAAAAAGAAATATGAGCGTATTCATTTAGCTTATTTTATTGTTGTTTGTATTTTAAAGAAATCTTACAGTTTAGATGAAATTTCTCAGTTAATTCAAATACAAATCAAAGATTTTCCTACGGATCAATCATATAATTATTTTTGTGATGAAATTGAAGCTTGTGTTGAAAGTATTTTAAATAAAAAAGAAGTTATACATATTCCTTCACTTTCACAAAATAAAGAAATTGTATATCTTCTTCAGAGTACTGTTTTATCAGTAACACATAAAATATATATTCAATATTATTTAAGTCAAAACAAGGAGTAACTTCCTTGTTTTTTTAATCTTCCCAAGGTGTAACGACCCATTTTAAACAGTTTTCTTTCTTGTTCCCAAATATATCATAACCTTTCATTAAATCATTTAATGGTGCTTTATGAGTAATAAGGAAATCTGTATTGATCTTACCTTTTTCAATCAATTTAATTAATTCAGGCATATGAATAGAATCAACCCAACCTGTTCTTATTGTTAAATTTTTATTTGCCATCACTTGTAAAGGTAATTCTTGAGTTTCACTATATAATGCTACTACTGAAACATGACCATTAGGTCTTGCTACTTGCCATGACATATCAAAAGTTGCTTTGACTCCAGCACATTCTATAACAACATCTGCTCCTCTGCCATCAGTTAATCCCTTAATGATTTCAATGGCATCTTCTTTCATAGGATTGATGATTACATCAGCTACACCTTCTTTTTTTGCAACTTCAATACGACTATCTACTGTATCAATTGCTACAATTGTACTAGGTCCAAATAATCTTGCTGATAACATTGCACACATACCAACTGGTCCTGCACCAATAACAACAACGACATCTCCTGGTTTGATTTCTCCTCTTTCTGCCCCAAAGTATCCTGTTGATAAAATATCTCCTACAAACAAGAATTTTTCTTCAGGTACATCTTTTGGCAATAAGAATAATGAATTATCAGCATAAGGTGCTCTAACATATTCAGCTTGACAGCCATCAATTTTATAACCAAAGATCCAGCCACCATCTTCACAATGATTTGTGTAACCATGTTGACAATAATAACATTCACCACAAGTTGTAATACAGTTAGCAGCTACATGATCTCCTACCTTAAATTTTTTAACGTCCTTACCAACTTCAACGATTTCACCAACAAATTCATGACCAATGATTAATCCATCATCAACTGGTAATGCTCCTTTATTAATATGAATATCTGTTCCACAAATCGTAGATAATGTTACTTTAATAATAACATCTGTTTCTTTTTCTATTTTTGGTGTAGGAACATCTTTCAATACAATTCCTGTTTCTTTATAATATACTCCTGCTTTCATTGTTTCTTTCATTTTTCTTTTTCCTTTCTATTGTGCTGTATATCCGCCATCAATAACAAATTGGGCTCCTGTTACAAATCTTGCTTCATCACTCGCTAAAAATAAAACAGCATAAGCAACATCTTCAGGTTTTCCTAAATATCCAATTGGGTGTAATTTCACTTGTTTAGCTTCATATTCAGGATCTTCATCTACCAATGATTGTACCAAAGGTGTTAAAATCGTACCTGGGTGTACGGAATTAACACGAATATGACTTGGACCATATGTAATAGCATCTTTTTTAGTAAGTAATGCAACTGCTCCTTTAGCAGCATGATATGGTGTTAATTCTCTTGACCCTACTAAACCATAAATTGATGAAAAATTAATGATTGAACCTTTACCATTTTCTTTCATATAAGGAACTGAATGTTTTGTCATAAAGAATACACCTTTTACATCTACATTAAAAACATAATCCCATTCTTCTTCTGTTAATTCATGTGTAGGTTTATTAGCTCCAGTAACACCTGCGTTATTGACAAGAACGTCTAATTTTCCCCATTTATCAACAACACCTTTAACTACACTTTCACAATTCTTTTCTTTAGAAACATCTAATTTCCAAAATTGTGCTTCTCCTCCTTCCTTTAAAATCTCGTCTACTGTTTTTTGTCCATTTTCTTCATTAATATCAGTGACTGCAACTTTTGCTCCTTCTTTCGCAAATAAGATGGCTGTAGCTTTTCCCATGCCAGCTCCCGCACCTGTCACTATCGCAACCTTGTCTTTTAATCTATCCATAATAATACCTCCGATAAGTTAAGAATAGTTTATTAGGAGTTTATATGCAATTGACAAAAAATTGAATATGTACATTTTTTCACAAATCATCTATAATGTAAAGTGTGGTGATTTTAATGGAAAAAACAAAGCAAAGACTCGCAATAGCAATAGAAGAAATTATGCAAACAAAACCTTTAGAAAAAATAACTATTCAAGAGATATGTGATCATTCCTTTTTAACAAGGCAAACTTTTTATCATCATTTTAAAGATAAATATGATTTGGTCAATTGGATATTTGATTGTTTGTTTGAAGATACTTTCTATAAAATAGGTATTCATTCTTCTTGGCGTACAAATATTGAAATATTTTTAGGAGAGTTGAAAGCTAACAAAGTGTTTTATTCTAATGCTTATAATTATATGGGACAAAATTCTTTAGAACATCATCATTATCAAAGAGTTTATGATTTTTATCTAGAATTTTCACAAAATGCTAAAAAAGAACAATTGACTCCTGATGAAGATTTCTGTTTAGAATTGTATTGTCGTGGTGCGGTATTTATGGTAGCCAATTGGGGTAGACATGGAATGAAAGAATCTCCAGTATATTTAACTGAATTATTTAGAATATCAATGCCTGAAAATATTATGAAATATCTTATCGTTTAAAACTAAAAAAAGAATAGGTGTATCATTTAAACATCTATTCTTTTTTAATAATTATTGAAGTCATACAAAGAGTCGATTATGAAATGATCTCTTGTTTTTGCTCTAATTTTTTAAATACATAAATAAAACAAATCATACTGACGATTCCTTTTAAAATACTGGAAATAGATATAGACCACCATATTCCATTTAATTTTAAAAATGTCCTAGAAAGCACCATGATCATAGGTATTCTAGCAGCATTTAAAGTAATGGATATTGTTGATGGTATTGATGTTTTTCCCAAGCCATTTAATGAACCAGCAAGAACATATTCAATACACATGAAGATTTGAGAAAGAGCAATAATGCGTAAATAATTGATACCTAATGGTATAACATCTTGTTCTGATATAAATATAGAAAATATTTCTTTTGCGAATACAAATAATACTGTCGTTGTGAACATTCCCCATACAATAGATGTTTTAAGTCCTGAAATCGTTCCTTCTTTGACTCTTTTTAGATTATTAGCACCATAGTTTTGAGCTACAAAGGCATTTAAAGCACTGCCAAATCCTTCGGCACTCATCCATGAAATGGATTCAATTTGTGAACCAACTTGTTGTACAGCAATTGCAATATCACTATAATTAGCTATTAATCTTGTAATGATCATTGATATAAAGGTGAAACACATACTTTGTATTCCTGTTGGTATCCCTATTTGTAATATTTCTTTAAAATATGTTAATGAAACTTTATGTAAAATATGAACTTCATTAAATAAGATATGATCTTTAGATACAAAGTAAAGCATAAGTACAAAGACGATGATTTGTGCAATGATCGTTGCAATTGCCGCTCCAGTAACCTTCATATCGAAAACAAATATAAATAGTGGATCTAATATAATATTCATAACTAAACCAATTGTCGTTGCGATAAAAGGGTGATGACTGTTACCAATAGAAGTCATTAAACTGGTAAAAATCTGATTTAAGAAATTAAAGATTATAAAACCACAAGTAATCAATAAGTATGTATGAGCCTGACTGATAATATCTGGTGATGTTAATTGATAAAAGCCAATCATTTGACGATAAAAAATAAAAGTAATCATACTAAATATCAACGCAAATAAAGTTCCCAGTTGAAAAGTTGCAGTTGCATAATTGACAGCTTTTTCTTTATTCTTAGCACCTATTGCCTGTCCTACACAAACTTGTCCACCCATTTTTGCTAATGTGCTTATACCACTTGCAAGCCACATATACATTCCTGCACTTCCTACTGCACTGACAGCACTCGCACCTATCTTTCCTATCCAAATCATATCAATTAAATTATATGCCATTTGAATGAAAGATGTTCCCATGATTGGTAAAGCCAGTTTTATGATTGTCTGAAAAATAGGACCCTCTAATAAATTAAAATCTTTTTTCATAGATTTCTCCTTTCACAAACATACTTATACACAAAAAGAGCCATTACGACTCTTCACTTTCTTCAATAACACCCATTAATTCTAATATACGATTTAAATCCTGAGTATCATGATATTTAATAGTAATAGATTTATCTTCGACTTTGATCTTTGTACGATATTTTTTTCTAAGTAATCCTTCAACATAAGCATATTCTTTTGGTTTTTCTACCTTTGGTTTAGCTTTTCTTGCTTCTTGTAATTTTATTCCTTTCACAATATCTTCAACTTGTCTTACGGATAAATTTTGGTCAATTGCTTTTTTTGCAACTTCTAAAGCTTTTTTATTATCAATTCCTATTAATGGTTTGATATGTCCCATTGATAATTGACCATCTAAAATATAGTTTTGTAATTGTTTAGGAATTTTTAATAATCTTACAGTATTAGCAATATGTGCTCTTGATTTACCTACTCTTTTAGATAATTCTTCTTGTGTTAAGTTTAATTTCTTCATCATTTGAGAATATGCTTGAGCTTCTTCAATAGCATTAAGATCTTCTCTTTGAATATTTTCTAACAAAGCAATTTCCATCATTTGATTATCATTAAAGTCTACAAGAATAGCTGGAACTTCTTCTAATCCAACGATCGTTGCAGCTTTAAAACGTCTTTCACCAGCAACAATTTCATATCCTTGGATAGATTTCTTTAAAATCAATGGTTGGAAAATACCATGTTCTTTAATTGATTGAGCCAATTCATTAAGTTTTTCTTCATCAAAAACTTTACGTGGCTGATAAGGATTAGGTCTTATTTCTTTTAAAGGAACTTTAAGTTGTGACATTTGTGGTGCTTTTTTTTCAATTGCATTGATCATTGATTGTAAATCAGCACCCTGAGAAGCATCATTAAAAATTGCATCTAATCCTTTACCTAATTTTTTCTTACTTGCCATTTCTTCTCACCACTTCCCTTGCAAATCTAGCATATGCTTTTGCTCCTTCAGAATGTTTATCATAATCAAAAATACATAAGCCTTCTGATGGTGCCTCTGATAATTTAACATTTCTAGGAATGACGGTATCATAAACTTTTTCTCTAAAATATTTTCTTACTTCTTGAGAAACTTCTGTTCCAAGATTTGTTCTTGAGTCCAGCATCGTTAATAATACACCTTCAATAGTTAAATCTTCATTAAATACACTTTGAGTAAGTAGAATAGTATTTAATAATTGAGTTAAACCCTCTAATGCATAATATTCACATTGAACTGGTATTAATACGGAATGGGCAGCTGTTAAGGCATTTGTATTAAGTAACCCCAATGCTGGCGGACAATCAATGATAATGTATTCATAGACATCTAAAACATTTGTTAATGATTTTTTTAATCTTTGTTCTCTACCAGATTCAACTTGAGATAATTGAATTTCTACACCTGCTAAATCTATATTCGCAGGAGCTACATCTAAGTTTTCAACATTACTTTTTTTAATGATTTTCTCAATTGGAATACCATCTACCATAACATCATATGTCGTTAATTCTAAATCAGTACGATCAATTCCAATTCCTTGAGTTGCATTGGCTTGAGGATCTATATCTATTAATAAAACTTTCTTTTTCATATATGCTAATGCAGCACATAAATTAACACTTGTAGTTGTTTTACCAACGCCACCTTTTTGATTAGTTACTGCAATGATCTTTGCCATTGTTATTCCTCTCCTTAATTATCTTTTATACACAAAATCAGTACGTCATATTATTCTATCATACTTTTATCAAACTTCACACCTATTTTTTCACCTAAATGAACTTTTGTTTCATCATGATTTAAAGAATTATTGATAATATCTTGATCAATAGCTACTTTATTCTTTTCAAACAATAAAACAATAGTCGATCCACCAAATTCAAAATAACCTTTTTCTTCACCTTTAACAAAATGCTGTTTAGGATAATTGACAATTTTTCCTACCATCATTGCCCCAACTTCCATATAAATAACTTCTCCAAAATTTTCAGTTGAAAGCAATGAATATGCACGACTATTTTGTTTATATATAGGATAATAATCATTCGCAATCGGATTAACAGTGTGAAACTTTCCTTTAATATATTTATAACATTGAGTTTTACCATTATCAATATAGTGGTATCTATGATAATCATCAACACATAATCGACATATCAAACATACTCCGCCTTTATATTTTTCAGCTAGTTTTTCATCTTCTAATAATTCACTTATTGTATATAAACTATCTTTTATCAATAAATGTGTATTTTCATCTATAGGATAATATGTTACTTTACTATCAGCAGGAGAAATAAGATGTTCTGCTTTATCATCTATATCTCTTTGACCCTCTATTATTTTTCTAGTGAAAAAATCATTATAACTCTTATATTCTTTTTTTTCATATTGACTCATGTCAATATTATTCTTTTCAACAAATGAAGAAATTGATTTTTTAGACAAAGAACTGTTCATCACAGCTCCTCCAAGATGTGTAATAAAAGGAAGGGTTAATACTTTAAGTACACTTCTTCCTAATATATTTCCATATAAATTTTTTAAAAGATTATTTTGACCTTCATTACTTACAATTTCTTCACCATGACGATTCCATACTTTCATCATAATAATATCAATCCTATCATTATCGCTATACCAACAACACCCATCGCTAAAATACCTTTTAATCCTGGTTTAATAACTTTAAAGTCCACAACAAAAGCAATAGCTACAAGTAACATGACCCAACCATATATTTGATTAACTAATGATAATGATAAGAAATATCTTGTCAAATAAATGGCAGGGAAAATTAAGCAAGCTGTTGTAACTGGCAATCCTTGATAATATTTTCTCTTTTCAGTTGTTGCTTTTTGTCGCATTTCTTCTACGACATTAAAATATCCAAGTCTACTTACAGCACAAATTGCATAAAGTCCAAAAACAATAAACCATATCCAACTCTTTAAACCCATCGCATATCCAATAATAACTGGAAATATTCCAAAACTAAACATATCTACCAAAGAATCAATTTGAATACCAAATTTCTTTTCTTCTTCAGTACAATTTTTTTTCATTCTTGCAACCATTCCATCAAAAGAATCAAATGCTCCACAGCATAATAAACAGATGAGTGCTAAAACATACTCTCCTTTAAAAGCTAAATGTGTTCCAAATAATGCACTTAATAGACTTAAATATGTCAATATAACTGTATAATTATAATAACCTATCATAATAATCTCCCAAACTCTCTTTATTTCGTTGTTATTATAACATATCTCAACATATTTTTATAGTTATGCATAAAAAAATTATATTTTTAAAAAGAAAATTAATGATTTTCAAATAAACACACAAACTAAAACGAGGTGTGATGATATGAAAAAATTAATTTTATGTTTGTTATCTTTATCTTTTTTAACTTCTTGTCACAATTCGGTTGAAACATCATCTTCAATACCAGTATTAACTTTAAAAACTGATCGTATACAAATACCTTTAGACTCCTCTTTTACTTATCTATCTTATATCTCTAGTGCTACTGACATTCATGATGGAGATTTAATCAAACAAGTTTCCTATAATACGATCGATACTCATATGATTGGCAGTCAAGATATTGTTTATAAGGTGAAAAACAGTCAAAATCAAGTTGTGTCAAAAGTCTTAAAAGTTGATGTCGTCAAATATTATAATGAGTTTTTTGATCCGACAAATATCCAGGCCGACATAATAAATGATCCAGATAACTTATTAACTTTAGTGAATAAAACAAATGCTCTAAGTGAAAATTATATACCTAATGATTTAGAAAGTGTCATAGATAATAAAGAGCAGTTTTTAAGAAAAGAAGCTAATGATGCATATACTCAATTATATCAAGATGCAAAAGCGGAAGGAATAGAACTTTATACCATTTCTGCTTATCGCAGTTATGAAAAACAAAATTATTTATGGCAGGAAGCTGTTAAACAGCATGGTATTGCTCATGCAAGTCAATATAATGCCTATCCAGGAAGAAGTGAACATCAATTAGGATTAGCTGTTGATATATCTAATACTTTGGATAATCCGTTAACTGATGAGGTTGCTGATACAAAAATAGGAAAATTTTTAGAAAATCGTGCATATAAGTATGGTTTTGTGTTAAGATATCCAAGTAACAAGACAAATATCACAAATTATGCTTATGAACCATGGCATATTAGATATGTTGGAAAAGATGTTGCTTATATATTGTATAAACAACAAATAACATTAGAGGAATATAATTAAGGAGAAAGAAATGGAAAAAGCAAAGTTTTATAAAGTTAGTTTTGAACAGTTTAAAGAAGGAATGTTGGATTATGATCATACTTTAAGTGAAGAAGAAATACGAAATATATATGATCATTTATCTTTACCTAAAAGAGCTACGATTGGTAGTGCAGGATATGATTTTTATACTCCTGTAGATATTGTTTTAAAGCCTCATCAAACCGTTAAAATCCCTACAGGTATTCGTTGTGAAATGAATACTTCTTGGGTTTTAATGCTTTATCCAAGAAGTGGTTTAGGATTCAAGTATCGTTTACAGTTAAATAATACTGTAGGTATCATAGATAGTGATTATTTTTATTCAGATAATGAAGGTCATATTTTTATTAAGATCACTAATGATTCTAATGAAAATAAAACTTTGGAAGTGAAACAGGGACAAGGGTTTGTTCAAGGTATTTTTATTACATATGGCATTGTTGAAGATGATGATACAACAGATAAAAGAAATGGTGGATTTGGAAGTACGACAAAGTAAAAGATTGCAGCAGCAATCTTTTTAAATTCCTAATTTTTTTGCGAGAACAATTTGATTTGTTGAATGGGAAAGAGCTGTTTCTTTAGTAATTTCACCATTTTTGTAAAGTTCCAATAAGGCTTCATCATTGGTTATCATACCTTGTTGATGATGAGATAGCATAACATTTTCTATTTGATGAGTTTTTCCTTCTCTGATCAATGTGCGAATCGCTTGATTGACAAACATGATTTCAAATACTGGAATCATTTTTCCATTTATAGCGGGAACTAATTGTTGACTAATGACAGCATTTAAGACCATTGATAGTTGAAATCTAATTTGTTCTTGTTGATTAGATGGAAAAACATCAATAATACGATCAACTGTATGACTTGCTCCAATCGTATGTAATGAAGAAAATAAGAGATGACCAGTTTCGGCGGCTGTCACTGCTGTTTCAATTGTTTCTAAATCTCTCATTTCCCCTAACAATATAACTTCTGGTGCTTCCCTCAAAGCTGCTCTAAGAGCATAATTATAACTTACAGTATCATGTTTGACTTCTCTTTGAGATACTAAACTTTTTTGATGTGAATGTAAGTATTCAATTGGATCTTCAATCGTAATAATATGGGTATTTCTATTTTGATTGATTTTATCAATGATGCAGGCTAGAGTTGTTGATTTTCCACTACCAGCTGGACCTGTAACTAATATCATTCCCTTTTTTTGATGATAGAGATTTATGATTGTTTCTGGTATTCGCATTTTTTTATAATCGGGTAAATCAAAACTAACAATTCTTAACACTGCTGCTAAAGAAGTTCTTTGTTTATATGCATTGACTCTAAAACGACCGATATTAGCTAAAGAAAATGAAAAATCATCATCACCGGTTTTTTCAAATTTTTCAAAAGACTCATTCATAGCTAAATCATAAATATCTTGAATGAATTGCTTTGTATCAGCTGGTGATAATCTTTGATTATTGTATTTTATGATTTGATTATCTTTTTTATAAGCACAAGAAGAGCCAGCGATAATAAATAAATCAGATGCCCCTAATGCTACTACATTTTCTAATATTTGTCTTATATTCATTATTATTCCACCTTATTACATTGTTTTATTGTTTTTATTGTTAAATCTTTTTTATTGATTTCAAATAACACATATTGATCATCTTTAACATCACATTGATAAGTTATCATATTTTCATCTATTCGATATACAATATTCTCTTGACTTAAAATCTCATTTAACTCTTTATCACTCATTTGATGATTTAATTGATAATATAATTCTAATCCTTTTGATTGAGCAGCATAATAATCGACAATATTATTTGCTTGTTGATAAGTAGAATTATAATAAGATACCGCATTTAAATAAGATAATATAGCAACAATTCCCATGATTACGACAATAAATATCATGATGATCGAAGGAGTCCCTATTCCCAGTTGAGCAGATATTTTCTTATTGTCCATCTTTTCCTCCTATTACAAAGTCAATCGTAATATCATCATTAATAATGATTTTTCCTTTTTTGATTTGTTGTTCATCAATTTGAATAGTTAAATCATGATACTTATAAATACCATCTTCTTTTTGGACCTCAAATAATTCTTCGATTTCTTTATCTTTTTCACTTTGCATAATATTGATCATATTTGTAGCTTCTAATAACGAAGCTTGTATTTGCTTACCTTCATCTACTTTTCTTTTAGAATTGACTATCAATGAAACACAAACAGTTGACGATAAAGCAAAGAAGAATATAACAATGATCATTTCTAACATAAATGAAAATAATTGTCTATGACTCTTCATTTAATGATCACCTCTTGTAGTGTATATGTTTAATTGTTTTTCAATGGATCCTTTTTTTATTGTGATTATGAATAAAGTTTTAGAAACTTCTATCTTCATATCATCAATTTCAAATAAATCCTGACCCTGAGATAAAGAGCCTTTATATTCAGCAGTCGCATATAATTCTTTTAATTTTCCTTCTTGGTAATAAAGATAAGTTTTCATTTCTTTTTGATTAAATACTAAGCAATCTATATGTTCTCTTGTTTCAATAGATATATCATCATTCATTCTGCATTTTGTTTGAATATATGACAATGGCATATATAATGATTCTTGTTCATTAATAGTATCTTGTAATTTTGAATAACCTTTTGTTTCAAATAATAATACAAAAAATGAACCAATGACAAATATTAATAATAGAGATAAGGAAAAGACAAGATGAGAGTTTTTATGATCATTCATATTGTTTCCCCTTTCTATAAACTTTGATTGTTGGTAAGATATTATCTCCTTCATTATGATAAATCAAATGATATTGCTGTTGATTATATCTTAAACCATAATCATTAATCAATTCTTCAATATCATGGGGATAACGTCCTTCGTTACTATAATATTTTAAACATAATCTTTTGGTTGTTTCTTCAATACGTTTTATATCCTGGTTGTGAGAATAGTTTTGAGTCATATTGACTCCATAAATGAGGCTTATTATCAAAATAATAGGGAAAGCATATTTAAGTATATTTTTCATATCAATGACATTACACTTACTAAAGGTAATAATATGGAAAGTAATATGATACCAACAATAACACTTAAAATCATAACAATGGAAGGTTCAACTATGTTTAAAAATTTTTGAATAGCTAAATATACTTCATCATCATAGAGTTGTGATATTGTTTTCATAACTTCATCTAATTTTCCCATTTGAAAGCCTATTTGGATCATGTTTAAATACATTCCTTGATACAATTGATTTGTTTTGATAACTTCTTCAAAACTTTTACCATTCTCTATATCTTCTTTACATTTTAATAATTTGATTTTTAATTGTTGATCTTCTATAAAATTTGGTAAATATTGGATTGCTTGTGATAAATCATAACCACTAGATAGAAATAATGATAATGTATATGTTAATTGTGCTTGATTCATTAAATCTTGTATTTTTTTATTGAACATGATTTTTTTGACGATATTTTTATATATTTGCTTTTCAGGTTTTTTTCTATCTATCAGCACAATAATTATGATCATCAACGATATGATCAATAAAATCATAAAACATATATATGAAAAAACTTGTCCAAATGACATAAATACTCTTGCGATAGAAGTTAAATCACTACCTAAACTTCTTAACATACTTTCAAATAATGGAAGAATTTTAAAAGCAATAACACCTACAACGACCATCATCATAATCATTAAAACAGCTGGATATGTCAAAGCATGATAATATTGTTTCTCAATCTCGTCCATTCGCTGATAATATTTTGTTAATGAAGTCATAACTTCATCTAATTGTCCACTTTCGTCACCAATCGCTACCATGTACTCCATATAGTCATCAAAACAACCTGTTGATTGAATTGCTTCACTAAAAGTCATTGTTTGTTTCATTTCTTCCTTTAGTTTTGTAATTACAGCTGAAATTTCTTTATCTTCTATTTCTTTTTCAATCATTTCTAATCCTATATCAATTTGAAATCCAGATGATAAAATCATCTCAAGTTGTGAACAGATCATATATTTTTCTTGCAGATTTAATGTTTTCATCAATTTCTCCTTTTAATAATAGTATATTGCTTGATATTGACCATCATAATCATATTTACTATCAGCAAATGTAGGATCAAGTCTTGACCATACTTCTTTATCCAAAAAAACATCAGGATTGACCCAGCCTTCACCTTCTAAATAAACTTCTATCCAAGCATGATATTCTATATCAGTATTCCCACAAATTACTCTCGTTGGTATATGTTGTAATCTTAATAATGCACATAATAAGGCTGCATAATCAAAACAAATTCCTTTTTTCGTTTCAATGATTTCGTCTAAATTAGGAATTAAATATTTTTGATTTGCTTCAACGATCTTAGTGTCATCATATTCTAAAGTATCTATGACCCATTGATAACATTTTTCTATTCGTTCTAAATCGTTGGTTAAACCTGCACATAATTGAAATGACTGATCAATAACCTTACTATTGGCATTATAATTAACAATGATATTAGGATAAAGATAAGGTAATCGTTCATCATCTATGTTGACTTCTATATTTTGACTATCTACTAATGCATATTCATTGAATTGTATATTTTTTAATATCCTTATTGTATAACTTCCACTCCCTGATTGTATAGGGTACCCAATATAATCTTGAGTCATAATATCATAGTTATATTCAATATCTTCTTTAATAATTTGTAACTTGATTTTATTTTTATTATTCTTTAATTTCGCACATATGTATCCTTCATCGATATTTGAATAGTCAATGACTGCATAACTATTTTCTATTATTTTTTCTTGTGGAGCTTTTGTATATAATACTTCTTCTTTAGTAAAAGATTTTGAAGGAGGATAATCATGATAATCCAGCTTATGAGTACAGCCTTGCAGTAAGAAAGAAATAATCACGAATATAAAAATTTTTCTTCCCACAATATCACTCCTTTTCATTATTATGCCTAAAACACGAAAAAAAAAGAAAGCTTTCGCTTTCTTTCAAAACTTCGATTTTAGCGGACTCCACCACCGCCACCACCAGAAAAGCTTCCACCACCTCCAGTGAATGAACTACTTCCACCACTGCCCATAGATTCAGCCTGTTTAGCTGAATAAGCAGCATGGACTCCTGCATATGAGAATGAACGGATTGCTGGTGTCATATAATATATATCCATATTTGATTCTTCGACAAAGTTTGGACATAATTCACCTAATTGTTTTTCTACTTTATCAGCAATACCTAATATTGAAGCAAAAATAAGATATTCTTCCCACAATTTAACTTCAATAACTTCTTTTTCATGAATAGAACTCATCTCTAATAAAAACTTCTTTAAGCCTACGATATGTTCCATTTCCTGTTTAATTTGCATAGAATAGACTTTTGTATAATGTTTTGTTTTAATAAATAAGAATTTTGATGTTCTTTTTTCACTTCTAAAAAGTTTTTCTTTCTTTAATTCATTATTTATATGATTATCAATATCTTCAAACCAATCCTCAATCTTTTCATAATGATCTGCACACCAATTTTCAAATTCACCTGTTTCTAGTAACATATTTTTACCAGCAGCTTTTCTAAAATAATTTAATAATTTTTGTTCAAAACTATTACCTGTTTTAATTTCTCTATCTAAATCAATAGAAAATCCTTCTTTTGTAAAGAACAGCATACGTTTTTCTGATCTTTTTTCAAAATCAATATACCCTTCTTTAAGCCATCTTAATAAAATTGCACTGATTAGACCAGATTTATTATCTTCATGAATAAGATCAGCTTTTTTGGCAAGATAATAAAATCTAAAAAGATCTTTATTACAAGGTATATCTCTAAACATATTTACATCTTTCATATCAATAGATAAATTCGTATCATCTTCAAAACACTCTTTATTTTGATTACGCAATACTAATACAATGATTAAAATAATCAAAGAAATTGCTATAATAACAAAAATAGCTATAAATATAATGGTTGTAAATAAATCGTCTTCGCTTTCGTATTCACTATCCTTTGTTGCTTCTTCTAAAATATCATCAAAAGTCCTTGTATTTTTAGTAAGATTCTTAAATGTTCCATCATTAATACGCATAAGTATTTGCATTTTATTACTTCCAATATCAAGACTTTCATCATTTCCCATAACAACTTTACCGCTATTAAAAACCACATAACCTTGATAACCAAATGCATAAATAGAACTATTTCCTTCATCAAATTGATGTTGAGGATATTCAATTGTGATTCTTACTTGATCTATATCTAACTGAAGATCAGAAAAAAATGCAAAGTTAAAGCCTTGATCACCATCAAACTGTTCTACAAAATGAGAAACATCATATTCAAAAGTATATG
>Ga0129308_1002232_pt1 | contig 17103 bp, 13 predicted proteins | sample L827metagenome_FD_94440 | JGI IMG/M metagenome (GOLD analysis project Ga0129308, IMG submission 94440) | Ring-tailed lemur group fecal microbial communities from Wisconsin, USA - L827 metagenome | ecosystem: Host-associated > Mammals > Digestive system > Large intestine > Fecal | place: USA...
GGGTTGAGGGAAAGGGGCACAAACGGCCCCGGGGCAAGAATAAGGAGGTAAAAAAGCCCCTGGGGCCCGCCCGCTCGGCCAAGGGGGGCGATGGGGCCGCCGCCTGGGGGGTCAGATGAAAAGCCAGGATGCCGATAACCAAGGTGGCAAAGGTGCCCAGCTCCGCGAAAATAGCGATGATCATGGAACTCCAGGGCTTTGCCAGCAGATAGCTGATTTCACTGCGGGCGCCGATCCCCATAAAGACCAGGCAGGCAATCAGTCCGTTTGAAAATGTCAGGTTGTAGATCGGCTGCAGGAAGTTTACCTGCATAATATCCACAAGCTCCACCGCGTCAGATACCAGCGGGTCCACGAACATATTTCCGATTACGCCGGAGCTGAGAAACAGCACACCGGCATTCACGGACATCATGGCGATGCCCATAGGGACCATAATCAGCGGTTCCAGTGTACCCTTGAAACCGAAGTAGGCCAGAAGAAACCCCAAAATGATCAGGAGTACTCTTGCAATGGCAACCGCGGGTTCCATGGCGAAAAAGGAGCTGATGCCAGGAAACAATTGCGTGAAAAGCTCTGTCATGATGCATCTTCCTCCTCTGAGGATGAGGATAGCTTATTAATGAATACGATGATCGCCACTACCGCCAAGGAAATGACAGCCGTGGCCAGATAGGCAAGCAGAGCATAAGTAAAAACGCCCATACGCCCTCCTTCCGATAGGTTGGATCAATGGTTTAGGTAATAGTCGTGCAGTTTTTCCATAAAGTCCAGGTAGGTCCCGGTCTCCGCCGGCAGAAGCGGCGGCTTTTTGGCCTGCAGCATCTCTTCCAGCCAGCTGTTAAACAGCAGGAAGTCACTGGGATCTGCCGTTCCGGCGCTGAAAACCAGCAGCGTGTGCAGATTTGTGTCCTCCCACTCCACAGGCTCCTCAAACTGAAATACCCCGCAGTAAGACCATTCGCCGTAGGAGTACCGGGTTTTGATGAAGCCGATACCGTTTTCAGAAACAGTGACACAGGGATGGGGTGTTTCCAGAAGGTCGCAGTAAATGCCGACATCCACATAGCCCGCTTCTCTCAGACGCTTCTGCACAAGTATGACCGCATCTTCCCTGGTGGCCGCACAGCAATCGGGGAAAAACAACTCCGGTGAAAAAATCCTTTTCAGGCGCTGCCACATTTCACACTTTCCGTGATACCAGCCGTTGACTCTGACGGAATCCTTGGCCGACAAGCTGAAGGAATAGGGAAGGACTGTTCCTCGGAATCCGTCAAACATTTCCCTGGGCGCATCTGTCAGCAAAAGATCATAGTCGCTTTCAACCACTGTGTCGGCCTGATAGCTTTCCAGGGCGACAACGGAATTGGCAAGCCCTTCACAGTTGTTCAGGTGCCGCTGCGCGACGGCCAACGCAATATCCCGGGGATATTTGCAGGAAAGGACCGCCACGCTGCACCCGGTCTTTTTTTCCTTTCCAATATTCGGAATGTCCGATAGGAACACCAAAATCAGCCGTTCGTATTCGCTGTGATGAAGCGGACAGTGGTAGATCTTTTCCAGATAGTTGCCAACGTAAATGGCAAATTCCCGCGCAATCACAGAGTGCCGGTTCATCCCCCAGACAATCTCACCGCTGTCCAGCGTCATGTGCGTCCGCAGGCGCGCCTCCAGGGCCAGCAAATACAGGGCCAGCCGTTCCCGCAGGTTCTTATTATAGGCAAACTCTGTGACGCCGTACCGTGTCAGAAGGCACATCAGCACCTTGCTGGAATTGCTGGCGGTCCGGTAGTAGTTTTCCTTGACGGATACATCCTCAAAGCGCAAGAACGTGCGGTAGCCCAGAAGCAGATTTCCTAAATAGAGGAGGTCCGTTTCTGCCAACTGGACGTCACAGGACTCCTCCAGCTGATGGGATATTTCTAAAATGGCCTGATAGGACCGGGTCAGCTGGGTCTCATAGGTTTCTTTGGGAGAAAAGGCTATTTTGTTGCGTCTGCCGCGGCAGTTGATGGCCAGCTGAATCGCCGGGACCATATTCTTCACATGGGCCTCAAACACGTAGTAGGGCTTTCCCTTTTTGAATATCAGGAAATCCCGGACGATTCGGTCGATCTGGCTTTGTTTTTCCTTGGAAGAAATGGCAAACATATCCCGGAACGGCTCGTAGACACAGGGCTCGATTTTGCGGGCGATCTCCTGGCAGTATTCTGTAAGCATACAGGAGCGGATATATTGCTCTTTTCCCACAATTCGGATGCCGTAGCTGGGAATATTCTCAATCTTCAGCTCATATTCCGCCAAGTAGCAGCGGATCTCTCTCAGTTCCGCGCTGATAATGGTTTGAGAGACAAACAGCTCATCCGCCAAATCCGCGCTTTTTATGTAATCCTCCGTGGTCAACAGCCGCTGCAGAATGTAGTGGAACCGCTGCTCTTTTACGGAATAGGCATGTGTTTGAAACAGCTTTTTCCCGCTGTCACGCCAACGGCTGACACTGACATGGTCCATATAATAACCAAGACCAGGCCTCTTTTGAATATGGATACCCATTTGCGCCGCGGGTAAAGACAGCCTTTCGATGTCTTTGCGTACCGTTTTGGCAGACACTTGCAGGTTTCCGGCAATTTCTCCGCTGGAAATATATCTGCCTGCATCTGCTATCTGATTGAGGATCAGATAGCGCCGTTTTGTGATCGTATCCATAGTAGTCCTTTCTTTGATCCGGGGAGCCACCAAATATATATGCCTTTGGTGGCTCCAGTTCGCCGTCAACGCAAGGACTTTGGCAACCGGCTCACCAGAACAGGCCGTAGAAACCAGTCATTGCAATCGCGGCAGCGCCAATGACTGCCAGAACAGCGGTGATAAGCAGGTCGCGGAACAGCTTGTTCTTATCGGTCTCCTCATTGGCACTGGCCATCGCAATACCACCCATGGTAGACAGCGGAGAAATGGGAACGATATTGGCACCGATGCAGATACCGGAGACCAGGGCGCCCACGGAGACCGTTCCGCCGAAGGAGGCCGCAATTTCCGGAGCGGTGGGAATCAGAGTGGGCATGACCACGCCGGTCGCGGAGGACACGGCACTCATAGCGCCGCCGGTCAACGTCATGATGGCTGTGGCGGTAGACGGAGTCATAATAGAAGCAAGCCATGCGGAAGCCGCGTCGATTCCGCCTGCGGCCTTGATGACATTGACCAGCATGGACACACCTGCCAGCAGCATAATGGTGCTCCAGGAGATCTTTTTGATAGCCTCATTGGCATCGCCGCAGCCCAGCAGAATCAGCACAGCGCCAATGGTAAAGCCGGTCAGAGGTACGTTGGTCTTCAAAATTGCCGTGCAGATCACCAGAACCAGCAGGGCCACCAGGGTGATTTTCTGCTTGCTGTCAAAAGTGATTTTTTCATGAACTTCATTGAGCCCGTTGGAGCTCAGCTTCAGCCCGCCGCCAACCAGGAATGTGACGGTAAAGCAAGCAAATGCCGTGATCATGAGGTGGATCCACAAGGGGAGAATCCGGCCCTCCATCCCGATCTGCTCCATGAGGCCCAGTGCAATAACGCCGTTCGCCGCGATTTTGGTCATTGCACCGCCCTGCACGCCGAAAATAACCGCGTTTGCCGTAATGTAATCGGGAATATTTTCCCGCTTGCCGACCTTCATCGCAATGGGGCAGATCAAAGAGCCGCCGATGATGCCGCCGACGCAGCAGGAGACCGCTGCGGAAAAGCCCCAGAACAAGAAGGGAATCAGCTTTACACGAGAGCCGGCCAGATCAGAAATGTACAGGGCAATTTTGTCCAGTGTGCCATTGGAGGTCGCGATGCCGAACAGGAACATAATGCCCAGCAGCGTGAACACCAGAGAGGTCGGAAAACCAGAGATCACTTCCTTGTCCTTCATGCCGACAAGATAAACGCCGACGATGAAGGCCAGCGGGATTGCCAGAATACCTGCATTGATCTTTTTTACAAAGGCCAAAACGATACAGATTAGTAGCGCAATCAATGATATAGCTGCCATATAAAGTTCTCCCCCTTATTTAATATTATACTAGAAGCCGGTTTCCGTGGAAACATCCAGATTTTTCTTTTTTGGACGTCTTGAAAGCCTTTCCCGCGGATGATTTCACTGGCCGAAAAATTCCGCATTGTTGGCGCCGAGCTCAGGCGCGGGGATGTGCGGATCGATCTGATATTCCCGGCTCTTAATGGGGCATCCGGGGGCTTTGATTTCGCCTACGCCGGGATAGTTGATGGAAACGATCATATTTCTGGCCTTGACCTGCTCGTCTTCCATAACATGGGAAATGTTGTTCACAGGGCCGCAAGGGATACCAGCCGCCTCAAAGATAGCCAGCCATTCCTTGGTCGTATGCACGCTCAGGGCCTCTACCATGATCTCCCGCAGCGCGTCGTGATTTTCATTTCGCTTGTTGTTGCTGTCGAAGCGCTGGTCTTCCTTCATCTCAGGCAGGCCCATGGCGTCACACAGGGACAGCCAGTTTTTGGTGTTTCCGGCGCAGATGATGATATTGCCGTCCGCGGTGGGGAACATCTCAAAGGGAGTAATGGAGGCGTGACGGTTGCCGATGGGCCCCGGGACCTTGCCGGTGCCGATATAGCGAATCATGCAGTTTTCCAGCAGCGCCACCTGGCAATCCATCATGGCGAAGTCCAGCCGGTCTCCCTTGCCGGTTTTCTCTCTGGCATACAGGTCTGCCAGAATGCCGATGGCGGCATACAGGCCGGCCGCCAGATCGCCGATGGAAACGCCCACCCGGGTAGGCTCGCCGCCGGGCTGCCCGGTGATGCTCATGATACCGCCGTAGCCCTGCACCACCATGTCGTAGGCGGCTTTGGTACGGTAGGGGCCGGTCTGGCCAAAGCCGGTCAGAGAGGCGAAGATCAGTTCCGGGTTGATCTCCTTCACCCATTCTTCCGTGATGCCCAGTCGGTCCAGCACGCCGGGACGGAAGTTGTCAATCATTACGTCCGCATCCTCCAGGAGCTTTGCCAGCTTGGCCTTGTCTCCCGGGTCCTTCAGATTCAGCGTGACGGACTTTTTGCCCCGGTTGATGCTGATGAAATAGCCGCTTTTGCCGTTGATAAAGGGGCCATACGTGCGGGCGTCATCTCCCTTGTTGGGCTCCTCCACCTTGATGACCTCAGCGCCGAGATCCGACAGAATCATCGTGCAGAAGGGGGCGGCCAGATTGCGGGAAAGGTCAATGACCTTGATGCCGGTCAGCATATTCTTCATCTCTTCCATAATCCACGAATCCTTTCTTTTATTTGATGGTATCGATTCATCCGCCGGTCACAGAGGAATGTTGCTGTGTTTCTTGGGATAGCGGAATTCGTCCTTGCCCTCCAAGGCCCGGAATTCCCGAATCACACGGGCACGCGTGTCCTTGGGCTCGATGACGTCATCCACATAGCCAAAAGAGGCAGCGTAATAGGGATTTGAATAGGCGTCTTCATATTCCTTGATTTTCTGGGCGCGCATGGCAGCAGGGTCTTCCGCCTCGGCAATTTCCTTTTTGAACACGAAGTTCACCGCCCCCGGGGCGCCCATGACGGCAATTTCAGCAGTGGGCCACGCCAGGACCACATCGCCGCCGGCCTCTTTGTTGCACATGGCGTTGTAAGATCCGCCGTAGGATTTGCGCATAATAACGGTCACCTTGGGCACGGTAGCTTCGCTGTACGCATACAGCAGCTTGGCACCGTGGCGGATGATGCCCTTGTATTCCTGGTCGGTTCCGGGCAGGAAGCCGGGGACATCCACCAGTGTCAGCAGAGGGATGTTGTAGCAGTCGCAGGTGCGGATAAAGCGGGAGCTTTTATCGGAGGCATCCACATCCAGGCAGCCGCCCATGGACATCGGCTGGTTGGCCACCACGCCAACGCTTCTGCCGTCCAAGCGGATAAATCCCACCACAATGTTGTCTGCGAAATAGGGCTGCACCTCCAGGAACTCCCCGTTATCCGCCAGGGAGGTGATGACCTCCTTAACATCGTAGGGCAGCCGGTTGCTTTCCGGCACGATGGTGTTCAGTGCCTCATCGATCCGGTCAGGGCTGTCAGTGCTCTTCACCGCGGGGGCCTGCTCCCGGTAGTTCTGGGGCAGATACTGAAGCAGCTCTCTTACCCGGGCAAAGCAAGAGGCCTCATCGTGGTCAATGAAGTGCGCAACACCGCTGGTAGTATTATGAGTCATGGCTCCGCCCAGGGTCTCCTTGTCCACCTTTTCGCCGGTAGCCTGCTCCACGGCTACGGGGCCGGTCAAGTACATTTCGCTGATTTTATCCACCGTCAGAATGAAATCTGTCAGGGCAGGGGAATAACAGGCACCGCCGGCGCAGGGACCGAGGATCACGGAAATCTGCGGGATCGTGCCGGAGGCCCAGGCATTGCGGGTGAAGATTTTGCCATAGCCGGAGGCGGTGTTGACGCCCTCGTGGAGCCGTCCGCCGCCAGAGTCAATCAGCCCTACCAAGGGGCAGCCGGTTTTCATGGCCAGCTCCTGGACAGCGATGATCTTGGCTGCGTGCATCTCACCTACGGCACCGCCCAATACGGTGAAGTCCTGGGAATACACATAGACAGTGCGGCCGTTGATGAGGCCATGGCCTGCCACGACGCCCTCGCCCGGCGTTTCTTTTTTGTCCATACCCAGCACATGGCAGCGGTGCTTTACAAATGTTCCGATCTCAACGAAGGTGCCAGGGTCCAGCAAGGCGTCAATACGTTCCCGGGCAGTCAGCTTTCCCCGCTGATGCTGCTTTTCAAGGGCTTTTTCACCGCCGCCCAGCAGGATCTTTTCTCTCCTCGCATGCAGTTCTTCAATCTTGTTCATTGGCCCACATCCTTTCATATTCATATCAAGTTAGAGGAAACGGGAAAATTCTTTGTTTTTTGGCACGTTTGTCCCTGCGGCCTTCCCTAATTTCATTGTAAAGAATCCGTTTAAAATGTGAATAATCGAAACTTTCCATCATTTGTCCCATATCGAAGCGCATATCTTCCAAATTTTTTGACTAATTTCCCATATATTCGGACTTTTTCTGCCGGCGCAAAACGAAAAGCTCCACAATATATGGAACTTTTAACGGAGCATAGACCGCGGCTCTGCCGCACAGCGCCGTCCATCTGTCCGGGAGCAAAAGAGCACGTCTTTCTTCGTTTAAAACCAGGTTTTTACACGGTAAAACATTCAGGCTTGCGGACAGCACGATCAAAAGCCGGAAAGGACAGGAAATCCCGTCCTTTCCGGCTTTTGGCACATCTTTCTTCATATGTGGATGGCTGCTCAGGGCCTTCTATGGAACGATTTGGGGGAATAGCTCACTCGTAGTCGCAGGGCATGGCTTCCTTCAAAACGACGGTGGACTTTTTCACGCCGGTAAGGGCAGGCATGGTCAGGTCCTCCATCTCCTGGCTGACAGGTCCGTCGTAGCCTTCCATGCTCAGGACAGACAGGAACTCCTTCCACCAGCGGACATCGTGGCCGTGGCCCAGGGCCACGTAGTTCCAGGTGCGCTTGGCAAAGGCGTCAATGGTCTTGGTGTCCAGCACGCCGTCAGGCCCCAGGTAATTCCGCTCCATGCGGACATCCTTGGCGTGGACATGGTAGATGCGGTCCTTGCCCAGCTTGTGGATGGCCGCGATGGGGTCGCCGCCCATCCACATCAGATGAGAGGGGTCCAGATTCATGCCGATCATGGGGTCCACGGCATCCCGCAGCCGGATCAGGGTTTCGGGGTTATAGACCATCTGACAGCCGTGGTTCTCCAGAGCGATGGTCTCGATGCCATGGGCCTTGGCCAGCTTCACGGTCTCTTTCCAATAGGGAATTAGGACTTCCTCCCACTGCCAGTTCAGGATCTTCGTGGTGATGGGGGGCCAGCTGGTGACGATCCAGTTGGGGGTACTGTCCGTGGGGGAGCCGCCGGGGCAGCCGGACATCATGACGATGTGCTTCACGCCCAGCAGGCCCGCCAGCCGGAAGGTCTTTTCCACCACCTCCTGGTGCCGCCGGCCCTCCTCGTTAGGGGCCAGCTGGTTGCCGGAGCAGTTCAGGGCCTCCAGCTCCAGGCCCCGGGCATGGATGGCATCCATGAACTTTTTCCGCGCATCGGCGCTTTCCAGCATTTTGTCCAGGTCGATATGGGGCGCCTTGGACCAGTTGCCGCAGGCGATCTCCACAGATTCATAGCCCAGGGCGGCCAGGGTGTCCAGCATCTCTTCAAAGGGCATATAGCCCAGACCGTCGGTATTGAAGCAAAGTCTCATATCCGTTTCCTCCGCTCAGTTCTTGTAGAAATCAGGGATCTCGGGCATGTGGATATCCACGGGGTGCTGCTCGTCCCGGGCCTTGGAGGCCGCGGCGGCGGTGATCTGGCCCAGGTAGCCGTCCCAGGCGTTGGGGCCGTCCACCCGGCCCGCCTTGGTGGCATTGATCCACTGCTGGAATTCAATGTTATACGCCTCGGGGAAGCGCTCGGACCAGTCGTGGCAGATGGGGGTGACCCGGGCGTCGCCGGTGCGGATCATGGCGTTGGCGGGCTCAGGCAGGTTCAGCGTGCCCTCCTCGCAGACCACCTCGCATTTGATGTCATAGCCGTAATGGGAGAAAATGAAGGACTCCACGTCGATGCGGATGCCGGACTCGGTGGTCAGATACATGATCTGGGGGTCCTTCAGGCCCTCGCAGGCGTTTTTGGAGGTGCGGGGGAACACCACCTCGGCCCGGGTATAGTTCTCGCCGATGAGCCAGCGGAGGACGTCGATCTCGTGGATCATGGAGTTCTCCACGGGCATGTTGGTGGTGAAGCCCACACCGCCGTCGTCGTAGTTGCGGTGGGCGCAGTGGAGCATCAGGGGGCTGCCGTATTTACCGCTGTCGATGAGCTTTTTCAGCTGCTGGTAGCCGGGGTCGAAGCGGCGCATGAAGCCCACCTGGACCAGGTGCTTGCCGGCGGCCATCTCCGCGTCCACGATGCGCTTGCAGGCCTCGGGAGTGGGGGCCAGGGGCTTTTCGCAGAAAACGGGCTTGCCCGCCGCGATGGCGGCCATGACATACTGCTCGTGCCAGGGGTCGCCGGTGGTGACGATGACCGCCTCCACCTGGGGGTCGTTGATCATGGCCTCGCCGGTCTCAAAGGCCTTCAGACCGTATTTTTCCGCCACCGGCTGGCAGAACTCCAGCTTTGCGTCGGCGCAGGCGATGACCCGGCCGCCCTGGAGCTGGTTGTTGATGCGCTCGATATGGGTGCGGCCGATGGCGCCGGTGCCCACGATGCCGATTTTCAGTTCAGACATAAGTATGCTCTCCTTTTTCAAATACGCGTTCTTTTGGGCGGAAGGAGTCCCTCCGGCGCGGCGCAGATCCCGCGCCGGAGAGCTTCCTCCCTAAGAGAAAAGAGGTAGGTATGGATCGGTTCTGTTGTCCTGTGGAATTCACTGGTAATCCGCCACATTCTCGGCGGTGATGGACTGGAAGGGAACAATGATGCGGCTGTCCACAGATTCGCCGGCCACCATTTTCTGGACCGCCGCATACACGGCCTCCGCCTGGCCGGGGGCGTCCTGGAGGACGGTCTGGGCCATGTAGCCCTCCGCCACGGCCTTGACGGCGTCATCCGTGCCGTCCACGCCGGAGATCAGCACCTCACCGGCGCTGGTCAGCACGCCCGCGCCCCGCAGGGATTCCATGCAGCCCAGGGCCATCTGGTCGTTGGCGCAGACGATGGCGTCAAAGCTCACCGTGCCGCTGCCGGTGCCGTAGGTCTGAATCCAGGCGTCGCAGATGCGCATGGCCTCGTCCTTCACATAGTCGCCGTCCTGGTCGGCCAGAATGGTGATGTCGGATCGGCCGGCGTCAGCCAGCGCGGCCTGGAAGCCCTCCCGGCGGGCGGCGGCGTTCTGCAGGCCGGCGGTACCGGCGCAGTAGAGGATATTGGCGTTTTCCCTCAGGTTGGCGGCCATGTACTCGCCCTGCATATAGCCGGCCTCAAAGTCCTCGGAGCCGATGTAGGTGAAGTCACCGGAGGCGGCGGTGATGCCCAGGCAGATGACCGGGGTGCCCTTGGCGTTGGCGGCGGTAATGGCGGGGACGATGGCCTCGGAGTCAGCAGGGATCAGGATCAGGACATCCACGCCCTTGGACAGGAAGGCGTTGGCCTGGTCGATCTGCTTTTGGTTGTCATTGTTGCCGTCGGTGAAGGAGACACTGAACTCCGTGCCCTCCAGCACAGCGGTCAGTGCGGTCTCACGGGACATGCAGAACACATCCGTGTCCGCCAGGTTGACGAAGCCGATCTGGTAGCCATCGGAGCTGCCGGATCCGCCGCTGCCGCTGCTGCCGCAGCCGGCCAGCAGGGACATCAGCATCAAAGCAGAGAGACACAGAGCCGCGAAACGAGTGAATTTCTTCATAAAACTTCCTCCCAAATGATTATTTTTCAGGAAACTGCACGTTGCTGTTTCCAAATGGACTTGAAAAATTTTTGATTCAGCGGGCTTTCTTGGCGGAGTTCTTGGTGACCACGTCAATGATGACCGCAGCCACGATGATGCAGCCCTTGACGATTTTCTGCATGTTGGAGTCCACGCCCATCAGGGTCTGGACATTGTTGATGATGCCCACGATGATGGCGCCCACGATGGTGCCGAACAAGGTGCCGGAGCCGCCGGACATGGAGGTGCCGCCCACCACCACCGCGGTGATGGCGTCCATCTCATAGCTGACGCCCGCGCCGGGCACGCCGGAGTTCAGCCGGCTCATCAGCAGAACACTGGAAATTCCCAGCAGCAGGCCGATGGCCAGGGCCGCCAGCAGCGCCAGCGGCATGGAACCCGTGGCCACGTCCACCATGCAGGCGATGCAGCCGATGAAGGCCAGCTCCGAGCCATAGGCGATGTTGATGTTGCCCAGGATGATGACGAAGGTGGCGCCCAGTGCCAGCACCGTGGTGCAGGCGATGGACAGCAGCACGTTTGTCAGGTTATACTTGCTGAAAAAGCCCGGGACCGCCACGGCTGCCACCGCAAAAATCACTGCCAGGATGATGAAAATGCCGTATTTGCCATAGAACTGGCCGAAGTTAAAGGCCTTCTTTTTCGCTGCTTTCGCAGTCGTTTCCACTGTTTTTACGCTCATTTCTTCTCTACTCCCTTCGTCGCTAGCTTCATAATGCTCTCCTGCGTGGCCTGGTCGCGGTCCAGCACGCCCTGGATGACGCCCTCCTGCATGACCACCACCCGGTCCGACATCCCCAGGATCTCGGGCAGCTCCGAGGAGATCATGATGATGCCCATGCCCTGCCGGACGAACTCCGTCATCAGCTTGTGGATTTCACTCTTGGCGCCCACATCAATGCCGCGGGTAGGCTCATCGAGGATCATGACCTGCACGTCGCCTACCAGCCACTTGGCCAGGACCACCTTCTGCTGGTTGCCGCCGGACAGTGTGCCGGCTTCCACGTTCTCGTGGGCGATTTTGATTTGCAGCAGGTCCTGCATCTTCCCCACGTCCTCGGAGATCTTCTTGTCTCTGAGCAAGCCCTTCAGGTATTTCTTCAGGTTCACCAGGGACACGTTGTGGTGAATGCTGCGGCCCAGCACCAGGCCGTAGGTGCGGCGGTCCTCATTGACCATGGCCAGGCCGTTGTTGATAGCGTCCCGGGTGCTGCGGTTGTGGATCTCCTTTCCCTTGAGGAAGATGGAGCCGGAGGTATATTTGTCCAGGCCGAAAATGGCCCGCATCAGCTCGCTGCGGCCCGCGCCCACCAGGCCGGCAAAGCCCAGGATCTCGCCTGCGCGCAGCTGGAAGCTGATGTCCCGGAAGCGGCCGCCGTCGGCCTTTTCCTGGGTCAGGTCCCTGACCTCGAAAATCACGTCGCCGATGGGAACAGTGGTGTCCTTGGGGAAGACATTGGTGATCTCCCGGCCCACCATGCGGGCCACCAGCTTGTCGGCGTCATAGTCGGAGGCCGGGCCGGTCTCGATCCACTTGCCGTCCCGGATGATGGTGATCTCATCCGCGATGCGGAAAATTTCGTCCATTTTGTGGGTGATGTACAAGATCGCCACCCCCTGCTCCCGCAGGGAGAAGATCTGCTGAAACAGGATGTCGATCTCCTCGTCGCCGATGGCCGAGGAGGGCTCATCCATGATGATGACCGAAGCGTTGCAGGAAATGGCCTTGGCGATCTCCACCAATTGGTGACCCGCAATGGACAGCTCATACATTTTCTGGGTTGCCTTATATGGAATATCCAGCCGGTCCAGCAAGGCCTGCGTGTCGGCATACAGTTTGGTGTAATCCACAAACATCCCCTTGCGGGGCTCCCGCCCCAGCCAAATGTTCTCCGCGATGGTCATCTCCAGGACCGGATTCAGCTCCTGATAGATCATGGCGATGCCCATCTTCAGTGTGTCCGTGACCGTATGGGGTCCGATCTTCTCGCCCTTGTAATACATGTCGCCTTCATCGGCGACGTAAGTGCCGTTGATGATCTTCATCAGCGTAGATTTCCCCGCGCCGTTTTCTCCGCAGATGACGTGCACCTTTCCCGGGCGCACCATCAGGTTCACGCCGTCCAATGCGCGGACGCCGGGGAATACCTTGACGATGTTGTGCATCTCCAGCACATACTCTGGATTTGCCATGGCTTGTTTACCTCCTTCTTTTCTCTCAGTGATCGCAATGGGCGGCCAGCCCTATGAAAACCAAATCTGCTTATTTGGGTGAATTTCTCAAAGCGAGCACGTGCTCGTATTGGTGCAAAAGGAAATCCGCCGTATCGCGATTGTCATTTCAGCGGTAAAAGCGGAGTCGAACCAGTGATTTTATCGGTTTTTGCGAGCACGTGCTCGCAACGCTGGAAAAAAGATTTACAGGGGCGAGCCTGTAAAATCTTTTTTTATGCGAGACTTTCCTTGACCAGGATCTTGATCTCCGTGTAAATGCGCTCCTGCTCCGGCAGCTTGCCGAACACCAGCTTGTTCATCAGCAGCTGGATGGGCAGCTCTCCCTGGCGGATCAGGTCGCTGGCAATGGTGATGTCCACCACATCCTTCCGGATGAGCTCCAGGATCTCGGGATAATCCTCATAACACAGTACCCGGATATCCCTGGCCCGTCCGCTCTCCTGCAGTGCCCGGCCGACTTCCGCCACGCCGCCGCAGGTGATGTAAATTCCCTTCAGCTCCGGCTGCTCTTTCAGCAGGGCACAGGTCTCCTGATAGGTGACCTGTGGGTCCTCAAAGCTCTCGACGCGGGCCGTCACCCGGATATCGGGATAGGTCTCCGCGATGAAGCGGGCAAAGCCCTGCTCCCGCATGGCCACAAAATAGTTGTTGTTCTCCGTATCGATTGAGCTGGAGATAATGGCCAAATCGCCGCAGCCCCCCAAAAACTGGCCCATGAGCCGGCCGGCCACCCGGCTGGCCCGCTTGCCGTCCAGCCCCACGTAGCACAGGCGGCGGCAGTCTTCGATATCCGAGTCGGCGGTGACCACAGGAATTCCCTGCTCCGCCGCCCGGTCAATGGCCCTGCGGACCAGGTCGGAGTTGATGGGGCTGAGGATAATGCCGTCCACACCGTCCCGCACCGCCTGGTCGATCAGCTTGCTTTGGCGGACCGCGTCATGGAACGCGGTGGTGTGATAGCTGAGTTCAATGTTGAAGTTGTCGTGCTGGCGGAGCCCCTGGCGAATCCCCTGACTGAGAAAAGGCGTGGCGTCCACGTCGCAGAGGATTGCGGCAAAGCGGTAAATCTTCCTTTGCTTTTGCAGGGCCCGCCCGGCGGGATTGGGGGTGTAGCCCACTTCCCGGATGATCTCCTTGATCTGCTGGCGGACCTCATCGCTGACGCCCGGCCGGTCATGCAGCACCTTATCCACGGTTGCCCGGTGCACGCCCGCCATATCGGCGATCTCTTTGATGGTCACTTTCATGGGGTCACCGCCTCACGTCACGAGCACGTGCTCGTTTGATCTGTCCATATTATCTCCTCGTCCATTTCAAAAGTCAAGGCAATTTCCACAAATCCGTGATCTTTGGCGGCTCCTACAATTTCTCCCCGCTCTGTTTATTCATAACGTTCATACACAGCTCAAATTTTTATACATTTTTTTATGATATTCAGACAATATTTTTTATAATATCAATTTTTCATCACCGAGCACGTGCTTTTTTTGATGTTTGCATCTTTCCGTGGACCCAGGTGCTTGTCCCGCAAAAATACCCGCTTCCGCCATGGCAATCCATGGCGGGAAGCGGGTGTTTGCCCGGCAGCGGTCAGGCAGCGGCGTTCGGCCCGGGATTTTGCCGGGCGGGCCGCATCTCGCCTCCGGCCTCCTTTCCGCCGCCGCGGGTCTTATCACCGCCCATACCGCCGCTGCCGGATTCCGAGCCGTCGTTGGTGGTGACATCGCCGCCGTTGTTGGTGTATGCCCCGTTGGTGTCAATGGCCGTGTTGCCGTTGCCGCTGCAGGTGAGGTGCAGCGTGCCGCCGTTCACCGTCAGGCTCCCGTTGGAATCGATGCTGTCGCCGTCGGACACGATGGTGATGGTGCCGCCGTTGATGGTGATGAAGCAGGTTTCATCCGCGGCGAACCGGTCCTGCTTTCCGAATCCGAACTCCGTGCCGGAGCTGTCCGCGCCGCCGGCGGCGTTGATGCCGTCATCATAAGCGGTGATGTCCAGCGTGCCGCCGTCGATGGTGACGGACTGGCCCTCCACACCTTCATAGCAATAGGGAATTTGGAAAATACCGTCCCGGATCGTCAGGGCGGCGTCGGCGTGGATGCCATCATCGCCTGTGCGGATACTCCACTCTCCGCCGGTGATCGTCACGTCCCCGTTGGAGTGGACGCCGTCGTCCGCGGTATCCAGTACAAACACACCGCCGTTCACCGTCAGGGCGCCGTCCGCCTTAATGCCCTTGCAGCTTGCCGTATCCTCCGTGGTATCCGCGGTGTCAGAGGGGGCTTCGGCGGCGGGGAATTTTTTGAAGCCGGAACGCTGCATCATGTCCCCGCTCCGCATCGTCACACTGCCGCTGCCGCCGCCGGTGGTCAGGGTATAGCTGCCGCCGTCGATCTGCAGGGAGCTGCTGGCGCTGATGGCGTCTCCCTGGGCGTCGATGACAAAGGTGCCCTCCGCGATATAGAGGAAGCCCCGGGTGGCGTCATCGGCGTTTTCGGCGTGGATGCCGTCTTTGCCGGAGGTGACGGTGAAGCTCCCGCCGGCCACCGCCACGCTGTCTTTCCCCGTGAGGCCATGCTTGGCGGCGGTGACGGTGTAGGTGCCGCCGGTGATGGTCAGCTCGTCTTTGGACACGATGCCGTGGCCCCCGGGGCTGGTCACTGTCAGGCTGCCGGTGCCGCCCAGGGTCAGATCCGTTTTGGAAAAGACCGCCCCGTCGATGTTATTATCATCAATGGCTGTAAAGGTCCCGCCGTTGGCCAGGGCGTTCTCCGTATCCGCCGCCAGCGTAATGAACACCTTATCCGCTTCCAGGCAGTAGATGGCGGCGGAGGATGCGCTGGTGATGTCCGCACCGTCCAGCACGATCTGTACCTTATCGGTGCTGTCCGCATTCACGACGATCTGTCCGTCGGTGAGGGTGCCGGACAGGAGATAGACGCCTTCCTCCAACAATGTGATCCTGCCGCCGTCAATGACCACGGCGTCCGAGGCGCAGACGGCGGTGTCACCGCTGAGCCGGACGCTCACGGCGGCAGCTTCGTCGTAGCCGGGGTCCAGGTCCCGGTCACTGAACAGGACGCCGGCGTCGATGGTCTGAACGACGATCCCGGCGGCAGCACTGTCCGTTTCACCGGAAGCGGCGTCGGTGGACGCTATCTCTCCGCTGCCGCAGCCGGACAGCAGCATGGCCCCACAGAGCACGGCCGGCAGGAGAGCCTGTTTCATACGGTTTTTCATGTCATGCTCCCTCCTTTCTCAAAGGCCCGCCGGGTTGGTCTCCTGATACGACACGGAAATCTCCAGGTTCCCGTTCCGGCGGCGCAGCTCGTCGATCAGCAGCTTTTCTTTGGCGGGGTCCCGCAGGGTCAAATCATAAGTCAGCTTGAAGAGGCTGCCCATGTTGGTGGTCTTCACCTGCTTGAGGACATAGTCCGCGGCGTATTCTTTCAGCACCGGGTCAAAGACGCCGGTGTAGTCCAGGTCCTCCGGGATGGTGATGTGCAGGGTCTTGTACCGGCCGCCCTCCCCCAGGCGGAGCGCAGTATAGAGCATGGTAACGCCGCCCAGCAGCAGGGAGAACAGCGCTGCGTAGCCCAGATACCCCATGCCGGCGATGAGGCCCGCGCCCATGGCGATGAAAATGGCGCCGATCTCCCGGGCGGAGCCGGGCGCCGACCGGAACCGCACCAGGCTGAAGGCGCCGGCCACCGCCACGCCGGCCCCCACATTGCCGTTGACCATCATGATGACCACGCAGACAACGGCGGGCAGAAGCGCCAGGGTGACGGCGAAGCTCCCGCTGCTCTTGGTCCGCCACATGGTCATGGCGCACAGCACCAGGCCAATGAGCAGCGAGGCTCCCACGCACAGCAGAAAATCGGTGGGGGCGATGACCACGGTCAGTTCGGTGTCAAACACCCCTTTAAACAGTGAATCAAGCATATTGACGTACTCCTTTTCGTTCTGTCAGAAGAATATCCTGATAGGCGGCCCCGTATTTGGAAAACGAGGTCTTGTAGATTTTTTGCTGGGAGAGGACGCGGGCCATCCACAGCGGCAGGGCGCCGGAGGTCTTCACTTCCATCAGCACCTGGTCCGGCTTCAGGAGCGGTGTGCCCCAGGCGTCGGAGTCCAGCGTCAGCTCCACCTGGCGGTAGCGGATATTCTCGTCGAAGGTCACCCGGAAGTCACCGCCGTTCCGCTCAAAAAACGCCTCCCGCTCATAGGACAAAAACACCGCCGGTGCCAGCTCCCGGTAGAACTCCAGCACGTAGGCAATCTCCCGTCCGATCTGGCTGTCCGGCAGACGCATTCTTCCGTCCAGGCAGGCCTCCGCCTGGGCCTGGGGCAGAGAAATGCGCCGCTTGTAGA
>Ga0129308_1002233_pt1 | contig 17100 bp, 12 predicted proteins | sample L827metagenome_FD_94440 | JGI IMG/M metagenome (GOLD analysis project Ga0129308, IMG submission 94440) | Ring-tailed lemur group fecal microbial communities from Wisconsin, USA - L827 metagenome | ecosystem: Host-associated > Mammals > Digestive system > Large intestine > Fecal | place: USA...
AAAGGTGGACTGCATATTGTAGGAGGCCAGGGCATTGTAACCCACGGCATAGGTCAAAATGACAAACACGGCGAACAGCACGCCCAGCCAGCGCTGGCCCAAGGCGGTCTCCATGTAATAAGAGGGGCCGCCGTAGCTGGAGCCGTCGGGGTTTTTCCGCTTGTAGATCTGCGCCAGGGTGGACTCCACAAAGGCGGAGGCGCCGCCGAACACGGCGATGAACCACATCCAGAACACCGCGCCGACGCCGCCCAGGCAAATGGCCTGGGCCACGCCCACAATGTTGCCGGTGCCCACCCGGGACGCCGTGGAGATCATCAGCGCGCCGAAGGAGGACACCGCCCCCTCCGTCTTGGGCTTTTCCCGGATCACGCGGAAGGCCTCTTTCACCATGCGAAGCTGCACGAAGCACGTGCAAAGGGTGAATACCACACCGGCCACTACCAGGAACAGCGGGACCCAGGGGGTATACAAAAAGCTGCTCACCTTGGAAATCACGTTGTCAATCGCTGCAATCATTTCTCCACGCTCACTTTCAAACACAGATAGTCAGTGTCAGTATTTTACATGATTTGTGGAAAAATGCAAGAAAAATTGTTCGCCTGTCAAAAACAGGGAGCTTTTATTGCAGCGTTTCACAGGCCGGATCAAAGGTCAGACGGCTGCTGCCGCCGTCCACGGCCTCACAAAACAGCAGCAGCTTGCCATCCGCCTGCCACTCCAGGCCCCAGATGGCAGTCTCCAGGCCGTCCCAATCACCCAGGTCATACAGCTTCCCGCCGGAGCCTTCTCCGGACTTCCGCCACGTCACGGAAAACTCCAACGGATTTTCCGTCAGCGCGGCATTCCATACGCCGTCGGCGGACCAGACACGGTAGCGGGCGGTGTTCCCCGCCAGCCGGTCCGCTGTCATGGCATCCACGGCCTCCGCCGCCGCGGAATCCGCTGTCCCAGCGGGCACCAGCCAGGCCAGTTCCTTGTTGGCGTACCGCTGGGCGGTCTCCCAGTCAGCGCCGTTGGATAGATACAGGTCCGCCCCGTCGGTCACGAGATAGGAATACCGCTCCTGGGTCACCTCGTCTCCCCCGTTCCACATACGCCAGAGGAAGTGGCCGTTTTCATAAACGGTATCGATGACCATGACGGCCCCTTCCCCGTAATCCTGGACCGTCCGCAGCTGGCAGGGAATGCCCAGAGACATCTCATGCAGAAACGTTCCCAGTTCTTCACTGTTTTTAACGCCCTCATTGGTAAACACCATGGCGCTCTCTTCCGCCAAAGGTGCGCCGTAGTCCCGCGAAAGGTCCTCCAGCGGGCCAAAGCCATAAGGCGCTTCGGCGGAGATGGCGGCTCCCTCTTTCATTCGGAACTCCGCCGCGCAGGTTTGTCCTTCCACCTCTTTCACAATGCGGTAGGTGCCGTCACAAAAATCATGGTCGTACATCCCAAGCCAGCAGTTCAGAGCGATGGCCGCCCCGTCGGGCACCAGCAGTCCCTCCATGGTCCAGCCGGTATTTTCTTTCATAGGCAGGGCCTGCCATGTCCCGTCCGCCGCCAGCTGTTCCACCCGGTTCTCCCGGCCGGTCATGATCTCTCCGCCGCTGTGGTTTTCCAAAAGATACCACACTGTCTCCACAGACGGATCGTATTCCGCCCATTCCGTGGTCAGCAGGAAATCTCCCTCTGTGACCGCCGGGGCAGCCTCCTCCGCCGGGGGACTGCCCTCTTCGGCCATGGGAGTCTCCGCTTTCTTTCCCCCGCATCCCGCCAGCAATGCCAGCGCCAGCAGCACCGGCAACATTCGTTTCATCTTCATCACCTCTTGCAATTTCCGACGGATGATGCCGGAAAAAGGTTCCCTGTATTTGGCAATCTGTACAAAAAGAGCCAGAAATTTTTTCAGCTTCCCTGCTTGCATTTTAGCATTCCATCCGCTACAATACAAGTACAAGCAAAGAATGATAGCTGCAACGTAGTGCCGCGCGCACGGGCTGACACCTATCATTCCTTATTTTTTTGATAGGTGTTTCAAACCAAAGCCGGTTTGGAGCGCCTTTTCTTTTTATCCGGATTTAAAAACACAAGGAGGTTTTTCATATGATCTTACTGGCAAACGGCAGAGTCATCACCCGGGACCCCAACGGCGTCGGTTACCTCAAAGACGGCGGCGTGGTCACCGACGGCGGAAAGATCGTGGAGGTCGGCGAGACCAGCCAGCTGAAGGCCAAATACCCCCAGGCGGAATTCGTGGACGCCAAGGGCGGTGTCATCATGCCGGGCCTCATCAATGCCCACACCCATATTTACTCCGCCCTGGCCCGGGGCCTCTCCATCAACGGCTACAACCCCACCAACTTCTATGAGGTGCTGGACGGCCAGTGGTGGTACATCGACCGCCACCTGACCCTGGAGGCCACCCGGGCCAGCGCCCAGGCTCTGGTCATCGACTCCATCAAGCAGGGCGTCACCACCATTTTCGACCACCACGCTTCCTTCTGCGAGATTCCCGGCTCTCTCATGGAAATCGCCCAGGTGACGAAGGACTTCGGCATCCGGGCCAGCCTCTGCTACGAGGTCTCCGACCGGGACGGCGAGGAGAAGTCCATCCAGTCCGTCCAGGAGAACAAGGACTTCATCGACTACTGCGAGAAAAACCCCAGCGACATGCTGAAGGCCATGTTCGGCGGCCACGCCCTGTTCACCATTTCCGACAAGACCTTCGACCGCATGAACGCCGCCAACGGCGGCCGGGTGGGCTATCACATCCATGTGTCCGAGGGCATGAACGACGTGTACGACTCCCTCCAGAACTACGGGCGCCGCCCCGTCCAGCGTCTCCAGGACCACGGCATTCTGGGCCCCAAGACCATCCTGGGCCACTGTATCCACGTGAACACCGCCGAAATGGACATCATCAAGGCCACGGACACCATGTGCGTCAACAATCCCGAGAGCAACATGGGCAACGCCGTGGGCATCTCCCCCGTCCTTCAGCTCTACAAGAAGGGCATTCTCATCGGCATGGGCACCGACGCCTACACCAACGACATGCTGGAATCCATCAAAGTGGCCCTGTGCTCCCAGCGGCACAACGCGTGCCTGCCCGGCGTGGGCTGGTGCGAGGTCACCGACATGCTCTTTAAAAACAACGCCAAAATGGCGGAGCGGTGCGGCTTCCCCACCATGGGCGTTTTGAAGCCCGGCGCCGCGGCGGATGTCATCGTCATGGACTATAAGCCCTTCACCCCCTTCTCCGACGCCAACATCGACGGCCATATGCTCTTCGGCATGACGGGCCGCCAGTGCCAGACCACCATGGTCAACGGCAAGATTCTGATGAAGGACCGGAAGCTGGTGAACATCGACGAGGAAGCCGTCAACGCCCACATTCTGGAGGCGTCCAAGAAGCTGTGGGGCGAATTGAACCACTGCGAGTATTGACCTTGACTGGAGTATTTGAGGAGGAAAAAAGCGATATGTCTGAACTGATGATTCCCATTCCCTTCCGGGAACTGATGACCTGGGTCACCACCGAATACCAGCGTGACGGCTCCGTGTTCGGCGTCCACAAGCCCTACAAGGCAGGCGTGAAGAAGCTGCCCATCTTCGGTGAGACCATTGAGACCCCCTTTGGCCCCGCCGCCGGCCCCAACACCCAGCTGGCCCAGAATATCATCGCCGGCTACTTCGGCGGCGCCCGGTTCTTTGAGCTGAAAACCGTCCAGAAAATGGACGGCGCGGAGCTGGCCGCCTGCATTTCCCGTCCCTGCATTCTGGCGGAGGATGAGTGCTACAACTGCGAGTGGTCCACGGAGCTGTACGTCCAGCAGGCCTTTGAGGAGTACGTGAAGGCCTGGTGCGCCCTGAAGATCATGAGCAAGGTGTACGGCCTGGGCGACCCCAACGGCTTCGTATTCAACATGAGCGTGGGCTATGACCTGGCCGGCATTCAGGGCGAGAAGATCGACACCTTTTTAAACGGCATGATGGACGCCTCCAAGACCCCCATCTTCCAGGAGTGCATCCGGGTCCTGAAAGAGTTCTTCCCCGGCGAGAGCGCCTATATCGACACCATCACCCCCCATGTCTCCGGCAGCGTGACGGTGTCCACCCTCCACGGCTGTCCGCCGGACGAGATCGAGCGCATCGCCAGCTACCTCATCGAGAAAAAGCACCTGCACACCTTCGTCAAGTGCAATCCCACCATTCTGGGCTACGAGACTGCCCGCTCCATCCTGGACGGCATGGGCTACGACTACATCGCCTTCGATGATCACCACTTCAAGGAGGACCTCCAGTACGCCGACGCCGTGCCCATGTTCCACCGCCTCCTGGCTCTGGCGGAGGCCAACGGCCTGGAATTCGGTCTGAAGCTGTCCAACACCTTCCCGGTGGATGTGAAGCAGAAGGAACTGCCCAGCGAGGAGATGTACATGGCGGGCAAGAGCCTGTTCCCCCTGACCACCACCATGGCCGCCCGCATCGCCCGGGAATTCGGCGGCAAGCTGCGCATCTCCTACGCCGGCGGCGCCGACGCCTTCAACATCGACAAGCTGTTCGCCTGCGGCATCTGGCCCATCACCATGGCCACCACGGAATTGAAGCCCGGCGGCTACCAGCGCTTCGTCCAGATCGGCGACAAGCTGGACGCCATGGACTTCAAGCCCTTCACCGGCGTGGATGTGGAGGGCATCGAGGCCCTGGCCCTGGCGGCCCGGTCCGACAAATACCATGTAAAGGCCGTGAAGCCCCTGCCCCGCCGGAAGCTGTACGAAAAGGTCCCCCTGATGGACTGCTTCACCGCTCCCTGCAAGGGCGGCTGCCCCATCCAGCAGGACATCCCTGAATATATCGAGCTGTGCCGCAAGGGCCAATATGTCTCCGCATTGCGGCTCATCACCGAGAAGAACCCCCTGCCCTTCATCACCGGCACCATCTGCGCCCACCGCTGCCAGAGCAAATGCACCCGGAATTTCTACGACCAGTCCGTCCAGATCCGCGCCACGAAGCTGGTGGCCGCCGAAAAGGGCTATGACGCCTACATGGCCAAGGTGAAAGCGCCCGTTCCCGTCACCGACGGACGCAAGGTGGCCGTTATCGGCGGCGGCCCCACCGGCATGTCCGCCGCCTACTTCGTGGGCCGGGCCGGCATCCCCGTGACGCTGTTTGAGCGGTCCGACAAGCTGGGCGGTATCGTCCGCCAGGTCATCCCCGCCTTCCGCATCTCCGACGCTGCCATCGACAAGGATGTGGCCCTCATGGAGAAGATGGGCGTGGATGTGCGGCTGAACACCGAGGCTCCTTCCGTGGCTGAGCTGAAGGCCCAGGGCTATACCCACATCTTCTTCGCCGTGGGCGCCTGGAAGGCCGGCAAGCTGGATATCCCCGGCAACGTGGTGCCCGTCATTGGCTGGCTGAAGGACATGAAGGCCGGTAAGGACGTCTCTCTGGGCCATGTGGCCGTGGTGGGCGGCGGCAACACCGCCATGGACGCCGCCCGTGCCGCCCTCCGGGCCGGTGCGAAGTCCTCCACCCTGGTGTACCGCCGGACCCGGAAGTACATGCCCGCCGACGCCGAGGAACTGGAGCTGGCCATGGCTGACGGCGTGCAGTTCCTGGAGCTGGTGGCTCCCGTGGAGCAGGAGGACGGCAAGCTGGTGTGCGAGAAGATGAAGCTGGGCGAGCCCGACGCCAAGGGCCGCCGCAAGCCCGAGCCCACCGGTGAGTTCACGGAAATCCCCTGCGACACCGTCATCTCCGCCGTGGGCGAGAAGGTGGAGAGTGAACTGTTCTCCGCCAACGGCATCGCCGTGGATGAGCGGGGCATCCCCGATTTCAAGACCAATCTGGAGGGCGTCTACGTGGGCGGCGACGCCATGCGTGGCCCCGCCACCGTGGTGGAGGGCATCTCCGACGCCCAGGGCTTTGCCAACGCCGTCATCGGCTCCGCTTACAAGTTCGCCATCCCCGGCCACGCCAAGGCCACCCGGGAGGCCGCCATCGCCAAGAAGGGCATTCTCTGCGAGTCCGCCAAGTGCGAGGGCGACCGGTGCCTGACCTGCAACGTGGTGTGCCAGGTGTGCGCCGACGTGTGCCCCAACCGGGCCAACGTGGTCATTGCGCTGCCCGATGGCCGCCGCCAGATCCTGCACGTGGATAGGATGTGCAACGAGTGCGGCAACTGCGCCATTTTCTGCCCCTACGACTCCGCCCCCTACCGGGATAAGTTCACCCTGTTCAAGGACGGCAACGGCTTCTCCGAGAGCGAGAAAAACAGCGGTTTCCTGCCTCTGGGCGGCCACAAGGTCCTGGTTCGCCTGAACGGCAAGGTCCTGAACGTGGACCTGGACCAGCCCAACGACCTGCCCGCCGATGTGGAGGTCTTTATCCTCACCGTTCTCACGAAATACGCCTACCTCATTGGATAACAGGCACAGGCACCCGGCGGTTTCCCGCTGGGTGCCTGTCTTTCTACGGAAATCTCATATATGGATGCTTGTCTTTCCATGGAAATATGGTATCATGGTATCATCAACTACATCAAAGGAGGACCTTCCCATGGCAGACCGCCGCGTATTGCTGGAGCTTTTAAACCGCTACAACAACTTTTACCTCTACGAGGAATCCGTTATCCTGGAGGCCGCCGGCCGCCTGAAAGCCAACTTCCCCGGTGCCCAGTTTCTGTATTCCATGAAGTGCAACCCCGCCGGACGGGTGCTGGACACCGTGTTCAGCCAGGGCTTCGGCACCGACGCCGCCAGCCTGGGAGAGGTTGTCGCCGCCGGAGAACACGGCGTGTCCGCGAACCTTATCTACTTCTCCGCTCCCGGCCGCACGGAGGCCGACCTGCGCTCCGCCTGGGGCCGCTGCGTTCTCATCGCCGACAGCCTCCACGAGGTGGATATGATCCGAAAGATCGCCGCCGAGAAGGGGGAGACCCCGGAGATCGGCGTCCGCATCAACCCAGACTTCACCTTCGCCGCTGACAGCGGCGTGCCCGGCAAGTTCGGCGTGGACGAGGAGGCTCTTTGGAACGCGGACCTCACCGGCGTGAAGCTGGTGGGCATCCATGTCCACGCCAAGAGCCAGGAGCTGTCCGCCGCCGTGCTGGCCCACTACTACGAAAACATGTTCGCCCTCATCGGCAGGGTCCAGGAGCATCTGGGCGTAACGCTGCGGTTCGCCAACTTCGGCTCCGGTCTGGGCATCCCCTTCGCCCCCGGTGAGGAGCCTCTGGACGTGGAGGCCCTGGGCAGCCGCTTCCAGGCCATGCTGGCGGAGTGCCGGGCCGCTTATCCAGGCCTCCAGATCCTCATTGAGACCGGCCGCTATGTCTCTGGCAAAAGCGGCACCTATGTGGCCAAGGTCCTGGACAAGAAGGTGTCCCACGGCAAGACGTTCCTCATCCTCAACGGCACACTGAACGCCTTTGCCCGGCCCGCAGTGGCCCAGATGGTCCGGGGCTTCACGGACCATCCCTTCCCCTATGAGCCCATTTTCACCCATGTGGACGCCTCCGCCCTTCTGCCCCTGACGGACAGCCAGGACACCGAGGTGGTCACCCTGGCCGGTAACCTGTGCACCTCCGCGGACATCATCGCCAAGGACATCACCCTGCCCCGCATGGAAATCGGCGACGGCCTGGCCCTGGACAATGCCGGCTGCTACGCCGCCGTCATGACCCCCATGCAGTTCGCCTTCATGGCCCAGCCCGCCCAGCTGTTTTTGACCCAGGACGGCCGGGTGCTGAAGGCCTGAGTGCCTGAGTGCAGTTTCCGGAAAGGAGGCCCCATGTCCCGGAAGTCCAAAGCTGAGAAACGAAAAAATTTGTTTCTGCTGGTCATTCTGGCGGCGTTTCTGCTGCTCACCGTGCCTTATCTCCGCATCCCCCTCTCCGTCGGGGAGCACACCTACACCGGCGGCCTTTACCGCCAGGACACCGGGGAGCTGGTGGAGACCGCCTCTCTGACCCTCTCCGGCACCCGGACATACTGCCTGCGAAGAAGCGGCCGCTCTGTGGAGGGGGAGGTCTCTGTGACCATCGGCTCCTTTTCCAAGGACTGGCGGCTCATCTCCCGAGCCACCGCCTACGGCTGCTTTGGCGGCTGGTACGACGGCCCATCATACAGCCTGGGAAGCAGCGCCCTCAGCACCGAGCTGCTGGGCGATTTCCAGCAGGGCAGCTTCTCCTACCGCAGGGACTTTTCCGCCGTGGTGATCGAGTTGTACCAGGATAACACGCTCTATTACCTGTCCGTGACGGAGGAGGGCTCTTCCCTAACGCCGGAGGATGCACTAGAAAGCTTTCTCCTTTCCCGGGACTGGTAACAACATACGCAAAAATGCCTCCGGTAAAACCGGAGGCATTTTTTAGTTTCTGGAGCATTTTTCTGCGTCGATGGCCAGGACCAGCATCAATGCGCACAGGGCGTCCTTGGGGTCCATGACGTCGATTACATAGGTGTCCGTCCAGTGGAACAATTCCTTGGAGATAGTGGCCACCAGGGCGCCGCAGGCCTCCCGGACGGTGTAATCCCACTCCAGGAAGCTGCCCTCCACCTGCCAGCCGTTGCAGTCGATGTCAAACCGGGGCTGAAAGAAAGTGAACTGCTTTTGAATGCTGCCCACATATTGGTCACGGATGTACAGCTCAAACTTCGGCAGCAGGGTGAACACCCTCTCCTGCACGGTGCCGATATGCTCCCCGTGGGCATCCAGAATGTGGAGGCAGTGTCCCCAGGAGAGCTTGCCCTCCACGGTGTAGACGGTTCTGCCGTCCTCGTCGTAAATATCGTAGCTGTCAAACCACGAAAACAGGCGCTGCTTGAATAACAGGCGCATGGTTCCTCACTCCTTGTGGGCGGGCTCCAGTCCGGCGTTGGCGATCTCCATCATAATGGCGCACTCAATGCGCTTGCGGAACAGGTCACAGCCGTACTCATACACGCCCTTGATGCTGCCGGTGGCGTGGTAAGCGTTGGCGGCACAGCCGCCGGAGCAGTACATCCTGGCCCAGCAGTCCCGGCAGCCGGGGCGGGCATAGGCGTTGCACTGCTTGAACTCGTCCCGCAGGGCCGTGTTGGTGACGCCCTGCCACACATCGCCCATGGAATACTTGGGGTCCCCCACAAACTGGTGGCAGGGGTACAGCTCGCCCCAGGGGGTCACGGCCAGATACTCCGTGCCGCTGCCGCAGCCGGAGATGCGCTTATAGACGCAGGGACCGGCCTTCAGGTCGATCATATAGTGATAGAAGGTGAAGCCGTTGCCCTCCTTCTTCCGGCGGATCATCTCCTTGGCCAGCAGCTCGTACTGCTCAAAGAGGATGGGCTTATCTTCCTCCGTCAGGGCGTAAGGCTCGTCAGGACCGCAGACCACCGGCTCCATGGAAAGCTCCGTGAAGCCCAGGTCCGCCATGTGCAGCAGGTCCTTGGTGAACTCCACATTGTTGTGGGTGAAGGTGCCCCGGACGTAATAGCCCTTGCCGCCCCGGCTCTCCACCAGTTTCTGGAACTTGGGCACAATGATGTCGTAGCTGCCCTTGCCGCTGGCGGTCTTGCGGAGGCGGTCGTGGACCTCCTTCCGGCCGTCCAGGCTCAGCACCACGTTGTGCATTTCTTTGTTGGCAAATTCGATGACATCATCGTCGATGAGCATACCGTTGGTGGTGAGGGTAAAACGGAACTTCTTGTTATGAATTTTCTCCTGCTCCCGGCCATAGGCCACCAACCGCTTCACCACATCCCAGTTCATGAGGGGCTCCCCGCCGAAGAAGTCCACCTCCAGGTTCCGGCGGCTGCCGGAGTGGGCGATGAGGAAGTCCAGGGCCTGCTTGCCCACCTCAAAGCTCATGAGAGCCCGCTCTCCCTGGTACTTGCCCTGGCTTGCAAAGCAGTACTCGCAGGTGAGGTTGCAGGTGTGGGCCACATGAAGGCACAACGCCTTGATGACGGTGTTGCGCGCCTTGAAGTCAAAGGCCAGATGCTCGTAGGCGTCGGGGGCAAACAGCTTGCCCTTGGCCTTCAAGTCCTCCACGCTCCCCAGGACCTCCCGGATCTCGCCCTCCGTCACCTCCGGCCGGCCGCTGTACTTTTCCAGCATGGCGGCAACGATTTCTTCGACGCTGTGGCCCTCGTACAGGGAGATGACGTCATAGGCCAGATCGTCCACCACGTGGACGGAGCCGCTGTACACATCCAGCACGATATTGTAGCCATTGAGTTGATAACAGTGGATCATACTTTCACACTTTCCTTATGTTTATCTGTTTATGTTTTGAAAAATACCATCTGTGTCATCCCAAAAAAATCGCCACTCGGCCTGCATACAGCCGGGCAGCGACTTTTTTGTTCATGCAGCTTACGCTTCCTCGCCGCACTTCTCGCACTGCTGGTTGGCAACACCGCAAGAAGTCTTGCAAGCAGACTGGCAGGAAGTCTGGCACTCGCCGCAGCCGCCGTTCTGCACGCTGCCGGCCAGGTCACGGGTCTCCAGAGTCTGGATGTGAGTCATAAGTCTAGCCTCCCTTGTCACAGATGTGGTGCGGGCGAAGGCCCGCCCGCTTCTCTTTATTAGAACATAAAAGAGTGTGGTTTGTCAACTACACGCCGCTGTTTTTCACCGTCCATACGGTCCGGGGCGGGTCACAGTTCTCTCCGTGGAGGATGATGCCGCCCCTCTCCATTTGTTGCAGAGTTCGGCACAGCTCCGCCGTCACTTCCTCCCCCGGCACCAACAGCGGCACGCCGGGGGGATAGGCCCACACCATCCCGCCGCTGACATGGCCGATTGCTTCCTCCAGCGGCAGCAAAGCGCCCTCCCGCCGCCGGGCCTCCAGCATCCCCAGCCACCGGGGCGGCAGAGGCAGAGGGCCAGCCGCCTGCACTGGCAGTGTCTCTGTCAGTTGGCTGTCAATCTCCTGCAGAGCACCGGCCAGGCGCAGCAGGCTCTCCCGGGTGTCGCAGATACTGGTCATGGCCAGAGCATAGTTCTCCAGCGCCATTTCCAGTTCGATCCGGTATGTCTTTCGCAAAATATCCATGAGCCCGAGCCCTGTGAGGGAGGTGTCCCGTGTACAAAGGACCAGCTTGCCGGGATCAAAGGCAAAAAAGTCCGGGTGGCTTTGCAGGCTGTCGCCGCCGTGGCACAGCACCCGCAGGTGCCGCAGGTCCCGGGTGGCTTCGTCAAAGGCGGCGAGATGTTCTTCATAAGCGGCGAACAGCTCCCCGCCGCGCGCCTCCAGCATCCGGATACACCGGTCCATAGAGCCCATCAGCAAATAAGAAGGGCTGCTGGTCTCAAACACCGCCAGCTGCCGGGCCAGCTCCTCCCCGTCCACCAGACCCCGGTTCCAGTGGGCCAGGGCTGTCTGGGTCAGGCTGGGCAGGGTCTTATGAAGGCTTTGGATGACGATGTCCGCTCCCGCCGCCACGGCACCACCGGGAAAGGCCGGGGAAAATCCCAGATGGGCGCCGTGGGCCTCGTCCACCAGCACCGGCACACCGGCCCCGTGGGCCAGGGCCACGATGGAGGCAATATCGCTGATAACGCCCTCATAAGTGGGGCTGGTGACGATGACAAGCTTTGCCTCCGGGTGCTCCGCCAGCGCCTCCGCCACCGTCCCGGGCGGCAGGCTGCCGGCGGCGCCGGTGCTGGGGTCCGCCGGCACCGGCAAATACACCGGCACCAAATCCCGCAGTTCCAGGGCGTGATACACGGACTTGTGGCACCCCCGGGGCAGCAGCACCGTGTCCCCGGGCCGGGCGGCGGCACAGATGCCCGCCAGAATACCGCAGGTGCTGCCGTTCACCAGGAAAAATGCCCGGTCCGAGCCGTACAGCCGGGCCGCCCGGTCCATGCTCTCCTTCAAAATGCCCTGGGCGTCATGGAGGTTGTCAAAGCCGTCGATCTCCGTGATATCCAGCTGCCAGGGAAGCTCCCCGCCCAGGCCCGTGCGCTTGTGTCCGGGCATATGCATGGGACAGGCGCCGCTGTCGTGATAGCGCCGCAAGGTCTCCAGCAGGTCCATGGGACCGCCTCCCTTCTCTCAGGAAATTTGGATGTGGACGCCGTTGACCTCGACGCCCTCCTCCGCCCGGATAAGAATGTACCGGGCGCCGTCAATGATCCGGGTCTCCACCAGGTCGCTCCGCTCCGGATTCACCTTGATGGTCACATCCGGCGTTTTGACCTCCAGCTGCTTGCTGTCCACGATGTTCCGGGGCGGCAGGTCCGCCTCCGGTCCGAACTGCTGGTCGTACTGCTCCTCAAACCGCTCCACGTGCTCCGGCGACACACCGCACTCATGGAGGACCCGCTTCACCGTCACCTTGGAAATGACAAGTGGTTCCTCCTCTTTGCTCTCCTTGTGGGCGGCGATCATGCCGCACAGCTCGTCATGGACGGCCTGGACCACGCCATATTGACATTCCTCCTCCAGGGTATCCCCCAGGATAGACTGAAACGTCTCCTTCTGGACAGCGGCGGGCATGGGCACGGGGCTTTTGAACAGGGCGTCCACCAGGTCCGGATGGCTCTCGGAAATGTCCCGGGTGTAGTACAGGGCATTGTACAAATTCGTACTGCGGTCATCAAAGGCCGGGAACAGGAAGCCCACCTCCGGCGGTGCCACCACCCAGTCCGCCGCCACGCTGTGGAACTGGTTTTCCTGGATGTAATAGCTCAGGGCGTCCTTGGTGAGCTTCACCGGGCAGATGCTGCACAGGATATAGGAAAACACCTGGTCGGAGGCGTCATCCTGCCGCATTCCGTCCTTGGAACGGTAAGGCACATCGTATGTATCGTGGGCCAGCAGGATGAGGTAGTTGCCCTCCAGGTCCAGGCTGGCGATCACCCGCTGAAACAGGGCATGGACGGCCTCCTGGTCCCCCAGGCGGGAGTCCCGCAGAGCCATCAGCAGCCGGTGCTCCTCCCCCTCCACCACCTGGCGGGTATCAAACGCAATGTCCAGCAGATTCTTCCCCGCCGTGCCGGACAGGGTCTTGCGCAGGACGTTCAGCAGCTTTTCCGCGTCCTCCTGGCGGGACAGCGTCAGGGACTGGTCGAATTCCGAGATGATCTCCCGTTTTTCGTTGACATAACATCCCCGCACATGGGTGATATTGCTTTTATCCGGCTTGAAGCGGCGGCGGATCTCCGCGATCTCTTTTTCGTTCATAGGGTCTCTCTTTCCTTCCTGGGATTTGCCGACAGCGCCGGCCACGGAGCTGATTATATCACAGGCGGCGGTTTTTTCAAAGGCCGTCCTTTCCGTACCGCAAAAATCCCGCCCCGGCGGATGTTCCACCGGGGCGGGACTTTATGCTTGATGCGGGTGTATCAGCCGTTTTCCTTCTTGCGGGTGGTGAAAGTCACCACAGCCAGACCCAGGGCGGACACGCCGGCCAGGGCCAGCCACAAAGCGGCGGCGTCGCCGGTCTTGGGCACTTCGGCCTTGGGCACGTCAGTCTTGGGGACCTCGGGGTCGGGAATATCCACGCCGGGGTCCATGGGGGTGGGATCCTCGGGGATCACGGTGACGGGCTTATTGCCACTGCCTCCGCCGCCCTTATCGTCGTCATCATCGTCATCCTTATCGTCCGGCGTCTTATCGTCGTCCTTAGGCTTGACTTCCGTCTCGACGGTGTCCGTCTTGGGGTCATTCTCACCCTCAGCGGTCACAACGGCCGTGTTGGAAATCACCGTACCGACGGCAACATCACCCGTGGAAACGACCACGGTCACGGTCTTCTTCGCGCCGGCAGCCAGCTCGCCGATGCTCCAGGTGACGGTCTTGCCGTCCACCTTGCCATCGTCGCTGGCGGACACCAGTTCCACGCCGTCGGGCAGGGTATCGGTGATGACCACGCCCTTGGCGGAGGCATCGCCCTTGTTCTCCACAGTGATGGTATAGGTCAGGTTCTCGCCCTGCTTGACAGTGGCGGGAGCAGTCTTGTCAACGACCAGATTTGCGGCGGGAGTGGGCTTGGGGTCGGAAGTAGGAACATTGTACTCCACTTCGGGCTTGGGGAACTTCTCCTCGCCGGGGTCTCCCTCAGTCGGCGTATACTCCAGGACAGCCTCTTCGTTGGTCAAGGCCGTATGGTCACCGGGGGTCGTTTCCTTATCCACCAGCTTCAGCACGTAGGACAGCTTCACAGGCTCGCCGTCCTTCACGGGCGTGTTGATGTTCCAGACGAACTGTTCCTTGCTGTTATCGGTGGCAGGCTTGTATTCCACGGTGTAGTTGCCGTTATCAAAGCTCACGGTGTTGCCGGAAACCGTGCCGGCAAGCGTTTCCTCACCAACGGTCAGAGTGAAGGTATCCACTCCCTTCAGGTCGAAGCGGTCGCCGATCACGTCAGTGACGGTACCGGACTGCATAGTGTAGAGGATCTCATTCTTGATATTGGCAAAGATCTTGGCAGCGTCAGCGTTGGAAACGTCAGTATCCCAGTCGTGGTTGGTGCTGATAGACTGGAGGTGCAGCATCAGTTCCTCGCCCCAAGGGAAGTTTTCCCAGTTCTTTGTATTATCCTGTTGCTCCGTGGTCAGCTCAGGCACCGCAAAGGCGTAGGTATAATCAAAGTTCGCAGCCAGCTCGGCATAGCCAGTGGCGGAGTAGTACATGGCAAACTCCGGTCCGCAGGCATACTCTGCGGCTACCGCCGCTGTCTTTTCCGCATCCTGAACATAGGTCTTAATGGGATTGTCCTTGGCAAAGTTGTCATTGTTATAATCCACAACATACTCTTTGCTCTTGGTTATCTTCGCAGGGACCGCATCCAAGAATTTACTTACACCACCGTAAACTTCTTTCAGGGATACGCCATATCCATACATCATTTTCCAGGTATCAGGACCAGCCTGAGGCGTGTAAACGTTGCTGTTTTCAACCTCACTCACAGGCACGCACTTGACAGTATTATTCTCGGTCCAAACATAGGTGATACCGTCGCTGAGGGTGATAAGATAGGTCTCGTCACAATCATCAGGTACTTTCTTCAGGTCTTCCTGTGCTTGCAGAATACCCGCGTGCATATTGGTGCCGCTGGTCGTATCCTTATTGACAAAGTTTACGATGGTATCTTCATATTCCTCGCCGTTCGCGATGCTCCGCCAGCCGGTGGAGGAGGCAGTGCCGGAGAAGATGACCACGTCGTACACGATGTCGGTGTTGTTCTTATTCTTCAGTTCATCCAGCATCTTGGCGGCTTCATCCCGCATACCCTGGCTGGTAGACTTATCCAGCAGGAACATGACCGCCACTTTTTCCTTCTTTTCGCTGGCGCCGACGGACAGCGTCACCGTAGTCTCGTCATTTTCGTCCAGGTCGGTCGCTTCCTTATCCACGACAGGGGCGGGCCGCTCCGCGGGGTCCACAGGAGGATTCACGGGCGGATCCTCAGGCGGGTCCACGGGGCCGGATTCACCGATGGTCACAGTAACATAGATCTGCGCGGTATAGACATTCTCCTTCGCGGCACCGTATTGGACCTTTTCCTCGCCGATCTCCGCGCTCCCGTCATCGACTGTGAAGGAAGCGTCCTCACCGTTCACCGTGAAAGTGCCGCCGGTCTTGCCAGCGTTCCAGACAAGGCTGCCGTCGTCATAGCCCTCAACACCCTGAATCATAGCTTCGATTTTGCCGTAAGCCGTATCCGCGCTCATGGCATCATCCTCGACGCTGGTGTCTTTCAGCTCATAGTCCCCACCGTCGGAAAGATAGAACTCCGTGACATATCCCGGCTTCATGTCCAGAATTCCGTCGATATGCCAGCCGTCATTTTCCTGCTTCAGCACATACCCGACAAAGTTCATCTCGCCCGTAACAGAGCTGCCGAAGGTGTCCTCGAATTTCTGCTGGTCCGCTTCACTCATGCATTTCAGAAGCGCATTCCAGGTGTTCCGAAGCTCACTCATGGAGGGCTTCGCGGCTGTGTCGTCCTCCTGCGCGGAATAATAGGTGAAAATGTTACCGCTGCTTACGCGCTCATAATGGTAGACGTCATTTGCATTCACCGCTTCCCTCAGCTCGCTGGCATTGACCTTCACAGTGAAGTAAGGCTCGTTATTGCCGCTGGGGCCGAAATCCGCCGCTTCATAATCCTTCAAAATGTCCGGGACCTGGTTGGAATACCGCAGGTAGACCTTCACTTCATCGTTCGTCCCCGGCAGGGCCATTTCCGTCTCAACGGGCTCTTCCGGAGGGCGAGTTCCTTTTGCCAGAGCCGTCACGCTCAACAGGCTCATGACCATGCTGAGTGTCAGCAGCAGCGCAAATACTTTCTTCAACTTTTTTGCCATTTTCTCGTTCTCCTTTACAAAGTATTCAGAGCGAAATCCTGGCGGCTGGGCCGGCATGGCATTTCTGCTTTAGCCCCCTGGCTTTGCGTCCCGCCCTTTGGAGCGGTTTGCCTTTTCAGCGATTTCCAAACGCGGCGGTGCCGCGAAGTGGATGTTGTTATGTGTTTCCGACCCGTACCTCCTCGCCTTCCAAAGCACCATGCATCAGCAGCAAAAGCTCCAGCACACTGCGGAAGCTCTCCGTCCGGTGGCCCTCCACCCAGGTCAGGGCCCCCTGCCAACTGGCGTTTTGGCGGAACACGACCCGCAGAATGAATGTTCCCAGACGTCCAGTTCTGGACGCCTCATCAGCGGGAGCATGGGCCGGCTCGGAGGTTGGCTGCACAAAGGAGCGCTTCGCCGTGAAAGACTGGGGAAGCCGGATCTGGTCCAACAGGCTCTCCATTTCCATCAAAAGCTGCATCACGCTGTGGAACTCACGGCCCTTTTTCCAATAGGGATTGTACAGTCTGCCTGAAAAGTCATCCTCCTGACAGCTGTCCACACAAACGATCGTGGTCCGGTACTCGTTTCCTGTGACCCGTTCCTGCACAGGCATTCCTCCTTTCTCGGTTTTACGGTTTTATTGTAGCATTAACCGGTTACAAAACCAGTTACATTTTCAATTTTTCCGGTTGATTGTAAAATCAAGTTGGACACTTGAGTAAAAAATCCATAGTGATTTCTCTCCCCGTGGTAGAATGAAGTTACCACACAACTTCTACAGAGGGAGGGCAATCACTATGGACTGCCATC
>Ga0129308_1002234_pt1 | contig 17098 bp, 12 predicted proteins | sample L827metagenome_FD_94440 | JGI IMG/M metagenome (GOLD analysis project Ga0129308, IMG submission 94440) | Ring-tailed lemur group fecal microbial communities from Wisconsin, USA - L827 metagenome | ecosystem: Host-associated > Mammals > Digestive system > Large intestine > Fecal | place: USA...
AATGGAAAGAAAAAAAGTGACATTTCCCCTTTTCTGTAAGAGTAAATGCCACTCTTCTTTCAATCATTTTCAAAGTGGAAATAAACTTTTCACTTCAGCGAAAAATATAATTTTTATCCGCTTAAAATATGCCTCTTCTAAACTTTTTACTTCTTCATATTAATATATACCAAAATTATATATTATTTTATTATATATGATTGCATCTGCATACTATAAATTTTTTCCAATTATCCAAACTACCTATGTATAAATAATTTATTCCTTGTCTACTAATGTTAAATCAAAGAAATCGGCTTTTACTCTCTCCGCCATCTCAGGTGTACTCTTCATAACATCACCATCAAAATAAAATGCTCCATCTTGTACGTAAAATTTATAGTCATAATTTTCTTCTGTCTCTATATATTTTATAGTTACTTCAGAAATTGAATTAAATTTAAGATTATATCCTAAAAAATCGACATCTGACATAACAAATCCATGATAGGAAAGTTCTGAACCTAAGTTTTGTGCTGTCTGCATATAAGATACTAGTGTTGGTAAACTACTTACATGAATCGTAATTGCAAGATCAGAAGCATTCATCTCACCACTTACAAGAAATTCCTGAATATTTACAGCATTACCTGTCTCATCTCTAAGTTCTAAAATATTATTTTCTACTTTTGCAGTATACTTTTGACCATTTCTTATAAATGTACAAGTTGCGTCATCTCCAAAAGCATCTTGTGTCTTTGTCAAGAATCCCATCAATCTCTCGTTAAACTCATCATTACTTTCCCAACTAAAATTTCCAAATTTCACTTCTATTAACTCATTGGGATTAATACTACTCTTAAAAGTAGCTTTTGTTAATACAGCCTTTTCTTTTACTGAAAAAGAGTATTTCTTTGTTAAACCAGAGCCATTGCGTGTCTTAACCGTAATATTAGCCTTACCAGCATTTACTGCAAGTAATTCTCCATTTTCTACTTTGACAACATTTTCATTATCTGAACTATATACTACACCATCTGCTGCTGTTGTAGGCGTAAATACAAAATAACTACTTGCTGTCACTTTATCTCCAACTGTCATAACTTTCGACTTTCCAGATAATTTAATAGATGTCACTGTAATTTTAACAGAAGATTTTTTCTTAGAACCATCCTTCGCAGTTGCCGTAATTGTGGCTGTACCACCTGCCTTACCTATAATTAGACCGTTTGAACTTACTGTAGCAACTTTAGTATTATTACTTGTATAACTCATCATCTTAGAAGCATTATTTGGAGTTGTATTTATTTTCGTCTTTACTTTCTGACCCATATAAAGAGTCTTATCATTCGGAATGAAAGAAACCTTTGTTGTCTTTGTTCCATTTTTCACAACAGTAACTTTAAGTATTCCATTTTCTACTCCCAGTTCAGTCCCTATTGCTTTAATCGTTGCAGTTCCAGTTTTTATTGCATTGGCATAATATGTACTTCCAGATTTTGTAATGCTAACTACTTTTGTATTGTTGGAAGTATATTTTACTGTTCCCGCATTCAATCCCACAGGCGCTTTCATAATAGCAATTTTATCCCCTTTTGAAATTGTTACAGTATTTGTATGTCCTACAATCTGTGGTTTTACTGTACCAACTGTTGTAGTAGGCTCTATTGCTGTTGTAGTAGGTTTCGTTTCTTCCGTTGTAGTAGGTTCTGTCGCCGTCGTAGTAGGTTCTATTGGCTTTTCTGTAGTAGCAGGTTCCTCATAACTTTCAAGACAAACTATTCTGTCCTCTGCAATCCATCTACGCACATCATCCGCATTTTTATCTTTCAATTTAGCAACTAAACCTACATTGGGGTCATATAACATTGTATGTTTTCCCTTTTCTTTATCTGCTAAATTAACAGAAGAATCATCCAATGCCTCCCATAACATTTCTAATCCCTTTGGTCCTAATGCATATTTTCCTCTTACTCCCTCAATTTCAGTAAGGTCAAACGTCCAAGTCCTTGAAGCAGCTTCATTATATATTTCCTGTTCTACAGAGTTAACTTCTGCATTTACAAAACTTGGAAATAGCATAGTAAAACTTAATACTGTCACTATACCTAGTATCTTTTTTACTCTCATATTTAATCCCCTCCTATTTTTTTATCGTATTTAATATACTCATTATAACATAGTGAACTACTCAGTAATCAAATCACCAAGAATTCTAGTCTTTCTTCTTAAATATAGCATACGAGTTTACTATTGAAAAGTATAAATTAAAAAAATTATACTTTTTTGCTATAAATCTTTTAACTATGGTAATTACAAAATAAAAATCCCCAAGAGAATTTCTTCTCCTGAGGATTTTATTTACTTAATTAAAATAGATATTAATTACATCTCTACAACTGATAAGTCGAAGAAATCTACACCTAATTTATTTGCCATAAGAGGTGTCTTTGTTACATCGCCATGGAAGTAGAATGCTCCATCCTGTACGAAGAACTCATAGTCACATCTCTCACCTGTTGTCTGATATACAATAGTAGCTTTAGAAGTTGTACCAAATGCTATATTATATCCTAAGTAGTTAACCTGTGACATAATGAATCCATTATACTCAAGGCTGCTACCTAAATTCTGTGCTGTTTCCATCCAAGAAACTAATTTCTTTAAGCTATTTGCTGTGAATGTAACTGTAATATCAGAAGCTTTCATTTCACCTTTTGCAAGGAACTCCTGAAGATTTACTGGATTACCAGCTTCATCGCTAATTACTAGACCATTATCAATTGTTGCTGTGTATTTCTGTCCATTTCTTACAAATGTACAAATGATGTTATCAAATACTGCTTTATTCTTTGCTAAGAACTCTGTCAAGCGATTTACAAAATCTGCATCATTTGACCATGTGAACTCGCGAAATTTTACTTCAACTGGCTGTCCAGCTTCGATTGTGCTCTTAAGTGTAGCTTTTGTATATACATCTTTAACTGTTACTTTAATCTGTTTTGTAACTTCAGGATTAGCTAAGGAAGTAATAGTAACTGTAGCTGTTCCTTTAGCTTTACCTGTCACAACACCTGTTCCATCTACATCAATATAAGCAGTACCGTCTGTTACTTCATATGTAAGACCTTGATTCTCTACATTTTCTGGAACAACTGTAGCTTCGATATTAGCTGTCTTGCCAACTCCAACTTCGATATCATTAGCTTCGATACCTGTAACAGTTGAATTTACTGCGAATTGATATACTTTAGAAACTCCAGACTTATCGTGAGCTTTGACCTGAACTGTTGTCTTACCAGCACCCACTGCAACAAGTTTTCCATCTTCTATTCTTATGATATTGCTATCTGCAGAAATATACTCAGCATTCTGAGCTGCTGTCTGAGGAATAAAATTAATATAAACGCTAGGCTCTACTGAATCACCAACTGTCATTATTTTATTTACTCCTGTCCACTTAATCTGTGTTACTGTAATTTTTACAGAAGATTTCTTATTAGATCCATCTGTAGCATGAGCTGTAATTGTAGCTGTACCACCAGCCTTACCTGTAATAAGACCATTAGAACTTACTGTGGCAACGTTTTCATTACTACTTGAATAAACCATCTTCTTAGAAGCTGTATTAGGATTTGTAATCACTTTAGATTTAACCTTCTGACCAACATAAAGTGTTACATCATTAGGCTGTAATGCAATGCTTTTAGCTCTTGTTCCAGCCTTTACAACTGTAACTTTAAGAGTTCCACTTGCTACACCAGCTGTTGTACTTTTAGCTGTAATTGTAGCTGTACCTGTTTTAAGTGCATATGCATAATATATTCCATTTGCACTCTTTGTAACTCTTACTACTTTTGGATTGCTAGAAGTATATGTTACTCCAGATGCCTTAAGTGTAACAGGTGCTTTCATAACAACAACTTTATCACCTTTTGCAAGTGTAACTTTGTTTGTATGACCCACAATTTGTGGCTTCACAGTGCCTACTTCATCAGCTTTTGCTGTAATAGGAGCAATCATAGTAATTGTCATCATCATTGCTAATGCAAAAGCTAATATCTTTGAAAACTTTTTCATTCTCTTTTCTCCTTGTATTATAATTAAAGCTTCTATAGTGATGAGAATAGTATATATCTTTTTTACTATGTTTTCAAGACTTTTTTTTAGTTTTTATTATCCAATTTTATTTTTCTATTTCTTTTATTTATCTACTTAATAATAATTTCTATAGTATCATCTGATTTTTTTATATATTTTTCAATAATTTTTCTATTTTCAAAAACTTTCAATTTAATTTTCACATTTTTTTCTGTTTTTTCATTCAATTCATTAATATAGGAAAATATTAGCTCTGTCTCTCCCTTATTTTTTCCTGAAAATACAAAACTATATTTCGTCTCATCTCCACCGTTTTCCGAATCTATAAATTCATTTCGAATATTTTCCACAATTCCCTCTGGATTTTCCTCATACTGCCATTCACACTCTGACAAAGAATCCCCTGTTAAAATAACCTCATATGTCTCTTGACCCTCTCTCCCACATCCCACCGTAGAGAAACATAGGAAGATGACTAGACATAATATATATTTTCTAGCAATTCTGACTTTATCCCCTTCGAATATACGTATTTTATACAATATATTATATATTTTACTTTTCATACCTGAACTCATCCCCTTACCCTATTCTTCCCCTTTTTCTGATATATCCCAAAAATCTTTATGTTAAACTGTCAAAAAATTAGCTACAAAAATAAGTACAAAAAATTCTAAAAGTACATTAATAAAGAAAAAGTGTCTTTTAAGATAAAAGACACTTTATTCTTTATTATATGAACTATAAACCTTATGTGCAAAGCATGCCTGCTCAAAGAACACAAACCACGCAATGCCTGATAAAATATAAGTTTTGTCTTATTTACCTAAGATCTTAGAAATCTCAAGCTCGTACTCACTGATATCCTTCTTCATGCTTAATGCTTCCTGAATATCAAAGTCTACGTACTGTCCGCCTTTATAACCAACAACACGGTTTGTCTTACCTGCGATCAATAAATCTACTGCTAAGGCACCCATATGAGAAGCATAAACTCTATCTTTTGCTGTTGGACTTCCACCTCTTTGTAAGTATCCAAGAATACTTGCTCTTGTCTCAATTCCTGTCGCTGCCTCAAGTCTCTTAGCCATACCATAGGAATGTCCAATTCCCTCAGCATTGATAATTAAGTGATGAATCTTTCCTTTTGCTTTGTTCTTTAAGATACTGTCAATCAATCCCTGCTCAAGCTTTGGCTGGTTACCATCAAATCTCTCAGGAATTAAAATATCCTCAGCACCTGTAGCGATACCGCACCATAAAGCAATATATCCAGCATTACGTCCCATAACCTCAATAATACTTACACGTTCATGAGAAGTAGATGTATCTCTAATCTTATCGATTGCTTCCATAGCTGTGTTAACAGCTGTGTCAAATCCAATTGTGTAGTCTGTACATGCGATATCAAGGTCAATTGTACCTGGAAGCGCAATTGTGTTAATTCCCTGCTCAGATAATTTCTTTGCACCATTGAAAGAACCATCTCCGCCAATAACAACAACGCCGTCAATACCATGTTTTCTACAAACTTCAGCACCTCTTTGCTGTCCTTCTAATGTCTTAAACTCTTCACAACGAGCTGTAAGAAGAACTGTACCACCTCTAGAGATTGTATCAGATACATCATATAAATGCATATCTTTAATCTCTTCGTTGATTAAACCATTATAGCCTTTTCTGATACCTTTTACCTTCAAGCCTCTTGCTAAAGCTGTTCTTACAACTGCTCTTGTAGCAGCGTTCATTCCTGGTGAATCTCCACCACTTGTTAAAACTCCGATTGTTTTAATTTTGTTTCCCATTTTTTACCTCCACATAATCTCCTAAACTTAAGTTATTACCAAATAATATCCATCTTCATTTTAATCCATTTTCTATATATTTGCAATATTCTTTTCTACTATTTTTATATTCTCTTCGCCAAATTTCTCTGTTAATTCCCTCATATAATGTTCAGAAATCGATACAAGATAGGACTTAGATAGTCTTTTTATTCCTCTCTCCTTCTTGCAAAAGATTACTACTGGACTTGTGCCTTTATTTTCATTAATAGAATTTAATATTTCTATCTCTCGTTTCATAAAACTTTGCTTGTCCGCAAACTGAATCCAGAGTTCCTTTGGCAGCTGTTCAAATGGTATTACCTGCTCACATATAAGCTTGCCTTCTTCTTCAGACACATCTGCTCTTCCTTTTATGAAAATTTTATTGTCCTCCTCAAGCCACTGTCGATATTTTTGATAAAACTGTGGAAACACGACAACTTCTACTGTTCCCATTAAATCTTCCAATGTCAAAAATGCCATATTTTGATTTTTCTTTGTAAGCATCGTCTTTTTAGATACAATCATTCCTCCTACGATATATTGTTTGCCATCAACTACCTTTGTATCCATCATCTTTGACAAATCTGAAGACTTCACTTTATTTTGAGTGTAAAATTTTAATTGTTCTAACTGTTCATCTGATATTTGTTCAGACTGATACTCTTCCTCTTCTTGTCGAAATTGCGCTGTAGTCGCCGTTATATTTTTCTTCAAAATATTTTCATATTTATTGAGCGGATGCCCACTAATATAAATTCCCAGAACCTCTTTTTCGTAAAATAAAAGTTCCTCCTTTTCAAATTCTCCCACATTTGGAAAGGAAATCTCAAATTCCTTTTGTACTGCTGCCCCAAAGAAATCCATCAGAGACATTTGACCTACCATAGAATCTTTCTTTTCTTTTTGCACAGCATTCAAAACATCTACATATATCGCTAATTTCTGTTTTCTAGTACCCTCCAAACAGTCCATCGCTCCCGACTTAATTAAGGCCTCAATTGTTCTTTTATTCGCCTCTTTACTGGAAAGACGTTTTAAAAAATCTTTTAGACTCTTATAGGAACCATTTTTTTTACGCTCCTCCACAATTATATCAATTACATTTTTTCCCAAGCTCTTAATGGCACCCATGCCATATCGAATTTTACCATTTGACGCGGAGAAATGATATTCTCCCTCATTAATATCTGGAGGAAGAAGCTCGATTCCCATCTGTCTGCAATCATACACATATTCCGTAATCTTATTTATATTATTTACAACAGAAGTGAGAAGCGCTGCCATAAACTCAACTGGATAATAATATTTTAAGTATGCTGTCTGATAAGAAACAACCGCGTATGCTGCCGCATGACTCTTATTAAAAGCATATTTAGCAAAATCTATCATGTCGTCATATATACGCTGTGCGACATCTTCTGGAATTCCTCGTTTAATGCATCCGTCCACTCCCTCCGCTTCATTTCCATAGACGAAGTTTTGCCTCTCTTCCTCCATGACTGCCTCTTTTTTCTTGGACATCGCACGACGAACAAGATCGCTTCGCCCCATTGTATATCCCGCAAGCTCCATAACAATCTGCATAACTTGCTATAGTGATAGGTAACTCTTTGATGCTATCTCTAAGTTTTCCCCCACTCCACACCGTGCATGCGACTTTCACCGCACACGGCGTTCCATCGTTGTAATTCTGATTCGTTCTAATCAAATAACCTAAAAGGTTTTAGCATCAACTTCCTCTCATTTTCTAGCGATATTATATATTAATATAAGTCACAGAGTTAATGATTAGGATGCCGAAGCCAAGTTTTCGTTATAACTAAGCATCAGGCTTTTTTTCTTTTTCACAATTAGCGGTAAGCCTAAGTGATGTCTTAGGCGGTTCAGCTTTTCTAGTTGCTTAGTTTTAAGCTTTAGCGTTTCCATATAGTATTTTATAACTTCAATATCTGTTGCGTGTATTAGTCTGTAAACATCCTTATCCATAAGGACTAGATTTGAATATTCATCTGTACCACCCTTGCTTTTTGCAATCTTATGGTGACAATGTATATCATCAAGACTCAAAAATTCTTTACCTGTGATATAGCATTTTCCCTGCTGGGCACTGTATAGCGATATTCTGTTATCATAAAATTCAATACTTCAAGCAACGAGTTTTTGATTCATTAGTTGGTGCATCAGATTGTAGTTAATTCCCAACCTGTCGTGTACAATAGCTCTGCCCTCACTTGTGTAAGGACATATCTTGCGATTGAACGCCATTGGTTTTTTAAACTGTATGTAATAGATTGGATATATAGGTTCTCGTGTTCCTGCTATATATCTGAGAGATTTCGATTTACCAAATCGTTGTACCTCTAACAGGGTCAGCTTTCTGCCTTCCTTTCGCAAGGCATTTCCGCTTTGTGTGTTCAATCTATTATACATAATTCTGTAGGTTCGCTGTTGAATTATATTCAAGTCACTTGCTACATTAGTTGCAACTCTGTAATAGTTCTGTATTCCCAAAACCATTGAATTATAAATTACAACTTCTTTTGCACCTTGGTCTGAATCTTTGAATTTACAAAATACTTTAACTTGATTTGCTAGTTTATCACTTTTGTCCTTGAGAGCTTTGGGACTAATATGTGAATCTACAACATACTTTGTATCTTTTTTCTTTTTATGAACTTTAATACTGAATCCTAAAAATTCCATTGGTCTTTTCCTTGTATTTACAATACGAGTTTTTTCAGGTGATACATCTAACCTCAGTCTATCCTTCAACCATTTTTCAACAGCTATTTTAGTCTTTTTTGCATCACCTTTCGTTTTGCAGAAAATTCTGAAGTCATCCGCATACCTTACAATCCACATCTCTTTAAGCTTTGTGGATTCTCGCATTGCTCTATAGCCGTGACATCTATCTACTGTGCCATTCCTTTGTGGGTGTTGGCTGTAGTTGTCCGTCACTTTACTGTACTGCCATTGACTTTCAACCCAGTGGTCTAATTCATTGAGTACAATATTGGCTAATAGAGGTGATAAGATACCACCTTGCGGTGTGCCTTTTTCTGGGCAAATCAGGCTACCATCTGGCATTTTGATTGGAGCTTTTAGTATTCTTTTGATTACATAAATCAGCTCTTTATCTCGTATACCTAACGCCCATATCTGCTTTATCAGCTTGCTATGGTCTACATTATCGAAAAATCCTTTGATGTCAAATTCAATAACATAGTGTAGGTTGGACATCTGCAACAGTCTGTAGGTCCGTGCGATTGCGTGTTCTACAGAGCGGTTAGGACGGAATCCATAGCTATTTTCAGAGAATTTAGCTTCACAGATTGATTCCATAACCTGCTTGATACATTGCTGAATCAGTCTATCCCAAATACACGGTATTCCAAGAGGTCTTGTTTTTCCGTTTGGTTTTGGAATTTCCTTTCTTCTAACAGCTTTCGGCCTGTATCCATGTTTGCTTCCTCTCAGAATGAACCTTACTTTTTCAACCACTTCTTGTGGTTCCATTTTCGCTATGTCTTTGATGGATAATCCATCTGTACCTGGAGTCTTACTACCACCATTGGTTTTGATATTGCGATATGCAAGTAATATATTATCTTCCTCAAGGATTTTGTCCATTAAATTGTGAAATATTGAGCCCTGTATACTTTCGTTATAAAGGTCATCAAAAGTACTCTGCATGTCATAGTATTCATTATGTCTCAAACTATCAATGCATTTTGTCTTTTTAGGCATAGGGTTCTCACTTCCTTTCTTTAGGATTGAAAGTGAGCCTTTTTAGTCATACACGAAATCCCTATTATAATTTGAATGAACAAATCAATTTTTTTAGTTTAATTCTAAAAATTACAACGACTTGTGGCCATTCCTCTATTCCCATTACAGGAATTTCACTGGTTCGACCACTACTTTTCAGCACTGGTTCGATTGCTTATTGTTCTTCGACAATCTATGATTCTTGCGAATCATCCAATACCTTTCCTCGTTCCACAACTTCTATCTGTGCATATACCCTTAGGTGCTCAATATAGACCTGTTAGCTTGAATATGCCCGCCATCCGAAGATTTCGCATATTATGGTATTTCATAACCAAGATTCTTACTTTACCACACTAACACCGTTGCGAGCGGCTCTGTATGTTTCCATACAGTCGTATCTAGATCCTTTTAGTTCTTGAGTTCGTCAGTCGTTATGACATACTCACCATAGGTATTTTATAGACTTCCGACATATCGCTAACCATATCTCATACTTTAATCTTTCTTGACAGGTGGGCTCTAGCCACTTTTGAACCAATCATACTTAATTATTTCTTTGACTTAGGTCAGCTTCTGCCGACTTCACCGAGCTTCTAACATATCAACTTTCGTTTACATATGCTAGTCGGAGTATTAAAGAGTATGTTTCTAGGCGTTGCCCTATCATTCCATACTTCGAAATTGTAGTTCACAATATTTCATTTCAGCGTTTTCACGCTTATTATGAATATCGTGCCTAGCTTTGTTGATTTGAGCTAGGAACAAGTCGCACCCTGATATACGATACATCCATAAGTTGGCGATAAAATTTTCTCAAGCTGCGGACATGCATACTGTATAGAAGATTTATCTCTTTTTCCCTTGATATATTTTGGAATAAAATCCATCGGTCCAGGACGATACAGAGAGGTTCCCGCGATAATATCTTCCAAACATTCTGGTTTTAACTCTTTTAAGAAAGATTTCATACCGCTACTCTCAAACTGAAAGATTCCCTCCGTCTTTGCCTGTCCCATCATCTCGTAGACTTTCAAATCACTATAATCTATGTTTTCTAGATTTATTGGAGTTTGTCGATTTTTATTGATTAACTCAACAGCATCCTGAATTACTGTCAAAGTTCTAAGTCCCAAAAAATCCATTTTAAGAAGCCCCAATTCCTCAATCGTTGTCATTGTAAACTGCGTAGTAATTGCATTCTCAGACGATCTCGACAGCGGAACAAACTCGTCAATTGCCTTTTGACCGATCACGACACCTGCTGCATGCATAGAAGAATGTCTTGGAAGTCCTTCAAGACGTCTTGACATATCGATCAGTTTCTTAATAACTTCATCCTTTTCATAGAGATTGCGAAGTTCTGGATTTACCTTGAGAGCCTTGTCGATCGTCATCTTCAACTCTGTCGGAATCATTTTGGCCACGGCATCCACCTGTGCGTAAGGAATATCAAGCGCTCGTCCCACATCTCGAATAACCATTTTCGCCGCCATCGTACCAAAAGTAATAATCTGTACCACTTTTTCCTTGCCATATTTTTGCACAACATAGTCAATGACCTCTTGGCGTCTCTCGAAACAGAAATCAATATCGATATCTGGCATAGATACACGCTCTGGATTTAAAAATCTCTCAAATAGTAACTGATATTTAATTGGATCAATATTCGTAATTGTCAGACAGTACGCCACAATACTTCCAGCCGCGGAGCCTCGCCCCGGTCCAACTGCAATTCCGTGATCCCTCGCATATTTAATAAAGTCTCCTACAATTAAAAAGTAATCAACATATCCCATATTTTTAATTGTATTTAACTCGTAGTGAAGCCTATCTTCCAACTCTTTTCCAGGACTTTCACCATATCGCTTCTTTAAACCTTCCTCACATAAATCTTTTAAATACTCAAACGCATCCTGTCCGTTTGGCACATCAAATTTCGGCACTTTTTGCTCACCAAAAATAATCTCCACATTACAGCGCTCTGCGATTTTATGCGTATTTTCTAATGCCTCCCTCGCATATGGGAAAAGCTCCGCCATCTGCTGTTCAGATTTGCAAAAATACTGTCCACCCTCGTAGCGCATTCGATTCTCATCTGCAACTTTCTTGCCAGTCTGAATACAGAGTAAAATATCATGTGGCTCGGCATCACTCTCGTACGTATAGTGAATATCATTTGTAACTACCAAATCTATATTCAACTCTTTCGAGAGTTTTAATAGCTCTGTATTTACCAATGTCTGCTCTCGAATTCCGTGGTCTTGCAATTCCAAAAAGAAATTTCCCTTTCCAAAAATGCTCTCCATCTTTAAGGCCGCCTTTTTTGCCTCCTCATACTCTCCCTTTCTAATATAGGAAGGCACTTCTCCCGCAAGACATGCAGAAAGAGCAATAATTCCCTCGTGGAATTGCTCCAATATCTCATAGTCCACCCTCGGTTTATAGTAAAATCCTTCTGTAAAACCTCTAGATACAATTTTCATCAGATTATGATAACCTAAATCATTCTCCGCCAAGAGAACTAAGTGATAATATCGATTTGCTCCTTTGCCTGGATCTTTGTCAAAGCGAGAGCCAGGAGCTACATAAATCTCACAACCTAAAATTGGCTTAATTCCAACGTCTTTTGCGGCTCTATAAAAATCAATCACTCCATACATAACACCGTGGTCTGTGATTGCCATACTATCCATGCCAAGCTCCTTCGCTCTCGCCACAAGTTCTTTTATCTTGCTAGATCCATCTAGCAGACTGTACTCTGTATGAACATGTAAATGTGTAAAGCTCAATTTTTTCCTCCTTTTACAGTAAACAAACATGCCATATTTTCTCATCCATGAAAGAAAATATGGCATACGTTATGAAACAGCGTAAGCTGTTTTTCATCCCGTAGGGATATAAAATGCGGTATGCTCTGTGAGTATACCTTATGAGACAGCTCAAACTATTATTCATCTAAAACTGGTGCGTAAAATCCAGCTTCATCTTGATTAAGTAAATTCATAAAATTCACCTCTGGTTTATGCATATCCTGATAGCTATAAACTCCCCAGTATCCAAATCCACCGATAATTGCAACTGCACAAATTGTTGCGACTGCCTTTTTTATTTTCTTCATTCTCTTTTCTTTTGCAATAATCTGTTTTCTATTTGCTTTATATTTTTTATACTCATCTACCTTTTTTTGACTCATTGCTCTTTTTTCTCCCTTTATATATTAATTCTTCCAAAAGTTTTCCCTGGAAACCTCAGTGAGTAATTTTCACGCTTTATGCCGTCTTCTCCTGGCATCTTTATATAAAATCATACCACAAATATCATTTTTTTTAAAGTTTTTTCTCATTATATATTTTACATTTTTTTACATTTTATATATTATATTATAAAGAAAGAATTCTTCTTAATAAATAAAAGATCTTTCCTACTTTTAAACATATAGAGTTTCAATTAAGAATATATTTACTCCCCCCTAAGAACCAAAAATGTTCGATAAATATCAATCATCCCATACCCCCACTGCATACTCGGATAGCGAATATTCATATCTCTCTTAGCACCACGAATCAAATAATTTTTCATAGCAATTGAGTTAAGACTCCGATCATTTCCCCTTATAACTGCCCATTCAAGAAGTAACGCCATAATACCAGCTCCATGTGCCGCTGCAATACTTGTTCCCGAACGCCTTACCATTCTTCCGTTTAATCCTGGTCCCTCAATATCCACTCCTGGTGCTGCCAAATCTGGTTTTATTTCACCGCCTCTTGTAAATCCTCTACTCGCCTCCACATAAATACTCTCATTTCTATGATTATATGCTGTCATACTCATAGGAACCATGTCTGAGCCTGGAATTGTGAGGGTAGTGTCTGGATTGGAACGGATGAAAAACACAGTTTCAGAAGTAAAACTGCGGATTGGAAGCCACATATGAAATTCCATCGGCGAGATACCACTCGCATAGACACCAATTTTCCAAATTCCAGCAGACGGTCGGTTAAAACGCAAAAAGACAAGCTGTGCTCCCGACTCTTGTTCTGCAATCTGATATCCCACATCGACTGTTGTATTTTCTAAGAGAAATTGTATCGTTCTATTTTCCCCCAATCTCGCCGGAATTCTAGGCACAAAATCTCCAGTTGGAGATTGCAGCTCCACAGAAAAAAGATTAGGTGCACTGCCCCAAAGCTCCACGATAAATCCCCTCTCGTTTTCTCCCACCTCAATCTCCACGTTTTCCGGTATATTATTTTCCGTCACATTTCCAAAAAAATGATGTCTTGCCGTCCCCTCATTTCCAGCTGGCACACAGACTCCCACTCCGCTTAATCTCCCAATTCTGTCTAAAAATGTAGTTAATCTTCCTCGATTGGAATGCCCTCCTTGATTCGTTCCTACACCTAATAATACTACAATTGGTCTTTGCAGCTCTCTCGCCACATCCGTCACATATTTTACTCCGAGTATAATATCATTTTCCTGATATGCCGTTGCTCCTTCTTTAATTAAATAAAGATTTCTTAAATACTGTTTTGCCTCCTTCAATTTTACGATAACAAGTTCACAATCTGGTGCAACTCCAGTAAAATTATTGACTCTGTCATAGTTTCCAGCTGCAATTCCCGCTAAAAATGTGCCATGACCGTTTTCGTCAACTGTTTTTACATAATACATTTCTTCTACATTATTATTATTTGTATTAGACTCTGTATTCTCCTCTCTATTTTCTAAATTCAAACTTGTATTTCGCTCACCATTCCCCTGCCTTCTTCGAATCGCTTCATTTAGTTCTTCTTGCCGGTACTCTGTTCCATACAAAAACCCCTCTGGCTGCTTTTTTTCTCCCTCCTGAATAGTCTGATCCCAGATTCGCACAATTCTTGATGTCCCATCTGCATACTGAAAAAGTGGATTATAAATATCAATTCCTGTATCGATTACCGCCATCAAGACCCCTTGACCTCGCAAACTTAGGTAGGCCTGATTTTGAATTTGCAAAACTCCACTTTCTTGCACTGGCTCCAAATCCATCAAGCCAAAACATTTTGGCCATACACTATAAGGTAAATTTAAATTTAAAAGTGGACCTAGATTATTGATTTTAGTATATAAAATCGTATTATCTACGTCCGCTCTTTGAAAACAATCTGTATTTAATCTTTGTCTTAGTTCCTCCTCCTGCTGTCCACTGACAATAAAATCTGCATAATTTTCACTTAAAATCATTTCACTACAAGAAAGCTCCATACATACTTGACCTTTCTATTCTTCGCATCATTTTATGTGATTTTCTAATTTTTTATGATAAATTTTACTATTTAAAATTTCTCCAAAAATGCCTTAACATTTGCAGCTATATCTCCCTTAAACACTGCCGATCCTGCCACAAAAATATTTGCTCCCGCATCGCGGATTTCCTCCACATTGTCAAGTGTGACACCTCCGTCTACTTCGATATCCAAATCCTTTAGACCTTTCTGGTCTGCCATCTGTCTAAGCTCTTTAATCTTTCTAATAGAACTTGGAATAAAGGATTGTCCTCCAAATCCTGGGTTAACAGACATAATAAGTACCATATCCAAATCCTCTAAAACATAGTCAAGCACAGATAATGGAGTCGCTGGATTTAAAGATACCGCTACTTTTTTACCACATTCCTTAATAAGTGCAATTGTTCTATTAAGGTGTGTGCATGCCTCCGCATGAACACAGATAATATCTGCTCCCGCCTTAGCAAACTCCTCAATATATCTATCTGGGTCCTCAATCATTAAATGCACATCAAATACACGCTCTGTAAGCGGACGAATTGCCTTAATAACTGGAAAGGCAAAAGATATATTTGGAACAAATTTCCCATCCATTACATCAATATGAACATACTGTGCTCCCGCCTCATCGATTGTCTTAATATCTGCTCCTAAATTTGCAAAATCTGCTGATAAAATAGAAGGTGCTAAATTATACATATTATTCCATCCTCACTTTTCTTTTTTTCAATTATACTTCTCTTTTGACATTTAAAATGAACTAAATTATCTTTTTCTCTGTTGAAACCAACTCATATATCCCTATAAGATAACAAAATCATTCTCCATTTCAAAGAGGAGTTCAATTACAACATGCCCTATAGTTTTTATAAAACTACTATACCGCAAGAACTTCTGCCATGCAAGAGTAAAAAAAGAAGAGAACGGCTTTGTCCTCTTCTTTAAACCATATCTAATTGTAAAAATATAAACCGCGATTTTTATTCAACTTACTCTTCCTCTGGAACAGTCTCCAAAAGTGCCGCCTCATATTTCTCCAAAATCATCTTCTGAATACGATCTCTCGTCTCTGAATTAATCGGATGTGCAATGTCTCTGTATTCTCCATCTGTCGCCTTACGACTAGGCATCGCGATAAATAATCCCTTCTCACCTTCTATTACCTTAATATCATGAACTACAAATTCATTGTCAAATGTAATAGACACTACTGCCTTCATTTTGCTTTCTTTCGTAACTTTGCGGATACGTACGTCTGTAATTTGCATGTTGAAACCTCCTCCGTTTTCTTCCAAGATGCCATGCCTTCTCCTTCCAGAGCATCTTTTGTATATATTGAATTATAACATCATTTTAGTAATTTATGCAAGTAATTTTACATATTTCCCCTTATTTTTTGTTATTTTATTGCTTTTTTGCATAATTTATTTGTCTGTACATCGATATCTTTTGTCGATATAGTCTAATAAATTGGGAATATTTCTTGTATTTTTGTAAAATTCATACTTTGTGAGATATTATAAATTAAAATGTTTTTTTTGGGAGGAGACGCCACCAGTCCGAAGACCGTTTCAAAACCTATAGTTTTTAAGACAATTAGAAAATATAAACACACACTAAAAACCTTTGAAAACCCTCTTCCTTCTCCAAACAATAAAGAAATAAATCATTTTTTGCGTAAATGTTTTATACCAAAATAGTACAGACATAATCTTTACATTTTTTAATGATTGTTTTATAATAAAGCTGTATGTCTGGATATTTATGCTTATGTAAATCGTTTAAAGGAGATATTTCTCCTAATCCAAAGACATCATAATGAATTCTAATACATTTACAATAATTTAAAGAGAGGGTCTTTTTATGTACAAAGTTAATTTTAACAAGCCGATTCATGTACATTTTATTGGTATCGGCGGTATTAGTATGAGCGGCCTTGCCGAAATTTTATTAAAACAAAATTTTACACTCAGTGGTTCTGACTCTCAAGCTTCTCCTATCACTGAGAAGCTCGCATCACTTGGAGCTACCATTGCAATTGGACAGAGAGCAGAAAACATCTCTTCTGATATAGTTTTTGTTGTATACTCAGCAGCCCTCCGAGAAGATAACGAAGAATTCCAGGAAGCCGTAAAAAGAAATATTCCG
>Ga0129308_1002235_pt1 | contig 17098 bp, 16 predicted proteins | sample L827metagenome_FD_94440 | JGI IMG/M metagenome (GOLD analysis project Ga0129308, IMG submission 94440) | Ring-tailed lemur group fecal microbial communities from Wisconsin, USA - L827 metagenome | ecosystem: Host-associated > Mammals > Digestive system > Large intestine > Fecal | place: USA...
ATGGAAGCGCTGACTGCTGTTTCCGTGGCAGCCCTGACAATATATGACATGTGTAAGGCAGTGCAGAAGGATATGGAGATTACGGATATCCGCCTGCTTAAAAAGACGGGCGGCGTACATGGGGATCTGTTCAGTTAGGTCTGCGCACATGCTGCGCAGACCGTGAGAGCATGATTCACGATTTTTTTGAGAGGAGAAACACAGAAATGAAATATACGGCTGCGGTGCTCACGATCAGCGACAGGGGCGCACGGGGAGAGCGGGAGGATACCAGCGGACCTGCAATCTGCGGCATGCTGACGGAGCATGGCTGGGAGGTGGTCCATACCAGTATTCTTCCGGATGAAATGGAGCTGATCCGGAAGGAACTGATCTGTTGCGCAGATGAACGGCAGATCGCACTGATCGTCACCACGGGCGGAACCGGATTTTCACCGAGAGATATTACCCCGGAGGCGACGCTGTCAGTGATTGAGCGGGAAGCCAGAGGGATTCCGGAGGCGATGCGGGCGGCAAGCATGCGGATTACGCCGAGGGGGTGTCTTTCCAGAAGTGTCGCGGGGATCCGCAAACGGAGCCTGATCGTTAATCTTCCCGGAAGCAGGAAGGCTGCTGTTGAGAATCTGGATGCTGTGATCGGGCCCATCCGGCACGGAATCGAAATGCTCTGCCTGGAGGGCTCTGCGGATTGTGCCGCTGGGACTGCGAGAATCGCAGCGGTCTGTACGAGCGAAGAAAAGGGACAGGTCAAGCGTCCTGTAGAAAGTATCGAGCTGTTGCCGGATTGGGGCATAGTGGGCGATGCACATGCCGGAAACTGGCATCGGCAGGTAAGCCTGCTGGGAACGGACAGCGTTGCAAAGGTGCAGCAGCATATGGCCGAAAAGCTTGTGCCCGGCGCCTTTGCGGAAAACATCCTGGTGGAAGGGATCTGCCTGTATGAGCTTCCGGTGGGCACAAGGCTGAGGATCGGAACTGCGGTCTGTGAAGTGACGCAGATCGGAAAGGAGTGTCATCTCGGCTGCGAAATCCGCAAAAAGACCGGGGACTGCGTGATGCCAAGAGAAGGGATTTTTGCAAAGGTGATTTGTGCAGGGCGGGCAAAGGCCGGCGATGCCATTACGGTGCTTAACGGATGATCATACAGGGGGAATTGCCCTTTTTAACGGAAAAAAATCATATCATTTCCATTGTGGGGGCGGGCGGTAAGACGACGCTGATGTATGCCCTTGCGGAGCGATTTGTACAAAACGGGGCGAGAACCCTCGTTTCCACCACCACGCATATTTACAGACCGGAGGAACGCCTGTGGGCCAAAAGTCCTAAAGAGGTGCGGGCGCTGTGGGCGGGCGGTACCTATGCGGTTGCAGGGCTTGCTGCCGGCGAAGGAAAGCTGAAAAGTCTGCCGCAGCGGGAGCAGGAGCGCTGCATGCGGATGGCGGACATCGTTTTGCTGGAAGCGGACGGAGCGAAAAAAATGCCGTGCAAGGTGCCCGCAGCGCATGAACCGGTGATTCCCGATGTGAGTGACATTGTCATCGGAGTGATGGGAATGAGCGCTTATGGCAGGCCCGCAGGGGAAGTCTGTTTCCGGCAGGAACTGGCGGCGCAGCTTTTCGGGCTTGCGCCGCAGGACATCATGACGGCGGAGCGAATGACAAAGATCCTCGCTTCCAGGGAGGGAACCCGTAAGGCTGTGGGAGATCGGGACTATTATGTGGTTTTAAATCAATGTGATTCTGCCGGGGAGCGCGGTGCGGGAGAGCGGATCATACAGCTTTTGCGCGCGCAGGGGATCGACCGGTGCGTTCTCGCCTGCCTTAGCTCTGATCCCCCGCTGTATAGCGCGCGAAAATGAGGAGGTATCAATGAGCGAAAAAATTGTATTCTGCAGGGGCGGCGGCTGCACCGCCAAGCTGGGCGCAGGAGTGCTTTCGAGGATACTTGAAAGGCTGCCCAAAGGGCCGGAGGACCCGAGGCTTTTGATCGGCTATGACAGCAGGGATGATGCTGCTGTCTATCAGCTTACAGAGGATCTGGCGATTGTCCAGACTCTGGACTTTTTCCCTCCCATGGTGGAGGATCCGTATCTGTTTGGGCAGATTGCGGCGGCAAATGCATTGAGCGATGTCTATGCCATGGGCGGAAGTGTGAAAACAGCGCTGAATATTGTCTGCTTTCCCGAGACGATGGATTTAAATATTCTGGGGGAAATCATGCGGGGCGGAGCAGAAAAGGTGATGGAGGCGGGCGGCATTTTGTCCGGCGGACATTCCATCGCAGACTCCGATGTGAAGTACGGGCTATCCGTTACCGGCGTGGTGCATCCTGCCCATATCTATCCGAACAATCAGGGAAGGCCCGGAGATAAGCTGATCCTCACCAAGAAGCTGGGCGTGGGAATCGTATGCACCGCAAACCGGGTACAGCAGGCATCCAAAGCTTCCATGGAGGAGGCGGTGGCTTCCATGACGATGCTGAACAAATACGCTTCTGAGATCAGCCGCAGCTACGAGATCCATGCGTGTACGGATGTGACCGGGTTTGGTTTTTTGGGGCATCTGCATGAGATGATGGATGGCAGATTATCCTGCCGCATTGATGCGGACCGTATCGGGGTGATCGCAGGCGCACTGGATTATGCGGATGAGTTTCTCCTGACGGCGGGAGGACAGAGAAACCGGAATTTTGCGGGTCCCTATGTGAAATTTGAAAATGTATCATTTGCCATGGAGGAAGTGCTTTTTGATCCCCAGACCTCCGGCGGACTTTTAATGGCTGTGCGGGCAGATCAGGCTGACGCCCTGCTTTCCGGACTTTTGGAATGCGGGCATCCCGCAAGCCTGGTGGGGGAGATTATACAAAAGAATGAAACAGAAATTCATGTAAGAGGAGGAATATCATGAGTACAATAAAGGTGAATGCGCTGGGAGATACCTGTCCTATCCCGGTGGTAAAGGCAAAAAATGCGATCAGAGAGCTTGACGGCCCCGGTCAGGTGGAGGTTTTGGTGGACAATGAGATCGCAGTGCAGAACCTGACTAAAATGGCAAATCAAAAGGGCTATGGCGTCAGCTCCCAAAAGATGGAGGAGCAAAGATACTGCGTTGTCATGACGATCGGCGAAATGGGGGGAGAGACCAAAGCAGCGGCAGCGCAGGGCGCTGTCACACCGGAAGGAAGCGGTATGCCTGCTCAGGAGACGGAACAGAATGGGGGAACATGCGCGCCGGATGCGAGACGCAATATCGTTGTGGTCATTTCTTCCGATACCATGGGAAACGGGGATGAGACACTTGGGAGGATGCTGATGAAGGGCTTCATTTTCGCGCTGACGCAGCAGGATTTGCTGCCTTCAACCATTCTTTTCTATAACGGAGGAGCAAAGCTGACCTGCGAGGAGGCTTTGACGCTGGAGGATTTAAGGTCGCTGGAAGCGCAGGGTGTGGAAATCCTGACCTGCGGCACCTGCCTGAATCACTACGGACTGACGGAAAAGCTTTCTGTGGGCGGTGTGACCAATATGTATGCGATTGTGGAAAAGATGACGCAGGCGGAGCAGGTCGTAAGGCCATGATCTATCTGGACAATGCGGCTACCACATTAATCAGGCCGCCGGAGGTTGAGAAGGCGGTGATAGAAGCCCTGCGGACAGCTGGCAATGCGGGACGGGGCGCCCATGAGCCGACACTGCATGCATCGCGCATTCTCTATCGCGCAAGGGAGGGCCTTGCAGAGCTGTTCGGCGTGTCAAATCCGTCAAGGATTGCGTTTACGGGCAACGCCACCGAAGCGCTTAACATCGCGATCCGGGGCCTTTTTGGGCCCGGGGATCATGTTATTACCTCAGTGTGCGAGCACAATTCCGTACTTCGTCCGCTGTATCGGATGGAGGATAAGGGAGTGGCGCTTTCCTTTCTGGAAGCGGATGAAAAAGGGCGGCTTCGGTATGAGGCACTTGAGGAACAGCTTTGCGGCAGCACAAAGGCAGTTGTGGTCACCCACGCCTCCAACCTGACCGGAAATGTGACGGATCTTGAAAAAATCGCGGCTTTCACAAAGCGGTACGGGCTTTTGCTGATCGTTGACGCATCCCAGACCGCCGGCGTGCTGCCGATTTCGGCAGAACAGACCGGCATCGATGTGCTTTGCTTTACCGGACACAAGGGATTGATGGGGCCCCAGGGCACTGGGGGCATCTATGTGAGGGAGGGCTTGAAATCTCCCCGCTAAAAGTGGGCGGCAGCGGCATTCAAAGCTATGACCGCAGGCACCCGTCGGCGATGCCCACAGCGCTGGAGACGGGAACCCTGAACGTGCACGGCATCGCCGGACTTGGCGCAGCCGTTTCCTGGCTTTTAGAAACCGGTGTGGAGACGGTGCATAAAAGGGAAAGCGGACTGGCAGGCCGCTTTGTGACGGGAATCCGCGGACTGCCCGGGCTTCGGCTTTATGGGGATTTGGACGCGCCATGCAGAACCGGGATCGTCTCTTTGAATATCGCAGATGAGGATTCGGGAAGGATCAGTGATATTTTGTGGGAAGACTATGGGATCTGCGTTCGCGCAGGAGCGCATTGCGCTCCGCTGATGCATGAGGCGCAAAAAACCCGGGAACAGGGCGCGGTGCGTTTCAGCTTTTCCTATTTTAATACGGAGGAAGAAACCGACCGGGCAATCACTGCCGTCCGGGAACTTTGCGGGTAATCGGTTTTGCGTGTGCAGGCGGAGGAGGATATGATACGGGAAAAGAAGGAATATATGGTATTTTCCTTCCATACTACGGCGGAAGCCATGGCGATGGAGCAGCATTGTATGGAGCACGCGATCGGCGGCAGGCTCATTCCCGTGCCCCGGGAAATATCGGCGGGCTGCGGGATCGCCTGGCGGATGACCTGCGAAGAGTATGAAGCATTTGCGGACAGGCTGCCTAAGCTGGAATACGAGCAGATCAGCCGGATATGGATGTAGATGTAGGAGAGATTATGGCGGAGGAATCAAAACAGGGACTTTACCGGACAATAGAACAATATATCCATGCGCAGGAGTGCACGCTGTGCACCGTGCTGGAAGGGAGCCGGCAGGGGAAAAAAATATTATTTAGCGGCGGCAAAAAGGTCTGGAACACGCTGCAGGACGGTTTCCTTACAGGGGCACAGGAGAAGCTTTTGCTGGAAGCCGGGAGCGGCATTGTGCTGGTGAAGGATGTAAAAGTGTTCTGTGAGCGGTTTGGAACTGCAGGACATCTGGTCATTTGCGGTGCAGGTCATGTGTCAATTCCGGTCATTGAAATCGGGAAAAAAATCGGCTTTTATGTGACGGTTCTGGACGACCGGCCGACGTTTGCAGACAGGGCGCGGGCTGCCGGGGCGGACGAGGTGATCTGTGACAGCTTTGAACATGGAATGGAGAGGATTGCAGGCGGCAGTGAAACCTATGTTGTCATTGTGACGCGAGGACACCGCCATGATATGTTTTGTCTGGAGCAGGCGCTCATGAAAGATCATACATATATCGGGATGATGGGAAGCCACAGAAGAGTGGCGCTTGTAAAAAAGCAGCTGGAGGAAAAAGGGGTTGATCCTGTGCTTTTGGAACAGGTGCATACGCCTATCGGACTTTCCATCGGCGCGGAAACGCCGGAGGAGATCGCAGTTTCTATTCTTGCACAGATCATTCAGGTAAAGAACGGGAAAAGGCGGACACCAGGATATGCAGGAGAAATTCTGAACGCTCTGCTGGAGCCGGGCGCACAGCAGGAAGCCCCGGTGCTTGCCGTAATCGTATCCCGTAAGGGTTCTGCGCCGAGAAAGGTCGGAACCAAAATGCTGATTTACCGTGACGGGCGTACGGTTGGAACGATCGGCGGCGGCTGCATGGAAAGCGAAGTGATCAGGAAGGCGAGGCGGATGCTGGACAGCGCAGAGGCATCGCAGCAGCTCATGGTGCTGGATATGACCGGATACGAAGCGGAAGAAGAAGGAATGGTCTGCGGCGGCGTTGTGGAGATATATCTGGAAAGGAGCGTTTGGTAAATGGAAAAGAAGCTGATCATTGTCCGCGGCGGGGGCGATCTTGCAACGGGAACGATCCATCGTCTCTGGTCGGCGAAGCTGCCGGTACTGGTGCTGGAGACAGAGCATCCGGCAGCGATCCGGCGGCAGGTATCCGTCAGTGAGGCGGTTTATGATGGCGAGGTCCGGGTGGAAGGAATGAAGGGCGTCCGGATCGAAAGCTGTGCGCAGGCAGATGCGGTTATTGCACGTAATGAGGTTCCGGTGCTGACAGACCCGGAGGGAGAAGCAATCGGGGAAATGCGGCCGTTTGCGGTAGTGGATGCGATCCTTGCCAAAAGGAATCTGGGAACCCATAAGAATATGGCGCCGCTGACAGTGGCGCTGGGCCCCGGCTTTGAGGCGGGAAAGGACGTGGATATCGTGATAGAGACGATGCGCGGACATGATCTGGGGCGTGTCATTCGGTCCGGACATGCGTTCCCGGACACAAAAATCCCCGGAAATATCGGAGGATATACGAAAGAGCGGGTGATCCATGCCGCAGAAGCAGGGATTTTTCGTAATATATGCAAAATAGGCGATGTGGTTGCAGCGGGGGATGAGATCGCCCGGATCGAAAAGGAGGATGGTTCATGCTGCCCGGTGCCCGCCACGATTTCCGGCATCATCCGGGGGCTTTTGCGGGACGGCTATCCGGTGCCTGTGGGTTTTAAGGTTGCGGATATTGATCCGCGCACCGGGGAGCTTGCGAACTGCTTTACGATTTCCGACAAGGCGAGATGTATTGCCGGGAGCGTCCTGGAAGTGATAATTCCCCGGTATTTTTCTGATTTGTGCTGAAATTTGTAGATTTTATAAAAAATAGTATTTGTTTTTTGGGTATCAAAAAGGTTTGAACTGTGAAAACCATTGCAAATACTGATTTTTTGCATATTGATACACTCAAAACAATAATAATTTTTGACATTTTGGAGCCCAAATGGTGCCCAGATTTCCTATGGCGAGATAAAAAGATACGGTCAGATATAATAACATACCATACTATGCGAGGGCGAAAGCATTCGTTGCTTTCGCCCTCTTGTCTGTCACGTAAGCAGAGGCAGACGCACTTGTCAACGGCGGGCGAAGCCCGTTCATTTCGAGCGTTGACGAGGAGGGCTGGCTCTGCTACCATATACAGGGTAGCATTAAGGTCGAAAACTCATATATGGTGCCATAAAATGTATGGCATATAAATCGAAAAATCGGCGTTTATCTATGGGAGGGAAACATTTGAAGAAACATATTATCATTGCAGGTGTGCCACGGTCAGGAAAAAGCACAATTTCTCAAAAAATATCGAAAAATTGGGGATATCAGCATATAAGCATGGACTCAATAATCGCAGGAATTGAAAGAGTTTTTCCTGAAACAGGTATTAATTCTGATGCAGAAACAGACCTTTGGGAAAATATTCAATATATTAGTTCTAAGATGGCATTATTCATTCACGCAATGATAGACAGTGGAGAATATAATGAATGTGCTTATGGGATGGTAATTGATATATTTCAATTATTGCCACAGCATTATATTCAACATATAGATTCTTCTGTTTGTGAAATTTATTATTTCGGCACATCAGAAGTAACTCCAGAAGAAAGATATGAACTTTTGAAAAAATACGACACACCAAAGGACTATACCTATTATAAATCTGAAGAAGAAAATAAAGAGAATTGTGCAAGCATTGTAACGATAAGTAAAAAGCTGAAAGAACAATGCAGAATATATAATTTGCCATATTATGATACATCTTACAACAGGGAATGGGTATTCAAGTCCATTTTTGGTTTTTGAACAATGTAAAAGTATTGTCAAATTCTGATGTGTGTAAGGGTTTGGGATATTCCCAACAAGCAAAAATCTCTGTAAATATCATAGACATAAACGAGTGATTTTTACGGAAAGGGTACCACTTTTCTATGCTTGCTACGGAACTTTTCACAAAGGAACGGAAAAGGATGGACAACCTAAATGGATAGCATTTCTTCTTGAAATGTTACGTAGTTAAATGGTATTTTTACAGGAAGAGGTATATGCACCTTGCCCTCTCAGTTTTGGTGCCTATAAAGCATTTGTTTGCACGGCGTATTAAACATTTAATGCGTAACATAATGGCGTAAAACAAGGTAGTCCTAAACTGCCTTTGCGGATTGATACGATCGCTCTGCGCCTATGTGTATCGTCTTATTTGTGGTGCTAAAATGGTGCCCGATTTTGCAAAAGCACCTTATGCGGAGATATGACAAGAAAAATAAAGATATGTGAAAAACCTTTGATTATAAGTCGTTTTCACATGGTTTTTTAAACATTTGTAAGGACTTATAAAAGGTTTTCCGTCTATCAAATCAATAAAAAATTTAAATTTATTTTACTTTTTCTACACTTCTTTGGGATTTTTTGATATAATGAAGCGATTAAGCGAACCGGAGGAGAGCTTAATCGCGCTACTTCGCAAAAAGCGGAGCGTTTGCGAAGGGACCCGAAGCGAACCGGAGGAGAGCTTAATCGCGCTACTTCGCAAAAAGCGGAGCGTTTGCGAAGGGACCCGAAGCGAACCGTAGGAGAGCTTAATCGCGCTACTTCGCAAAAAGCGGAGCGTTTGCGAAGGGACCCGAAGCGAACCGCAGGAGAGCTTAATCGCGCTACTTCGCAAAAAGCGGAGCGTTTGCGAAGGGACGAACGGAGTTCAAAGGACTCAAAAAGCAGCAAGGTTTTGTAAGAACCAGATTTCCAGAGGAGGATAACATGAAAAAAATTCTATCCGGCGCGGGCGCAGGGACGGGCAGCCCGTATCAATTTGAGGGCAGGATACCGCTCAAACAGGCAATTCCGTTGGGACTGCAGCATGTTCTGGCGATGTTTGTCGGCAACCTCACCCCCATTCTCATCATCACCGCGGCCTGCGGAGCAGAAGAGTTTGCAGCGGTACAGGTATCCCTGTTGCAGAATGCAATGCTGGTTGCAGGCATTGTGACTCTTGTTCAGCTCTATGCGATCGGTCCTGTCGGCGGCAAGGTGCCGATCATCATGGGGACAAGCTCAGGCTTCATCGGTGTATTCCAAAGTGTTGTAAATATCATGGGCGGCGGCGTCCTTGCCTATGGCGCGATCATGGGAGCCAGCCTGATCGGCGGTCTGTTTGAAACTGTACTCGGCGCCTTTTTAAAGCCGCTGCGCCGTTTCTTTCCGCCTGTTGTGACAGGAACGGTCGTGCTTGCAATCGGTCTGTCCCTGATCGGTGTCGGTGTCAGCTCCTTTGGAGGAGGATCTTCCGCAAAGGATTATGGCTCGGCGGAAAACCTGCTGATCGCTCTTGCTGTCATGATCATCATTCTGATCCTGAAGCATGGAACAAAGGGACTGGCAAGCCATTCCTGTATTCTGATCGGCATTATCTGCGGCTACATCATATGTGCAGTGCTTGGGATGATTCTTCCTACCACGGCAATCACCGCTGATGGTGTGGAGTATACGAAGGCGTGGGTGCTCAACTGGGATAAGGTCGCACAGGCGAAGTGGATCTCCGTTCCCCAGATCATGCCGGTAAAGCCGGTCTTTGATCTGCGCGCAATATTGCCTGTTATGATCATGTTCATCGTTACCGCAGTTGAAACGGTGGGCGATATTTCCGGCTGTATAGAGGGCGGCATGGGACGTGAGGCAACAGATACGGAACTTGCAGGCGGTGTAATGTGCGACGGCCTGGGTTCTTCCTTTGCTGCACTGTTCGGTGTCCTTCCCAATACTTCCTTCAGCCAGAATGTGGGACTTGTTGCAATGACCAGGATCGTAAACCGCTTTGCGCTGGCGTGCGGCGCTGTTTTCCTGATCCTGTGCGGACTTTTGCCGAAGCTGGCTGCCCTCGTATCCATTATGCCTCAGAGCGTATTGGGAGGAGCTGCTGTCATCATGTTCGCATCCATTGTTATGAGCGGTATTCAGCTGATCACCAAAAAACCGCTGACGAGCCGCAACATGACCATCGTTTCGGTTGCTCTGGGCCTTGGCTATGGGCTGGGCGCAAACAGCGCAGTGCTCGCAGGGCTTCCCAGTTTTATAACCCTTGTTTTCGGCGGCTCCGGAATCGTGCCTGCTGCATTTGTGGCGATCATTCTGAATGTGCTGCTTCCAAAGGATAAGGAAGAGGAACAGGCTTAATACCAATCTGTTGTCAGTAGAAGGAAATCCGCGCAAAAATGTGCGGATTTCCTTGCAATCAGACAAATAACTTCGGGGGTTATCAGATGCTTTCATTTAATCAATATGTCCGGGCACAGAGCCTGGAGGAGGCATATGCGCTTTGTCAGAAAAAGGCGAATGTGGTGCTGGGCGGCATGCTCTGGCTGAAAATGCAGAACCGCACTGTAGGCGCTGTCATCGATCTGTGTGATCTTGGTCTGGATCAGATCGAGGAGTCAGAGAGTGAATACAGGATCGGCGCCATGGTTTCTTTGCGCAGGCTGGAAACGCATGCGGGTTTAAATGCGCTGACACAGGGCGCAATGGCGGAATCGGTGAAGAACATTGTGGGTGTGCAGTTTCGCAATGTGGCTACGGTGGGAGGAAGCATTTTCGGACGTTTCGGTTTTTCTGATGTCCTGACGCTTTTTATGGCGCTGGATGCGAAGGTGGAACTGTATCATGCAGGCATCATGGGAGTGAAGGAATTTGCGCAGCTTCCTCATCAGATCCGGGATATTCTTGTGCGCGTTATCGTGCCGAAAACGGAAAGAAAAACTGTATATCTGTCCATGAGAAATACGGCGACGGATTTTCCTGTGCTGACCTGTGCCCTTTCTGTCCTGGGCGGTCGCTATAGCTGCGTGATTGGCGCGCGCCCCATGAAAGCTGCCCTCTATGAAGATGAAAAAGGACTTCTTGCGGAGGAAATCACGCCCATTACAGCAGCAGCCTTTGCAGAGGACGTTGCGTCCAGGGCGGATTTTGACAGCAATATACGTGGAAGTGCCGGATATCGCAGGACAATATGTGAGGTGCTGGTGCGCCGCAGTGTGCTTGCGCTGCAGGAGGTCTGATGATGGAAATAAAAATGACGCTTAACCAAAAAACGATCACGGCAGCGATCGAGCCGGACATGCTTCTGATCGATTTTGTGCGGTCACAGGGCTGCCTTTCTGTAAAACGGGGCTGTGAAACCGCAAACTGCGGGCTTTGCACCGTGCTGATGGACGGCGTTCCGGTGCTGTCCTGCAGCGTGCTGGCGGCAAGGGCAGCCGGTCACAGGATCGATACCCTGGAGGGGCTGCAGGAAGAAGCTGAGGAATTTGTCGGTTTTATCGCCGACCAGGGAGCAGAGCAGTGCGGGTTCTGCAATCCCGGCTTTGTGATGAATACGATCGCGCTGTTGCGGGAAAATGCGGAGCCTTCGGACGATGAGATCCGCGCTTATCTGGCGGGGAATCTGTGCCGGTGTTCAGGATATGAAGGACAGCTTCGTGGAATCCGCGCTTATCTGGACTGGAAAAAGGAGGCGAAGTAGCATGGAACAGAAGCTGAAAGCGGTTGGAAAGCCTGTTCGCAAAAAGGATGCCATGCAGCTTCTTTTGGGAAAGCCGGCCTATGTGGACGATATTACGCCTTCGGATGCGTTGGTGGTGAAGGTGCTTCGAAGCCCCCATGCCCATGCGCTGATCGAAAGCATCGATATCGATATTGCGCTGAAGGTGCCCGGTATTGCAGGCATTTATACATATAAGGATGTTCCAGGGAAGCGTTTTACCATGGCGGGTCAGACCTATCCGGAGGCTTCTCCCTACGACCGGCTGCTGCTTGATCAGCGGGTGCGCTTTGTGGGGGATGCGGTTGCCATTGTGGCAGGAGAAACGGCAAAAGCCGTCGATAAAGCCATGAGGCTGATCAAAGTCACCTATCAGGTCCTTGAGCCGGTGCTGGATTTCCGGACAGCGAAGGACAATCCGATTCTGGTCCATCCGGAAGACAACTGGAGGGCGCTCTGCGAGGTGGGGGCGGATAATCGGAGAAATCTTTGCGCGAGCGAGGACTCGGGACATGGAGATGTGGAGGCTGTTTTTGCGGACTGTGATGAGATCGTTGAGCACACCTATCATGTGAAAGCCTGTCAACAGGCGATGATGGAGACATTTCGTACTTATACGGAGATCGACCGCTATGGCAGGCTTCATGTCATCAGCTCCACCCAGATCGTCTTTCACTGCAGGCGCATCATCGCAAATGCGCTGGATATCCCAAAATCCATGGTGCGTGTGGAAAAGCCGCGCATCGGCGGCGGTTTTGGCGCAAAGCAGACTGTGGTTGCGGAAGTGTATCCCGCATTTGTCACATGGAAGACGAAGCGGCCGGCGAAAATGATCTATAGCAGATGGGAATGCCAGACGGCCGGAACGCCCCGTCATGAGATGGAGGTGCATGTGAAGCTTGGCGCTACAAAAGACGGGAAGATGCGGGCGCTGGATCTCTATACGCTGTCCAATACGGGCGCTTTTGGCGAACATGGACCTACCACAGTCGGTCTGTCCGGGCATAAATCAATTCCGCTTTATACCGGCGGGCGGGAAGCGCATCGTTTTCACTATGATGTGGTTTACACCAACGTGCAGTCCGCCGGCGCTTACCGCGGATATGGTGCGACGCAGGGGCTGTTTGCGCTGGAAATCGCGGTCAATGAACTGGCTGACCGCCTTCATATGGACCCGATCGCACTTCGGGAAAAGAACATCGTCCGTGAAGGCATGGTCATGCCCGCTTATTATGGAGAAATGGCGAATGCATGCGCTCTTGACCGCTGTATGTCGCGGTGCAGGGAGCTTTTTGACTGGGATAAAAAGGCGCCTGTCCGGGACATGGGGAACGGAAAGGTGCGGACCGCCGGAATGGCGCTTGCCATGCAGGGCTCCTGCATTTCCTGCATGGATGTGGGTTCTGCTACCGTGAAGCTGGGAGATGAAGGGTTTTATAATCTGGTGATCGGTGCAGCGGACATGGGGACAGGATGTGACACAATCCTTGCCCAGATGGCTGCGGAGTGTCTGGAATGTCCGGTGGATGAGATAGAGGTGTTTGGAGCGGACACCGATGTTTCCCCTTATGATTCAGGTTCCTATGCGTCCTCTACCACCTATATCACGGGAAAGGCGGTGGAAATGGCATGTGAAGAGCTGAAGGGAAATATGTGTAAAATTGCTGCCGGCATGATGGAATGTGACGTAAAAGAAGTGGAGTTTACGGGGGATGGTGTCCGGAAGCTGGATGGCAGTAGCTTTGTGTCCCGGTTTGAAATCGCTTCAAAATCCATGAATTTTAACAATATTGCAGCGCAGACCACAGCCACGCACTCCTCTCCGGTGTCACCGCCGCCTTATATGGCAGGAATGGTGGAAATCGAACTGGACAAGGAGACCGGAAAGGTGGAGGTTCTGGATTATGTTGCAGTGATAGACTGCGGCACTATCATCAACCCCAATCTGGCGCGCATTCAGGCGGAAGGCGGAATTGTGCAGGGAATCGGTATGGCGTTGTATGAAAATGTCACTTATAGTCCGAAAGGCAGGATCACTGAAAATTCCCTGATGCAGTATAAGATCCCCACCCGTCTGGATATGGGACATCTGCGGGTGGAATTTGAGTCCAGCTATGAGCCGACAGGCCCCTTCGGGGCGAAGTCCATCGGTGAAATCGTCATCAACACCCCGGCTCCGGCACTGGCACATGCGATCTTTAAAGCGACCGGCGTGTGGCACCGTACGCTGCCGATCACACCCGAAAAGATTCTGATGAGGCTGGAAGATGAATAAGCATATCATTTACCTGGCGGCTGGCAACAGCCGCCGTTTTGGATCAAATAAGCTGTTGCATATTTATGGGGGAAAACCGCTGTACCGGCATGGGCTTGATATGCTGACCGGCCTTTGCAGGAACCGTCCGGACTGCAGCCTTATGGTGGTTTCCCAATATCCGGAGATATTGGAGTATGCCGGGAGAGAAGGAATTTTCACCGTATACAGCCCGGACAGTTCCAAAGGCATGTCCTATACCATTAAAGCTGCGGTCGGCGCACTTGAAAATGCAAAGGAAGAGGATTTTCTCCTGTTTGTGGTGGCGGATCAGCCTTATCTGACAGCACATACCGTAACACGAATCCTGGAATGTGCGGCACCCGGTGTGGAAGGCGTGTCAGCGGCATTTCGGGAGCGTTCGGGAAATCCGGTGCTGTTTTCCGCGCGCCTGATCCCTGCGCTTTTGTCACTGCGGGGGGATGAAGGCGGCCGCAGGGCGCTGAGAGGGCATTCCTGCACCTATGTGGCCGTGGAAGATGAGCGGGAGCTGTATGATATCGATACGCCTGAAAATCAATACCTCTGCAGCGGAGGCGATGTGGCGGGAGACAATGAGCCCGCGAGCACCTCAAATATCATCTGACTGCTTTAACTGTTTCCGAAATTCCGTAGGCGATACTCCGCACTGCTTTTTGAACAGGCGGCTGAAATACAGCGGATTGTCGTAACCGACGATGTCGGAGATTTCCGTAACATTATAGGATGTGGATTCAAGCAGGCTCCGGGCATTTGATATGCGGAGCGAAAGAAGATACTGAGTGGGCGTTTGGCCGGTATAATCCTTGAAATTCCGGATGAACCAGCTGACGCTCATGCCGTGATCGCCGGCATACTTTTCAATGCTGATAGAATGGTTATAATTCGAATGAAAATGCGTAACCGCCTGATCCATTTCATCCATCAGGAAGAAGCTCTTGCTTTTGGGCTTTTTTTCCTGAAGACGGCTGATCATGACGAATAAAAGTTCAAGGTAATGCACAAGAACTTCCTCGTAATGGGGTTTCGTAAGCTTCAGCTCCTGAATCATCTGCAAATAGATCCTTTTGTAATCCAGGGAGGTCCCGGTATGGATGACATGCTCCTGTTCCGGGAATCCATATTTTCTCAGAATATTCTTCACATTATTTCCCGTAAAATGAACCCAATATACCTCTGTATGGTCGACGCCGTAATAGTAGTAGCGCTGTTCCTCCCTGGGGCGGTAGAGCACCATATTTCCGGCATTTACAATTTCCTCCTGACCGTGAAAATAGAAGTGCGCTTTACCGGAAGCGACATAGAGCAGCTGATAGTCAAGCCTCCCTCTCGGTCTGTGGGTGGGAAGCCTGGGCCTGGTGAATAGATGATAGGTTCCGGCGCTTCCCACAAAGAGAGGATGTCTCTTATTCTTAAAATCCAGAAGCGTATTGTGCCAATATGCGCTGTCAGTGTACATAAACATCACCTCCTGAGCATAATTGTATCATTTTGTGCATGTTCTGTCCATTCTGCTTCATGTAAAAAATATGTAAAAAGCCTTATTATATAAGCAAATACAAGGGCTGTGCAAAACACGGCGCGGGTAACGTAACCAGTCAAAAATAGTGTATGAAGGAGGATGCTATGATTGTACCACGTTATTACGAGGACCTGCATATGCTGCATGAGAATACGATGCCGGATCGTTCCTATTATGTACCGGCTGCGGTCAGAATGGATTGTCTCGTCGAGCAGAGAGAAAAATCAGACCGTATCCAGATGCTCAACGGCAGCTGGAAATTCAAATATCATGACAGCGTATACGATCTCAAAGAACCATTCTATGAACCGGAATTTGATGCGGATGATTTTGACACCGTTCCGGTTCCCGGTGTCTGGCAGAACTATGGTTATGATAACCACCAGTACACCAATTTCCGGTATCCGTTTCCTGTGGATCCCCCATATGTGCCGCAGGATAATCCGTGCGGAATGTATCGCTGTTCTTTTGTGTATCAAAAGGACGAAAAAGCGCCGAGAGCATTTCTGGAGTTTGAAGGTGTGGATTCCTGCTTTTATGTGTGGCTGAACGGGGAGTATGTCGGCTACAGTCAGGTTTCCCATGCGCTTGGCGAATTTGATGTGACAGAGCACATTCGGGAAGGGGAGAACCTTCTTGCGGTGCTGGTTTTGAAATGGTGCGACGGCAGTTATCTGGAGGATCAGGACAAATTCCGCATGAGCGGTATTTTCCGGGATGTGTATCTGATGAAGAGGCCCGGACAGTGTATCTACGATTATTTCATCAATACCAAAACAGAAGGTGACAGGGCGCTGGTGAGCATCAAAACCAGATATCTGGATGAGACCATTCCGGTGAAGGTGTCGGTCTATGACGCTGAGGGGGAAGCGGTCACGGATTTTGTCTATAAGGGGGATACGGTATTTGAAATCGAAAATCCCCATTTATGGAACAGCGAACAGCCGTATCTGTATACCCTGATTTTTGAAACTGAGAATGAGGTGATCACGGAGCGCATCGGGATTCGTGAGATTCATGTGGAAGGAAATGTGGTGTATATTAACGGGGCACCGGTGAAATTCAGGGGCGTGAACCGGCATGATTCCGATCCGGTGACGGGGTTTGTGATCGGCGTAAACCAGATGAAAAAAGATCTGGAAATGATGAAGCAGTACAATTTCAATGCGATCCGCACCAGTCATTATCCGAATCAGCCCATGTTTTACCAGATGTGCGATCAATACGGATTCTTCGTGATTGACGAGGCGGACAATGAGAGCCACGGCCCCTGGATGCTGTGCTATTCAAATGATACGGACGAAGAGCGCGCCAGCAGATGGAATGAACTGATTTCCGACAATCCGGAATTTGATGAAGCGACGCTTGACAGAACGAAAAAGCTGGTGGAACGGGACAAGAACCGTCCCTGCGTGGTCATCTGGTCCATGGGAAATGAATGCGGATACGGCTGTACCTTTGAAAAGGCCCTGGCATGGACAAAACAGTATGATCCGGGAAGGCTGACGCACTACGAGAGCGCATATTATAAGGGGCGCAGAAGAAAATACGATTATTCCAATATTGATCTTTACAGCCGGATGTATCCGGGCTTTCAGGAAGTGATCGACTATGCGGAATCCAATCCGGATAAGCCCTACATCATGTGTGAATATTGTCATTCCATGGGCAACGGCGCCGGAGATTATGAGGACTATTTTGAAC
>Ga0129308_1002236_pt1 | contig 17094 bp, 8 predicted proteins | sample L827metagenome_FD_94440 | JGI IMG/M metagenome (GOLD analysis project Ga0129308, IMG submission 94440) | Ring-tailed lemur group fecal microbial communities from Wisconsin, USA - L827 metagenome | ecosystem: Host-associated > Mammals > Digestive system > Large intestine > Fecal | place: USA...
ACGGGGCCCCTTGAAGGACTCGATGCCCTCGTCCAGGTCGCCGTACCAGCGAGCCATACCGCAGCACTGGGAAACACAGCGCGGAAGTTCGAACTCGCCGGATTCAATTTCGTCGTGACAAAGGGTGCACTTCTCTACAACATTAGTTTCCTCGTTGAGGTAGCGGACCTCGTAAGGGCACGCCTGAATGCAGAGCTGGCATCCGATGCACTGATCGGCGTGAACTTGCACGGTGCCATCGTCGAGCTTGACCGAGGCGCCCGTGGGGCAGACCTCGACGCATTGAGGATTCTCACAATGCTGACACGTGACGTTCAGGAAGTACATGTCGACATCGGGCCAGTTGCCCGAGCCGCCCTCGATGGGGTAGGGGCCCACGCGCAGCGGGCGGCACCAAACCTTGCCGATTGGCATGGGGTGCACGACCTTGCATGCCACCGTGCAGGCAAGGCATCCGGTGCAGCGGTCGATATCAGTGACGATTGCCATGCGAGACATACTGTGTCCTCCTTCCGATTAGAAGTTGTCGGGGCAGACGCCGGGTCCGCCGATTTGCCAAGCCTTGAGGCGCGGGTCGTCGGGGCTGGTAATGATTTCGTTGCCCTGATGGTCGCAAGGAACAGGGTTGCCAAAGGGGGAGTTCTCGGCGGTTGCCTTGTAGACCTTGACGGGATAGGTGCGCACGTTGGCGGAGCCGTTGTAACGGTCCTGGCATTTGCGGTCAGTAATGCAGTTGATGCAGGAGAGCTCAAAGCCGCCGCCTGCCTGATCGGCGAACTCGGGATACCACCACTGGTGCTCGCAGTTGATGGTGCCGGGTGCGATGCCGTAGTACAAATCGACAGTCTGACGAACCTTGCCCCAAGGAGACTCAATCCATGCCCAATCGCCCTGTTTGAGGCCGAGCTCGTCTGCCGTAACGGGGTTGATTTCCATGCGAGGAACGGGCCAGAGTTCGCGGCACCAAGGAAGCTGGCGATGCTCGGAGTGGAAGTACACGGGAATGCGGCGACCAGTGATGCAGGTGATTGGATACTCTTCGTATGTTTCGGCGTCGGCTACAGGGCCATGCTCGGGCTCCTGATAGTAAGGCAGGGCCTCGCTGGTGAACCCTGCGGCCAGCTCGGGGCCGGCTTCGCCATTGGGGTAGAACGACTCGATGGTGGTGTTCCAGAACTCGTGCTTCATGGTCGGGGTCACGAAGCCGGGGATATTGATCTGGCCCATGTAAGGCTGCTGGTGCATGCCGGGACGGTACGCCTGGCCAGTCTCAAAACGGCGGAAAGTGCCCCAGTCCTCGGGGACCATTTCCTTCATGTTCCACCAGCCGTGCTCCTGGAACGCGTCGTAAAGCTCTTGCCAGCTGCTGAAAGGCACGGAGCAAGAGGGGCCGAACAGCCAGTTCTCAAGATAGGCAATTTCTTTGTCGGCGCCAGACTTTTCGAGCCAGGGGTCGTCGGCATCATAGAAGGCATGGACGTCGAAGTACTCGGAGAGTTCCATGAAGTACAGCGGGTCGGACTTGCACTCGCCCGGGGGCTCCACGGCGCGGCATCCCAGGCCAAAGGCGCCCTGGGAACCCTGAGAGACGCGCCAAGTGTTCATTTCGAGCCAGTGACAAACGGGCAACAGGATATCCGAGCAGCCAGAAGTCGCGGAGTGCCAAAGGTTCGCCTCAAAGCAGAAGTCGAGCATGTTGAGCGCTTCCCAGTTGTAGGTGGCGTTCGCCATGTTCATGTGGTCGCCGGAGCCGATCATGCCGCCGTGAATCTCGTAGGGCGCATCGGGCTCGCGGTGCGCGCACTCCATGACCGCGTTTGCATCTGCCCAAACCTGATACCAGTTGAGCAGGGGCATCTTTTCGTTGCCTGCCATACGGTTGAAAAGCTCGGGGCTGGGCATGTTCTTGAATGAATCGGGACCGGGCAGAAGGACGGCACACATGTCGCCGGCGTCGGTCCAGCCGATGGTGGCGCCGCGCTGTCCGCCGGGGGTGTCGATGGCACCGACCATGGCGCAGGCTGCCATGATGGCACGGCAGTTCTGCGTGGAGTTGCCGGCGTGCTCGACGCCCAAGCCATAGTTGATGCCGGCGTTGGGGATATCGGGCTCGACGCGGGTTGCCCATGCAAGGCAGGCAGCTTCGATCTTTTCGGCATCGACGCCGGTGACCTCGGCGGTATGAGCGAGGTCCCACTGCTCCAGGTACTCGCACCAGATATCCCAGACCGGGCGGGCGGTGTGGACGGAGCCGTCCTTCAAAGTGACCTCGAACTCGCCATTGACTGCAGGGTCGATGAGCGGGTTGAAGTCGGAGAGGTCGGCAATCCAACCTGCGACTGCGTCATAGCAGGCATTGGAGGTGTCCTCCATGCGGCCCTCGGTTTGAGGCGTCCAGGTCTCTCCCTCCCAGTGGGCGTCAGCTGGGTCTGCTTGCCAGTAGGTCCAGCGCTGATTGATGGTATCCCAGACGATGTAACGCATGGGATTGCCATCGCCCTCAATCTCCCAGTCGACCATCTTGGGATCGATGTCTGCCTCGCTGATGAGGCGAGTCTTAAAGTCCCAAGGGCTGCTGTAGCGCTGAGTGACGCGGCCATAGCCGGCGGGCTCCTTGTCCATGACGACCATGAAAGGAGCGTTGGACCAACGCTTGATGAACTTCCAGTCGACCAAATCATGGTCGAGCACGACCTTGCACCAGCCAAGTGCCAGGGCGGCATCGGTGCCGGGGCGAAGGTTCAGCCAGTAATCAGCCTTGGAACCCAAGTTGGTCTTGCGCGGGTCGACGGAGATATAGGTGTCGGCGGCGCGGGCAACGTCGGTAATCATGCGGGCGGAGTCGTCGTAGTTCGAAATCGACTGCTCGGTTGCCCACTGCACGAGCACGGGGCGGTGAGCATCTACGTCGCTCCAGGACCAGGCTTCAACGTTGTCGAGGGCGGATGAGAAATGGCGCGGGCCTTTGCAAACCTGATAGGCGGCCACGACATTGGGTGAACCGAAGAGCTGCAGGGCCATGCCGGCATCGGACTGCATGCACCACTGGCGACCGGTGCCGCACCAGCTAAAGAGCGACTCGGGGCCGTACTTTTCGCGGATTTGCATGCAGTTGTCCGCGATGGTCTGGTACGCCTCTTCCCAGGAGATGCGGACCCAGCCGGGGTCGTCCTCGCCCTTGGGGTTGGTGCGCTTCATGGGATACTTGATGCGGTCGGGGTGATAGCATGCCTGGATTGAAGCCTGACCCTTGGAGCAGTGGCTTCCCATCGTGGAGAAGCACGAGTCGTCGCCCTCGGTGCGGATGACCCTGCCGTCCTTCACATACACCCACACGCCGCATTCGGACTTGCCGCAGCCACGGCAGCAGGAGCGAATCTTCTTTACGCCCTCTGCGGCGGAAGCTGCTTGCTCGGCGGTTTCCTCGCCGAGCGCATGACCGGTAACGAGGCTGCTTGTTGCGACTGTTGCCGCAGCCGTGGCCATCAGCTTCGAGAACGCTCGACGTGAGACGACCATGTTTGCCATACCTTTCCTCCCTTTCTCGCTGCCCCTTGGGAATGTCTCTACGATGCAGCTGACGACATTCCCGCCTTATGCCGTTTACCGCCGCCTGTCTCTTTAGCAGGCATTTTGTGGCGCTAGACCGGCATCCTCATTATCGAAAGGCCTGCTGGCATATGCAAATTGGTTGTTGGCATGTCTCTTTTCATTATTTGTATCGGGCATATACTTATTCCAGTGCAGCCATTGGGGGGGGGAGTCTGGGAGCATGGATATTGAGAACTGCAAGGAGTTCATCGAGCTGGCTCGTTGCTTGAGCTTTACCGAGACTGCGAACAAGCTCAATGTGTCGCAACCTGTACTCAGCAAGCACGTGGCTGCCATGGAGCAGGAACTTGGGGCTCCGTTGTTTTTAAGGGACAGACGCTCTTGCGAGCTCAGTGAAGCCGGCCGTATCTTTTATGGCGCGGCAACCCAAATCCTTGCTGAATACTCTTATGCGATAGACAAGATTGCATCGCTTGCGCGCGAACGGCCCATACGCATCGACGGCATTTTGTATGACCCTTCGGTCGAGAGCATCATCGCGCTTGTCACTGCCCTTCTCGATCAGACGCCGCATCCCCAGCTCGTGTACGACCACCATGAGAATGCTTCGATGCTTGCCCTTCTCGATAGTGAGCAAGTCGATCTGGTCATTGGTCATGAGCGTGAGGAGGATATTGCTACTCGCGATCTTATGGTGGTGCCGCTGCTGCGGAGCCGTTTCTGCGCCGTGGTGACAACTGAGAGTCCTTTTGCGAAGCTCTCAACAGTGAAGGCGGAGGATTTAAAAGACCAGGTACTGTTGAAGTTCATCGATCCATATGCTGCCCATGGGTGGCGTAGCATCGAGGAGTACCTGATTCGCCATGATGTGAAGCCGCGCCTCCGTTCCGTCATGGGCAGGCTTGCATCGCACCAGGCAACGCCAGTTGACAATGCGGTGTTCATTCAGCCGAGCAACACTCGTAATCTGAAGTTCCTGAGCGACACGGGGCGCTATGCGGTCATTCCCTTCGAGGATGAGGATGCAATCTTCGAGCTAGATTGTATCCTCAGGCGCGAGGATGAGGAGCGCCTTCGTTTCCTTGTAGATACCTTCATCGAGTCGCGAGATATCGTTGTGAGGCATGGGGAACGAGGATAGGAACGGGCGAGGGCTTCCGTGATTGGTCGGGGCTTGCAAGCAGGCATGATGTGAAGGGACCCGAGAGTCTGAGGTGAGTCCCCATTCCTCGGGCGAAAGTCGTGCGGAGCCCCAAGACCTGAGTTGAGACGCCCCCATTCCTTGGATGAAGACAGCGAAATCTAAGGGATGGGGGCTTTTCTTTGTGTCGGGCGGGTTTGGCGAGCTATGGGTTGAGATATTTAACGTTTGTTGGGCGAGATGAGCCATTAAACGTTGAATACTTCAACCCGTGGCTCGCGCTTTTTCGGGGATTGTCCCTCGATTTTGACTACCCTCGAAGCCCTGGGCCGTCTTCCTGGTTGCTTGCTTGCGCCCCTACCCGATCTTCGTCCCCAGGAACGTCTCAGCGTTGTGCCAGGTCAGGTGTTCGAATTCGTACTGAGAGAGGCCGAGCTCGCGGACTTGGCGGATTTCGTCTTCTGGGTTCCACATGGGGAAGTCTGAGCCAAAGAGGACGCGTTCGACACCATAGAGGTTGATGAGCTCGCGGAAGTGGCGCTTGCCTACGAAGGCGATGGAGGAGCTCGTGTCCACGAAGCACTGCTCGCTGCGCAGGAAGTCCGCTCCGATGTCGTAGATGCTCCAGCCGCCGAAGTGCGCGGCATCCACCACGAGCTCGGGGAATGCGTGGAGCACGTGCGCGATGCGACGGGGATGGCTGTAGTCGTAGCGGTAATCGCCTGAGTGAATCACCACGGGTAGGTGCTTGGCCTGGGCGATCTCGTAAATCGTCATGAGACGCGGATCGTCGGCGTTCACGGCCTGCGTGTCGGGGTGCAGCTTGATGCCGCGCAGGCCCAGGCCCATGGCGCGCTCGATTTCGGCCTCGGGGTCCTCGAAGTCCTGGTGCATGGCCATGAAGCCGAAGAGGTTGGGGTGCGTCGCGCATTCCTCGGCGATGAAGTCGTTGATGCTGGCGACGTTTGAGGGCTTGATGGCGACGCTGTACACGATGCGGTGCGTGATGGGGGAGTCCTCATGGGAAAGAAGGCTCTTGACTGTGCCTTCCACCCCCTCTACTGCGCCAAGGCTGTAGAACCCGCGCACGCTCTCAACGGCCCTCTGGGCTATCTTGCTCGGGTAGATGTGGACGTGAGCGTCGACTATGGGCATTATTGCCCCCTTTAATTCATGCAAGTGTATAAACACTCGGTTAACTTACATCAAAAAACACAGTTTGTGCAGCTTGACAGCGCACGAGATGCGATAATGCATCTTTTAACTATGGTAGACATTTGACTGCCCGCGAGTGTTGCAGCTGAGTTAGCCGCAGATACTCTTCAAAAAAGATGTTCGTATGAGTCAGGAGCCGCACATGAGAGATATACGCGTCAGTGACATCACGATGAGGGAGGCCGCTGCCTCCAAGGCGCTTTCCCTATCCTTCAAGGAAAAGCTTGAAATCGTGAAGATCCTAGACCGTATCGGTGTGGGCTCCATCGAGGTCGAGGGCATCGAGTCCTCCAAGGTAGACAGCTTGCGCATCAAGTCCATCGCCTCCCTGGTGAAGAACAGCACGCTTGCTGTGCCGGTGAAGATGGACGACGAGAGCATCGAGGCGGTCTGGAGCGCCGCAAAGGGTGCGAAGAGCGTTCGCCTGCAGGTCGAGGCCGCCGTGAGCCCCTCGTGCATGGAGTACATCCAGCGCAGGAAGGCCGACGCGCTCATCGCCGACGCCGCTGCGGCCGTTGCCAAGTGCGCCGAGCTCACCGACGACGTCGAGTTCGTCGCCATCGACGCCACCCGTACCGACGTCGTCTACCTGGCCAAGATCATCGACGCCGTGGTCAAGGCCGGCGCCAAGACGGTCACCGTGTGCGACGCCGCCGGCTCCATGCTTCCCGAGGAGTTTGCCCAGTTCATCGCCGACCTCTACGAGGCTGCGCCCCAGCTCAAGGACATCGATCTGGGCATCTCCTGCTGCAACAACCTCAACATGGCCGACGCTTGCGCCGTTGCCGGCGTCATGGCCGGCGCCTCCCTGGTCAAGGCCACGTCCTATCCCATGGGCGTCGTCGCGCTCGACAACGTGGCCAGGATCCTCGCCGCGAAGGCCGACTCCCTGGGCGCCCAGAGCCACGTCCGCGTGACCGAGCTCAAGCGTGCCATGAACCAGGTCGCCCGCCTGTGCTGCGACGAGCGCTCCAAGGCCGCCCAGTTCACCGGCACCGTCTCCGAGGCCGTTGAGGGTGTCGTGCTCACTGCCAGCGACGACCAGGACACCGTCATGCAGTACGTCGAGCGCCTGGGCTACAGCCTCTCCGACGAGGATGCGGCCGCGGTGTTCGAGGCCTTCAAAAAGATTGCCGCCAACAAGGAGCGCGTAGGCGCCACCGAGCTCGACGCCATCGTGGCCTCCGCTGCCCTGCAGGTGCCCCCCACCTACACCCTCGAGGGCTACGTCATCAACTCCGGCCTGAGCTTCAAGGCCACCTCGCACATCTCGCTGCGCAAGAACGGCGAGCTTGTCGAGGCTGTTTCTCTGGGCGACGGCCCCATCGACTCCTCCTTCAAGTCCATCGAGTCGGTCGTGGGCAAGCACTACGAGCTCGATGACTTCCGCATCCAGGCCGTCACCGAGGGCCGCGAGGCCGTGGGCGAGTCGGTCGTGAAGCTCATCGCCGACGGCAAGGTCTATTCGGGTCGTGGCATTTCCACCGACATCGTCGAGTCCAGCATCCGCGCCTACATCAACGCGCTGAACAAGATCGCCTACGAGGAGCAGAACTAATGAAGCTTTCCTTTTCTACCCGCGGCTGGACCGACCACTCCTGGGATGAGCTGGTAAGCACTGCCCTCGAGATGGACTTCTCGGGCATCGAAATCCACAATCCCCTGGTTAACGCCGCCTTCACGGGCAAGGGCGGCCCCCTTGACCGCTACAGCACCCAGGCCACGGCTCGCGCCCTGCGCGACAAGGGCCTCTCCATCCCTGTGCTCGATTCCTCGATCGACATCTCGGCCGGCGAAGAGCAGGTTCAGGCCGCCAAGGAGCTCATCGACCTGGCCGCGGCCGCGAGCGTCGAGATGGCGTGCGTCGTTGTGCAAAACGACGACGAGGATGCCGTTCACGCTGCGCTGTCCGAGCTCGTGCCCTACGCCGAGCAGCATGATGTCATCCTGCTGATTGAGTCGAGCGGCATCTTCTCTGACACCTCGCGCCTGACCGCCATCATGGACGAGTTCGCCAGCGACTACCTGGGCGCCCTGTGGGACGTCCATAACGTCTATCGTGTGGGCGGCGAGAGCCCTGCGACCACCATCAAGAACCTGGGTGCCTACGTCAAGCACGTGCACATGCGCGACTCCGACGACGACGGCAGCTTCAACCTGGTAGGCGAGGGCACCCTGCCTATCGACGAGGTCGTGCGCGCCCTGTCCTCCATCGACTACGACGGCTTCGTGTCGCTGGAGTGGATGCCTGAGTGGATGGAAGACCTCACCGACATGGAGGTCATCTTCCCCCACTACGTCAACTACATGGAGCAGTTCGAGGACACTCGTGGCAAGCGCCGCACCCTGTACCTCAACCACGACGGCACCGGCGAGTACGTGTGGAAGAAGGACGAGCTCATCGACCTGACCTTCCCCCAGGTGCTCGACAAGATGGTCGAGTGCTTCCCCGACCAGTATTGCTTCAAGTACACGACGCTGGATTACACGCGCACCTACGAGGAGTTCCGCGACGACGTGGACACGTTCGCCCGCGCTCTCGTCTCCATGGGCGTGAAGCCCGGCAACAAGGTCGCCATCTGGGCCACCAACGTGCCTGCCTGGTACATCACGTTCTGGGCCACCACGAAGATCGGCGCCGTGCTCGTGACGGTGAACACCGCGTACAAGATTCACGAGGCCGAGTACCTGCTGCGTCAGTCCGACACGCACACCCTCGTGATGATCGACGGCGCGCTGGACTCCAACTACCGCCAGATCATCAACGACCTGTGCCCCGAAATCGCCACGACGAAGCCCGGCGAGGCGCTGCATTGCAAGAAGCTCCCGTTCCTGCGCAACGTCGTGACCGTGGGCTTCGAGATGCCCGGCTGCCTCACCTTTGAGCAGGCCATGGAGCGCTCTGAGCTCGTCCCGCTCGAGAAGGTGCAACGTATGGCTGCCAACGTCCGCCCCGACGACGTCTGCAACATGCAGTACACCTCGGGCACCACGGGCTTCCCCAAGGGCGTCATGCTCACGCACCGCAACGTCGTCAACGACGGCAAGTGCATCGGCGACCGCATGGGCCTCTCCACCGCGGACCGCTTCATGATCCACGTGCCGATGTTCCACTGCTTCGGCATGACCCTGTCGATGACCTCCTCCATGACGCACGGCGCCACCATGTGCCCCATGCCCTACTTCAGCGCCAAGGCGTCGCTGCACTGCATCACGCAGGAGAAGATCACGGCCTTCAACGGCGTCCCCACCATGTTCATCGCAATGTTCAACCATGAGGACTACAAGAAGACCGACTTCAGCCACATGCGCACGGGCATCATGGCCGGCTCCGGCTGTCCGCCCGAGCTCATGAAGCGCGCCGCGCAGCCCGACGAGATGAACATGACCGGCATTGTGTCGGTGTACGGCCAGACCGAGTCGGCGCCGGGCTCCACCATGAGCGCCTGGACCGACCCGCTCGACCTGCGCACCGAGACCGTGGGTTACGCGTTCCCGCACGTACAGTGCAAGATCATCGATCCCAGCACCGGCGAGGAGCTGCCCGACGGCGAGATCGGCGAGTTCTGCTCGCGCGGCTACAACATCATGAAGGGCTACTACAAGATGCCCGATGCCACCTTCAAGACGGTGGACGAGGACGGCTGGCTCCACTCCGGCGACCTGCTCATGCGCGACGAGCGCGGCTGCTTCGTGGCCACCGGCCGCCTGAAGGACATGATCATCCGCGGCGGTGAGAACATCTACCCCAAGGAGATCGAGGACTTCGTCATCACCCATCCCAAGGTGAGCGACTGCCAGGTCGTGGGCGTGCCTGACAAGAAGTACGGCGAGGAGGCCCTGGCCTGCATCATCCTCAAGGAGGGCCAGACCATGACCGAGGCCGAGGTACGCGAGTTCATGATGAAGAACATCGCGCGCCACAAGGTGCCCCGCTACATCAGGTTCGTGGACTCCTATCCCATGAACGCCGCCGGCAAGATTCTCAAGTATAAGATGAGGGAAGCCGCCATCGAAGAACTGGGACTTCAGGACCTGGCGAAGAAGTAACAGGCATCGAGATCGACCGTTCTGCGGGGGCCGTTATGCGCGCCCCCGCTTGCGTTTCTCAACTCATCATTGCGGAGAGGGACTTTGCACAATGAGCAACTACGTAACCGTTGACGGCAACCAGGCTGCGGCCCACGTTGCCTACGACTTCACCGAGGTCGCGGCGATCTACCCCATCACGCCGTCCTCGCCCATGGCCGAGCACACCGACCGCTGGAGCGCCCAGGGCCGTCTGAACATGTTCGGCCAGCGCGTGCAGCTGACTGAGATGCAGTCCGAGGCCGGCGCCATCGGCGCCATCCACGGCGTGCTGCAGGCAGGCGGCTTGGGCACGAGCTTCACCTCGAGCCAGGGCCTCATGCTGATGGTCCCCGTGCTTTACCGTATCGCCGGCGAGCGCCTGCCTGGCGTCCTGCATGTGGCGAGCCGCACCGTGGGCACCCACGCCATGAGCATCTTCGGCGACCACTCCGACGTCATGGCCTGCCGCGACACCGGATTTGCCCAGCTCAGCTCGGGTAGCGTCCAGGAGGCGGCCGACATGGCGGCCGTCGCGCACCTCGCCGCCGTGAAGGGCAGTGTTCCCTTCATGCACTTCTTCGACGGCTTCCGCACCTCGCACGAGCTGTCGCGCATCGACATGCCCGACACCAAGGAGCTTACCGCGCTCATGGACACCGAGGCGCTCGAGCGCTTCAGGGCGCGCGCGCTCAACCCCGAGCACCCCATGCTGCGCGCCACCGTGCAGAACGGCGACGTGTACTTCCAGGTGCGCGAGGCGAACAACACCGCCTACGACGAACTGGCCGACGTGGTCGAGGGCGTCATGGCGCAGGTTGCCGGCGTGACCGGTCGCGAGCACCATGTGTTCGACTACTACGGCGCGCCTGATGCGACCGATGTCGTGGTCGCCATGGGCAGCGTCTCGGGCACCGCGCAGGAGGCATGTGACTACCTGAACGCCAAGGCCCAGGCTGCGGGCACCGGCAAGCGCTACGGCTTCCTGCAGGTGCACCTCTACCGTCCCTTCTCGGCGAAGCACTTCCTGGGCGCCTTGCCCCAAAGCGTGGAGCGCGTCGCGGTGCTCGACCGCTGCAAGTGCATGGGTTCGGCCGGCGAGCCTCTCTACCTGGACGTTTCGAGCGTCATTGCGAACAGCGACCGTGCGGGCAAGGTGCTTGTCATCGGCGGACGCTATGGCCTGTCCTCCAAGGACACCGACGTCGCGCAGATTGTCGCCGTGTTTGAGAACCTGGCCTCCGACCAGCCCAAGCGCGGCTTCACCATCGGCATCGTCGACGACGTGACCAACCTGTCGCTTCCCGTGCACGCCCTCGAGGACTTCGAGGACGTCGACACCTACAGCTGCAAGTTCTGGGGCCTGGGCGGCGACGGCACGGTGGGCGCCAACCACAACACCATCCGCATCCTGGGCGACTGCGCCGACATGTTTGCGCAGGCGTATTTCGAGTACGACTCCAAGAAGTCCTTCGGCGTGACCAAGTCGCACCTGCGCCTCTCCAAGAAGCCCATTCGCAGCACGTATTACGTGAAGCGCGCCGACTTCGTCGCCTGCCACAACCAGAGCTACGTGCGCCAGTACGACATGGTGCAGGAGGTGAAGCCCGGCGGCACGTTCCTGCTCAACACGAGCTGGACGGCCGAGGAGCTCGACGCCAACCTGCCTGGCAAGATGAAGCGCTACATCGCCCAGAACGGCATCCGCCTCTTCACCGTCGACGCGGTTGAGATTGCGCACCGCGTTGGCCTGGGCGGCCACATCAACACCGTGCTCCAGGCGTCGTTCTTCAAGATTTCCGGCCTCATGCCCGTTGAGGAGGCCCTCGACTACATGAAGGACGCGGCCCGCAAGTCCTATGCGCGCAAGGGCGACGTCGTGGTGGCGAGCAACGTGGCCGCCATCGAGGAGGGTGCTCAGAAGTGCGTGGAGGTCGCGGTGCCCGCAAGCTGGGCAAACGCCGAGCTTGACGCATGCGCGAGCGACGAGGGCCTGCCGGCTGTGGTCACGAACATCCTGCGTCCCGTGAACGCCCAGAAGGGCGACGAGCTGCCCGTGAGTGCGTTTGCGGGCTACGAGGACGGCGTCATCGACATGGGCCTCACCGCCTACGAGAAGCGCGGCATCGCCGTGAAGACGCCCACGTGGAAGGCCGACGCCTGCATCCAGTGCAACCGCTGCGCCTTCGTGTGCCCCCACGCGGCGATTCGCCCCTACCTGGTGAGCGAGGAGGAGGCTGCCGCCGCGCCCGCAGGGTTCGAGACGGCCGCGCTCAAGGGCGGCAAGAACCTGCCCGAGGGTATGCGCTTCACCATCCAGGTGAGCCAGTTCGACTGCACGAGCTGCGGCAGCTGTGCCGACGTCTGCCCGGCAAACGCCCTGGTCATGGAGCCTGTCAAGCTTACCGAGGCAAGCCGTGAGCTGTGGGAGTACGGCCTTGGCCTCACCGACAAGGGCAGCGTGTTCGACCCCTACACGGTCAAGGGCTCGCAGTTCAAGCAGCCGCTTCTCGAGTTCTCGGCGGCCTGCGCGGGCTGCGGCGAGACGCCCTACGCCAAGCTCCTCACCCAGCTTTTCGGCGACCGCGTGTACTGGGCAAACGCCACGGGCTGCTCGCAGGCTTGGGGCTCGCCTTTCCCCGGCATCCCCTACACCACGAACAAGCGCGGATTCGGCCCAGCTTGGACCAACAGCCTCTTCGAGAACAACGCCGAGCTCTCGCTTGGCCTCTACCTGGGCTCCACCCAGCAGCGTGCGGCCGAGAAGGCCCGCGTGGAGAAGCTCGTGAAGGTGCTTGCGTGCGGCCTGGAGAACATGAAGGACGGCAAGGGTGACACGCCCGACCCCGCCGTCATGGGTGAGGTCAAGGCTGCGTGCGAGTCCTATCTTGCCGCTTTCGACGACTTCGACGCGTCGCGCGTGGCTTCCGACGAGCTCGTGGCGGCCATCGAGGCCTCGATGGGCTCGCTCACCAACAGCGCCAAGAAGGTGTGCGAGGGCATCCTCAAGTTCAAGGACCAGCTCGCCAAGAAGACGTTCTGGATGTTCGGCGGCGACGGCTGGGCATACGACATCGGCTTCGGCGGCCTCGACCACGTGGTTGCCAGCGGTGCCAACGTGAACGTCCTGGTAGTTGACACCGAGGTGTACTCCAACACCGGCGGCCAGAGCTCCAAGGCCACGCCGGCCGGTGCCGTCGCGCAGTTCGCGGCGAGCGGCAAGAAGACCGGCAAGAAGGACCTCGGCTCCATCCTCATGAGCTACGGCAACGTCTATGTTGCCCAGGTGGCCATGGGCGCCAACTACAACCAGCTGGTCAAGGTGCTCAAGGAGGCCGAGGAGTACAACGGCCCCTCTGTCATCATCGCCTACGCGCCCTGCACCTCGCACGGCCTCAAGTGCGGCATGCACGACGTCCAGGGCGAGATGAAGCGCGCCGTGGAGAGCGGCTACTGGACGCTGTACCACTACGACCCGCGCAAGGAGAACTCCATGACCCTGGACTCCAAGGAGCCCACCATGGACTACATGGAGTTCGTCTCGGGCGAGAACCGCTATGCCTCGCTTACAAAGACCTTCCCCGAGGAGGCCGAGAGGCTCTTTGAGCAGGGCAAAGAGGACGCACTGCGTCGCTTTGACCACTACCGTCGCATGGCGCAGGAGAAGTAGCCGCCCCTTGCGATAGGCAAGCATGAAGAAAGGCCTGCAGGCGCCCGATGAAAACGGGTCCGCCTGCAGGCCTTTTGCGTTTGCGGGGCGTTGTGCTGGGACGGGAGAGCTGCGGCGAGGTCGCCTCCTTTGGAGCCGAGTCTTACACCAACTTTCTCGACGTTGCCGGGCTGCCCGCGCGTCCGCTTTCGAGAGTTCGCCGGGCTGTTTTTGGGTGTGAACAGGGCCCGGCGAGCCGTCCGTCTGCGGGCGGGCGGAAGCCCGATAGGCGCTTGATGGCGTCTTGGCGGGCCGACTGCCAGGGGCTTTGCCTACTCCTCGACCTCGAGCAGCTCGATGTTGAAGTTGAGGGCCTTGCCGGCCAGACGGTGGTTCGTGTCGAACTCGACGATGTCGTTCTTTGCGGAGACGACCGGCAGCGAGCGCTTGCCCATCTTGCGGGCGATGATGGTGTGCGTCTCGCCGACGTTGACGACGATGGGGGCGAGGTCCTTGTCCTTCATGCCCACGAAGGTGGCCTTGCCGTGCTGGGCCGACTTGATGGTCATCATGATCGGCTTGTCGTTCTCGTCGTAGAAGTAGAGGTGCTCGCCGAACTTGACCTTGAGCACGTTCTTGGGGTCGGGCATGCCGTAGGCGTCCTGGGGCTCGATGTGGACGTCGATGACGTCACCTACCTGCATGTTCTCGACCGCGCGGTCAAAGCCGGGAATCATCTGACCCTTCATGCAGGTGAACTCGATGGGTTTGTCGCGCTCGCGCGAGCTGTCGAACACCTCGCCGTTGTCGAGCGTGCCGACGTAGTGGACCTTGACCTTCTTGCCCTTGTTACTCATGGGCTCCCCTTTCCTATGTGCAGTTGCTAGACCATGGCATGATACATCTAACTCGGGCGGTTACGTGCGCGTTCATGGGTGGGCGAAGCGGGTTTCTTGTTTGTGGGTTGCCGCGGGCGCATGTGGCGGTGCGGTGCATGCGGTTGCCTTGGTGCGCGCGGTCGTCGTTGTGCCCGAATGGGACATAAGGTGCCATCCGGGTCGGTGGCTGTGGCCCAAAGGGATTGGTGCTGGGCTTGACGGGCCAATACAATGGCATTGTATAGCCGCACCTGTCTGGACGAAAGGGAGCCACCCATGAAACGAAACCGCGCATCGGTCGCTTTTGCAGGGATCTTTTCCCTGGTAATCTCGGCTTCGCTTGCGGCCGCGCCGCTGAGCGCCCTGGCCGCTTCGGACTCGAAGTTCCTCGACCCGTTCAAGGGCTGGCCCGTTCCCGAGGCAGGGGAGACCGCCAAGCCCGAGACTTCGGCAAAGCCCGAAGCGACGACCGACACGGCAAAGCCGGGCAAGACGGACACGTCTGCCAGCACGCAGACGCCGAGCAAGCCGGATTCCTCCACCGGTGCCGATAAGGCGGCAAAGCCTGAAGCTTCCGCTGATGCAGGGAAGTCGGACAAGTCGGACGTGTCCAGCACGGAGGCACCGGCAAAGGTTGATGCCTCTGCCGATACGAAGGGCTCGGCCGATGCTGCCAAGTCGGAGACGTTGGCGAAACCCGAAGCGTCTGCCGACGACAAGGGCTCTGCCGATGCCGACAAGTCCGCCAAGTCCGTGGGTGCGGCCGCCGCGGAGACTCCCGCCAAGTCTGACACCGCAGCTAATGCGCAGGCCGCCACTGCGACCGCCGAGCCTGAGGTTCAGATCGTGGCCGTCGAGGACCTCGAGGCCCTGTGCCGCGGCGAGCTTACGTATGGCAACTCCGACGCGTCGGTGCTGGGGACCGACAACCTTCGCATCGTCGCAAGCAAGGGCGATGTATGGGTCATCCAGTGGGGCCCGGGAGGTGTTGTCACGCCTGACCCTGCTCAAAAGAGCGCGTCTTCTACCGATGCTGCCCCGCTCGACTTGGGCGCGCTCGGCGTGCCGGAGCTCGCGGCTATTCGCGCCGCGGCGCTTGCCTCCCAGCTTGATGACTCGCTTGTTGAGAACGGCGACCTGACCTCTGCGGCAAAGACGGCCGAGGAGCTGGCCGCCGCCAAGCAAGAAGCCCCCAAGGACGTCGTAGCTGACGCAACCGACAAGAATTCCAAGGCGCCCGAGGCGTCTTCTGCCGATGCGCCCAAGCCGCCGGCTGTCAAAACGCTGACGTGGATCGCGCTCGATGTTTGGGGCAACCCCGGCTCCGCCTTCGTGTACGAGTTCAAGGTCGCAGACACCGCCGACCAGACAAAGTCTGGGGATGCGACGGCCGCTCAGCCCGAGACGAAGCCTGCAAAGCAGAACGCCGTGGCCGCCCTCATCGGTGCCGATGGCCGTTGGTCGCTGGAAGAGGTTTGGTCGACCGTCACCGATTCTGGCGTGAAGGCCGCCGCTCGCGTCTCCGGCGTTGTCCCCTACACGCCCGAGGGCCTGCCGCTGTGCGATTGGGTGTGGTATGTCGACAAGGCCGCATGGGACGAGAAAGTTTGGGTGGTTGACACCCAGGCTTGGGATGAGCAGCGCTTTGTGGAGACCGGTCAGCATCTGGAGGGTGCCAACACCTGGACATGCCCGTCGTGCGGTATCGATTTCTGGGACCTCGCCGAAGCGGATGCTCACTTCTCGACGTTCATCGGTCTGTACTACGGCTACATTCAGTCCTCCGGTGACCCTGTGTATCCTTGGGTGTGCACGGCCTGTGGTGGTATGTTTGAAAACTACGAGTTGGCCAGCGAGCACATGTACTATCACGCCGAACAGCATGAGTGCTATCAGTCCGGCTGGAACTATTGGGTGGTCGACGGCTACACCGAGACCGTGCATCACGATGCCACGGGTCACTGGGAGACCGTCCATCATGCCGAGGAAGGCCACTGGGGCTATCCCGAGGGCATTGCTCCCAAGACGAAGTAACAAATTGGCGCTGATTCGCCCAATCGCATAGGCCGAGTCCCGAGCCGCCGATGCTCCTTGAGGGGATGCACCGGCGGCTCAGTTTGTTTGGGGGCGCTGTCCTGTGGTTGGGCCACGGTAGGAGAGAGGCTGAGCGGGGGAGGATTGACAAGAATTCAGCATCGCGGCAAGGGTCTCGCGGTGGCCTTTTTGCTCGCTGGGGACAGCAAATATCGATTTTGTCGAAATGCGGCCCAGTTGGCGCACTCTGACAGTAAAGATGTCAAAACACCAGTTCAACATACACATAGAAAAGTCAACACCCATCGGCTCAGCCATCCTCCTCCCCCTCAAAAGTGGATGCGCGGACGAGGTGCTCGCGTCGTTTTGGCGAGGGCACGGCCGATGCGCGGCGGTTGCGGGGCGGGCTATAACTTGAGTCGTCAAAGGCGCCTGGCGAGGGCGCGCCGGACCCGCGGGCAAGACGCACGCGGACCCGGCGCACGTTCGCAATAGGGGGGCGCCGAACTCCAGTGCGCGCCCCGACAAGGGCGGGGGCGCAGCGAAAGGGGAAACAC
>Ga0129308_1002237_pt1 | contig 17090 bp, 18 predicted proteins | sample L827metagenome_FD_94440 | JGI IMG/M metagenome (GOLD analysis project Ga0129308, IMG submission 94440) | Ring-tailed lemur group fecal microbial communities from Wisconsin, USA - L827 metagenome | ecosystem: Host-associated > Mammals > Digestive system > Large intestine > Fecal | place: USA...
ATCAATGAATCCCGCGATGCCGCCGCTCTTCTGAACTTCGGCGATCATGTGTAAGGTAACAGTCGTCTTACCGCTGGACTCCGGGCCATAAATCTCCACAATTCTCCCCTTGGGAATACCTCCCAGCCCAAGAGCCACGTCCAGGCTCAGGGAACCTGTCGGAATCGTCTCTATATTCATCTGAGAGGAAGGATCTCCCAGCTTCATCACGGTACCTTTTCCATATTCCTTCTCAAGATGCGCAATCGCCGCATCCAGCGCTTTAAGCTTCTCTTCTCTTTCCATAGCCTTCTCCTTTTCAGAACAGGTGTTCTTCCTTTTTCTATAATAAAACATCTGTTCTTCTTTGTCAATTATATTTTTTGAAAATTGCGGCGACATGCCGCCAGAACAACAAACGCATATAAGACCCGCTTCAGACACAGTCTTATCATAGCACAAATGCAGCACCCGGGCAACACATAAAAATGCATACGCAAAAGAAGGCAGTGTCTTTTCCATACTCCTGCCTTCTGATGTAGCCGTCCCTGCGCCCGCAGATCTTTCTATTTTTTTATGTACTTTTCATAATCCTTGATTGTGACCGTCAGCCATCCGTAGCTGCCGTTATCCGTATCATAGTTAAAGCCCAGTTCCAGCCCTACCGGTGTGTAGAACACGGTGCCTTCGCTGCCCTGCAGAAGTTCCAGAACATCCGCCTGCGTCAGGCCTATTTCGTCCAGATCGGTGCTGTTCTGATATGCATTCTGACTGCAGACTCTTTCTGCAAGCTCTGCCGTATAGGAAATCATCTCCGCGTGCTCCAATATCTTTCCCGTCCTGACATCCACATTCAGATCATAAATTCTGGGCAAATATGAACCATTGATATAAATATACTCCACATACAGGACGCTCAGCATTTCCTCATCCATCAGCGTCACATAGGCGCTGCTGTAAACCTCACAGCTGTCCACTCCGTCCTCATCCAGCAGATACTGGTAAGCATACAGACTGCGCAGGCCCTGTTCCTTCAGAGCTTCATTCACCTGATCGGCCCCCGGAAATTCTCCTGTCACCGCCGGATAGACGGCACCGAAGTAATCCGCCCCGTCCTCGCTCTCCGTGTGATACTCCATCCAGCTTATCTGATACGTCAGATCCTCCCGCAGCGCATCTGCAAACTCCACATAATACTCATCGGAAGGATCCGGCACATATTTCTGCGCAGCTTCCTCATCAAAGACCCCGCTGTCACCCAGAATCTCCTCCACTGAAACCGCTTTGCTGTAGGACGCTTTTGTGCGGATGCCGTTCACAATCAGATAAATGGCAATACAGAACAGGAAAAGGAAAATCAGTCCCCCGATACAGGCCCCTATGATAAATCCCGTGTGGTTTTTGCGTTCCGGTGTCTGAAGCGCATTTGCGGAAAAAGAACTGCCTCCGGCGTCCCCTGCGGCTCCCGCCTTTTTCTCATATCCGCATCCAAGACAGATGCCATCCTTCATCAGGCCGCTGCATCTGGGACAAAAATCATATATAATCCGCTTATTTGCCATGTCCTCGTCACCTTCTGAATGTCACTTCGCTGTAATATTCCAGAATACAGTGCCGCATCAGCGTCAGCGCCGCCGAAACCGTAGCTTCTCTGATCTTGGCACGATTCCCCATGAAATGATATTCCTTCACTACCGTTCTGCCGCGGACGCAGCAGCCGATGAAAACAAGTCCTACCGGTTTCTCCGCCGTACCGCCGTCCGGCCCCGCAATTCCTGTTACGGAAACTGTCACATCTGCCTTTGTAACCATCGCAGATCCGTTCGCCATTTCATAGGCCACCTGCTCACTGACCGCGCCGTATTTGTGAAGGGAGCTTTTCTTCACTCCCACCACTTTGCGCTTTGCCTTATTGGAATATGTAATATAACCGGATTTAAACACCTCGGAAACGCCGGGAATATTGATCAGCCGCGCTGCCAGCATTCCTCCGGTGCAGGACTCAATGGTGGAAACGGTCAGCCCGTTGGCCAGAAGCAGATCCACCACCGCCTTTTCCAGCGTCACGTTTTCTTCCGTCGTATAAATATCCATGCCGAATCTGTTTTTCAGTTCCTTCACCATCGGCTTAACCAGCTGCTTCGCCTCTTTCTCGTCCTGTGCGCGGGCCGTCACGCGCAGATGAACCTCTCCTGTCTTGGCATAGGGAGCCACTGTGGGATTGGTCTGCCCGTCGATCAGATCCTGAATCATGGAAGCGGCCTTGCTCTCCCCTATCCCGCAGATTTTCACGGTTCTGGAATAAATGATCCCGGGCTGAAGTCCTTCCAGATAGGGCCGCACACACTTTTCAAACATCGGACACAGCTCATTGGGAGGACCGGGCAGAAGAATCATTCTTTTCCCATCCTTTTCCAGAATCAGACCGGGAGCAGTTCCGTTGTCATTGTCCAGCACTATGGCTCCCCTGGGAACCAAAGCCTGCTTCTTATTATTCTCCGTCATCTCCAGACCCCTGATCTGAAAAAATCCTTCGATCCTCTCCAGGCTGTGGGCATCCATGACCAACGGCATCCCCATCACATTCGCCGCCGTCTCCTTGGTCAGATCATCCGTTGTGGGCCCCAGCCCTCCGGAGAGGATGAGAATATCCGCCCTCTCCAGCGCCGTGCAGAGCATCTGGCGCAGACGGTCTGCATTATCGCCCACCACGCTCTGATAGTAACAGGAAAGACCCAGCCCCGCACACTTTTCCGCCAGATAAGCGGCGTTGGTATTCACTATATTCCCCAGCAGAAGCTCCGTTCCCACACAAATCAGTTCCACCACCATGATACATTACTCCTTTCAAAAACCAAACGCCGCTCCGCTGATCCTTCCGGATTCAATCATCGCACGGCCCCGCATGTTCAATGCTGCTCGGACAGCACGTCCTTATTTTTCACAAGGTAATCCACTAAAGATACCACAGTCAGAACCAGCGCTATCCACATCACGATCTCAGTCAGCAGCGAAATTGCGGAAATATCCGCAATCATCAGGCAAATCATGAGCATCTGAAAGGTGGTTTTAAACTTTCCCCAGTAGCTGGCCGCAATCACCCGCCCGTTATCGGAGGCGATCAGACGGAAACCGCTGATGATGAACTCCCGGCTGATGATGACGATGACAATCCACGCCGGCAGCTTCCCCATTTCCACCAGACAGATCATGGCGGAGCATACCAGAAGCTTATCCGCCAGCGGATCCATAAATTTTCCGAAATTCGTCACCAGATTGTATTTTCTGGCAATATGTCCGTCCAAAAGATCCGTCAGGCTGGCAATGATAAAAATAGCCAGCGCAATCCACTTTGAGGCACCGCCTCCCAGACCGGTCAGCATAAATACAACAAAAAAAGGAATCATAATCACTCTTGCGAGCGTCAGCTTATTCGGTAAATTCATCTTCCAATTCTCCTATCAGATCATATTCGTAGGAACCTGTGACTCTCACTCTGACGAAATCTCCCGTCATCAGTTCCCTCGATGTATTGACAAACAGATACCCGTCCACATTGGGAGCGTCCCGGTAGGTACGCGCCACATAGGCGTTCTCATCCGCCACTTTGCCTTCGATCATGGCCAGCATGCTCTGTCCGACCATGGACTGAGCCTTGTCAAAAGCAATATCCTGCTGCAGCTCCATGATTTCAGCCTGGCGCTCCTCCTTGACCTCCTCTTCCACCTGATCCGGCATTACAGCCGCCGGCGTATTTTCCTCCTGGGAATAGGTGAAGACGCCCAGACGGTCAAACTCCATCTCGTTTACAAATTCCAGCAGCTCCTCCTGATCCTTCTGCGTCTCTGACGGAAATCCGGAAATGAGCGTGGTCCGAAGACAAATGTCCGGAATCTCCTGCCGCAGTCTGCCGATCGTCTCCTCCAACTCTTCCCTGCGGGTACGCCTCCCCATTTTCATCAAAATGCGGTCGGAAGCGTGCTGAATCGGCATATCCAGATAATGACAGACCTTTTCCTCGTCCCTGATCACCTCAATGAGCTCATCGGTGATTTCCTCCGGATAGCAGTACAGAAGGCGGATCCATACAATCTCCTCCACCTTCGCCAGCCGCCGCAAAAGCTCGGGCAGCATTTTTCTGCCGTAGAGATCCACACCGTAAAGCGTCGTTTCCTGGGCTACCAGAATCAATTCCTTTACTCCGCCCTCCGCCAGAATCCCGGCTTCTTTTACAAGAGCCTCCATGGGCACGGAGCGGTAATTTCCCCGCACGGACGGTATTACGCAGTAGGTACAGCGCTTGTCGCAGCCCTCCGCAATTTTGAGATAGGCAAAATGGCCGCCCGTGGTCACACTTCTCGGTTTCCCATACACACAGGCCCTGTTAATATCCTCCAGATGATTCTCACCCTTTCCGTCCAGCACCGCTTCCAGTGTCTCCACAATCTGATCAATGGCCGTCGTTCCCACGATGGCATCCACTTCGGGGATCTCCGTCTGGATTTCATCCGCGTAACGCTGCGCAAGACAGCCGCAGACGATCAGCGCCTTTAACTGCCCTTCTGTTTTCAGATCGGCCAGCGACAGAATCGCGTTGATGCTTTCTTCCTTGGCATCGTTGATGAAGCAGCAGCTGTTGACAATGGCCACATCGGCATTTTCTTCTTCATCCGTAAAGGTGTAGCCCTTTTGAGCCAGCTGCCCCAGCATCATTTCCGTGTCCACCAGGTTTTTGTCACAACCCAGGGATACAAATAAAATCTGCATATCCATACCTTTCTGCAGAGCGTCCGAAAGTAAAATCCTGTTTTTCCCTTTCTTTGGGCTCTGCGAACGTCAGGGGAACACACAGCGCGCCGCATGCGCCTGTATGTTCCCCCTCCTCTTTTTTGGCTTTATGTAACAGCCCTTTGAGGGAGGGCTGTATTCTCTTATTCCTCTTCGTCTCCAAGAATCTTGATCTTTCCCTGTCTGAGTTCTTCCACCGCGATGGACAGCGGCTTCTCTCCGGGCTTTACCCGCACCATCGGCTCATGCCCCGCAATGATCTGTCTTGCCCGTTTGGATGTCGCCATCACGATGGAATAACGGCTGTTTACGATCTTCTCTTCGCCGGGTTCCACCTCACTGTTTACCACTTTCATTAAATCTGAATAAGACGGATGTAACATTATTCTTCTCCTTTCACCAGAGCTTTCAGCTCTTTCCTTAAATGATCAATATAATCTATCCTGCGATACGGACGCATATGCTCTGCCCTGATGATCTCATGCATCTGGGCTGCACACTCGTCCAGTTGATCGTTGATCACAATATAATCATAATTCTCGATGCCTTCCGATTCCTCGACCGCGCGCTTCATCCGGCCTGCGATCACCTCGTCAGATTCCGTGTTCCGCCCTCTTAAGCGGCACTCCAGCTCCTGCGCAGAAGGCGGCATAACAAACAGAAGGACTGCTTCGGGGAATTTTTCTTTCACCTTCAGAGCTCCCTGTATTTCAATTTCCAGGATGACGTCCTTCCCTTCAGACATCCGCTCCTCCACCCATTTCCTGGGAGTCCCGTAATAATTATCCAAATATCTGGCATACTCCACCAGTCCGTCCTGAGCGATCGTCTCTTCAAAGGTATCCTTATCCACAAAGAAATAGGATACTCCATCCACTTCATCGGGGCGCGGGGCCCGCGTCGTCATGGAAACCGAAAGGGCATAATTGTCATGACACGCCACCAGTTTCTTTACCAGCGTGCCCTTTCCCACTCCTGAAAACCCCGATACCACAATCAGAATTCCTTTGTTCTCCATCATCATACTCCATCCTGCTGCGCCAGTTCGTCTTCTTTTACCACATCCGACAGCTGTGCCCTTGAAACGATCGTCTCCGGCAGCAACGCAGACAAAATAAGCTGACTGTTCTCCATCACCAGCACAGCCTTCGTCCGGCGCCCCTGCGTGGCATCCACCGCAGTTCCCGCTTCCTTCGCCTTCTGGATCAGCCTTCTGACCGGGGCGGACTCCGGGCTGACTACCGCGATGATCTTATCCGTATTCACAATGTTCCCGAATCCGATATGAATAAACTGGCTCAATGTATCTCCCTGCTGTTTTGATGTAACAGTTCAGCTACGCTGAACTGTTACTGCAAAAAGCCAATAAAATCGCCTGCGGCGATGGGCTTTTTGCACTCCTGCATCACTTTCGCACGGTCTGTGCAGTAAATGCACAGACCTGTCTGAACTGTTACATTCTGATTCACTCTATATTCTGAATCTGTTCTCTTACTTTCTCTATCTCAGTCTTTAACTCAATGCCGCGGTTGGAAATCTCCAGATCGCTCGTCTTGGAAAGGATGGTGTTGGCTTCCCGGTTCATCTCCTGAGCCAGAAAATCCAGCTTCCTGCCGATGCTTCCGCCGTCCATGAGCGCCTGTTTCGTGGAAGCGATATGGCTCTTCAAACGCACGATCTCTTCGTCAACGCACACCTTATCCGCAAAAATCGTCACCTCTGTCAGCAATCTGTTCTCATCCACTTTGGCGTCTTCTAAAAGTTCCTTCACTCTGTCCGTCAGCTTCTGACGGTATTCCGCAATGATCTGCGGAGACCGCTCTTCGATGAACGCCACATGGGTCAGCATCGTATCCAGCTTGTCAATCAGGTCCGCCTTCAGATGCTCTCCCTCTTTGATCCTGGTCTCCACAAAGCCTTCCGCAGCGCCCCGCACAGCCTTCTCCAGCGTCTTCCAGATTCCCTCTTCATCAATATCCGTCTCTTCCATGGAAAAGACCTCCGGATAGCGGGAAAGCGTGGAAACGCGCACATCCTCTTCCAGACCGAACTCATCCGCCATCTGATGCAGATATTCCAGATACTTCGCAGCCACATCACGGTTATACTTGACGCTGACATTCTCTTCTGTCATGTCCTCGTAGGTGATAAAAATATCAACCTTGCCGCGCTGGATGTACTCCTTTAAAAGCCCGCGGATCGCCGATTCAAAGAAATTCAGCTTCTTGGGCATCTTCAGGTTCACGTCCAGATACCTGTGATTTACGGATTTCATCTCTACAGTAAATTTCCGGTCAGCTTCACAAACTTCACATCTGCCAAAGCCCGTCATGCTTTTAATCATCTGTTCTCCAATCCGTGCCCTCCGGGCACACTCAGGATTCTCTTAATCATTACCGTTTGGCGCCGCCCAACGGTAATTCATAATCCATTTTATTATAAAGTAACGCTTTCTTTCCGTCAAGTCTTCTGTTATACTAAAAAGGTCACATCGGGCTTTTAAGAGCCCGAATCCCTGCAATCCGTATATTTTCTTTGCAGAAAGGAGCAATCATGGCATTCGACGGCATAACCATCGCCAATCTCGTAAAAGACTTAAACAACTGCCTGCTCGACGGCAGACTCTATAAAATCGCCCAGCCTGAGCCGGACGAGCTTTTAATTACTATTAAGAATAACGGCGGGCAGCAGCGCCTGTGCATCTCTGCAAGCGCTTCCCTTCCCCTGATCTACCTGACCCGCGACAATAAGCAAAGTCCCCTGACCGCTCCGAATTTCTGCATGCTTCTGCGCAAGCACCTGCAGAACGGGCGGATCATCTCCATTACCCAGCCGGGACTGGAGCGCATCATCAACTTTGAAATCGAACATCTGGATGAAATGGGCGACCTGCGCCGCAAAAAGCTCATTGTTGAGATCATGGGCAAGCACAGCAACATCATCTTCTGCGACGAAGAGGATAAGATCATTGACAGCATCAAGCACATTTCCGGGCTGGTCAGCTCCGTTCGCGAGGTGCTGCCCGGCAAACCCTATTTCATTCCCCTGACACAGGAGAAAGAAAATCCTCTGACAGCGGACCGCTCCCTCTTCATGGAAAAGGTCTTTGCAAAACCGACAGACTGTTATAAGGCGCTTTACACCACCTTTACCGGCCTTTCTCCCGCCATTTCCCACGAGATCTGTCACCGTGCGGGCGGCGGCGCGGATTTTTCCACGGCCGCCTGCAACGAAGCTGACAGGGAGGCCCTCTGGCAGGCCTTTCATGCTGTCATGCAGGATGTCAGAAACGGTCATTTTTCTCCCTGTATCGTCTATGAGAATAAGGTTCCGGCGGAATACGCCGCCATCACCCTGTCCTCCTATCCTGCCGACTGCCGGAAGGAATACGAACAGATTTCTCCTCTTCTCGAGGATTTTTATGCCGAGAAAAACGCAGTAACCCGAATCCGCCAGCGCTCCTCTGACTTAAGGAGAATCGTGAGCACCGCACTGGAGCGCAACATCAAGAAATACGACCTGCAGACAAAGCAGATGCAGGATACCTTAAAGCGCGATAAGTACCGGGTCTTTGGCGAACTGTTAAACACCTACGGCTACGGCGCAAGCCCCGGCGACAAATCGCTGGAGGCGGTCAATTACTATACCGGCGAAACGGTCACAATCCCGCTGGATCCGCAGCTGTCCGCCGGCGAAAACGCGAAAAAATATTTTGAAAAATACAATAAACTGAAGCGCACCTGGGAAGCGCTTTCGGTTCTGACCAAAGAAGTGCATGACGAGATCGAACATCTGGAATCCGTCAGCACCGCCCTGGACATTGCCCAGAAGGAAGAGGATCTGGTGCAGATCAAGGAAGAACTGATCGAAAGCGGCTACATCCGCCGCAAGGGAGGACAAAAAAGGGTAAAGATCACCAGCCGCCCCTTCCACTTTATCAGCAGCGACGGGTTCCATATATATGTGGGCAAAAACAACCTGCAAAACGAAGAGCTGACCTTTAAGCTGGCGTCAGGCAACGATTGGTGGTTCCATGCAAAGGGAATGCCCGGTTCCCATGTGATCGTGAAGACGAACGGAGAAGAACTTCCCGATTCCACCTTTGAACAGGCCGCCAGGCTGGCCGCCCACTACTCCAAAGGCCGGGATCAGGAGAAGGTGGAAGTAGATTATGTAGAAAAAAAACAGGTCAGGAAGGTGGCCGGCGCCAAACCGGGTTTCGTAATCTACCACACCAACTATTCCATGCTGATCGATACGGATATTTCCGGCATTGAGGCCGTCGATTGAGCATGGCCGTGATCAGGCAGTCATGTACTGTATCCTGCTTTGTTCCAAAAATAATAAATTGAGAACGTTCTTTTATAAAAGGAGGAGCCACGTCCATTAAACGGCGCATGACTCCTCCTTTCATTTTTTCAATAATTCTGTCCTTAAACAGCCGGCTTACAGCGTGCCGCTCGTAAACAGATTTTTCACGTGATCGACTTCCTCCTGAGTCGCCTTGCTGGCGGGCACATAATAGGACTTTTCACGTGCGATCTGATACAGTTCCTCCTGAGACTGCTCACATGCAGCGCGGAACTGTTTCAAAGTGGTTTTCAGCTCCTTGTTTTCTGTCTGGGGAATCATTTCGCCAAAGCGCATCAGTTCCCCGTTGATTCCGGTCAGCGTATCCGCAACCATAGTCTTGTCATCAAACATGTTCTCACTCCATTCTGCCGCGACAGACGGCCCATTGACTTTTACAGAAACTTCATCAGAGCCTGCTTGTTTTCCATTGCGTTTTTGGCTCCTTTTTCAAAAAACTGCTTCACCTTCTGATCCTGTGCGCAGTTGGCATACTCCTGCATTTTGCAATGGGTGGTATCATAACCGCCGATCAGATGACGCAGGTTCTGCAGTTCCAGTTCGGATAAATTAGACATAGATTTTACCTCCTTTTCTACATCTCCAGTATGCGCATTGGGCACCGTTTTTATTCTGATGAAATGGACGCAACCGCGTTTTTATTTTCGCTCTCTGTAAATTTTTAAGCAATCTCGTCAAAGGGCACTTCCACCTCCACATAACCGGTGGAATAGGGACCGACCTCATAGGGCGGCAGATAAAAGGCAATTCCCGTCTCTGTGAAATAGTAGCCCACATCCTTCATATCCCGTACCTTGATGGATTCCAGAGCGTCCTCAAAAAACTCCGCTTCCTCTCCCTGGGCGATCCGGTCTGCAAACCGGGCGCGCAGGATCTTATCCCACTCTCCCTGGTCTTTGTTTGTCAGATCAGCAAGCTCCACCTCCTGTCCGTCTGACAATCTGAAAACATGTCCTTCCCGATAAGGCATTCCGTGCGCGCCGCCCTCATACAGGTAGGAATCCATCAGCACACTGACATAACCGTTCCAGGTCTTTACGGAACTGACCTCATAATTTTCCGTCCAGGGCCCCGGCCAGCCCGCATCCCTGCTCTCCCGGTAGACCTCCAGCGCCGATTGCCTCGTAGAATCCTCATCCTCTTCATATTCTTTCACCTTTTGTTCGCTCCAGTCCTGGTAAAACCGGTTAATCTGCATGACGCCTTCCTCTTCGCCTTCAAAAATCGGATATGCCATGGACATTTTAAAAATTGCAGTTCCGTCCTCAGCTTCATACTGCTTTTCCACAAAATTCACCGCATAATTAACGGTACCGGCACTGCCTCCAATCAGCTGATCCATGCAGTCATCATTTTCCGATTCTGTTTTCGTCTGTTCTGTGCTCTGCTGCGGCGCTGCTTCCGTCTCCTCCTGAGTTTCTTCTGACTGAGGCGCTTCCGGCGGATCAACCGTCTTTTTTCCACATGCCACAGCCAATACCATCGTCAGCACCAGCAATACGGATAATGCAAACCACCTTTTTTTCTTTATCATTCCACATACCTCACTTTCCACGGAATATCCACTGTACATACCCTGTACAGAAATTCTTCCTGATATGGATATGGTTTCCAGCCGGGGAGTCAAATATTCAGCCAGCATAATAATCCGGTGAGATTTTCTGCAAAAAAGGAAGAAACCCAATCATTGAGTTTCTTCCCATATCCTGTCTGTATTCTATTCTTATCAGCCGATCAGCCAGTCGTACATTTCCTGATATTTCTTTGCGGACACGTACCAGGAGAAATCAGCAGCCATCGCGCGGTCCACAATCTTATTCCATTCACGCTTCTTATCATAATAAATCTGCTCAGCGTAACGAATCGTGGAAAGCATTTCATGCGCATTGTAGTTGGTGAAGGAGAATCCGGTTCCTGTGCCTTCATATTCATTATAAGGCTGCACCGTATCCTTCAGACCGCCCGTCTCGCGCACGATCGGCACGGTGCCGTAGCGAAGGCTCATCAGCTGGCTCAGGCCGCAGGGCTCAAACAGCGAGGGCATCAGGAATGCATCGCAGGCCGCATAGATCTTGTGGGACAGCTCTTCCGAATAATAAATCTGTGCGGATACCTTGCCGCTGTATTTCCATGCAAAATGGCGGAACATGTTCTCATAGCGCTCTTCGCCGGTTCCCAAAACCACGATCTGCACATTATCCTGACAAAGTTCATCCATCACATAAGCGATCAGATCAAATCCCTTCTGGTCGGTCAGTCTGGAAACGATGCCGATCATCATGGTCTTGTCGTTCTGCTCCAGTCCCAGTTCTGCCTGCAGCGCGCGCTTATTCTTGATTTTCTCCTTGCGGAAATTCATAGCGTTGTAAGGATTCACGATATAGCGGTCAGTCTCGGGATTGAAATCCTCATAATCAATGCCGTTCACAATACCGCGCAGGTCATGCGCTCTTGCGCACATCAGGCCGTTAAGCCCTTCTCCGTAGAAATCAGTCTTGATCTCTTCCGCATAGGTGTCGCTCACTGTGGTGATCGCATCCGCATATACCAGACCGCCCTTTAACAGGTTCGCATCCTTATATGCCTCCAGCTTGTCAGCTGTGAAATAGTAATCCGGCAGTCCTGTAATTTCCTGTACTTCCTTAATGCTCCATTTGCCCTGGAATTTCAGGTTGTGGATTGTCATGACAGTCTTGATGCCGCGGTAGAAATCTCCGCCTGCAAATCTCTCATGCAGATATACGGGAATCAAACCGGTCTGCCAGTCATGACAGTGAATCAGGTCGGGCTTAAAGCCGATCACCGGCAGAATGGAAAGCGCTGCCTTGGAAAAGAAAGCGTATTTTTCAATTTCAAATAAAGCGTTGTCGCTGTAAGGTTTAAAACCGTTGAAATAATACTCGTTATCGATAAAGTAATATTTAATTCCGTCATACTCCGCTTCCAGAATGCCCACATACTCATTTTTCCAATGGAAGTCCATATAAAAATGATCTCTGTACTGAAGCATATCCTTTTTGTTCTGGTGCATGCAGTTGTACTTCGGCAAAATCACCCTCACATCGTAATATTCCTTGTCGATACATTTCGGCAGGGATCCTACCACGTCTGCCAGGCCTCCTGTTTTGATGAAGGGCACACCCTCTGATGCCACAAACAAAATGTTTTTCATGCTAATCCTCCCATGTAAATATAATGTAATCTGCTTTCCCCAAGCTTCAGCTTTGCTGATACCACTCGACGGGTCCCTTCGCGAACGCTTCGCTTTTCGCGAAGTAGCGGAAATCAGCTTCGCTGATTTCCTTCATTATACATCATTTTCGGATATTAGAAAAGAACTTTTTATCTTTCACCGCTTGTACTGCAATCTGATTTTATCCGCGATTAAGGCGATGAACTCCGAATTGGTGGGCTTTCCTTTTCCTGTATTGATGGTATAGCCAAACAGAGCGTCCAGCGTTTCCATTCGTCCCCTGTTCCATGCGACCTCGATCGCATGACGGATTGCGCGCTCAACACGGCTGGGCGTGGTCTGGTATTTGGACGCGATCGTGGGATACAACGTTTTGGTGATGGAACCGAGCATATCTATATCGTTGACCGACATCTGAATCGCTTCCCGCAGATACTGATAACCTTTGATATGCGCCGGAACGCCGATTTCATGAATCATGTCGGTCACGTCCTTTTCCAGATTGTGCTCTGCCGCAAAGCCCTGCACCGTCTCCGCAGTTTCCCGCACATCGGCCCTATCCGCCTGAGCCGGCACTGTTATCATGATCTGAAACTCTCTATTGTTTTTCATCAGATCCGTCAGGATCTGCACCACTCTTTCGCCTTCTTTTCCTGCAGTCATTGTAAGCTGTTCCATGTTATTCCTCCATTTTGTTTTCTAGCCACCCTGCCTCAACCGGGAATCCACCTTTGATAAAACGCCTGGATCCGACTGCGTTTTCCCATCAGCAGGTTCATTATAGTCTTAAAATGGAAATTTCTGCAAGAAGCGGGTATCGTGAAAAAACGTGGAAAACCGCGGCATTTCGCACCCTTTCGACCGATTTCTTCCCGAAAATTTGCGAAAAGACGCGAAATTCCACGAAAAATTAAGACAAAAAAAGGAGAATCCTGAAATAAGACAAATTTAAGTCCAACTTTATGCAAATCGGGAGGCTGCTGTGACTTTTCAGACACAATAGTCTCCCGATAGGGTTACTTATTAAATTTGTATCCGACATCCCGGAATCGATATAATGCAAACTTTCCCTGTTAGCCATTTATTTCAAGCTGTTATAGTTTTCCTGAGATACCGTTTCAAGCCATTCTGTTGAAACATCTTTCCCCAAAACCTCTACAGCCAGATGTGCGAACCAGCTATCGTTGCTGTCTCAATCCGGGCAATATCTGCACCAGTAGCCCGTCAGCACCTCAATGACATGGGCGTTGTATCAACATAGGTCAATGTATTGCTTTTCCGCCCCGGCTTTCCTGAAGGATCAACGGAAACATAATACATATTTGATTTTTATGCAAGTCCTCATCAATCTCCTTGTGAATCTTCCCATCGGGGCCAAGCACCTCGCGGGTTACAAGGGCATTATGAAAAGGCTCGTATATCCGCAGGATTTCTTTCAATGCGTCCTTCTCACCGTGAACCGCTCTTTTAACCAGGTCATAGTTTAATCCATCTGTATAGGTCTTATCGCCCATAAAAATTTCTAATCGCTTTGTATGCACGTTGTCTTAAGTTATACACCGTGCGGGTAGTTTCCTAAAGTCTCTTTGCTATTTCCTCATCGGTAAAGTTGCGCCAGAAGTCCAACAGCAGAACTGTCCTTTGCTTTTCCGGCAAGGATGTAAGTACTTTATATAAAGTTTCGCTCTCCACCACACAGGAATGCCGTCCACATAAAGCACAAAAAAATCAGATGAGTAGAAGTCCTTGCGGCCTAATAATTCAAGTATGTATTCTACCGGTTCTTCCTGGTAATTCTTATCCCGGCGTTTTTCAGCCCGCAGCAAATCTCGGTAGTAATTGCGCGATGCAGTTTTACTAAAAGAATCGAACATCGCACATTTTCTATCTTCATCGGAAAGAGATACCATAGCACTTCCCTCCTTTATTCAGATTGAGCGTGGTTGCTTTTTCACCTCCTCGCTATACCAGAATGTTTTATGCAACCCCAAACCGGAAAGGTTTCTGAAAAAAATTTTTTCTTTTGTCGAACTAAATAAGAGTTTCAGATCTTTCGGAGTATTGATTTTATCCAAGACTTTACGCTTTGCTTTGTTTTCCTTTCTTAAAAAGTCTTTTGTTGTTAATGACTGCCATAAGAGTAAGCTGTACCAGTTGCCTCCGGCACAGAATTTTCATCCCATCGGTGAATACTGCCTCTCCGCAAATAGTCGCTGGTTACATTGAAGTAAGTGTGGCAGGGGCTTCCGCCGATTGGATCATCCCACGCACAGTCCACGCAATACCATTCTCCGTCCAGTTTTACCATGTTCCATGAGTGTTCCAGTCCATTACTGCTTGGAATACCAAAGACAGTTATACATTCTATATCCAGCATATCCATGAATAATTGAAAGGTGGAAGAATAGCCATGACACATAGCCGATTGGTCGATCAAAACACCATAGGGTGTATCGCTTCCATCTGTAAAACCGTCTGCGGCTGACCGTCCAAAGACACTATAATCAAATCTTGACCAGCCTGTGATAAAGTCATGTATTGCAAGTTCTTTTTCGTAGTCGCTCATATCATCGCTGATTTCTGATGCAATCACGTCTTTCGCCGCATCCAAAATACTGCTGTTAATCTCCGATAATGACGAAGAATCGCCAGACCGATAGGCTTGCAAAACTGCTTCGGCATCATAAGAATTTTCCATCCCAGCAGATAGCTCTGACTTTTCTGCCTCTGAAGAAGCGGTTACAGCAACGCTTTCCTCCGTATCTGATCTGCCATTTTCTTCACCGGCTCCGCTGCTTTCTGCATTCTGCCCAAAACAGTCTAAAAACGCTTTTTCTGCCGTTTGTGGTTCCGGGCAAATTAACAGAGCAATATATCTGCCATTTACCACAACAATCCCTGCTTTTACCATTGCGGCCTGCTGTGGCGCATAGCCTTCAAAAACGCCAGCCCGATTCTGGATATATTCTTTCAAATCCTCCTCGGCATCTTTACAATCCTTTTCGTCTGTCATTACCAACACAGCAATCTCACTGGCCTCGACACCATCTGCGTAGCAGATCACTCCATCGACCACTTGCTCTGACTGCATGAAATAATAGTCCGACAGCCATGTAGTAAAATCCACATCTTCCGGGGTAATATGCGTTAATTCCGGGAGTTCCTGCTGACTAAGCTGAATAACTCCTATCATATCGTCAAGGGACATATCCGTTTCCGATGTCTGCTTGTTGGAGCAACCTGCAATAGAAAATATAAGTAATAACGTGAGAATGAAACACAACAACTTTTTCATGGAAACCTCCTAATTCATACTTATTGAACTACTAATGTTCAATTAGGTGTAAGTTTTGAAATACTCATGTCCTCTGCAAATCCAGAGACATTATAGAGAATCAATATATCGGTATATCCGCCCTCTGCAAGTATTCCGGTTAATCGTTGATTGGTATATCTTAAATCGAGGACGTCAATCTCCTGAAACTCTCCCAGCATAAACGGGATAAAACAGTCCGCATAAGAATCCTTAATCACCAGAATTTTACGCTCATTGGGGGCCGCTGTTTTAATCCTCAGGAATGGTTCATTTCCTCCCAAAAATACAGCATATTTATCTTTCGTATCCAGTGCGGCATAGATGTAAAGGCTATTTTCTGTTATTTCCGTACTCTCTCTATACACGGTATAGACAGGCTCTGTTAAGGGGAAGAATAGCTCAATGGCATCGCCTGCTGTCCCAATTCCCAGCTTGGACTGTATCGTCCCTTCAAAACAATCTGTTACCGTCTGAATTTCATAGTCTGTAAGCTCCGGAACAATATAGCCTTGTCTTTCTGCCCATGCCTGATATACATAAAAAGCAGCAAGGGTTTTCCAATGATGATCGGTTCGATAATAGATTTCTTCGTCCGTATGCTCACGCAGAACCGAGGCGCTATCAAACCAAATGCTGTCCGGCAGAATTTCTGAAATCTGTTCCAGATACTCATTTCCACCACCAGACTCCGCAAAAGGCGGCAGCTTATCCGATAAAATATCCACTGCGTTTGGTACAATCAGAATAGATAAATGTGACTGCCCGAATTGCTCCTCATATTGCTGTGCAAATTCTGTAAGAGTTACAATATTGCGCTGCGCCATCTGCGTTTCGTATGAGCCGGTATGCTTTTCAATCAGGTAATCGTCCTTTGCAAAATAAATATCTTTGCTTTCTCTTTTTAAGAGCAGCCTTTCCACAGAGGTTTTTAATGAGATCCACTGATTTCTCATAACAAACTGATCTGTCAGATATTCTTCATAATCTGCTTCAAAATCGCCGCTAAGTATCGTATTTATTTTCACTTCCGGCATTTCTGCCAAAACCCGGTTCTCCGTTTCTGAAAACCCCATCGGAGGAGATAATATCGTTGCTGCCGTAAATCCGAATATAAGTAGACAAAACACAATAACGGTAACGTATGGCTTCCAGCTTTTTGTCTTTGAATCCATTTTCCTATCACCTCCACCTTTCAGAATCTAAAATACAGAAACGGATTAAAGGTTGCGTCTACAAGCCACGCTATGGACAGAAGGAACACTCCGATGTAAAATATATTTTTGACTGCTGCCAGTACAATTTCATTCCCTGCCAGCTTTGCAGACAGCCATTTCCCGAATTTACTTGGAAGCTGCGTACTTCCAAAGATACATAAAATCAGCAATGCCGCATTGTTATATAAAAGGTAAACCGTTTGTGTGTTCAAAAATCCCTGCCCATAAA
>Ga0129308_1002238_pt1 | contig 17088 bp, 13 predicted proteins | sample L827metagenome_FD_94440 | JGI IMG/M metagenome (GOLD analysis project Ga0129308, IMG submission 94440) | Ring-tailed lemur group fecal microbial communities from Wisconsin, USA - L827 metagenome | ecosystem: Host-associated > Mammals > Digestive system > Large intestine > Fecal | place: USA...
CGGCCACATCACCGTGACCGACATCTCGCCCAACAACGAGACCCAGGGCATCGGCGGCTACGAGGCCATCGAGGACGGCACCTACGCCCAGCAGGTTGAGGCCGCCCAGAGCGCCGACATCGACGGCGTGGCCGGCGCCACCGTCACCAGCAAGGCCATTGAGGCGGCCGTGCGCTCCGCCCTCAAGCAGGCTGTGAAGTAAGTCCTGCCCGTCCGAGCACCCGCGCGTTCCCAGGGGTCCCCAGCTAGCCGGCCGGGGACCCTTTTTGCGTTCCGCGGGGCCCCTCTCGCGTGCTGTGCCGGCTCGCGAGGGACCACGGCTCCGGATTAACATACATTTCAGCAGTCGAGATGTATGTTAAATCAACAAAACCCCAGTGAGCGATTTTTCATTTCGTTGAAATGTATGTTGTTGCGCGAGCGAGAAGGTCGCCTGGGTTGGCTAGGCCACCTTTCACTTACTCCATTTTCTCAAACAGGCCTATCGCTTGGTCTTTCTTGTTTACGCCTAGCTTGCCGTACAGGTTTTGGATATGCCCCTGCACTGTGTTAGGCGATAGGGAGAGTCGCTCGGCGATGCTTTTGGCTGTGCCACCTTGCAGGAGCAGCGCGTATACTTCCTGTTCCCGTGGTGAAAGGCCGAATTGGTTAGATAGTTTTGCCATTTTGGCGCGGGTTGCTTCCTCGTATGTTGGCCCGGTTTGGGAGCTGTCCCGGACGGCATTAGCGTTAACAGCATAAGAGTTCGCGGCTTCATTGTGCGGGCTGCCTCCTTGTTTGGTGGCGCGTACGGCACTGTACACGACGACAACAAGCAGCAGGTACACGCAGACGGCCACAACCATGAAACCTCGGACTGCGGGTTCGCCGCCCGGTATGCGTGCGAAGAGGTACCCAGCCGCAAAACCAGCCATGAGTAACAGTCTGGCGACGAGGCGCACCAGGACTGTAACCAGACAGACGTCCGATTTGGTGTTCTTGCATGCTGTGATGCAGCAGTACATTGACATGGTGGAAGTAAAAGTGTTCACACCGTACAGGAGGGTGCCAAGCCAACCTCCGGATCCTCCGTTCAGGATGGGCAAGAGAATTAGGAGGCCAATGGAGAGCGGGAAGATTACAAGCGTCATCATTTCCGGCTTGTCAACACGATTGAGAAGAATGACGAAGCCGATTAGCAGGCCTGCGCAGATGAGCATGCCCCACATTGGAGCGGATGACGCGGTTGCAAAGAATGTCTCGCCTGAGAAATACGAGTAGATGTTCAGCAGGCCGATTGCTGCATCAAAAAAGATGTAGGCAACGATGGGTGTGGAGGCAAGCCGTATGGCCGGGGCGGCTTGTATTCGATTCGGTGTCTCTGCGGGGCACGTGAAAGAACTCCTGACAACGAAAATCGCAGCGCAAAACAATGAGGCGTACAGTAAGTCCCGCTCCTCTTGAGGCGTCTTCAATGGCCATGCGTAATACGCCGGAGAGAAACGTTCCCGATGCGAGCTGGAGAATGATGAGAGTGGGGGAGCCTCCGGATGCAATCATTTCCATAAAGCCCGCTGTGAGAATGCTGGTAGATGCGCCCCATAGGAGTCCCAAGAGCGCGCTTATGGCTGTTGGTCCCGGCCCGCAAAGATGGGTAAGAGCGTAGCCCAGCGCGATGATGGCCGCAGGGACGAGGTAGGGAAGCGTGAACGGCCGCGGGTTGTTCTTGCGGTTTATAAAAACAAACGTTGCTGCAAGTGCTATGCCTAGCGTCGCTGACACCATGAACGGAATGTTTGAGATGTAGCCCAGAGGGGACGTGACTCCGCCAAAGCAAGTGACGTAGCTATCGAGCATGATGGACATGTAGATGCTGTAGCCCAAGAAGAGGAGAACGGGTGCAACCTCGTTTGTTTTCTCAGGGTTGTCGCAACTCTCCATTATTCGGAAATCCCTATCTCCTCTTGTGCTGGCGTGATTCTGTCATGCCAGTTGCCCCCTTGTTGACGAATGACTATCGCACGTGACGTTTTGCCTTGTCAACCAGGCAGTGCTTGTCAATACGGTTAAAAAATGACTGGTGCTTGAGGAACGTAATAATCCCTTTCAGTCAATTAGTAGCCTTGAGCTGCGGTCTTTTTTAGACGGATACTCGGGGAGGTTTCCGCCGTGAAAGGTTTGGGGGCAAGGGGAACAGGTTTACGGCTCGATGTTCAAATTCGGCATAGCATCACGAGAAGGGGAGTACGGTAATGGAATCGCTTTCTATGACTCGTCGTTCGTTCCTGGGTGCAACTGCAGCAATGGGTGCAGGCGTTGCTTCTGTTGCTCTTGCTGAGGAGCAGGCCGAACAGAGCCGCCAGATTCCTGGCGGTGACGGCAAGTACGTCACAAAGGCCATGGGCCATGAGGACTACATTTATGTCTGTACAACTCTGCGTGACGGTGCCATCGCTGGTTGTCAGGTTCTTGCGCACTCTGAAACGATTGGCATCGGCAGCTATGCGTGTGCTCGTATCCCTGCTGCCATTGTTGCGAACCAGAGCGTGAATGTTCCTCCCGTGCGTGGCTGTTCCATCACGAGTCGTGCAATCATGGCGGCTGTGAGCGAGGCCATCGAACAGTCTGGCTACGATCTTGATGCGTTTTCCACTCCCGTTGTTGAGCCTGAGGACCAGCGTGAGGAGACCATCGACGTTGATGTGGTCGTCGTGGGTGCGGGTACCGCAGGCGTGGTATGCGCTGCCAAGCTGATTGATATGGGCTATTCAGTTGCCGTCGTTGAGAAGCGCGCTATTCCTGGTGGCGCCATGTCGATGACGTACTCGGGCTTTCCTGTTGCTGAGACCACCGATATCCTGAACTTCAACTTCGACGGTAGTGTTGCTCCGCGCTATGCCACCTATGAGGGCCAGTGTGCCCATTGGGCATCCATGGTTGACCCGGAGTTTGACCGCTATGAGGGGAAAGCCCCCTTCATGACGTCGTCCTACGGTGGCTGCAACGACATGTATGGCTGGCTGCTCGATATGGGCGTGGGCTTCAATTGCTTAGGCGATTTCGAGGGCGCGATGATGACGGGTGCCGGCCATTACTTTGCTCCTGGATGCTACATGGGCGGAGCGGGCTACGCCATGATGACGCTGGCCAGGCGTGTTGAGGGCATGGGCCAGGTGTATTACATGACGAAGTGCACTGAGCTTATCCAAGACGAGCCGGGCGCTCCCGTCAGGGGCATCAAGGCCGTGGGACTGCGTGCTGATGACAGCGAAACGGGCTTCAAACTGACCGTAAACGCCAAGGCGACCGTGGTAACCACCGGTGGTTTCGCTAAGAATCCGGAGATGCTCAAGGAACACTATCCTGAGGCTGCCCATCTCTTCTTTAATGCTGCCTCTTCAAGCACGGGTGAAGGCATCGAGATGCTGGTCGGGGCAGGCTCCAAGTATGAGTGCGAGGGACGCCACCTGCCCGGCTTCATGTCTTCGGCGACTTATTTCGAGCTTGCTTTCCTGCCCTCCGCTGTTCCTGGCATCGCTGTCAACTCCTTCGGTGACTACATTGGAGGCAACGCCGGTAGCCATCCCTTCATGGGCAAGATGGCTCTCGATGAGTCCCAGGGCGGCAGGTTCTTCTATATCTTTGACGAGGCCGGCGTTCCCGTTGTCAGCGATTTTGAAATGTTCGGCTTTAATACCTACAAGGCTCTGTTCAACCGCGGTGAAGTGCTGCATTATGACACGGTCGAGGAGGCTGCAGCTGACCTTGATCTTCCCGGTCTGTCTGCTGCAATCGACGCCAACAACGAGGCTGCTTTGGCTGGCGAAAAGGGGTACTCGTTCATTGAGACTCGTTATGGCATCTACCTTGTGGCCGTTATGCCCACGCTGTATCTCACCACGACGGGCGCTTGCATCGACCCGCAGGGCCGCGTCCTTGCCGACAGCTATGTCATCGACGGCGACAACACTGTTATCCCTGGTCTGTACGCCGCAGGTGACGTGTGCGGTTCTGTTGAGGAGAAGGATGGCAAGAACTACAGTATGGGTCTGACCAACACGATGGGCATTGCCTATAACCTTGCGCGCGCTATTGAAGAGGACGGCGTGACCAAGGCGTAAGACGGGTTGGCGGTAGCTTAGAAGACTTTCGTACCCCGGCATCCTTTGGGGTGCCGGGGTACTTTACGATGCCGGCTGGTGTCCGCAAAGGCCCGCAGGTCTCAATTAACATACATTTCAACAGTTGAGATGTATGTTAAATCAACAAAAGCCCAGTTGAGCGATTTTTCGTTTCGCTGAAATGTATGTTGTTGCACGAGCGAGGAGGTCGCCTGAGTCGGCCAAACCGTCCTCCACTCGTTCTTCCCCCGCTTTTTGGGGGGTGACGTAATCGGGCAAGTGAGTCATACTCGTTATGCCGTGCATGCCTGGGTTGGGGCCCAGGCTGCGTGCGCGACGTGCGGCCCGTCAAAGGGGGCGGGCTGCTATACAACCGAAAGGGGATTACCATGGAGTTCAAGTTTTCCCAGCCTGAGGGCGCTATGAGTCGTCGTCAGTTCGCCATCGGCGCTGCCGCTGCTTCTGCGCTCGCCGCTGCCGGCCTCACTGCTCCCGCCCTGGCCGACGAAGGCCCCGACACCATCACAGGCGCTTCGCAGGTTGTGGATGAGAGCCTGCAGCTCACGCAGGATGAGATGCGCACCCTCATTCTCGATTACTTGCGCGGCTGGCCGCTGACCACCGATGAGGCCGGCAACACGGTCTATTCCTACCGCGAGATGTACTCCATCGCTACGTGCTACAAGGATCAGCCCGGCCTCTCCCAGGTTGAGTTCATCATTGACCCCAACACGATGAAGCTCCTTGCCTCCTGCGAGAAGGGCACTGAGAAGTGCGAGCACATCAAGTACAACCCCAACGTTGTGCTGTACTGGTATCACCAGATTCCCGAGGCCGATTACGTGGCCGGCGCCAACGACTACTTCAACTCCTATGGCGTGCAGATCAAGGGCACCGCTCGTGCTTTGACCCTTGAGGATGAGGGTGCTGCCGAGTTCGCAAGTGCCTACATGGCCACCATGCGCGGCGCCGAGGCTTGGGGTGCCACCTCTGAGGAGGATAAGCAGGCAACGATTGAGATGCTGTTCCAGTACAACGATTGGATCGAGATCACGCCCTCTGAGTATGTGATTAACTCGCTGAATTGGCGTTACAACACTGAGGACTCCAAGCGTCCCGAGTGGTACGACCCGGAGAGCCCCTACTTCGGCAAGTCCGTGCGTCAGGAGTACTGGCTCTAAAGGTTCTGCCAGCTTCTTGAGGTCATAAGGCACCGGGGTCTGCGTGGAATGGGTGCGTGCGCTGAAGCGCGCGGCCCCCACGCGGCCCCGGTGCTTTTTTGTGCGCGGCGGTGCTTCGCCAGCCCTCTACGTCAGGCTCTTCCTCTCGAGCCACTTGCCGCGCTTGAGGCGCACGAGGAAGAGGATGCCGCGCACGCAGAGCTCCACAAGCATAGCGACCCACACGCCTGCCAGGCCCATCGTGGGTACGAGCAACAAAGAGAGCGTGATGCGCACGCCCCACATGGTGGTGATGTTGAGCAGCGTCGGCACGAGCGTGTCGCCGGCACCGCGCAGGGCGCCCATGACGACGATGGCCGCCGCGAAGAGCGGCTCGGCAAAAAGTTCGATGCGCAGCACTGAGCAGCCCAGCTCTTGCACCGCTACGTCGGGCGTGAAGACCGCGAATACAAAAGGCGCGAGCACGTACATGAGCGCGCCCGTGCAGGTCATGATGATCATGCCGCCTGCAACGCACAGGTTTGCCATGCGACGCGCGAGGTCGCGACGATGTGCGCCGAACGCTTGGCCCACGAGCGTCGTGGCCGCGGCCGCCACACCGAAGCCGGGCATGTAGCAGATGCCCTCTGCTGTGATTGCCAGCGAGTGGGCAGCGACGGCCACCGTGCCGAGCGGGGCCACGATGCCCACCGAGACCACCTGCGCGCTGTTGAGCACGACGCGCTCCAGACAGATGGGGAATGCAATCTTGCCGGCCGTCTTGAGGCAGCGGGAGCCAAGCCGCCAGGTCTCGGGGACATGCTTGGCGGTCGAATCGCCGGCCTCAGCCTCATCCAAACGCGCGTGCACATGAGGCCCGAACAGTGCGAGCTTCTCGGAGCGCACGCACGTGGCCCACAGAAGGATCGCGCAGGTCACCACCTCGGCCGCCGCCGTTCCTAGCGCCGCGCCTGTGACGCCCAAATCCGCGCCAGGTACACACAGCTGCAGGCCGAAAAGGCTTATCCTCCTGTCGGGGAAGATGAGGAAGAAGTTGAACACCACGTCGAGGACGCACATGAGCATGCTGAGCGCGCTGGGCGTGCGGGTGTCGCCTGCGCATTGCAGCGCCCCCACGCACAGGCGCATGAGAAGGGCGGCTGGCAGGGCCAGTGAGAAAATGAGGAAGTAGCTGGCCGCATCTGCTGCCACGTCGGGCTCGCCGCCGAGCCAATAGGGGAGATGCCCGCTCAGGGCGACGCCAGCTCCTCCCAGGACGAGGCTGAACAGGGCTAACACTACGAGTGACTGACGCAGCACGTTGCGTGCCTCGGCATTGCGGCCGGCGCCAATGAACTGGGCAATCTGTACGGTGAAACCGACGGAGAGGCCCATGCAGATGCCGCCTATGAGCCACGTGGAGCTTGCGACCAGGCCGATTGCGGCCGACGCCTGGGCACCAAGGCTGCCGACCATGGCAGTGTCGATGTACTCCATGGCGGTGTTGCACACCTCGGCCATGATGGTAGGCACCGACAGCGTGGCCACAAGTTTGGCAAGCTCGCGCGTGTTGGGCTTTTCCGCCGCGAGCATGCGCTCCATCTCCTGTGCCTGGTCCACTGCCGCCTGCCCCTTTCCCTTTGCATTCCATGGCGTAATGTGCGATAACGCCACATGCATAATGCCATGTATGTGGTTGCCTGAAAAGCCTAACGCATATGCGGAAACTGAAAGAGGAGGGCGTGTCATGTCTGCAAACTATGCAAATCGCCTGGAGAAGGTGCGTCGCAACCTTGATGAGCTGGGCCTTTCCCAGATGCTCGTGAGCGACCCCATGAGCATCTGCTGGCTTACGGGCTTCTATGTCGACCCGGGCGAGCGGTTCCACGGGCTCGTTCTGCGGGCCGACCATGAGCCGGTGCTCGTGGTGAACGACCTGTTCCCCACGCCGGCCGACCTTGCGGTGGCCACGAGGGGCTATCGAGACGAGGACGACCCTCTTGCGCTTGTGGGCGACCTCACCGACCATGCGGCTCCCTTGGGTTGCGACAAGGACCTTGCCGCTCGGTTCCTGCTGCCTCTGCGTGACGTGGGCGCTGCCAGCGGGTTTGTCCTGGGCTCGGCTGCCGTCGACCATGCGCGTGCAATCAAGGACGCCGAAGAGCAGGAGCTCATGCGCCGGGCCAGCGCCACCAACGACAAGGCCATGGGGATCCTGCGCGGTATGGTGCACGAAGGTGCAACCGAGCGCTCCATCGCCGACTCCCTGCTCGACGTCTACCGCAGCCTGGGCGCCCAGGGCCATTCCTTCTCGCCCATCGTGAGCTACGGTGCGCATGCCGCCGACCCGCACCATTCTCCCGACGACACGCCGCTCGGGCCGCGTGACGTAGTGCTGTTTGACGTGGGATGCGTGCAGGACGGCTATTGCTCCGACATGACCCGCACGTTCTTCTTCCGCGACGTGACCGACGAGGAGCGCCTCGTGTACGAGACGGTGCGTCAGGCCAACGAGGCCGCTGCGGCCTTCGTGCGTCCCGGCGTGTTGTTCTGCGACGTGGACAAGGCTGCCCGCGACGTCATTGAGCAGGCAGGATACGGTAAGTACTTCACGCATCGCCTGGGCCACCAGATCGGCATGTGCGACCACGAGCCCGGCGACGTGGGCCCCGTGCACCGCGAACCTATGGAGACGGGTGTGTGCCACTCCATCGAGCCCGGCATCTACCTGCCCGGCAAATTTGGCGTGCGCATCGAGGACCTCTGCATCGTCCAAGAGGCCGGCGGCGAGATCATCAACCACTACTCTCACGAGCTCGATGTGATCGCGTAGGCGAGCAGCCTGCTGACAAGGAAGAGCGTGGGTTCTCGGCGGGAAAACTTGCATGCGCTCGCGCTATTCCTGCGCCTTGTGGGGTATGCTTGCTAGGTTTTGTCCGTGGCGGGGCCGCAGTGGGCGGCTCGGCAGATGAGGGGAGACCCATGAGCAACAAGGGCAAGAAGGTCAAGGTTCACTACACTGGCACGCTTGACGACGGCACGAAGTTCGACAGCTCGCGCGACCGCAACGAGCCCATTGAGTTCACGTGCATGGCTGGCCAGATGATTCCCGGTTTCGACAAGGCCGTCGAGGACATGCAGGTCGGCGAGGTGCGCGATGTGCACCTCGAGCCCAAGGACGCCTACGGCGAGTCCAACCCTGCCATGATGATGCATGCCAAGGTGGGCCAGAAGCTCTATGTCTTCATGGGCAACCGTCCTGTGCCTGTGACGATCAAGTCCGCTGAGAACGGCGAGGTCGTGCTTGACGCCAACCACGAGCTGGCTGGCCAGGCGCTCAACTTCAACATCGAGCTCGTTGAGGTCGAGGACTAAAACAAGCTGGTAGATTGTGCTGCCAAGAGCCGGTCCGCTTGCCATGAGGCGCGGGCCGGCTCTTTTGTTTGTGCTTGCATGCTGCGGTGGGATCTCGCTCGGTGCATGGCGGCAAATGGTGCCTGGCCAGGCGAAATGATGGTCGCTTGAGGTGATTGAGCGTCGGCGGACCGCCAATACCGGGAGGCCACGGGCGTAATCGACGGCCGATTGGGGCAACGGCGGGTGGTGGACTTGCAGAAAAAGTATCCTCATCCTTACAAATAGGTAAGCCATATGATACTCTTGCGTTTGAATTGTTGCGCCCTACTTACTTACGGAGGCCTCCATGCAAGCCGAGACTGCCGATATGGGCCTTGACACCGTGGCCCCCAAGCGCAGACGTCTGACGCAGATTCCTATCGTGCGGCATCTCCTTGTTGTGCTTGGCTTTTTCTTTGCTGCGCTTGGAGGTATTGGCGTCATTCTGCCGATCTTGCCCACGACGCCGTTCCTCCTGCTTGCAGCCGCATGCTTCGCCAACGGGTCTGAGCGTTTTCATAGCTGGTTCTGCTCCACAAAGCTTTACAAGAACCATCTTGAGTCATTCGTGCAGCATCGCAGCATGCCTATGAAGACCAAACTCTGCATTTGCATTCCCGTTTCCACCATGCTCATCGTTCTTGCCGTCGTGACGCCTGTGTTGCCCATGCGCATCTTTCTCGCGGTTCTCATCGCGGTGAAGTGGTGGTGCTTTATGGTTTGGATCAAGACCGATCCTGCGGCGTAGGGGCGGGGCTTGAGTTCCTGTCACGTTCGATTTCAGAGGGTCTTCGGTTCTTTCGCGGCGCGGCGTGCTATGCTTCATCCCTTGCACCTGCACGTTCTGGTTTGACCCCTCGGAGGAGCCCGTCCCATGTCCGCACGCTTTTCTCTCGACAGCCTGCCTACGTCTGTCTATAAGATTCTCATTGTCATAGCTACGGCCATCTGGGGTGTTTCGTTTGTCTTTATGAAGGACGTGGTGAGTGTCCTGTCGCCTGCGTGGCTGCTGGGCATTCGCTTTACGTGCGCGGGCATCATCTTGCTGCTGATTCTGCGCAAGCGTGTGGCTGCCGGCTTCAACCTGCGCTTTTTGGGGATGGGCGTTTTGCTTGGCGTGCTCGATTTCAGTGCCTTCCTTACGCAGACGATTGGCCTGCAGCACACCACTCCGGGTATCAACGCGTTCCTTACGGCCACCTATTGCGTGATTGTGCCGTTTATCTGGTGGCTTGTGGCGCGCCGTCGCCCCACGGTGTTCAACATCGGCGCGGCACTGCTTGCGGTGGGCGGCATCTGGCTCGTGTCGGTGAGTTCGTCGGGCGAGGGCCTTACCATGGGCTTCGGTGAGGCGATGACGCTGGTGGGTGCCTTCGCCTTTGCGGCTCACATCGTCGCCGTGTCCAAGTGCGCCCAGTATGCCGACGCCCTTGCACTCACCGCGATGCAGTTCATCTCTGAGGGCCTGCTTGGTCTGGTGAGCGGCGCCCTTACGGCACCTGCTCCTGAGCTTTCGGTTTTCACGCCGAACATCATCGCCCAGATGGCGTTTCTCATTCTGCTTGCCTCGATCTTTTGCTTCGGTGCGCAGAACCTGGCCCTTGCTCACGTGCCCCCGGCGCAGGCCTCGCTGCTGTTGAGCCTCGAGTCGGTCTTCGGCGTGCTGTTCTCGGTGCTCATGACGGGCGAGCAGGTGACATTGAGGCTTCTCCTTGGCTTCGTGCTCATCTTCGCCGCCATCACGGTGAGCGAGGTGTTTCCTATCAAGAAGAAGGATGCGCCCGGCGAGGCTGTGGGGGAGTAGGGCGCTGGCGTTAGCGGGGTTTGTCGGCGACGCGTACGCCGGTGGCCTCATGGGCAACATCGGCATCCGCAACCCAACGTCCGGCCAGGTTGTGACGGCACTTACCGGCGCGTTTGCTCTCGGCTACATCGCTGGCCAGGACGCTGCGAAGCAGGAGCCCTGGGAGTAAAACTAAGGCTCAAGTAGAGGATTGCAGTAGATATAGGTAAGGATGAGGCCCCGGCGTCGCAAGATGACGCCGGGGCCTTTGGTGTGAGGGGTGCCAGTTGGTTTTTACTGGCATGCGGGATGGGGTCTTCAACGAACCCAAGGACGGGTTCCTGCGACTGCGTTTCTGAGAGCAGAACTCCTTGAAATGCGTATGGCAGCATACCTTGAGGTGAGTTTTTACTTACTGCGATTCATTTGCCTGCACGTTTCCTTACGGCTTCGAGAAACGCCTGAAGAGCGGGATTGGTGTCTCCCAGTCGATACAGGATGTATCGCGTGGTGACGATGGGGTCGCTGCATGGGATAAGAACGAGATTCGGATTTTGCAGGTAATACGCTTCCGGTGTGGATGCGGCGCTTTCTACGACGATAAAGGCCTCGTTTGCCCCCAGCTTCATGAGTCCGAGGTTCTCAACATCTTCGAGTTCATACGGTCGCGATTTCATCATGTAGCCGCGAGATTCGAAAAGCCTGGCGATATCCGGCTGACATCTGCCGAATTCGGGATTAAGGGGAAAGACAAAGCCGCAATCGGCAAGGTCGGACAACATGAGGCTTGGTTTTTGAGAGAGGGGATTGCTCTTGGGCAGGGCGAAGAAAATGTGCTCCTGACAGCTCGGAAGTTCGCATATGCCAAATCCATCTGGTTCACCGACGGGGCAAACCGCCTCTTGGTCGGTGGTGCAGGCAACGATTCCCGCATCGACTGTTCCACGCAATACGGCCTCGCCCATTGTGTCGCCAGGGTGAAGCGATTCCCTCACCACGCTGAAACCAGGATGTAGACGTTGAACCTCGTCAACAACGTCCGCAAGAAAGGCCTGGACAAGAGGGGATTTGCGATAGCGCTCGATAACGAGTGTTGCCTGTGGCTCGTTGCCAATCGAGCGCATGCGGCGGGCAAGATTTTCTTCAAGCGCCAGCAACTCGGAAGCGCTGCTCAAGAGCTCGCTTCCTCCATATGTGAGTCTCAACGAGTTTGCAGTGCGGTCAACCAGCGAGCATCCCAACTGATGCTCTAGCTCGGCAATGTGCCGGCTTAGCGTGGGTTGTGAGATGTTAAGCGCTCGTGCCGCAGCGGTGAAGTTCAGATAACCAGCAAACGTCACGAATTCTCGAAGATACCCAGTATCCATGTTGTTCCGCCGTCCCCTTCGGCTTGTTGTCAGGGCGAATGATAGCAAATCGACGGCCAAGAGCTATTCAAAATCTGAATAGCTCTCTTTCGTTTCTATCAATGAGTCCCTCATAGTCTGCATTTGTGACATACACTCGTATGGGTTTATCCTGAATGTGCACGGCAAAGGGGTGCCGTGCGAACTCGCCGGAGGGCGTGGACATGCGTCCTCAAGAAAACGGAAGGGGATTCAAGCATGGAGATGATTTCACGTAGGAATCTGCTCAAGGGCGGCGCAGCCTTGACGGCTGGCACGTTGGTTGCTGGTGGCGCAGGTCTTGCCGTTGCTGATGAGGCAAAGCCTGCATATGAATACGCAAAGCTCCTTTCCGAGGCACCCTCCAACCAGATTGAGACCGAAGTTCTTGTCATCGGTGGTGGTGGCGCGGGCATCTGTGCCGCACTTGCAGCCTCTGAGCATGGCGCGAAGGTCGTTCTGTGTGAGAAATCCGGCGTGCTTGGTGGTGCTACCATCATGAGCAGCGGCAAGATTCCTGCAGTTGGCACGGCGCAGCAGGAAGAGGTTCTTGCGGAAAACGATGAAATCGACAGCATTGGTGCTTGCGTTATGGACATCATGCGTCCGAGCAACTACAGCGTTCGCCCCGATCTTGTCTACACCGTAGTGGAAAACTCCAAGGACATGATCGAGTGGACCGAAAGCTACGGTGTCACGTGGACGGTTGATGCGGGCCTGTATTATGGACAGACGGCGCATCGTATGCATACGGCTGACGGCGCGGGCGCCGGTCTCACCACGGCGCTCATCGATGCCATGGAGGCAGATGAGAACATTGCCGTTAAGACCGATTGCGAGATTAAGGGCCTGCTTTTGGATGATTCCGGTGCTGTGGCCGGTGCGTATGGCGTGGATGCCGACGGTGCCGACGTGGCATTTGTTGCAAATAATACCGTGCTCGCCACCAGCGGTTTTGGCAACAACGACGAGATGATTGCCAAGTACTGCCCCGAAGCGTCTGCTGCCTATCGCATGGTAGCCCCCGGCGCCACGGGCGAGGGCATCAAGTGGGGAGCCGAGCTGGGCGCTTCTCTTGAAAAGATGGGTGCGTACCAGGGGTATGCTTGGCATGGCGCCGACGACGACACGGTGCTGGGTCAGGACCTTGCCAACAACGGCGGTATTGCCATCAACGCCGAGGGTAACCGTTTCATGAACGAATACGGCGGCTACTCCGAGCTCACGCCGCATATCCTTGCTCAGACTGATCACATCTGCTACCTGTGCTTTACTGACGAGCAAGCTTCCAAGAGCGCCAAGTTCGAGGCCTTCAAGGAGGCGGGCATCGTATACGAGGGTGCTGACGAGGCTGAGCTTGCGGCAGCTATTGGCGTCAACGCCGACAAGTTGGCATGGGCATTTGCAGACTACCGCAAGGGCATCGAGCGTGGCGAGGACCGTTTCAACCGCACACATTTGCCGGCCGGCTTCGAAGGTCCGTTCTACGCAATCAAGGTGACTGGTGAGATTCGTCATACCCAGGGTGGCGTGAAGACGGACGTTGCGGGTCACGTGCTCAAGGAAGACGGCTCGCTCATTGACGGCCTCTATGCGGCTGGCGGTTGCACGGAGGGCTTCTCCTCGGGAGCCGGTGCGGCGTACATGAGTGGCAACGGCCTCATCCAGGCCCTGGTGTACGGCAAGCTTGCGGGTATTGGTGCCGCGACCGAAAAGCGCGGCGAAGCTCAGCTTGTCACGTGGGAGAAGACCGAGAAAGACGCGTACATTTAAGAGAGATAAGCGTCTAAGCAGGTAAGTTGGTGATATAACTACGGGCCTGGCGAGAGGGGATGTAAGTAACACACCTTCTTCAGTCGGGCCCGTAGCGTTTTTTGACCATTCGGAATCTTGGATTAAAACCAGCGAGGTTGCAGGGCGAGGAGAAGCGAGGCTCAACCTGCGCCATATGGACGTTACGGGCGGTGCCGTTTGTGACACGGTGCTTGTCATGAATGCCGGAACTCATAATGTGATGTTGGCAGCCCTCATCCAAGGCATCGCTGTTGTGCAAACAATCCCTTAAGGAACGCGACAAGTGCCTGGGCTGTTGTATCTAGTTGGTGCTTGCGATTCCAGGCAAGCCAGAGGGGTACGTGACATGCTTCCTCGGGACGCATATGAATAAGACATACCCGTTTGTCTGCAAGGGCGACTTCATATCCCTCCGGCATGAAAGCGACCCCTCTTCCTGCGGCTACATGGTCAAGCTGACTCCCTTCTGATGGGGGCATTTCGATATAGCTTGCCTTGAACCCCCATACGCGACAAGCTTTGTCGGTGGCTTTGAGCGAATAATTGAGATCGGGCGGAAGGAATTGGGGGACATCAATTAGGTCTGAATAAGATAGCGTTCTGTCACAACCAGCGAACGGGTGGTTGGCGGGAACGCACAGAACCAATTCGGGGCTACACAAGAACGTACCGCTGTATTTGGATAGATTAGGTTGTCCGGCTACAAGTGCGACATCCACAGTGCCTTGCTCAACCAATGCTAGACATGCATCGCTTGCCGCCTCAAATAAACGCAACGTCACGTTTGATCTACCGTTCGAAAACATTGCGAGGTCTACCTGGTTGGGATGTCGGGATTCATCTGTTCCTATAGTGCATGTTGCGTAGGCGAGCGAAACGACACCGTGCGCGTCGTCTCGCAATCGCGCAGCGTGTGATTTTATCTGTGCGATGTTGTTAAGGGTGGCATGTACGTCATGCAATAGTTCTCGTCCGCTGGCGGTTGGCCTTACGCCTGCCGGACTTCTTTCGAGCAACCGTACCCCGAGTTCGCGTTCAAGCGCTCCCAATCCAGCTGAAACAGCCTGTTGGGTAACACATAGCTCCTGAGCCGCTTCTGTAACGCTACCATGACGGCATGCTGCGTCGAAGTACTCAAGTTGGGATAGGTTCATGTAGGTCCTTTCTCCCGAAATTAGTTCCTTATACTACTACAACCTGGTATTACAAACATCTCTTGTGACTTTCCAATTAATACTTGCTGGCACGTTGCTTTGGCCCGCGTTATGTTTTTTGCAGATGCCTTCAAAGGGGAAGGCATACATGGCGCAAGGGGGTAATCGGATATGGACAGGCTCATCAATGCGTTTACGCGTAGAGGTTTTGTTGCTGGCGCTGCGGCTGCGGCAAGTATGGGTCTATATGCTGCGGGGCTTGGCGGTCATGGGATGGCCAAGGCTGCGCCTGCACTTGCCACGGACTATGCCCTTCTTGATGTCGTGCCGTCTTCTGCTGATGAAACTCTCGATGCCGACGTGGTCGTTGTAGGGTGTGCTGGGGCGGGCCTGAATGCGGCATCTGCATCTGCAACAGCAGGCGCTAAGACCATCGCTATTGACCGAGCGCCTAATATTGCTGCCACAAATGCCTGCAACACGGCTGGTATCTGGGCCATCGAGAGTTCCGAAGAGCTTAAGTATGATTCTCACATAACGCAGCAGTGGGCATTTGATTTTATTTGGAGTGGCACACATTACCAGTCCAATGCTGGTGCTTTGCGCAATCTGCTTCGTGCATCCGGTCCGGGTATGGACCTTATCATTGATGCGGGAACGCCTCTCATGTATCCGTTTGCTGATGATGCGGATCCTGAACAGATTGGCATCCTCAATTGGGGTGGCCATGTCTACATGGTAAGCGGACCCGAGCGCGCCGAATTTCTCCAGGGTATGATTGACGAGTCGGGTGCTGAGTCTCTCTGGGGTTGTGAGGTTACGAACCTTCTCGCTGACAATGGGGTTGTTGTAGGCGTGCGGATGGTTGATTCCGACGGCAAGACGGTGGATGTCAAGGCGTCCAACACGATTGTTTGCACTGGCGGCTTCATTCAGAATCTTGACCTTGTAGCGAAGTATTATGGTGGAGCTCGTATGTATGGTGCGGGTAGTCCGTATAACGATGGCGCTGGAATCCAACTGTGCCAGGCGGCTGGCGCCCAGATGGGGAAGAATTTCTCGACATCCATCAATGAGCTCGGTGCTGCAAATGCGAAGTCGAGTGACTTTATTGTGGGCAACGTGGCAGAGACTCCTTTGTTCTGTCTGCCGTTGTTTGGTGGCCTGTTCCTGAATGGTCAGGGCATACGCTTCATGGACGAGTCAAAAATGGCCGTGTCAACAATGTATTGCGGTGAGCCGCTTCTGCGCGAGAGCACATATTATGTGATTCTTGACCAGGCGCTTGTGGATACCTATTCCACCAATAAGATTACGGGCTTCATGTCGCAATCCGCCATTGACAACATGGCTCCAGTGGTTCAAATGAGTTTCGCCGGTGTTACATTGACTTCAATGCCGGATAAGCTTGCGCAAGGTATTGAAGAGGGCTGGGTTTGGAAGGGCGAGACTCTTGAGGACCTTGCTGAGGCATGTGGCTTGACAAAGCTCCCGGATTCCGTAGCTGCATACAACGATGGCGCTGGGGCGGGAGAAGATAACGATTTCTTTAAGCCGGTGGAGTTCTTGAAGCCCATCGAGCAGGGTCCGTTCTACGCCGTGCAGTTGGACGTGGCAGCATGGCTTACTCTTGGTGGCATTAAGTGTGATGAGGACTGTCGTGCACTCGATGCAGAGAATCGACCGATTCCAGGTCTGTTTGTTGCCGGCGCTGATGCAGATTTGTGGGCCGTGCCTTATTTTGAAGGAGGTTCGGCTCAGGGATTCTGCGTGGCGTCCGGTTATCTGGCCGGCCTGACGGCGGCAGGTGGTGATATCAAGCAAGTTTAGCTTGTCGTTTTCGACGCGGCTTGACTCGTTGCTTGGTCTGCGATTCGTTTTGGAAGATCTGGAGTTCTTCCGGTTGCCAGAATCGAGCATGGCCCCGTTGCGTCGATGGCGCAACGGGGCCTGCCCTTAACCCTCCATCAAGCACTCGCATGCATGCCAGATGGCGTGTGCGGCGGGGTTGTTGTGAGGGAGCTCCAAGAGAGGTCGTTCCTGGCGATCGAAAGCGGCGAGTTCTGCATCTGCGGGAATGGTTCCAATGAGATGAGGGGCTACATCGGTGCGCAGCGGTGCGACGTTACCATTGGGCTCTTGACGATTGAGTAGCATGAGGATTTGATCTCGCTTTACGAGGTCATGCTCTCCAGCCATGTCCCAGATGGTTTCAATGGTGCGGCTGGCACGGGCAGAGCCATCGCTTACGGCAACGAGGTAATCAAGTGAGGCCACAACCTGACGATTGATCTGCTCCAATCCGGCCTCACCGTC
>Ga0129308_1002239_pt1 | contig 17087 bp, 18 predicted proteins | sample L827metagenome_FD_94440 | JGI IMG/M metagenome (GOLD analysis project Ga0129308, IMG submission 94440) | Ring-tailed lemur group fecal microbial communities from Wisconsin, USA - L827 metagenome | ecosystem: Host-associated > Mammals > Digestive system > Large intestine > Fecal | place: USA...
ACATCTCGACCCTCTTCCCGTCTCCCATCCTTGTGTAGAATGCCATTCCATTCACCTCAGATGAGCTCCTTGGCCTTCCTGGTGGTCTCAGAAGCGGATTCACCGTAGAGATCTGCACCTATCTTGTCAGCATAGGCCTGTGTAACCGGGGCTCCTCCCACCATCACGGTAACCTTATCACGAATGCCTGCGGCCTTCATCATCTCGATGACGTCCTTCTGGACCGTCATGGTGGTGGTCATCAGGGCGGACATTCCGCAGAAGGTGCATCCTCCGGCGACCTCATCGACGAACTTCTGCTTGGGGACATCCCTTCCGAGATCGTGTACCTCGAATCCTGCGCACTGGAGCATGGTGGAGCAGATGGACTTGCCGATGTCGTGCACATCACCTTCAACGGTCCCCATGACGACGGAAGCAGCCGCCTTGGCCTCTCCAGCGGAGGCTGCCATCTCGGGACCGAGCAGGTCCATGGCTGCCTTCATACCGTTCGCCGCACTCAGCACATGGGGCAGGAACAGCTTTCCCCTCTCGAACAGAACACCGACCTCGGACATGGAGTTCCCGAGGACATCTATGATGTCGTTTGCGGGCATCCCCGCGGCATGTGCAGACTCCACCGCTGTCTTGATATCGGGTACCTTGCACAAGATCAACGCATCGTGCAGACTCTTGGTTTCGCTTTCGAACGGCATTTGTATACATCCTTGACATTCATCTAATTATTATCTGAATGACTAGACAAATGAACACTAGAACCACTATATAATCGTGCTTTAATTGAATAATTATAGAGTAATTTCGATAAAATCGATATCGCATGTACAGATATCGCAACGATTTTTATCCATATGTCCAACTAAAAAAAAACGGAATCGGATACGGGTGATCTGTGAAGAACAAGGTGCGGGAGGAGGGATTCGAACCCACGAATCACTAAGAACAGGATCTTAAGTCCTGCGCCTTTGGCCAACTCGGCTACTCCCGCTTCGGACCACCCTAACACGACCCCTGTATATAGAGTCGCCACACTGACCTCCAACAGATATATGGTGGACGACATACGGACCGAGCATGGCGTACAGGATACCGCAGGAGAAGGAGGTCGTCAAGGCGATAGAGAACGTCCTCGTCCGCAACCCCCACATCCGTTCACAGGCGGAACTGTACAGGCTCGTGTCGACGGAACTTCTCTGCATGGATGAGGAGTACCGCATCGGCGAGAAACGCATCAGGACCATCGGAATCAAGAACGGACTGTTCAGCCTGGAAATAAGCTACGCCCGCACGGAGAAGGGGGTGGATGGAAAGTTCTGTCCCGTTTGCGGAGGCAAACTCGAATCCGTCAGGAACAGAACACTCTACTGGGACACGGTGGAGCTCATGAGGACCTGCTCCCGCTGCGGATACGCGGCCAAGAGCGATGCGTCCAAACCCGCCAGATACCATATCAGCAGGAAGGTCCGCCGATGACCGAGGACAGGATATCATCCCTGAAAGAAGCGAGGGATCTCCTCCTGAGGGCCGCGGACCTCATGGACTCCGCGCTGCGCATGTCCGGATTCGAATCCCGCTCGGGGGATGATTCCGAAAGGATAAGGGAGATCGCATCATCCGACTCCTATGGGGGGAGCCTCACCAACATCATCCGCGACATGGAGTACGTCTCACGGGAGCAGCCCTGCTGGACCCAGGCCCTCACATCCCCCAAGAACCAGTTCCCCTCCGACGACGACAGCTTCAGAGACCTATGATGTGCCAAGCTTTTTGAGTGACCAACCTAATCGGGCGACATCAGAGGGGTCTCGAATGAAGATCTGGGAATTCGCGAAAGTCAACGGCTCGAAGATTAAGGTGGACAACTGGATGTCCGACACCATGGGACTCGTAGACGGGGGATGCGTCTACAGCACGCTCTTCAAGCACCCCGCACAGGGACCCAAGGACTACGAGATCATACTCTCCATGTTCCCCCAGGAGAACTACCGCACCCTCACGCACATCACGATGTACCTCGACGACGTGCCCGGATCCAGCGCACAGGCGGCGGATTTCCTCGCCAAGAAGGGCATCAACATCCTCAACTCCATCTCCCTCAACGGGATATCCGACACGGTCATCGTCTGGAAGCTCATGGCGGACCTCAACTTCGCAGGGGAGAGCGACCTGCTCCTCGAATCGTTCGACAGCCTGAAGGCCAAGGACGACGAAAGCGTCTCCAAAATCAAGAGGATCGACATCAAGCCCGCCGAGATCGGAAGGCTGTTCAAGGGCAACTCGTCCCAGGACGGGAAGGAGGAGATCAAGCGCGGATACCCCACCACCATCGACGACGGATGCTTCGACGTGGCCGAGGTCTACGGCGACGTCCTCAAGGACATCGACGGGAAGAACATCCTGATCACCATGGATGCCGACTCATGGATCCTCTCCCTCACACTGTTCAAATCCGACACCCACCTGGTGAAGGTCGGAATGGAGATCCCCGACTGCCCCGGAGCCATCACCCAGGCCCTGAGCGTCATCGCCGGCTGGAACGTCAACCTGATCTCCGTGTTCAGCAAGGTCAAGATCTGCTACCAGACCATGTACCTCGAACTAGTCATGGACATCGGCAAGAGCGACAAGTCCGCGGAGCAGATCAAGGATGCCCTCCCTCAGATCATCGACGGACTGAACGGGATCTTCACCCTCAAGGAGTTCTCCGAACTCAACTGAGGTACCATGCGCCTCCCGAAGACCTCACGCACCGCATCGGAGCTGAAGGAGCTCCGTCTCGGAAAGGGTGATTACGCCGCAGGAGGTGCACACAGCCTCCCGTTCCTGGACCTGGACGGTGCCAGGAGACGCAGACCCCTGGTCTTCGGAGAGGTCACCAATGACCTCCCATCCTATCCCGCATTGGCGGCGGAGATGTTCTCCGGAAGGCAGATCGATCCGGCGGAATGGGCCGTGATGTGGAAGGAGATCGGTTCCGACGGCGTATGCCTGAGGATCACCGGTGACGATATCCCGTCCTCCGTATCACTTGTGAAAGCAGTATGCGACAGGACCCGCCTGCCCGTGGTCGTCGATGCATCTCCAGCGATCATCGAGGCGGTGGCCTCCGAGGTCAAGGATTCCATCCTCATGCTGATATCCGACCATGTACGTGACGACGGTCATATCGCAGTGATCGGATGCAGGGATGCGGAGGAGGCATCCTCCGTGTGCGGGGAACACGATGCGATCGTATCCTTCGGACATGTGACGGAGGAGGCGGAACTCGGAGACCTTGTGGGAAGGATAGAGGGATACCGTGCACGCGGACTCTCCGGGGACGGTACCTGTTCCAACCCCGTCATCGTGGATGTCACATACGCATGGGACACCCTGGATGAGGACTGGGATGCCAGGAGGGCATCGATGCTGGAGGCCACCGAGGCCCTGGCCGTCATGCTCGCCGGAGCCGACATGCTGATCATGAGGGGCCCCGGAGCCGCGGACATGGCACGTGTCTACGGGGAGGAGCTTGCGGACCTGTGATATCATGACCGGAACCATCACATTCTCGGATATCACCGTCGGAGGGGATTCGCCCGCTGTCCTCTCACTGTCGATCACTGATGCTCTCGGACCCCAGATGGCAGCGGTCCGCATTGTCGAGATTATGGAGAGGACATCCGACCTCGACAACTTCAAGGCCGTATGCATCAGAGATGACATCTCTGATCCCGAGATCTACGCGGAGACGGTGCGTGTCGTATCCACCGTGTGGGACGGAGGCATTATATTGGAATCCCGCAACCCCGCATCGCTGCTGACCGCATCCGCACTCATCGGAAACCTTCCGCTTATCACCGGCTGCGACTGCACATCACTGTCCGAACTGGGCTCCATCACAGGATGTCCCGTCGCTTTCAGGTCCGCGGACATATCCGACCTTCTGGACATGGTGGAATCATCACCCGTCGGATGCGTCATCGATCCGGCCACGGACAACATGAAATCATGCCTCGAGAGGAACACCGACCTGCATCGTCTGTCCGAGAGGATACCCGAGGCGGACAGACCGATAATGACCCGCACATGGTCTGGCGAATACGCCCTGGCGGTGGCATCGGTATCTGTGATGAGGTACGGATCCCTGATAGTCATAGACGATCTGGACAGGGACGGATGCGTCATCCTGAACGGTCTGGCCGACACATTCCGTGGTCATAGGAACTGAGAATTATCGTTTTTAGGTTCCAATAATCATTTTTTAGCACTGTTTTTAAATTCATCCAATGGTAGAGAAAAAGTGATTAATATCGTCCAACTCAATTCTTTTTACGATGCATGTAGCCAAGTTCGTCAGGACGAACACGACCCTGTGTCCGGGCTGGTGCGTTTCGGTGTTATACATCGATGACGGTGACGGCCCGAGCCAAAGCCTCGTGGAGATAACCAATTCACTCCGTTCGGATGTCGATTCCCTGGACGGATTAGCGATAGCCTCGCTTACCGTGGATCCACTGAAACTCGACGGAATCCACAAACTGATCATGTCGGTCAAACCCCCTAGGCTCCGCAGCATACTTCTGACAGCGGCGGAGGACCCCGACAGACTCGATGACCTGGTTGGTGCCGGATACGTGGACATAGTCGATGTCCATATCAGGGACATAATGACACCCGATCAGATGAGGTCCCTGGAGATCATCAGGAAGCTCAACTACGATTTCTTCGTCACGGTGGACATGATGCCGGGAGTCATCGGTGTCGATGAGATCACCGAGATCGCCAACCAGTCGAAAGGATGTCAGAAGTTCGTGATGCGCCCGTTCGATCCACAGAAGAACAGGGACCCGACGAAGATCGGAATAAAGCCGTACAGGAAGAAGGAGTTGGAGTCCCTGATGTCCGCCGTCAAGGGCATCGTCAGGAACCCCGTCATAGTGGTCTGATCAACGTACGAAGCTGGTCAGTTCCGATGAGTATGCCGCGGGAAGTCCGCGACTGCTCTCGTTGATGTACCTGTAGGGCACGTCGACCTCGGACTTGAAGCGGTCGATCACCTTGGGATCCTTGGTGAATATGCCTGCGGACAATCCGCACTCGGTGTCCTGGATCTCGTCGAACGCCTCATCCAAGCTTCCGACCACCTTGATGTTGAGGATCGGCAGTCCGGAATCCATGAAGTTGAGGTCGTTCTCATCATCCAATCCCGAGAGGACGATGGGTGCCACATAGTTCTCGCCGGGAGCATCCATGACGGGCATAGCCTTGGCCACGACGTATCCGGCATTCTCCATTGCGAGCTGTGAGAACCTCTTGGCTGCCTCCTTGCTGATGAGGGGTCCGGCGAAGGACGTGTCGTTGACGGGATCGCCGATCCTCAGGTCCTTCATCCTCTCGGACAGGACCTCCATGAACTTCTTCTGATCGTCGGCGGTGATGATCACCTTGGAGCATGAGTGGAGACGCTGACCGCTGTATGCGAATGCGGAATCCACGATGTCCCTGACGGTCGCCTTCATATCCGAGGGCCTGTAGACGATGGCGGGGTTCATCCCCTTGATCTCGTTGATGAACTTCAGCTCGTCATCGACCTGGAGGAACATCAGATCCTCGAGCCTCTCTCCGGATCCGGTGGCCGCGATACCTGCCACGCGCATGTCGTTGGCCAACTGCTCCGTGGAGGAATCCTTCCTGTCCACAACGAGGTTCAACACTCCGCCGGGGAGCCCGTACTTGTCCACGAGCTCGTAGAACATGTAGATGGGTGTGGGGCAGTACTTGGAGGGGCACATGACCACGGTGTTCCCTGCGATCATCGCCGACACCGCGTATCCGACAGGTGATGCGAATGGGGAGTTGTGGGCGGAAAGCACGGCCCAGACCCCCACGGGCCTCTTCCTCCCAAGGGTCTTGGAATCCTCGATGGCCTTTCCGATCACCTCGATCAGCCTGTCAACCTCTGCATAGGCATCCTCGCGGACCATTCCCGTGCTGACTGTGACCGCCGCAGCGTAGAACGACCTGCGTGCCTGGATGACCTTCAGGACCTTCTCGAAGTAGGATGCCCTCTCCTCGATGGGTGTGAACGACCATGTCTCCAACGCCTTGACGGCAGCGGAGACCGCCTCCACCATGATCCCCTCCTCGGGTTCCTGGAAGATGCCGAACTTGATCGACTCGTCGATGGGACTGTAGACGGGGAACTCGTTCCCCGAGGCCACCTTGAGTCCGCCGAAGTAGCTGGGATAGTCCTTCTTCTCGCCCTGGAGGACGAGCATGATCTCTTTCTCGTACTGGCGACCCTCTTCGGTCGTCTGGAAATCGGGTATGTCCACTGCCATGATGAGCGGTGATTAGGGTCGGGTGCAATAAGTGTTCCGACAAGAACCGAAGCTGAGATGAGAAGAATCAGAGATGGTGGACCCAGCCGGATTTGAACCGGCGACCTCCGCCGTGTGAAGGCGACGTCATAACCCCTAGACCATGAGTCCGTTGAATCCCCCAAAACCGACACGATATTTAATGCTAGCGAGAGGAACCCACACATCGACATCATCGGCCATTCGTGACGATCCGATGGTGGAACCGGTGCCAATAAAAGAGAGGAAATGGGCCGGAAGAGGAGATAATCGGAGGAATAGCGTTGATGACATCTCCCCCATCCGACCCTTGGATGTATAATCCAACTATACCCTCACCATATTTATACCATTCGTTGCGGAAGATATCGATGAAGTACCGACGAGGATGATGAGAAAACAAGAGATATGGTGGACCCGGCCGGAATTGAACCGGCGACCTTCGCCTTGTAAGGGCGACGTCATAACCCCTAGACCACGAGTCCGATATGACGTCTAATAGAGAGATACTATAAAAAGACATGACGTCGAAAAGTCATACCTGAAATCTGATCCGATTCGGTCCAAGACGGGTGATATCGCGGAAAATACATGATTCCTTGACCAAGTATGAAATAGAAGAAGGCCAATCCCCCACCCGTTGCGATTGTAGTCCAGCGGTTAGGACGGATGCTTCCCAAGCCTCTGACCCGGGTTCGAATCCCGGCAATCGCACTCATTGCTCATTCTTAGATCGTTATTCGAGGATTCGATACGTAATCCGCAACCATTATTAGGAATTCAATCATCGGGAATCCCATGGACATGCTGGAGATCGACGGCTCAAGGGGAGAGGGTGGAGGACAGATGGTCCGCACCTCCGTTGCCATGGCCACGGTCACCGGCAGACCCACCCATCTCACCCGTATCAGGGAGAACAGACCGACCAACGGTCTGTCTAAACAGCACTGCGCGGCGGTGAACGCCGTTGCGGAGATGGCGGGATCCCAGGTCACGGGCAACACCATCGGTTCGAGGGAGCTTCTCTTCGAACCCGGGAACGAGCATGTCTACGACATCCAGATGAACATTGGCACCGCTGGAAGCGTCAGTCTCGTGTTGCAGGCGATGCTCCTGGCGGCCAGGAATCACAAGAAGAGGCTAACCGTGGACATCAGCGGCGGAACCAACGTCATGTGGGCGCCACCGATCGATTCGTACCAGCATCTCCTTTTCCCGCTGATGGGGAGGATGGGCATCAACGCTGACGTGAGGATCATCGAGCGCGGTTTCTACCCCCAGGGAGGCGGACGCGTGATCGCCAGCCTGGACCCGATCGGCAGGATCCACCCCTTGGAGATAGAATCCCTCGGGGACCTCGTTGCCATCAGGGGAGTGTGCTTCAGCCAGCGTCTCCCCGACTGGATCACCAAGGATGTCATCAGAAGCTGCGAGGACACACTGGCACCCGTCGCGGATGTCGAATTCGACGTCCAGAAGACAGAGGGTGATTCCCGCGGAGCGGGGGTGGTCCTGGTGGCGGAATTCGAAAACGGCATGCTCGGGAGCAACGCCCTGACATCCCGCGGACACACCGCCGACAAGGCTGGAGAGGATGCCGCGACCGACCTCCTGAGGGAGATGACCAGCGGAGCCACCATGGATGTGCACACCGCGGACCAGCTCCTGCCGTACATGGCGATGGCCGAGGGCAAGAGCGCGTTCTCCCTATCACGCATCAGCAAGCACCTCCTCAGTCAGATGGACACCCTGGAATCCTTCCTCGATGTGAAGTTCGGTGTCGAGAGGAAGGAGGATGTCTACAAGTTCACTGTCACACCCGGTGAGAACAATGAGGCCGTTCATCCACGTTAACTGTGCAATGTCCGCAGACGGAAAGCTCGCGGGAGAGGACCGCACCCAAGTGAGGATCTCATCCGACGAGGACAAGACCAGGGTCAAGAACCTCCGCAAGAAGTACGACGCCATCATGGTCGGCGTGGGAACGATCATCGCGGATGATCCGCACCTCACCATCAAGGACGGAGACTACGACACCAACCCCATACGCATCGTCCTGGACCCCCACGGGAGGACACCCGACAAGGCACAGGTCCTCGACGAGAGAGCACCCACGGTCATGGTCACCCTCGACGACTGCGACACGGAATGGGACTGCGAGGAGGTCATCAGGGCCGGCAAGGACACCATCGACCTCGAGAAGGTCATGGAGGAGCTCGCAGAGGAGATAGGGATCGAGAGCATCCTCGTGGAAGGCGGCGGAAGGACCATCGCATCATTGTTCAAGGCGAGGATGGTGGACCGCTACTCGGTTTTCGTGGGAGGACTCGTCATCGGCGGAGCGAACGCTCCGACACCCTGCGACGGCGAGGGATGGGTCGCTGAGAACGGGATAAAGCTGGAGCTGAAGGACTTCGAGGTCCTCGGCAACGGTGCGCTCCTGACCTTCGAACCGAGATACGAGTGAGGAACTCAGTTCTTGTTCTCCAGGACCTTCGCAGAAGGCTCCATCACGAAGCGGTAGTAGTTAAACTCCGATCCGAAGACCTCGCTGCTGACCACATCGTACGTCTTGCCGGTGGCATCCTCGAGGACCTTGCAGAAGAATCCGGATGCATACTTACCGAGGGACTTCTCCGAACCCTCCGTGAAGGGCATGTCGTCCTTGATGATGATCGTCAGGGGCTTGAGCGAGTACACGCTGGCATCTCCGAGTCCCATGCGCCTGTAGTAGTCCCTGGCGTTGGAGACCGTGTCCTCTATGTTGGAGCCGGTGAGCGAGCCTCCCAGGGCCATCGCATGGATCCTTCCGAGGATGTGTGCCATGGGTCCGATGGACAGACCCATACCGTCGAATCCCAGGAATATGAAACGGAGGATAGCATCACGCATCTTCTCGGGATCGTTGGCGAAATCGCTGAGCGCCTTGATCGCCAGGTTCATGGAATCGTCGGACGGCGGTTTGGAATGGGCGAGCATGATGGATACCAGCGAGTAGATCTTCCTCCTGCTGTCCTCGGGATCGTCATGGGCCGAGATCAGACCGTCCGCAACCATCTTGTCCAGATGCACGGACAACGTGGACTGGGCCTTGCCCATGATGCGGGAAAGTTCCGTGAGCGACAGATTCCTGTCCTTGAGCTCGGAAAGGATACGGCGTCTCACATCGTTCGATACCTGCACCAGCCCGTTCTTGGTATAATATAACTCGAAATCAGTGAGTGGTCCGTCGTTCAAAGTAATCGTATAGAATATCCGCTGACCAGATAAAAAGGCGATGCACGATTCTATGTACAAACCTCAAAAAATGGGAACTTTGTCAACAACCTTGATTAAATACCAGATGCATGGGATCCGCTCCCGATGGGTTGTGTCGCGCGCATGCGTACGCACATATTATAACGGGTTCGTCGATGGGCCGTTTATAAGGTGCAGCAGATGAAAGCCACAATCGACGGAGAGAGATGCGACATCAGAGCGGTATGGTTCCAGGACGGAAAGGTCCGCATGATCGACCAGAGGGAACTTCCGGCCAGGATCGTACTGGTGGATTTCGACGACTATCTGGACATCGCGGAGGCCATCCGCAACATGACCACCCGCGGAGCCCCGTCGATCGGTGCCACCGCCGCCTACGCCATGTGCATGGCGGCCCTGAAGGGATGCGACCTCGACAAGGCCTCGAAGGACATCAAGGCCGCCAGACCCACCGCCAACGACCTGTTCTATGCCGTCGACCACATGTACTCCAAACTGAAGGACGGAGCGGACCCCGTGGAGGCCGCGGACGGATACGCACAGATGATGGTGGACAAGTGCACCCTCATAGGTGAATACGGAGCGGAACTCATCGAGGACGGGATGAAACTCATGACCCACTGCAACGCCGGGGCACTCGCCACAGTGGATGTCGGAACGGCACTGGCACCCATGAGGAAGGCGCACGAGCAGGGAAAGAAGTTCTTCGTCTATGCATCCGAGACCAGGCCCCGCCTCCAGGGGATGCAGCTCACCGCATGGGAGCTCAACCAGGAGGGCATCGACCATGCCATCATCCCCGATGGGGCATCCGCATACTACATGGCCCAGGGCGTGGACATGATCATAACCGGTGCCGACAGGATCGCCGCCAACGGGGACTTCGCCAACAAGATCGGAACGTTCGACAAGGCCATCGTCGCCAAGCACTTCGGCATCCCATTCTACGTGGCGGCACCCATCTCCACATTCGACTTCTCCACGAAGACCGGAAAGGACATCGTCATCGAGCAGAGGGCAGAGGAGGAGGTCACCATGGTGAAGGACATCAGAATTGCACCTATTGGCTCCAAGGCATTGAATCCCGCCTTCGACGTCACACCCGCAGAGTTCGTCACCGGATTCATCACCGAGAAGGGGATCCTGACACCCGATGAGATCCACAAGGTGATGCAGTGAACGAGAGATATGCCAGGGAGAAGCTGGCATCCGTCTGCAAGATGCTCTACGACAGACAGCTCACCGTCTCCGCGGGAGGCAACATGAGCGTCAGGATCGGTGATTCCGAGGTTCTCATAACACCCTCGGGAAGGAACAAGGGACTGCTCCAGCCCGAGGACATGGTACTCATCGGGACCGACGGATCAGTCCTCTCCGATGGGAAACCCTCGATCGAGCACAGGTTCCACCTCGCACTCTACAACGCCAACCCCGACACGGGCGCGGTGGTCCACTGCCACCCCCTTCACTGCACCACCCTGGCCGTCAGGAACGAGCCCATCAAGTGCAACATCACCCCCGAGGGAGTTCTTCTCCTGGGCTCCGTCCCCATGATCGGCTACTTCACACCCGGCTCTCAGGAACTGGTGGATGCGGTCGCCGAGCACTCCGATGCGAAGGCGATGCTCATGGCCAGGCACGGTGCCCTCACACAGGGACGCACCCTGGAGGAGGCCTACAACAGGATGGAGGAGCTGGAGTTCCAGGCCAGACTGCAACTGCTCGTCGGCGATGTAGAGGACCTCCCCGCGGACGAGATCGAGAAACTGTCGAGGATGTGATTATGGCTATAATCGTGACAAAATGGTTCGGTGTGTTCCTCTGCGACGAGAAATCGGGGAAGATAATCGAGAAGAGGCTCATGCCCCACGACGCACAGGCTGTGGCGGAGAAGCTCGCCGCGGTCCAGAGGGGCTCCATCCTCGACGAGGAGAGGGAATTGGCATCCATCGTCGAAGGGAAGGTGGCGGTATCCGACCGCAGACAGTCCGAACTCGGTAAACCGGAGCTGTTCGACTCATCCTTCATCACACCGCAGAAGTACGGTTACGACGACGCATTCATGCACGAGGTCATGATGGGCCTCGGGAAGCTCAGGACGTCCGAACCCGTTCCCAGGGACAGGAACCTTGTGCAGGCCATAAGGAACCTGGACGACCAGATCGCGACGATCAACCTGTACAACGAACGCCTCCACGAGTGGTACGGGATGCACTTCCCCGAACTCGCCGACTACGCCCACGACGAGAAGTATGCCGACCTGATCGCCAGATACGGTGATAGGGAGGGCATAATCGAGGAACTGGGGATCGAGATCGAGTCCATCGGATCGGAGTTCGACCCCGACGACATGCGTGCGGTCCAGGACCTGGCCGACACCCTCTACCGCCTGTACGACGACAGGGCACGTACGGAGGAGTACATCCAGGGGATCGTCGAGGCCACCTGCCCCAACATGTGCGCCATGCTGGGAGGACCCCTGGCGGCGAGGATGATCTCCCTCGCAGGAGGATTGGAGAGGCTTTCGACCCTCCCGTCATCAACCGTCCAGCTCCTCGGAGCGGAGAAGGCCATGTTCAGGCATCTCAGGTCCGGCAAGAAGGGACCCAAGCACGGAGTCATCTACCAGCACCCCGACATCCACAGGGCACCCTACTGGCAGAGGGGGAACATCGCACGCGCACTGGCAGGAAAGGTCCTGATAGCGGCGAAGATCGACCAGTACCACGGAGATTTCCGTGGAGACGTCCTCAACGATGAATTCAAGAAGAGGGTCGAGGACATCAAGAGAAGGTATCCGGATCCCCCGAAGAAGCCCCAGAAGAACAACAAGGGAAAAGGGAAGCCGAAGAACAGGAAGGGCGGGAAGGGTCCGAAGAGGACCTAAACCATTTAAAATACAAAGAAGTATTTTCAGATATCATGTCTGCCAACATCTACCAGATTTCAGACCTGAAGAGGATCGTGATCGATCTTCTGAACAAGTCTCAAGAAGATGAGGTTTTCGAACTCAAAGAGATGAAGAACCAGGTGGACAAGAACGAACTCGGAAAGTACTTCTCAGCCCTATCCAACGAAGCATCATTGAAAGGAACGGACTGTGCATGGATGCTCCTAGGAGTGAAGGATAATCACGATGTTGTAGGAACTTCCGCACTTCCAAACATAAAAACCCGCAATGAACTCAAAAAAGATCTGGCAGATCAGATAACCAACAGGATAACATACACTGAGATCTACGAGTTGACATTAGACGGGAAAAGAGTGATCGCACTTCAAATCCCCTCCTCACCCGGAACTGTTGTCACATACAAAGGAATAGCCTATGGCAGAGAGGGAGAAAGCCTATCTGCCCTCAATCTCGACAAAATCAACCGCATCCAACATCTGGGGAACGACTGGTCACATTGGCTTAACGATGTAAGTATAGACGACCTTGACCCAGAAGCAATTGCTTACATGAGGGAGAAGCACTATCTGAAGAATCCTGATTCTGCAGATTTTATGAGGAACTGCAATGACAGTGAATTCCTGACTCATATAAACCTGATGTATAACGGCAGACTGACCAATGCCGCAGTCCTACTTCTGGGAAAATCGACGATTGGGCTATTCGGTGCCCAAGTATGGATCAGCTGGATATACAAGAAGGAAGACGGAACGCCTCTGGGCCATGAACATTGCACCATGCCATTCCTCCTTGCCGCTGAGAAAGTATATTCCCACATACGTAATCTGACATACCAACGCGTGTCCGACAGCCTCGCAGCTACGGAGATGCTCACATATGATCCGAGAAGCATCCGTGAAATGATCAACAATGCAATCATGCACGCAGACTACACCAAAAGCATGAGGATCGATGTCATGGAGATTCGTGATGACAGCATTGTTGTTTGCAATAGTGGATCCTTCCTCCCAGGGGATATCGATAAAGTTGTCTTATCATCGATTTCCTCCTCTATGTGCAGAAATCGTCTGATATCTGAAACACTTTATAAACTTGGGTTGGTAGAGTCGGTTGGTTTTGGAATAAAGAGGATGTTCTACAGCCAAGCCGAACGCGGATTCCCGCTACCAGACTACATCACAGACAATGATCGCGTTTGTGTGAGAATGACTGGACATGTTATCAATGAATCTGTAGCTACTATAATAGAACATAATGATCTCCAAATGAACGAGATAATCAGTTTGGATCGTTATCAGAAGAACGAACCTCTCACGACACGCGATTACAATACACTACACTACATCAAAAACAACTGTGCCTATGGTAATCTTCTTTCATACGATGAATCCTTGAAAGATGATGGAGAGAAACCCCTGTCAGATGTGCAGAATTCCATTCTATCATATCTCAGAATCAACGGTGCCTCAACAACAAATCAGATTAGCTCATCTATCGACATACCTTTGAGTACCGCAACATACAATCTCAAAAAACTCAACGAAATGGGGCTGGTTCACCGTAATGGTGAACGTAGAAAAACAACTTGGCAAGCATTATAAAACAACTATATCTCAAAAAGTTGTGATATAGTTGTGATATAAGTTGCGATATAACCCAAAATCTTGCGATATAGCGGTCAAAAGTTGCGATATAGTTGTGATATAGATTGTTTTTTGCGATATAAGTTGCGATATAATCTGATACGACAGAACCGAGGTCCTGGAACATACCACAGACATGCGGACAGAACGACTCCCGCGACTCTCAAAAAGATATATACCCAGAGGGTTATGTCCGTGACAGATAACATGAGGTCCGCAACGTTGTTCGGCCTGTATGTCTGCACTTCCAGAAGGGAAGTGAACTACCGGCCATAAGCCGGCTTTAATATACACAAAAGGTAAGTGAGACCAATGTGGGAGATGAAAGAGATCAGGGAGCTTAAAGAGGGAAGGTACGTCAACGTCGACGAGGAGCCTTGCAAGATCGTCAAGATCACCACCTCCAAGCCCGGAAAGCACGGATCCGCAAAGGCGAACATCGATGCAGTCAGCATCTTCACCGGCGCGAAGAAGTCCATCGTCGGACCTGTCAGCACAAAAGTCCAGGTCCCCATGATCGACAAGAGGAAGGGACAGGTTCTCTCCATCAGCGGAAACGAGGCCATGATCATGGACCTTGAGACCTTTGAGCAGATCTCTGTCGAGATCAACCCCGACCATGAGCAGCCCGTCGAGGAGGGAGGAGAGCTCCTGTACATCGTCGCGATGGGCAGATACAAGATCATGTGAGGTCTGAAAATCATGTCATACGGGATCGGTTACGCTGGCGCTGAAGCAGAATACAACGACGCCGATGTCGTCATCTACGGGATCCCGTATGACCACACCTGCTGTTTCAAAGCGGGTGCAAGGGAGGCTCCTACCGCCATAAGGCGGGCCTCCTATAATTTTGAGGAGATCCACTTCGAGCACGGCATCCACCAGAACCACCTGGAGGTATGCGACTTCGGGAACTGCGATGATTTCTTCCCTCCCGAGGATATGTTCACCGAGGTGGATTTCTGCATGGGCCCCGCCATCAGGGATGGGAAGTTCACCATCGCCATGGGCGGAGAACACACTGTGAACATCCCCATCGTCAGATGCTTCGACAAGGATGACATCGCGCTCATCTCCATCGATGCACACCTGGACTCCAGGGACGAGTACCTCGGAACCCCCAACAGCCATGCCTGCATCACCAGGAGGGCCTCGGAGCACCTCGGTATCGACAATGTCTTCGTCCTCGGATGTCGCGCCATCGGAGAGGAGGAACTGGACAGGGACGACGTGATCCCGTTCATCAGCTCCTATGACATCATGGAGAAGGGGATCGGATGGGCGATCAAGACCGCTCTCGAGAGCGTCAAGAACGAGCGCATCTACCTGACCCTGGACATCGACGGGATCGATCCGGCATTCGCACCCGGTACGGGAACCCCCGAACCCTTCGGACTCATGCCCATGGATGTCAAGAAGGTCATCAACGAGATAGGCGACAGACTCGCAGGTTTCGATGTCGTCGAGGTATGTCCTCCCGCGGACCCCGCAGGGATAACATCCATCCTCGCCGCCAGGTACATCAACGAGGTCATGGCCGTCCACGCCAAGAACCTCAGATGCTGATCAGGAAGAAAGGTACTGATTCACCGCTTCCACATATTCCGCAAGTCTCCTGTCAGCGACAGCAGGGTCTGTGGATTGGGAGTATATTCTAAAGAGACTGTCGGTGGCGGATGCCCTCAACAGGACCCACCCGTCATCGAAGTACATCTTGACACCGTCTGTGGTATCGGTCTGCATCCCATGGGCCGCATCCCTGAAATGCATCTCCACATCCTCCTTGCGGGAATCCGGACATGGGATTGATGTGTTACGGAAACAGTATGTCTTGATGGTGGAGACCTGCTCCGAGAGAGGACCGTCCTTGGCGACGATCTCCAGCATCCTCACCAGGGCCATGGGAGCATCGCGGCAGAGTTGATGCTCGGGAAAAACGACACCGCCGTTGACCTCTCCTCCGAGGATAGCCTCGTACTCCATCACCTTCTTGACGATGTTCGGGGCTCCCACGGCAACGTACTTCAATATGCCCCCGTTGGCATCGACCTCATCCTCGACGGCAGATGACGATGCGACGGTGGTGACGATCTTCCCCTTCCTCTTGGACAGGGTGGACCTTGCCAGAAGTGCGAGGCTCTTGTCACCGGGGACCATCTCCCCGTTGCTGGAGACGAACAGACAGCGGTCCGCATCCACGTCGAAGGCGACACCGAGGTCGCATTCGGAATGCACCACCATGTATCCGAGGTTCTCCAGGTTCTTCGATGTGAGTTCGGAGTCGTGGCCGGTGAGCTCCCCCAGAGAACTTCCGTTCATCGTCACCATGCGGACGTTCAAACGATGGAGTATCTCCGGAACCACCAGGAACGCGGAGCCGTTGGCACAGTCGACGCAGATCTTCAGTCCCGCCTCGGATATGGCCTGTGCATCCACATGTGATAGAACGGCATCGATGTAGCTCTCGATACATCCATCCACCTGGCGCATCTCGCCGATCCTCTCCCAGGGGACCTGTCTGGCATCGGTGTTGATGATCGTGTTCACGGAATCGTCCATAAGGAACGGATCCTCCAGACCATTGGCGGAGATCAGCTTCACACCGTTGAACTCGGGAGGATTGTGGGATGCGGTGACCATCACCCCTCCTACTATGTCATCATGTGTCCTGACATAGTACTGGAAGACGGGTGTCGGCAATGAACCGAGGTCCACGACCTCGCATCCGACGGCCATCAGTCCGGCGGCCACGGCACTCTTGAACGTCTCACCTGAGATCCTGGTGTCATGGGCCACCGCCACAGGACCGGAGTACCTCTCTCCAGCGATCTTTCCGATCTGGAGTGCGAGTTCCACATCCATTCCGTCGTTGACGATACCTCTGACACCGCTGGACCCGGACGACACGTTCATCTCGAAACCTCCCGATCGGAA
>Ga0129308_1002240_pt1 | contig 17084 bp, 12 predicted proteins | sample L827metagenome_FD_94440 | JGI IMG/M metagenome (GOLD analysis project Ga0129308, IMG submission 94440) | Ring-tailed lemur group fecal microbial communities from Wisconsin, USA - L827 metagenome | ecosystem: Host-associated > Mammals > Digestive system > Large intestine > Fecal | place: USA...
TAATATTATATTATAATTATATAAAAAATAGCTCAGAAAAGCAATGAAAAACCGCTGATTTTCTGGTTATTTCAACCTCTCAGCGGCTTTTTTTCTCCCCTTTTTTTTCATGCGTTTGCCCTGAGCGGTGGACCTGAGAGTAAAGTTGTACTATAATGAAACACGGCAAATCGATAGAGAAACCGCCGTCCCGGCTTTTCCGGGCGGCAGAACAGCAGTAAGGATGGAGGAAATTTTATGACAGCCAGAACGAAAGGGTTCTGTACAGTAATGATCTCAGCAATATTTTTTGGATTAATGCCGATGTTTGCGAAAATAGTCTGCGCGGGCGGCGGGAACGTTATCTGCATCGCCTTTTATCGCTTTTTTATATCGCTGCTTCCGCTTTTTATCTATCTGAAGGTGAAAAAGATCTCTTTTTCTCTCTCCAGAAAAGAGCTGCGGCAGATCACGCTGATCACCGTCTGCGGTTATGGCGGAACGGCGTTTCTGCTGTATCTGTCCTACGATTTTATCCCATCGGGCATGGCCACCACCATTCATTTTGTCTACCCGGTCTTCGTCATTCTGGGCAGCATCCTGTTTCTCAAGGTAAGACCGGAACCGCTGAAGCTGCTGTGCGTGGCGCTTTGTATGGGAGGCATTCTGCTGTTTTCCAACGGACAGAGCGGGGACAGCGTGATCGGCGTGCTCATCGCCTTTGCCTCAGGCATTACCTATGCGTTTTACGTCATTTATCTGGACCGCAGCGGCCTGCAGAAAATACCCACGCTGAAGCTGATCTTTTATATGAACAGCATCGCCTCCGTAATCCTGCTGATCGGGAATTTGGCCACAGGTTATTTTACTGTGGCCCTCAGCCCCACGGCCTGGATCTCCATGACGGCGCTGGCAGTGGGAGCTTCCTTCATCGGCGTGTGCCTGTTTCAGAAGGGCATGGGCGTCATCGGACCTCAGAACGCGGCGATCCTCAGTACCTTCGAGCCTATCACCAGCCTGCTGATGGGAGTGATCCTCTTTCATGAAAGTTTCACTCTGCAGACAGCTGTAGGCTGCGTGCTGATCCTGATCTCTGTTGTCATCGTGGCGAAAACGGAGTGAGAGGAAAGGAAGCCGGGAAAGCAGGAAGCCGGGAAAGCCGGCGGCAGCGTAAAGCGGCGGATCGGAAAAAATACGCCCCATCAAAAAAAGGACCGTCCCTCGATACCGGGATGGACCGGTCTCCAGCGTCAGATTTTGATCTGACTTCTGGAAGCCGGTCCATCGTGTCGAAAGGACGGTCTTTTTTTAATATTTCTTGGGATGCTTTTTCTTGTCCGGGACCCTGCGTCTGGATCCGGAGGAGCTTTTGGAATAGCCGCCGTAGCCGCTGGAGTAACCGCTGCTCTTGCCGCTGTAGCCCTTGCTGCGCTGGCGTTTTTCCGCCCGCTCCAGATGAACGGATTTTCCGCGGAAAGAGAAATTCTGCATGGCGGCCAAGACTTCGTCTACTTGGTTGAGGGGGACCTCCACAAAGGAGAAGTTTTTGTGGATCTCGATGGCGCCCACCAGGCGGCCTTCTATGCCGGCTCCTCCGGCGATAGCTGCCACCAGATTGCGGGGCTGCAGGCCGTCCATGCTGCCTGCGCTGACGAAGAGACGGGCCATGTTGCTCTTGGAATAAGCGCTGCGCTCGTCGTCCAGATCGCCGGCCTCATAGTTTCGGGATTCCAGCTCGTCGAATGCCATCTGGAACAGGGCCGCAGCCAGATCCAGCGTTGTCGCCTCCTCGGATTCTTCCAGGATCCGCTCGATCACATTGTTGTATTTGGAATAACCGCCCTCTGCCAATCTGGCGACGACTTTTTCCGCCGCCTGCTCCAGGCGCACTTCCTGCACGTCGGAGATGGTGGGCGCTTTCATAGCGTGGATCTCCGATTTGGTATAGCGCTGAATGTCTTTCAGCTTGTAATAGTCCTTGCCGAAGACGAAGGAGTAGGAGACGCCGGATTTGCCCGCCCGGCCGGTCCGGCCGATACGGTGCACGTAATACTCTTCGTCGCTGGGCAGATCGTAGTTGAACACAGCGTCGATGTTGTTGACGTCGATCCCTCTGGCCGCCACATCGGTGGCCACCAGTATGTCGATCAGTCCTTTGCGGAACTTGTTCATCACCCGGTCGCGCTCCGACTGCTTCATGTCGCCGTGAAGAGCGTCGGCAGAGTAACCGCGCGCCTGCAGCATGGAAGTCACTTCGTCCACCCGGCGCTTGGTGTTGCAGAAGACGATGCCCAGGTCCACATTTTTGGCGTCGATGAGACGGCAGAGCAGCTCCGGCTTGGAGTGCTCGCGTACCTCGATGTAATACTGCTCGATACTGGGTACCGTCAGCTCCTTGTGGACTGCTTTCAGATGAACGGCGTCTTTCTGGTATTCTCTGGTCAGATCCAGGATCTCCTTGGGCATGGTGGCGGAAAAGAGCAGGGTCTGGCGCTGTTCAGGCAGTTCCTGCACGATGGTGTCGATATCCTCGCGGAAGCCCATGTTCAGCATTTCATCCGCCTCGTCCAGAATGAGCATTTTCAGGTTTTCCAGCTTCAGCGTATGCCGGCGCATGTGGTCCATGACCCGCCCGGGGGTGCCGATGATGATCTGCGGTTTCTTTTTCAGAGCCATGATCTGCCGCTCGATGGGCTGACCGCCGTAGATGGGGAGGATCTGAACGCCGCGCTTATACTTGCTGACGTTTTTCAGTTCCTCGGCGACCTGAATAGCCAGTTCACGGGTAGGGCAGAGGGCCAGGACCTGAATGCCGGGGATGCTTTTGTCGATCTGCTCGATGGCGGGAATGCCGAAGGCGCAGGTCTTTCCCGTGCCGGTCTGGGCCTGACCGATGATATCCTCTCCCTCGATGACGTGGGGAATGGCCATGGACTGGATGGGAGTGGCTTCCTCGAAGCCCATATCATCCAGCGCTTTCTGCACTTCTTTAGACAGGTCAAGATCTTTAAAAATCAAATTTTCCATATATGTGTTTGGTTCCTTTCTTGATGCCGGCGGCCTCAGGGCGCCGGTGAAAATAGTTTATGTGAAATCAGCGGGAGTTCCCCGGGCGTTCGCCCGGCGGCGGGTTCCCCTCAGCGTTCCGTCATGGACTCCATCTCGTCGTCCAGCACCAGAGACGTGGTGTTCGATTTCATCAGGATGGGATACAGTGCCAGCGCGATGAGAAAGCTGACGATGTAGCCGTTGTTGGACAGCACGTGGAAAAACAGCATGTGACCGAGGAACGGCAGCCTCACCAGGAAGGGAGGAATACAGGCCGCCGCCCAGGTGATGAAGGCGCGGATATTAAAGCCGCTGCGGTACCAGTAACGGCCGTCCTCTCCTTCAAACAGCGACATAACGTCCACGTTTTTCTTTTTTACAAAATAATAGTCCGCGATAAAAATGCCGGCCATGGGAGCCAGTGCGATACCAAAACTGCCCATCCAGTCGTAGATATACACATACTCGTTTTTCATGAACTCCGCGGGCCTCAGGATGGGGATCAGAGCCAGAGCCAGAATACAGGTGATAACGACCCCCGTCTTGTAACTGATCTTTTTGGGGCAGAGGTTTGAAAACCCGTTGGCCGGGGCCAGAATATTGGCCGCGATGTTGGTGGTCAGCGTGGCGATGGCGATACCGGCGCAGCCGAGGACGATCGCGAAGGGATTGCCGATCATGCTGATGACCTCCGCCGGATCTTTCAGCAGGCTTCCGTCCGGAGTCAGATGGCCCGTGGCAGCGGTGACATAAGCGCCGATCAGAGCAAACAGCACCATGGTGGTGGGCAGTCCGATGAGCTGACCGCGGAACTGGACCTTCTGAGATTTTGCGTACCGGGAAAAATCCGGGATGTTCAGGGCCAGCATGGACCAGAACGCCAGATTGCTGGTGATGCCGGCGGCAAAGACAGCCGCCATTCCTCCCACACTGTGGCTGTTCAGCTTCTCATAGTCCATGGGCTGATTGAGGATATCCATCATACCGACGCCTTTTTGACTGGTCATCACCGTAGCCCAGATGAAGAGGGCGACGGTCAGGCAGCCCAGAAAAGGAGCGCCGAAGGCTTCCAGCTTGCGCAGCCAGCCAGGGCCGCGGTAGGCCATTGCCAGATTCGCGCCCCAGAAGAGCAGGCAAACGACGGTAAGCGTAGCCAGATTTCCATTATAGTCCGGGATCATGGCCATGAGGATCAGATGAAGGGCATTGCCGCCGTACCAGGTCTGGATCCCCACCCAGCCGCAGCCGGCCACGGCTCTGGCCATGGAGGCAATGTGCGCGCCCCGGGGTCCGAAGGACAGCCGGGCGAACACAGGGTAGGGCACGCCGTACTTTGTGCCCACATGGGAATTCAGCTGCATGGGTACCAGAAGGATGAGACTTCCCAGAGCCACGTTCAAAACGGCGGCCCAGGTGGAAAGTCCCAGGCTTACCAGACTGGCCGCCAGGACGTAGGAGGGAAGACAGATGCACATTCCCACCCAGAGAGACGCCACATTATATGTCGTCCACGTGCGCTGGGCAAGAGAAGTGGGCGCAAGGTCCCAATTGTAATATTTTGAGTCAATCAGTTCCGCACGGGCCACGTCAGTCAATTCGTACAGGCCATTGTGCTCTCGCTGTGTATAGATAGACATGTTTACCTCCATTAGCGTCGTTCTCATGAAAAATATCATGACATTTTATTATACATCATTTTGCCGCTGACTTCTATTCTTTTTTAACCTCTGATGCGGGGAATGCCCGCTGCGGCGGGAAAGGACACCAAGTATGCGCCGTGTGGCAAGAATACACAACAATATGGGCCGAGGGGGAAGAATACACAGCAATATGGGCCGCGGGGGAGGGAAGACAAACCAGGAAGGGCACTGCCGGCGATCTCGGAGACGCCTTCTTTTTATGTAATAACATAAAACAGCGGTTGATCGAAAACATGAGGAGATCCATTTTTTCTTTTTGCCCTCTATCAGCACCCAGAAAAGAAAAAAACAGAGGGTATAACAGGCAATTCGATTGTTTCTCTTGTCGGTTTATGTCGCTTTTTTCTTTTTGAAAGCAATTTTGTTCGAAAAACGAAAAATATTTACCATATTTTTTACAATGGATATATTTTATCCATTTTCTTTTCGTTTTTGAGCGCTTTTCGCTGGCAAAAAGAAAAAATCCTGTCAAGTCATGAATTTGTGTGTGAATTCATGATAGTTAAAATGTGATCGGCGTTACGCACCTGGTTCTGCTGCTTTTCCGTTTTGGAGCTTTTGCTCAATCGCAGCGGCTTTATCATAATACTTTCCATGTCAAAGAGCCGGTGACCGTTGCTCCAATCCTTGTGATCGTCCATGAGGACAGCCCCCAGCTTGTGCCAGGGCTTGTGCCCCAGCTAGTGCCAGGGCTTCCGACCCGCCCTCCGACCGCACCCTACCTTAGGGTATTCGGCGAATCTGCCGGAACTCCGTTGGTTCTTTCAAAAGATAAAATGTCTGAAAATTTGTGGAATCGTGAACAAAAACGCGCTATAATAAATGTAAATAAAGAACAGCAAAAACGGGGGTGACACCATGAGGAAAGCGATTATCGGCGGCACTGGCATCTGCAGCTTGTGGCCAAATCAGGAAATGAAGGAAACGACGGTGGAAACGAGGTACGGGACAGTTTCGGTAAGCATCTTTTCTTCGGATCAAGGAGAGATTGTATTCCTGCCGCGTCACGGAGCGGATAACAGCATCCCTCCCCACCTGATCAACTACAGAGCCAATATCGCGGCGCTGAAAGGACTGGAGGTGGATCAGGCTTACGCGACCTTCGCGGTGGGCTCCATGAATCCCCGGTATGCGGTGGGCGAGGTAGTGGTGATCGAGGACTTTCTTGATCTGACGAAGAACCGCATTCAGACTTTCTGCGACGGAGAGGACGGAAAGATCCGTCACGTGCAGATGGCGGAGCCTTTCTGCAAACGGATGACGCAGAATTTTATCGCCGCCTCTTTCGGACACGGGATCACGGTGCGGGGAAGGGCGCTTTATGTCTGCACGGAGGGACCGCGCTATGAGACGGCGGCGGAGGTGAAGATGTACCGCCATATCGGCGGAGATGTGGCCGGCATGACGCTGGTTCCGGAATGCGTGCTGGCGCGGGAGGCAGGCATGCATTACGCGGCGGTGGGACTGGTGACCAACTGGTGCACCGGCTTTGGAGACGGCAGGGCGTTCAAGGAGATCGTGCATACGGCGGAAAAGAATAAGGAGAAGGTAGTGGAGGCCTTTATGGATCTGTTCCTGAATCCCAGGGAAGAAGATGAGAGCATCAAATGCACCTGCGAGAATTCCATGCTGGTACAGTAAAACTGGCGGCAGAAGTCAACAGGAATTAAGATAGATACTAAAAAAAGTTCCCTTTGGAGCCAGATTCGCCCTTGGGGGCTCACTTTCACAAGGTAAACTTTTTTGTTATTTACTAAGTTATAAAAAAACAGGCGGACGCAGTGAACTGTGCCGACCCATAAACGTTAGACCAAAGTCTAACGATGGGGAGGGCGGTTCAGGCGGCCCGCCTGTTTTTTCGTTAATTCTTACCGCGGATCAGAAGTTCCAGGGTCAGGAGATCGCGCGGCGCGGCAGGAGATACACGGGAAGCCGTTAGGCGCATTCGTCGGATTCACTGGATTTGCCCAATTCGTCGGATCTGCAAAGGCCCCGCAGGATGAGATTGAAAAACTCATCCGTTTTCCATTTTCCTCCCGTACTTTCTCGATATTCCTGATATTCTTTGTAGTCGACCAGAGAGCTCTCCTCAAAGAGATTCAAGTTGAAGCTCGTGTAGAAGGCCATAGCTCCCATGAGGGCTGTCGTAGCCATCAGGGGGTCCAGGCAGACGAATTCGCCGTTTTTTACGCCTTCGGAGACGATGCCGTACAGCGTGGCAAAGCGGTAATCCATCAGCTGCCGGATACATTTTCTGGCCGGTGTGGAACAGTTCCTGCCGGGAGCGGACTCCAGCAGGAGGTTGTAGACAACCTCCCGACTGATGTCCAGTTTCTCCGCCAGACCGGTGTCGAAGGAGAGGTAAGCGGTGAGCTTGCCTTTGGCTGTGGTCTGTGTGTGCAGCACGTCTTCCAGGCCTTTATACAGGCTGATCACTTTGCGCTCAAACAGGATCTCAAAGAGTTCATCCTTACTGCTGAAATATTCGTAGATGGTGCCTTTTCCAACGCCGGCCTCCACCGCGATATCGATCATTTTCGTATCGGAGAGTCCCTTGGTCATAAAAAGGTGAAACGCGGCTTCCAAAATGCGTTCGCGTTTTTCTGATCTTGCCATGCTTACTCTCCTTTCACCTGCAGTGCAGCATCCTGTTCCGCCCATTTTTCTTCCAGCGCTTCAATGGCGGCCTTCTTGATGCGGCGCTTCTTATCGCGCTTGGTGGTGACGTCGTCCACCAGTGTATAGAGGACCGGGATGAGGATCAGCGTGACCAGCGTGGAGGCGGAAAGTCCGCCGATGATGGACACAGCCATGGGGGAGAGCATTTCTCCGCCGTCGCCCAGCCCCAGAGCCATGGGGATCATACCGACCACCGTCGTCACGGTAGTCATGAGGATGGGACGAAGTCTGGTCTTTCCGGCCAGCGCCACAGCCTCGTTTCTCTCCATGGTCTCGCGGTTCTGCGTGATAAATTCGATGAGCAGTATCGCGTTGTTGACTACGATACCGATCAGCATGATCAGGCCGATGAAGGCCGTCAGGGACAGTCTCTTGCCTGTGATGAACAGAGCGAGGAACGCGCCCGACATGGCGAAGGGTATGGACATCATTACGATGAACGGATAGACGAAGGACTCAAATTGAGCCGCCAGCAGGAAGTATACCAGACAGATGGATACGACCAGGGCCAGCAGCAGGCTGCCGAAGGCTTCCATCATCTGTTCCTGCTGTCCGCCGGTGTCGTAGTTATAGCCGTCGGGGTAAGGATAGTTGTTGGCAAGTTTCAGTACGTCCTGAGAAACGGAACCCAGGTCGCGGCCTTCGACATCCAGGGACAGGGTGATGATCCTCTCCTGATTGTCGCGGTTGATGACAGAAGGCGAATTGTCGTAGGTCATATCTGCGATCTGTCCCACGGGCACCGACTGACCGGTGGAAGAGGTGATCATGATCTGTTTCATGTTTTCCACCGTTGCGTGGTAATTGTCCGTCAGGGACAGGTTGATGTCGATCTCGTCTCCGTCCACTTTCAGTTCTGTGGAGGTGCTGCCCGTCAATGCGGCGGACAGGCCGTTGGCCAGCTGGTAGGCTGTGATGCCGTAATTGGCGGCTACAGTGCGGTTCAGGCGGATCTGGATCTCAGGGTTTCCTTCTTCCACGCTGCTGCTCACCTCAACCACGCCCTTGATCTGCATGATCTGAGCGGTCAGGTCGTCTGCGATGTCGTTGAGAACATCCAGTTCCTGTCCCCGCAGGGTCAGATCCATGTCGCTGCCTCCCATCATACTGGAGGAAGTGGAGCCTTCAGAATAGGTAATGTCGGCTCCGGCGATGGTGCTGAACGCTTTTTTCGTCTCTTTCAGGATCTCGTGAGTGCTTCTGTCTCGCTGGGATTTATCCACGAGAGTGACGGAAAGGTCAGCCGTGTTGGAAGACCCGCCCATCATACTGGTGGAGGAGATGGAAACGGTGCAGTGTTCTAGCTCCGGGATCGTCATGATGTATTCTTCCATCTGAGTGGCGATCTTGTCTTTTTCCTCAAGGGAGGTGCCGTAAGGCATCTCGGCGGTGATGGAGAAGCTGCCTTCGTCGGAAGTCGGCATCAGCTCCATACCGACGATCCCCACCAGAGAGATGGAGAGGGCGAAGATGAGCACGCAGGCTGCCAACGTCTTTTTCCGCTTCTTCAGAGCCCAGCGGATGCCCACTACATACCGCTCTGTGAGGAAGTTGATGAGTTTGGTGAATTTAGGGACCAGTCTGTATTTGTATCTCGTTTTTCCCACGCGGATATAATCTGTATTGACTCTCTTCTGCATGATGCGGGAAGAAAGCATGGGCACGGCGGTCAGGGACACTACCAGAGAGGAGACCAGCGCAAAGACGATGGTAAAGCAGAAGTCTTTGAACATGGCTCCGGAAATGCCGCCGGACAGCGCGATGGGCAGATAGACCACCACGCTGGTCAGGGTGGAAGCGATGACGGCCATGTAGACCTCTTTGCTTCCCATGACGGCCGCTTCTTTCGGATCTCCAAGCTTCTGGTTGATCCGGAATATGTTTTCCAGTACTACGACGGAGTTGTCGACCAGCATACCCACGCCCAGCGTCAGGCCGGTGAGGGTTATCATATTCAGCGACATTCCCATGACGTTCATGAGGATGAACGTCGCCAGGAACGACGTTGGTATGGAAATGGCAATGATCAGCGTCGAGTTCAGGTTCCGCAGGAACAGGAAGATGACGATGACCGCCAGTATGGCGCCCTGTATGGCGGAACTGGCCACGGAGGAGACCGCGTTGCGGATAAAGTCCGACTGGTCGAAACCTACGGTGAAGCTGAGTTCCGGATATTGATTCCGCAGGGACTGCAGCGTTTTATCCACATCGTCGGCCACGTTTACGGTGTTGGCCCCGGACTGCTTTGTGATGGCGATAGCGATGGACGGAACCTTGTCGATACGACTGATGGAGTCCTGATCCTGGAACTGCTCCTTGATAGTAGCGATATCCTGAAGATGGATGATCTCGCGTGTGGGCAGCGTCAGGGGATACTGGGCGATCTCGTCCACCGACTGGAATTCGCCCATGGTCCGCACGATGATCTCCTGATTTCCCTTGTCAACGGTGCCGCTGGGCAGGTTGATGTTTTCAGAGGAAAGCATCTGGCTGATGGTGCCCAGAGAGAGACCGTAGCCGGCCAGCCGTTCCTGCTGGAAGGTGACGGCGACTTCTTTTTCGATCCCGCCCACTACCGTGGTGGAGGCGACGCCGTTGATCCGTTCAAAGTTCGCTCCGATCTCGTCGTCCACCATGGTATACAGGTCCGCCAGCGACATTTCGCCGGAGATATACACAGCCATGATGGGCATAGAGTTGGGATTCATCTTCATTACGATGGGATCGTTGGCCCCATCGGGCAGAAAGCCCTGGACAAGCGCGATCTTCTCACGCATATCCAGCGTTGCAAAGTTCATATCTGTTTCCATGTCGAATTGAACGATGACGATGGAACTGCCGGCCAGCGACATGGACATCAATGAGTCCAGACCTTCTACCGTGGCCAGCTGCTGCTCGATGGGCTTGGTTATCATGGATTCCACTTCCTCAGGGGAGGTGTTGGGATAGGTCACGATGACCGCCGCCACGGGCAGCTCGATGTCCGGAAACAGGTCGAGAGGCAGGCCCATGATGGAGACGACGCCCAAAAGCAGCACGATGAGCAGGCATATAATAGTTGTAACAGGGCGTTTTACCGCCAAATGTGATAAATTCATACGGCAGGCCCTCCTTTACTGATCAGTTGTCTTATCGGAATCGCCTGCATTGCTCAGAATGTTTACCGGTTCACCCTCTATAATATAGTTCTGGCCTACGCAGACCACTGTCTGACCTTCTTTCAGGCCGCTGACGATCTCGACGATAGCTCCGTTGTCCAGACCGGTCTCTACAGGCACATAGGAAGGCTTGTTTTCTTTATCCAGCACGACCACCTGCGTCTCTCCGCCCTTGATGAGGACAGCGTCGGAGGGAACGGCGATGACGTTTTCCCTCTTGTCGGAAACGATCTGCACTTCGGCGAACATACCGGCTACCACGCTGGCCTGACTGTCGTCGATCTTCACCGTGATAGGATAGGTGAGCGTTCCTGAAGAGGGAGCCGGGGCGATATTGGTGATGGTCGCCGTAAAGGGCTCGGAGGACAGGGAGTTCACAACAACGTTGACCTTCTGTCCCACGCTGATCTTTCCGATCAGGTACTCGGATACGGATGTTTTGATCTCCAGATCGCTGGTATTGGCGATGGATACCGCAGCCAGGGCGGCGTTGGGATAAGCTCCCTGCGTCACGTTGACTTCCGTCACATAGCCGCTGATGGGCGCTGTTGCGGTGCCGTTTTTCAGGGATTCCGCCGCTGTGGAAAGCCCCGCCTGAGCCGCCGACAGCTGCTGCTGAGCAGTGGCGTACTGCGTTTTGGCGCTGTCGTAGTTCTGCTGAGAGGTGGCGCCCTCCTGATAGAGCAGGGACATGCGGTCATAGTTCAGCTTGGCGCTGGCCAGCGCTTCTTTGGCCATGTTCACATTAGCCGCCGCAGAATCGTAAGAACCCTGGATCTGAGCCGTATCCTGCGTAAAGAGCGTGGAGCCTGCATTGACGTAGTCGCCCACCTCTACGTAGACCGCCTTGACCTCAGACTGCATCATGGCAGGAACGGAGACCTGATCCTTCGGTTCGATCTTGCCGGAGAGAGGCGTCTGCACCTCCACGTTTTCCCGCTGGGCCGTGACGACCTGAACGTTGACTGCCGTCTTTTCGTCCATGTCGGAATCACCGCCTCCGCTCTTGGCGGAGAAGATGCGGAATCCCACGAAAAGGATCAATACAGCCAGAACGATGAGAAGGATCTTCTTTTTCTTCCCATTTCCCGGCTGTTTCTCTTTTGTCTCTTTCACTTCTGTTTCTGTTTTAGCCATTCGATAAACCCCCTTGATATGTGTGTAAATATTACCATTCGATCGAAAAAGCGGCGCTTTTGACGATCGAATGCAGGTATCATGAACATTTCCGACCCGCCGGTCGGATCAACATATGTATTGTACAAAATACTAATATATATGTCAATAGAAAATCGACCCGCCGGTCGGAAAAACGTTAAAGTAATATTTTTCTGAATTTTAAGCGTGTTTCGTATGTTTACCGGGGCCAGGAATGGTTATAAATCCACATGGAGCGGAAACGGAAAATATGGTGAGAGATGAGGAGACAGATATGGCAAAATTGAAGAAAGCGGAAGCGGCGCAGCTCCGGGAGAAAATGCTTGAGATGTATCCGGACGCGGAGTGCGCGCTGCACTTCGGCACGATCTTTCAGCTGCTGGTAGCGGTGGTGCTCTCGGCTCAGACGACGGATAAAAGCGTAAACGAGGTGACGCCGGCGCTTTTCGCCAGATGTCCCGACGCCAGATCCATGGCGGAGCTGACGGAGGAAGAACTGCAGGGATATCTGCGCAGGATCGGGATGTACAAGACCAAAGCGAAGAACGTGCGGAATCTTTCGCTGATGCTGGTTGAAAAATACGACGGGGAGGTCCCTGAGGACTACGATAAGCTGGTGGAACTGCCCGGGGTGGGGCGGAAGACGGCCAATGTGGTGTTATCCGTGGGCTTCGGCCGTCAGCGCATCGCCGTGGACACCCACGTGTTCCGTCTGGCCAACCGCATGGGGCTGACGGCGGAGAAGGACGTGCTGAAGACCGAGCTGGCGCTGATGAAGGTTCTTCCTGAGGAGACCTGGAGCCGGATGCACCACGCGCTGATCTGGCACGGACGGCTGGTGTGCACGGCCAGAAGCCCCAAGTGCGGAGAGTGCGGACTTCTGGGACTCTGTAAGCGCAATGGGCTGAAATAAGAGAGGCTGAAAGATCGGAATACTGATCGGCCGGCGGAGGCGAAGTTGAGACGCCTCCGCTTTTTTGATGATCCTGTGAAGAATCTGTTGGTCTGGTGACGTTTTTTTGAAATGGAAGATAAAAGGAAATTACCTCACAATTACATCATATTTGTGAGGTAATATGGTAACAAAAGGAGGAAGGACACATGCGGGAACAGAAAATTTCGATCCTGATCGCCGACGATGAGGTGAAGATCGCGCGGGTCCTGCGCGATTTTCTGACGGCGGCGGGCTACGATATACTGGTGGCCTGCGACGGCGAAGCCGCGCTGGATACATATTACAGGCACAATAGAGAGATCGATCTGATCCTGCTGGACATCATGATGCCCGGGCGGGACGGGATCTCCGTACTGCAGGAAATACGGAAGACGTCTCTGGTGCCGGTCATCATGCTGACGGCCAGAGGCGAGGAATACGATCAGGTAAAAGGGTTTCAGTCGGGAGCGGACGACTACATCGTCAAGCCTTTCTCCCAGTCCGTACTGCTTCTGCGCATTGAGACGCTTCTGAAGCGCCTGGGAAAAGGGACGGCCTGCCAGCTGACCATAGGGGAGCTCTCGCTGAATACCATGAGACGGACCGTATCGCTGTCGGGATGCCCCCTGTCGCTGACGAGAAGGGAGTTTGATCTGCTGTTTTATTTTGCGGTCAACGGGGGACAGACGGTGACGCGGGAGCAGCTTCTCGACAACGTGTGGGGCTATGATTTTGACGGCGACGCAAGAACGGTGGACACTCATATCAAACAGCTGCGGAGCAAGCTGGGCAGTTATGCGTCCGCACTGAAGACGGTCTACCGGGTGGGGTATCAGTTTGACGTCTGCAGGGACGAAGACCGCGGCGGAAGGGAAGGAGCCGGCGGAGACGGGGACCGCGTCGGAAATAGAGAGTCCGGCGGAGACGGGGATCGCGTTGGAAACAGAGAGTCCGGCGGAGACGGGGATCACGGCGGAAACAAAGAGTCCAGCGGAGACGAAATGGCCGGCGGAAGCAAAGAGTCCAGCGGAGACGTAATGGCCGGCGGAGATCAGGGGGAAAGCCGATGAGACGCGGGCAGAATAAAAGTATCAAAGTGCAGCTGGCTGCTTTTTTCCTCGTTCTGATCGCAGCCTCCATGCTGTGCCAGGTCATCTTCAATCTCGGCATCTCCAAGTCTGTTTTTCTCAACGAAAAACAGAAACAGATCGAACAGCTGTTCTATTCGCTGGAGGCGAACTACACCGACGACGAAGAGAAGATCTGGGAGATCGTCACAGAAGCGCAGAATGTGCAGAATATCCGCGTGCTGATCGCCTCCGACAGAGAGGTGATCTACCAGAACCCTCCTTTCGAGAGGGGACCGGAACGGGAGGTGCGCACGGAGGAGCCGACGCTGACCGTGTTTTCCGCCCCCTGGAATGACGAAGAAAAAATGATCGTGATGACGGGGACCATCCGTTACCGGGGCGAACCGCGGTACGTGACGCTGACCACATCGGTGCAGGCCATCGACGACAGCGTGGCGCTGTTTACGAAGACAAATATCATCATTTCTCTGGGAGTCATGGCGCTGGGCGGCGCGGGCGTGCTGATCTTCGCCGGGAAACTGTCCCGGCCTATCCGAAATATCGAGGCGGTGGCCCAGGAAGTGTCTGAGCTGAATTTCGGGACCAAGGCGGATGAACAGGTCTCCGCAGCGGAGCTGTGCAGTCTGGCCCGCAGCATCAACACCATGGCGGACCGGCTGGAAGGGATGATCGGAGATCTGTCCTCAGCCAATGAGAAACTGAAGGATAAAGTAGATTATCAGCAGCAGGCCGAGCAGATGCGCCGGGAATTTATCGCCAATGTCTCCCACGAGATGAAGACGCCGCTCTCCATGCTGATGATGTACAGCGAGAGCCTGAGAAGCGACATTCCGGGGATCGACCGGAATTATTATCTGGACACGATCATGGAGGAAGCGGACCGGCTGAACGACATGGTGATGCAGCTGCTGGATATTTCGGCTCTGGAAAACGGTCTGTCCCGCATCGAGCCGGCTCCCTTCGATTTCTCCGCCTTTGCGGATTCCGTGACGGAAAAAGCGGCGGTGCTGCTGTCGGAGCAGTGCGTGTCCCGAAGCATCGAGGGCGGCATACGGGTCCTGGGCGATCAGAAGTATCTGGAGCGGGCCATCCGCAATTACATCGTCAACGCCCGGGCGCACACGGCGGAGGGCGGTCAGGTCCGCATCCTCCTTGAACGCCGGGGCGGTCAGGCGTATTTCTCCGTGTTCAATCAGGGGGAGCCTGTGGGTGAGAAGGATCTGGAACGGATCTGGGACAGCTTTTACCGGGCGGATCAGGCAAGGACGCAGACGGAATCTCACCGGGTAGGTCTGGGACTCTATATAGTGAAGACGATCATACGGAGCCACGGCGGAAGCTATGGGGCGCGGAATACGGCGGACGGAGTGGAGTTCTGGTTTTCTCTCAACGCGGAAAGCGACGGATAGCAGAGGCATGGAAATAGAATAGGAAACGCAGGGTCCAGAAGGAGGGGCAGACAGTGAACGAGTTGGATGTTAAACAGGATCAGAAAAAACGGTGTGGCGAAAAGCTGAAGGCCATAGGCAGCGCAGGGGGCGTCAGGCTGAAAGGGGCGGCGCAGCGGTTTCGGGCAATGAGCCGGAAAAAGCAGATCGGAAGCCTGGTGGCTCTGGTGCTGGCGGCGGCCGTGGGCGGATATTTTACAGTGGGCGGTCTCTTTACGGGGAATTCCCAGGCCACGGAATATACGGAGTACGAAGTGTCCAGGGGAGACATTCAGGTGACCATCAGCGGTTCCGGGAGCATTACGCCCAGAGATCAGTACGAGGTCAAGGCCACCGTACAGGGCGACGTGCTGTCGGACACCTTTGAGGAAGGAGATACGGTGGAGAAGGGACAGCTGCTGTACACCATCGACTCAACCGACGTGGAAAATACTATCGAGCGGGCGAATATTTCTCTGGAAAAATCGACGATCAGCTACCAGGACAGCCAGAAGGCGGTGACGGGTCTGTCAGTGACGGCGTCCACGGCGGGCAAGGTAGCGGAGCTCTATGTCAAGAAGGGAGATAAAGTGCAGGCGGGCGCGCAGATCGCCAGGGTCGTGGACGACAGCCTGCTGACGGCGAAGGTGCCCTTCAGCGAGACGGACGTCAGCGCGCTCTATGTAGGTCAGACGGTGACTGTGACGGTGGAAAACACCTTTGAGCAGCTCAGCGGGACGATCACGGCGATCTCAAACGGCAGCCGGATCCTGGAGGGATATATGAAAGCCACAGACGTGACGGTGTCCGTTAACAATCCGGGAGCCCTGCAGGCGGGAACTTATATCAGCGTCACGGCGGGCAGCGTGAGCAGCCAGTCCGGCGGCGAGCTGGAATACAGCTCGGAAAAGATCGTGGAGTCGCAGGCCGCAGGTACGGTGGAGCGCATCATATCCGACGAGAGCGTCTACGTGAGCCGTGGAACCGTCATCGTAAAGCTGGCCAACGACGACGCGTCGGATTCCCTAAGAGACAGCAGTCTGAGTCTGCGGGAGGCGCAGCTCTCCTATGAAAATACGGCGAAGCAGCTGGAAGATTACAGGATCACCGCGCCGATCTCCGGATCGATCATCGATAAATCGGTGAAGGCGGGAGATACCATCGACAATACCTCGGCGCAGACGGTCATGGCCATCATCGCGGATATGTCGGAGCTGACGGTGACGATCTATGTGGATGAGCTGGATATCGCCGGGCTTGAGAAAGGGCAGGAGGTGGCTGTTACGGCGGATGCACTGCCGGAGCGGCAGTACACCGGCTACGTGGATAATATCAGTATCAACGGCACGTCATCAAACGGAGTGACCACCTATCCGGTGAAGATCGTGGTCAACGAACCGGAAGATCTGTGGCCGGGGATGAATGTGACGGCGGATATCGTGACGGATTCGGCGGAGGATGTGCTCCGGATACCCACGGCGGCGGTGCAGAGGGGCGACACGGTGCTTCTGAAAGACAATACGCAGCAGAAAGTGGAGCTGGGACTCAGCGACGAGGATTACATCGAAGTGAGCGGGGGGGTGTCTGAGGGAGATATCATCCTGGTCCCGCAGGCGGCTGCCGCCTCATCAAACAGCGGTCAGATGCCGGAGGGCGGTATGCCCGGCGGAAGCGGCGGCGTTCCCGGCGGAGGAGGCATGCCCGGCGGAAGCGGAGGCGCGCCTGGAGGAGGCATGCCCAGCGGCGGAGGAGGCCGTGCAGGAGGTGGTCCCGGTGGAATGTAAAACGCGGAAGGCTGTCCCATCGGAGGCATTGAAGGAAGAAGCAGCGCCGGGTCTGCGCGGACCGTCTGAGGGCGAGGAACTCATCCGCCTGGACAATGTGTACAAAATTTATCAGATGGGGGAGGA
>Ga0129308_1002241_pt1 | contig 17082 bp, 16 predicted proteins | sample L827metagenome_FD_94440 | JGI IMG/M metagenome (GOLD analysis project Ga0129308, IMG submission 94440) | Ring-tailed lemur group fecal microbial communities from Wisconsin, USA - L827 metagenome | ecosystem: Host-associated > Mammals > Digestive system > Large intestine > Fecal | place: USA...
AAGCGACCAAGTGCATCATCCAGGTCTCCGACGATTACGATGAACTCTGCAGGTACGTAGACGATTGCATGATGCATCACGGTGCAACCGCAGGAACGACGATCTTCCATCCCTGGAGGCAATCCGACAACGGATGGGAGCTCTCCCCCCATTTCCATATCCTCTGCTATGGTCACATCGACACCACAGCGTTCAGGAAGGAGAACCCCGGTTGGATAATCAAGAAGGTCCATCCCAGGGAACAGATACGTAGCATCAGACACACCGTTGCATATCTGATGACGCACATGGGTCTCGGATTGTCGGAAAGGGATCCTGATTCCGTCGATTGGGATCTTGACATCCTCGACATGCTTATCCCCGGTCTGAAGTCGAAGGGTGCCGATTACACCGATGATGACAGGGAGAAGGAATCCATGGGAAAGGGTCGCATGGTTGGCGACCTCTCGGATGTGGACTGGACCCAGTGGACGATGGACAGGCTTTTTTCCGAGATACGCATCCGCCACTGGGGAGGGGTCTCCAGGGGGAAGATCCGGACAGTGGGTTTCCACAGGCTGTACAGGGTCAGGATATGCAAGGAGTGCGGGTGCATGCTCAGGACGTACGACGGTACGAACGACCAATCCGGTAGTATCGTACGTTACATCCAGGATTGTCCCGTGATGACCTTAGCATCGAACCACCAACTCGTCTCGGACGTATACCGTAGATGCAAATCCGAACTCAGATTCGACGGCATGACGATCCTCGACTTCTCCCGTATGACACCGGTCACGGTATCGACATTCGAGCTCGGACTCCCGGACAACGGTGACCTCATCATGGACGGTCCATTCGACGAACCAGACGAGAAGTTCCTCAGACGTCAGGATGTTGCTTATGGTAATGCATCGATGGTTCTGTGAGGACCACTGTCGGATATCCCGATGTACGACATGTGCGACATGATGTATGACATGTGCGACACCGCATCCTCTCGGATTGTCGGATTCCATCTGAATCCGTGGAGGGATGTGCATCCCACATCTTGTGTACATGATGGTGTCGGGTAGGTTACGGATCAGGATGTACGACATGTACGACATGATGTACGACATGTGCGACATCACCTTGAACGGAGTGTCAGTACGACCTCGCGTCCGATTTTCGATTTCGCTATGGTGCCGTCATCTACCAGGTCGTGCACGAGTCTCTGGATCTGACGTATGCTGAGTCCGGTAGCCTCCGACATCTGTGCATACGTTCCGCTTCCCCGAGCAACCAGGAAATCCATGACTGTCTGCAGTTTTGAATCCACTTCCTGGGGCAGCGATCTCCTGCGGATGTTGACCTCGTTTGTGAACGTCACCGAAAACTCATCCATCTGGCAATCGAACACAGGTGGTGGCACATCCCGGTCATCGAACTGCGACATGATCATGTCGATGCCGCGTCCGAACGATTCTATGAGTCCGGCACGGAAGAACACATTGGCCATGGAGGGGTTCCTCGGCACGGATCTGTGCGATCCCATCAACCTGTCGATTGTCCAACCAACGGGGAGGCCACCGCTGTTGTACACCGTCAGACTGTCCGGAAATACTTTGATCTGGATGGGTACCTGGGAGGAGTAGTCGTTGTGTACGATCGCATTCATCACAGCCTCCCTCACGGCCGCCATCGGATACGGTCTAGACTCCAATCTGACTATGCCCTTGTAACCGACAGGCGATACGGAGTACTTGGTGTTGACAAGATCCACGGTACGATCGGCTGTTATCATCAACGGTCCCGTGAGTTCATCATGGAAGAGGAGTTCCGGCCCATCGAACATACCGATCTTCACTGTGGCCGAAGGTATGTACTTGCCGGGGCGCGGATGGAATAACAGTACGGCCGAACGTTTCAACATACCGTCACGGAACATATCGAGTTTGTCCAGAAGTTCCTCCGGGCTGAGGGAACTGTCCTCTGGTGCCAGTCTGCCTGAGTCGATGCCCATGCCCTTGAAGGCCAGTATCGCCTCGGGACTGAGGTCGGCGATGGAGACATCCCTGATCGGTTCCTCGGTCCAGGGGGTGCCCATGCGGTTCAACAGATACACTTCGAGTTCACGTCCTGATATGAGCTGGGTGGTGCTTCCAGATCTTATGTAGAACTTACCATCCAAGGTGACCGATACCGGTGATCTCTCCACATGTATCGAAACGACCTCCTTACCATCCATCGCCTCGAGCTTCACGAACGGTACGATGCCGAGTTTGTTACGTATCGTGTCCGGTAAGACCTTGAGCAGTGTTTCGGAATCCTTGGCACCGAGTACCCTACCATTATCGTCCACCCCCACGGTTAGTGTACCTCCCTCCGTGTTGGCGAATGCACAGATCGTCTTCAGATACTCGTTCCTCCAACTTTCCTTCCACTCCGTGAACTGACTCTCCATTTGCATCCCAGTCATCATGCACCGTTTGTTTCAAATCGTTTTCGTTCCAGGTCGCATACCTTGTATTTTCAGCGGTGGGTGGAGTGGTTTGAGTCTCCTATGGGAACCGGAATCATGCATCACAATCGTAACGGGGTTTCGAATGTGGTCGGATTTTATACCATACCACATTTCCGAACCCATAATCAATCCCCACTGCGGATTCGATGACAAGGGTCTGAACCCCTTTTCCAAATGCCTCAGATGCAGTCTTCCGTTCGGCACCACAACCATGGACAATCGTTTCCCGGGGATCGTCACAGGGGATCCGGAAAAAGACAGTTCCGAATGATGTCATGTGGATGTCTGATGCTGTGACGTCCTTTTGATGATCAAATATAAGCGTTCATCTGTAGAGTGGATATCCAACCCATCTTGTCCCATCGACCATCCGATTGCAAATGTGTCATGGATCGTTCTCGAACAACCTCATGATCCTCAACGCGGACCGGTCGGGATCCGTGGTGAAGACCTCCTCTCCTGTATCTATCAGCATGTATGATGATGCGATACGAAGTGCATCACGGGGATCCATCTCGTACCCGTTCTCGTTCAATGTACGACGGATCCTGGACAGCATCACTGCGGATACCATCCTCACCATCCTGTTGAACATCTGTTCCCCGGACAGTGCATCTTTCCGATCGTGGTTCGGATCATCGGCATGCACCCCTAGATAAGACATAATATTGGATGATGAAGACAACAAACTCACGGATTCGTACCAATCCCCTGATGAGCTGATAACCATCGTCAATCCGAACAGTTTCCTGTCCCGTTCCACGACATCATCCCTGGTGGTCACATTCATGACCCCATCATCGTTCACACTCATCTTCAGGTAGCGGGCAACCTCCCTCGCGGTACTATTGAACGAAGCGACCGGATTATCCTGAAAGGTCCCATCCAGTTCCCCAATCACCTCCGACAACCTGCGTGTCAGGGCGGCGTTCTTGATCCTGTTGATGTCCAGATCCACTGTCGGAAACATGTTGATGTGGTGTTCGCACAGTCCGTACCGGTCGTCATCCTTTGAGATGTACGATGTGTAGTGGTTGGACTTCATCACACCGACCGACCCCTCATTGAACATAAATCTACGCCCATCCGGACCCATGACCTTCTTCCCCGTACCCTCCATGAACATGCTGTCGATCATCGGGACCACAGGATCCACTATGGTCGACGTCATGGTGACCACATCGGCACCTGTCTTCAGGAACAGCGGCATCCTTCCTGCATCTGTGAATTTCTGTTCCAGTATCAACGGGAAGCGACCATACTCCGAAACCAGACTCCTGATGAAACCTGTAGTGCTGGTAACCTCACGTGGTGTTCCGGATAAGATCATCATGCCGATGGGTTCGCCTGTCGATGATATTGATATCAATGCATTGTATTCGTCTGAGCTCCACAGGGGCGTTTCATCGTACCTGTCGGCACGGATATACGATGGGGAGCGATTCGGCATGTGCATGCACAGCATCGAGAAGGTGCCTGAGCGCTTATGCCTGGATGTGTAGAACCTCGTCAGTTCCGCATGGGTGGTTGAGCAGGAGATGGGTATGCGTCCATCGGAAGGGTACTCGAGATCCAGGATGTCAGTTATGCATGTCCTGTTGACGGTATCCATGGAACCCCTCATCACTGTGGGGCGTATCGCCTGTGCCATGGCCAGGGCGAGGATCCAAATCCACCTGTCACCGAACGTCCCCTTCAGATCGTCCTTCAATCCTGATGATTCGGCCACGGAATCCAGGATCAACACGTTCCCCAGTTCCATGGACATAACGGCACCCTCTTTGCGGCGGGGTGCGGGGAGACGTCTGCGCGGAATCATGACATCTCCGGAGCTTTCATCGACTTTTCCAAGGTATTCGGTACGGGGTCCGTCGATTCCGGATCTGTAGACGTATGCATAGGTCCGTCCGTTCTGTCTCACATATGATGTACGGTTCCCTTCTCCAGTCATCTTGATTTCGATTATTTTAAATCATAAAATAATATTTAAAATTATAGATATATTTATTTAATATTATTCTAAAAATATCACCAATATATTATCAATTGTAGCAAATGTTAATATATCGACATCGCAAAAATATCAGTGTAGAGTTCCACACACGCCTGCATACTCGAAACACACGTGTTGTGGATGGTCCACAGGATGATATGAATGTCATATAGAAAGATGATGTTGGCCACATTGGTGGTTGCCGTGATGGCAATCCCTGCACTCATGTCACCACTGGCTACAACCGATGGTTCATCCATCGGAACAATAGATACGAATGCCGAGGTTATCGATATCCTGAACGATCCCATAATGGTTCTGGATGTTTCCGACATCGGTGACATCAGTGCATCCTCCAAGGATGCTCTGTCTATGAAGGTTTCCGAGGGAAGTCCTCTGATTGTCAGAGGCGACGTCGATGTACTCGAATTGCCCGGACTTCCACAGGCTACCGGCGATTCCCCCGATGTCTCAGGAGTCTACTACAATGCCGAATTCAATGCAACCTGTATGTTCACGGCTTCCGGTGATAATGCCATGGCTAACGCAACCGAATGGGCGATGAACATTGCCTCAGAAGTGGTGACCAGGGATTACGGAGGGGATTCCAACTTCTGCTGGTTCGATGATGTTGTCGAGAACTCTAATTTCAAGCTTTATGCGAGATCCGAGTTCACCAAGCTCGGAACCGTCGCTAACGAGAATTACTACCTCATCCACCATTATGTGAATCCAATTGTCAAGAATACAAGTGATGGCCGTGAGATTTCCAATGTCACAGTAAGTGGCGATATGAGTGATTATGCATTCTCCAGGCTTCTTACCACCAGTCCCAGTGATTCTGCAGTTCCCGATCAAACCGGCTCATACACAGTCGGCATCAGTCTGGGTCTGACCGGATTGGAGCTTTCTGGATCCCATACATGGAACTATACTTCACAGTATTCGACTGTAGACAACGATACTGATCTCGACAATGGGACATACACAATCTACACGGACTTCAATGAAGCGGATTTTGCCATCGATGACAATATGATCTTGGAGCCTGGTGCTGCTGTTGCTGCGCTTGGCACTTCTGCTTTGGAAATCGATTTGACATTCCATATGCAGGTCAGGCAGAAGTATGTGGATCAGTTCTGGCCTTGGGATCCTGAATGGGAATATAGATCCCTGAGCTTCACTAAGAATGTGTTGATACTGCCATGATGTGATCGAATGATGGGGAACACATCTGCGAAAACCAAACTTCTGTTGACAATAGCGTTGTTGACCGCTGTATCCATCTTCGTGACGAACCAAGTGAACACCAATGGACATTCGGACGTGTCCCCCATGCTCCCCCTCGACTACCACGAGGTTTCCTATAGCGGGCACCTGGTGGTGGATGATGGGGAGCACCACAATTTCATTCTGGACTCCAACATAAGTGTCGATTACGAATCCGAAGGGATGTATCATTGTACTCTTGACATTCATCTGAGGCCCGATTGGACCTCGGGATCTGCATCTGTCTCTTACGGATTCACATCAAATGATCTGTCTTTGGTTCCCGTTGGTTCAGAAGCGATCCAGGATGATGGACTCACCATCCATTACAGGTACGTCGATCCATCTACTGGTGACGTCATCATGTTCAGGACCATCGATGGAACATTCGACGGGATCTCCGTGGATGGTAGGGCGGTCCTCAAATCCCCATCTGGACAACGTTCCTTCATGGGATTCGATGTTGATGTGGATTACAGGCCCACCATATACTATGTGGCTGAACAGGACCTACCTCTTCCCAAAACCGTTTCGTATGATGTCACGGGGGAGGAGAATGGCATCACAAGATCCGGAACGATCGAGATGGTCCCTCAGTCATCGCATCTTCATTATTCGGATAATGGTGATGTAGGGCAACCGGTCACCTGGATCCGTGTGCTGATCGACATCCCCGGGTCGGGCGTCTCCGGAGTGATCGGCGATCCGGTAGTGAGCATATATGGCGATCCTGGAGAGATGAATGTGAACTGGAACTCGTCGTACCTCTCAGGGGATGTGCTGACGACAGTGTCGATGACATTGAAGGTTGATCAGGGTTCCGGCCTGTCCATGTACGGTAACGTGACTGTTGAAGTCCTCGATGGAAATTGTGACACACTATCTATGGAACGTACAGATTTCCACTACACAGGGGTGGTTTCGTGACGGAACCGTTGGTTGTGAAGCATCTGACCAAGGTCTTTCCGGATGGAACCACTGCGGTGTCCGATCTGTCGTTCTCCGTCGGAAAGGGGGAGTTCAAGGCCCTCCTGGGGCCCAACGGTTCCGGTAAGAGCACCACGCTGAAGATGTGCTGCAACCTGCTGGATCCGACTTCGGGCCACGTCCTGTTCGATGGCGTCGATGTCTCTGAGGATCCGTCCGGAGCACTCTCCCATATGGGGTGTGTGGTGGAAACACCTGCACTTTACAGAGACCGTACGGTTGGTGAGACGTTGAGGTACATCTGCAGGTTAAGGGGTTTGGGAAGGGAATCATCCCAGGATGTGACCATTGCAGCCCTGGACCGTGTCGGGATGTCCGGCACAGACGGCATGAGGTTCGGAAGGATGTCCAAGGGCATGAGACAACGTGTGTCCCTTGCACAGGCACTTCTCGGAAATCCGGACATACTTATACTGGATGAACCGACCTCCGGACTCGATCCAGTAGGTGTGAGGGATCTGGAGGCGATAATCACCGGTCTGAATTCCGAGGGTATGTCGGTATTGATGAGTTCCCATATGCTTCATGAGGTTGCCAGGACGTGCGATAGTTACGTGTTCATCCGTGATGGACGTCTGGTTTCCGAAGGGGATGTGGGTTCCGCCATGGATGGTGGGGGAGCGACGGTGCTGTTCACCAGACCACTACTCCCAGACGAAGTCGGTATTCTGAGCTCCATCATAGGGGGCGACGTATCTGGAGGGGATTCGGTCAGGATAGGTGCCGGTGACAGGGAGTCGCGTGCCGATCTCTTGAGGAGGATGGTATTCGAAGGATTGCCGGTATGCGGATTGGTCGCCGATGGGGGATTGGAGGATATGTTCACAGAAGTGGGTGATGACGATGTCGTCAACTGACCGTCTTATTGCTGTCACGGTGTTCGAGATACGCAGGATCCTCATCGGATGGAGGATGCCGGTGTGTCTTCTCGTCGCCCTATTGTTGTTCATCGCATCCATCGGGACCGCGATGTCCGAAGACGACCCCCGTCGCTTCCTGTATCCCTTGATCTCGAGTGTCGTGCTACTGATATCGTTGTACTCGGTGGTGTCGTTCGCTGACAACGTGTCGGACGAATTTGAGAAAGGTACTGGTCTGGTCGTACTGACACTACCTATCAGCAGATACACCTTGTTCGCAGGGAAGTTCATCGCAGCATACATCCCCGGAACCGTACTGGCATTTGTGTACTACATGGCATCGGCTATCGCTTGCATTATATGTTGTGGCGAGGTACCGTCCACGATCTGGACGTCTCTGCTGTTGGCTCTGTTGTACCTGTTCGCCGCACTGGGCATCTGTTCCCTGGTGTCATGTCTCTCGCCCGGGAGCAACGTGTCATTCGTGGTATGCCTCCTGCTGTTAGTGGTGGCGCTCTTTTACTTCCTGAATGTCTCGTTCGATACCGAACCCTGGTACGTTCTGGGATACGAGTCCAGGATCGTATCGAACCATGTGCTGGGAGTGCAGACGGTTTTCGACAGCACAATGTCTACCACCGACTACCAACCGTTGCTGTCGACAGCTACGATAATGATGTCGGTTTACGGTGTGGTGACAACAGCGGTAGCAGCCGTGCTGTTCCGTTACAGGCAGATCTGATCGACGGATAATCGGGTAGGAGTCAGACCTCATTGCTCATTTTCATGCAATATTGTCTGACTCTTAACCGATTGGTTTCTTGTTTCAGTACTCTTCTGGGAACAAGATAGTAGTCACCGACCTGTTCCATTCGGTGATGATGTACACCTCCGTACCATCGAAGTACCTGTACATGCTGAACAGGGAATCGGTCGGTTCCCCTCTCTGTTCGGCTGCGATAGCCTCATCGTTCAACTCTGTGTCCTCAGCACAAAGGTCACCCCAATCACCTTCGAGATGACGTGCGATCGATTTCTCCAGGAAATCGAAGAAGCTGAGGTCCATGCACCTCCTGTCCTCGATTCCCCTGGTTACCACCATCCTTCCCGGATTGAACAGATCCATTCAGGCCACCTCCTTCAAAAGGAAGTTGATTGCCGATGATAATCTCCCTATGGCCTTGTTCGCGGTCACCTGGTCGGAGGATCCCCCATCGTCAAGTATGCGGAGTGCCTCGTTGATCTCGGACCTGGCCTTCCTCGTGTTCACGGTCTCATCCGGGAAGATGTTCCCCGATAACGCATCAGGGTTCCTTCTGAACGCCTCCTTTGCCCCCTCCATTCCCGAGGGTTCCAGGACGTAGGCGTTCATCTTGCATCTGTTCCCACTGACGTTGGACCTCCCATGGGACACCTGTCCGAGTCCCTCCAGCAACCTCAGCTCCTTGCTCACGTGTTGCCTGCTGATCCCCAACGACACGGACATCCCGTATGCCGTCGATGTGAAAGGCATCTCTAAGGTGTCCACATCCGGTGCACCGAACCTCATCAGGTGCACCAGGACCATCTCCTGTCTTGTCAGTCCTGTCTCCGATGCGATGGTCATTCAGAACCACCTCCAGTTCTCTGGGTAGTTCCCATCCTCGTCCAGGACGTATCCGAATTCAGGCTTCCTGTAGTCGGTGTTGTACCATTCGTGTTCGTGATCTCCGAGAAGGTTTCCGAGATTCCTCTTTCCAGAAGTTCCGAAACTGTTTCCTAAGGTGTTTCTCTTGTTTCCGAAGTTCTCCCTTGTCCTGGGCATTCGTCTCATTCCCGGGTGCTTAGACCCGGAGGAGCCTGCCCGAAGTCACACGAGATGTGACTTCACATACGGTAGGATGGAAGGCACAATCCGTGTGACAAGATATGGTGACGGAGGTCGAGCACCGGGATAGACGGATGATTGACTCTTCGATCCCATATGTTGAAGCAAGGTGATCATCACTCACTCGGAAACCGTTTTCCTAGTTCACCCTGTTCATCGATTTGAAAATAGAAAAATAATGTCCGATACTAGACAACAGATGTTCAGAGTTTGCTGTACATCTCAGGCTCGCACTCCTTGGTGGTGATGTCCCCACGGATGGAGTTGAGAACCTCCACAATCCTCTCGCCGCTCTCTGTGAGGTAGAGCAGCTTGGTGTTGTGGTTCCTGTTGTCCTCATCGACGTGGACCAGACCCATGTCGACGAGTTCATCGAGACGCTCGTGTTTGACACCGATAGCCTTACGGCCGTTCTGGTCCACGATCCAGGACTTGGTCTGTCCGGGGTTGTCGTGGATGAGCTGCAAAAGATACAGCGCATATGTCTTCTCCAGGGGCCTCCACGTGGCGTCCATGGAACCCAATCCGTCCGGATGATGATAAGGGTTTGCTTCGAAGGATTATGAATCATGGCGGTTGCGCCATGGGAATCTTCAACCAGGATCATCCAATAGGATTACCTTTTTCGTAATCAAGAGAAAGGTATTTATCTCAGATAGACCTTTGTTTTTTTGACGGAAAAGGAAACTCCGTCTGAACCGTAGTGAAGTGGAAAAGATGCCCACGAAGAGAAATGAAACGAAGAACAGCGAGCCTGGATTCCAGGAACTCTACGACCCGGAGAGGTGCAAGCTTCCCGGATACCGTATGGGTGCTGAAGGCGTAGTCGCACGCGAGGTTAACCAGATGCCATATGTGAACCGCAAGGGGAAGCAGAAGGCGAACAAGGGTAATGCCGACACGGACGATTGCAGCTTCTCGACATCCAACAGTCAGCGTAGGGGAGCAGGCGGTCGCGGTTCAATCGCAAGGTATGGTATGCAATACCTCCGTTCGATGGACCGTCGTTACGCTGAGCTCACGAAGGAAGGCATGGCCCGCCGCTACAAGAGGATGGACAGGGACTTCGAGTACCTGTACAAGACCGGGGCGGTAGACAACCTGTCACCCAACTCCATGACGAAGGAGGATCTGCACAACTTCCTCGTCTACAGGATGAACCTCGGTCTCTCAAACTCCGAGATAATCCACGAGATAGCAGCACTCAAGGTGCTGTTCGAGTACATCGGATCGACAGCCATGTCCCAGGCGATAGCGACGTACCCCTACCTGACTCCCAAGGGCAGGGCTGACAAGCTGCCGTCCATGGACGAATCACTGGTCCAGACGATATTCGAACATGCGATGTTGGTGGACGATGGGGACTGGAGGATGATGAAGGCATACGGGGTCGTCGTCTGGGCCCTTGCGACCGGTATGAGGTCCAAGGAACTCAGGCTCTGTGACATTGACGACCTCCGTTTCACCGGAGGGGAATGGACTGCCCTGGTCAAGCACCCGAAGGGTGAGGGGACCTATGGCAAGTCCAGGACCGTCTACGTCGATTCACAGGCCCAGCCGTTCATGCGCAGGTACCTTGATGCGAGGCAGAGGTACGTGGAGGACCACTGCCCCCATGTGAGGGCCCTCTTCCCCGGAGGGACCTCGGAAGGGGGCTACATGGCCTCCAACACCGCCAGGTGCCTCAAGCACTATGTGGAGAAGGACATCGGAATGGAGTTCGACCTGCGTGGTTGCAGGAGGACCTACGGCCAGAGGTTGATCGACAGGGGAGTGGACATAGAGTCCGTCAGCAAGATCATGGGACACAAGAACACCATGACCACCGAGGACGCATACTGCTCCCTGGGAGAGGACAAGGCGCTCGACAGGATCTCCAGGGCATACCGTGAGTCGGACCCCTGGCGTTGCGGTGCTAACGGGGTTGGAAACGCCACCCCGTGGAGGTGAATCGAGGTTGGAACAACCATCCAACTCTGGAACATGATTCCACGAAAACAGAAGGAACACTACGGATTTCGTAAAAACGATTTTTCGGTTGCGCCATGGTGGCGAAACCCTCAGGGTTGCGTCATTTCAATGTCTGGGTAAGAAACAATGGCGCGGAGAGGGAGATTCGAACTCCCGTGGAGAATCCTCCACCGGTTTTCAAGACCGGCGCCGTAGGCCAGACTTAGCTATCTCCGCTTGAACGACCGTAAGTGGATTCACTATAAAAGAATTGGTCCCGTGTTGTCGGAGAGCGACCTCAGACACTGATATAATGATGATTGGAGACGGGTGATCGGGAAAAGAAAGGGGACCCCGCGGGATGGCGGGATCCGTTTGATGTCATTTCAGGAGCATCTTGGAGACGTTGTCGTCGATCATCTCCAAGGTCGCTGTCATGGAACCGTCCTCATAGACTATCTTCGGGGCGAATGCCTGGAAGTTACTGAACCACCACGTGACGCGTATCCCATCATGTCCCAAAACCATGAAATCGCATTCGACATCCCCGTACATCGTTGTGATGGTTTCCCTGCCCTGATCGTACAATAACATATCCTCATTGTTCCCAAAACGGAACCCTCCCTCGGAATCCGTGTATACTATCCCGATTTGTGAATTGGACATGAATGTCTGCAGGGTGGCGACGAATCCCCTTTCCGATCCGTCCCCGTCATCCACTTTTACCTTGTACACGCCGTAGTCGCCTCCGTAGACGCTGTACGGACCCCTTTCAACCTCCGATGTACCATCATATGACAGATACATCAGATCGAACATGCCATCGTGATAGGATGCCTGGAGGATCAGAGCCCCGTTGAGAACATCCACGTTAATCTCGTCATGTTCCAGACCGTTGCCGATCGTGGCGGCCAGAAGGAGCCTGGGCCCCTGACACGTATCCTCCACCTTCACAGACCCTATGGTGTATCCGACGAGGGTATAAGCTTTCAAGCCCTCCTTTTCCACATCTGTGATCTTTATAACCTCCACGTCGGGGAACGAGGCGTTGGTCATATCCATCATGTCCCCGCGGACATCGTCCACACGGAAAGTGGAGACGGTGAACGGAAGACAGTCCAGAGGCACCATGCCCGATTCGGTGAGGTCATATGACTGCCTACTGACAGCAAACTCGGTACCGGCGGTCATCTCCGAACCCTGACCCATGATGTAATCCGGAACATCACCCGTCAACGAGAAACCGATGATCCAGACCTTCTCCCCATCATTCCAGTCGGACCTGTAGCAGACGCCGTCATCCACTCCGATGTAGAGGTTGGCATCATCCGATTCGTACAGTTCGCATTCAACCAATCCCATAACGATCGGGAGGATGAAGATCCTGCCAGTGGGCTCGATCTCCGTTATCTCATCATATCTGGTGTACATGTCGAGGAAGGATTCAAGGGACAGCGTCTTAACGTAGTCTCTCTCCTTTCCCCCATCGGATGTGTAATGCTGGATCCTGACCTTCAGATCCTCCCCGTCTACATCCTCAACAACGTAGATGTAGGTATCCGAATCATAGATGCCGCCTATGCTGACGGCGAAGTAATCGCCGGGATGGACATCAATCCTTGATGAAACTGTCTTAGGAGGCTCGGGATCGGTGAGCGTGCTGGAGGTCAGGACATTCACGTAACCGTCCGCCGATGTCTTCAGTGCGACCCCGTCGGATGACACCCATACGGTCATCCCCTTGTCGGAAACGTAAACGTCGCACATCCCGCCACCGTAGGACGTCTCGATACTCTCCTTCCCGGTCAGGGTCCAGGAGGAGACGTCCGGAGCCATGATGCTGTCGAGGTATCCGGTCTCCTTCACTATGTCAAAGACATAGTATCCGTTCTCGTAGTATGCGTATGTGGATTCATCACCGTCAACGGCCATCAGCGTGACCGTGATCGTGTGGCAACCCCCATCCACCCATTGACTGTATGTAACACTGTCACCCGGCTCCGACTCCCTGATGGGAGAATCGTCATCCGCGGTGAGGTATGCGAATAGAAGGCACGCCGCAACGGCTATCGTCGCCACAAGTGCGACCACCATGTTGCGGGTGAACCTGCCCTTTATGTTCATGTTTGAGAAATCGCAGGATGCACAGTTAAAACAGTCAGTCATGAACGGACAGACGATCCCGCATGGATAATCAGAGAATATTCATGAAAACTGTCAGAACCCCAGAGTTGATCAGGTCGATGAACACGCTCCCCACTATGGGGACGATGAAGTACGCCACCGGTGACTCCCCGAACCTCTTGAACATGGCCTGCATGTTGGCCATCGCGTTGGGCGTCGCCCCCAATCCGAAACCACACACAGCCGTCGTGTATGCCGCAGAATCATAGTTGCGACCAGTGGCACAGAAAATAACGAAATACGCGAACAGGGCAACCATGACAGTCTGGATGACCAGGGTCACCACCATCGGAAGCGCCATATCTGCGATCTGCCAGAGCTTCATCACCATCAACGCCATGACCAGGAACATGGAGAGGCTGATTGTCCCCAGGGTACTGATCTCCCTCAACGGCAGCTCCACCCCCTTGACATCGCAGATGTTGCGGATGAGCATGGCCAGGAGCATCGCCCCCAGATACGTGGGCAGGTTGATCCCCAGATCCGACAATGCAGAAACGATGTACGTCCCGAATCCAACGCATATCACGATGAGTATCAGAGCACGCAGGAACCCGTTGTCGGTGATCCTGACATCCGCCTCCTCCTCGGAGACCAGTTCCATCTCCGATTCCTCGGGGACAAGGGAGTTGCGTTTGACGAGCCTTCCCGCAAGAGGTCCTCCGATTAGACTGCTGAACGCGAGACCGAATGTGGCCGCGGCGATGGCGACGGTGTCAGATCCGACCACACCGTAATCCTCCACGAACATAGTCCCGTATGCGGCTGCGGTACCATGACCACCTATCAGGGACACGGACCCGAGACACAACCCCAGCATGGAATCCAATCCGAACACCCTGGCCATGACAGTGCCGATCACATCCTGCAGGACGATCAGAACCGTCAGCAGCAGGAGGAGAATGACCACCATGCGCCCGCCGGCCTTCAGCATCCTTGCGGACGCCATGAATCCCACCGAACAGAAGAAGGCCATCATGAAAACGTTCTTCAGGGTCTCATCGAAATGGAACTCGACCACATCCGAAGAATACAGGATGAGGGACAACACCGCGAAGAGGAGACCTCCGACAACAGCGGCGGGTATGCAGAACCGGCGAAGAGTCTCCGACCTCTTCACCAGATACAATCCGACGACCAGTATCACTGCCGCTACGGCGGCGGACTGGAATATGTCAAAGGTAACGGCCTCCATATACGGGTGATGCGGTGATTGTATAAAAATCGGGTTTGCCGACGGGGTTCACCCGTCGTAAGATGTTGCTCACTCGTCCCAGACAGTGATTCCGGTGGTATCCGAAAGGGAACCCTTGTGGAACTCGGGCTCCTCGATGCCTTCCTCCCTCTGCCTGCGATAGTCGCAGTATGCCTCGACCGCACGTCCTCCGAGTTTGAAGATGACGAAGACGTTGACCAGACCGCACAGGACCATCATCAGGTCCACGACGATGAACAGCGCATCCGAGGAATAGAAACTGGAAAGGAACACCACTACGAGGATCAGGATGTTCAATCCCATGATCAACCACCTCTTCTCACCGAAGTGGAGGATGTTGTTCTCACCGATGATGTAGTCGGTCATCAGGCTGGTGAACGCGAACACGAACAGGAATATCGCCACGATGTACGATGCGACCGATCCGAAGGTGTCGGTCAGGACGAACTGCAGGAGCGGGACGGATTCCAATCCGAGGTCCACGATCTCCCCGTGACCGAGACAGGTCAGCACCACCAAAGCCGTCAGTGTGCAGACGACCGTGTCCATCAGGACACCCAGGGACTGGGAGAGCCCCTGTGCGGCGGGATGGCGTACATCCGCCATGGATGAGATGTTCGGGATGGTACCGATACCCGCCTCGTTGGACAGGATCCCCCTCTTCATACCGATTATGAGCATGGCACCCACCCCTCCGCCAACGGTGGACGGGACCGAGAACGCATTAACGAAGATGGAGACAAAAGCATCCGCGATGCCCGAATAGTTCGCAACCACCGCGATGACACATATGATCAACCAGATCATGGCCATGGCGGGAACTATCATGACCGCGAGATCGGAGACCCTCCTGACACCACCGACGATTATGAACGCGGTCAATAACGTGAATATGATCGCGAAGATCAGTTTTCCGCCGTCGAATCCGAAGGCCACATCCATGGCCTCCGTCATGCTGCTGACCTCCATGGACACGAATCCCACGATGTACATCAGGACCATGATGAAGGCCACGATGATGGCCAACCTCCTCAGCCCCAGTCCGTTGGACACATTGTAGGCGGGGCCTCCGTGGAACTCGCCGTTGGAGGTACGCACCTTGTACAGCTGTCCCACGGTGGATTCGAGGAAACTAGTAGCCGCACCTATCAGAGCGAAGATCCACATCCAGAATATGGCACCGGGACCTCCAATGATTATCGCCAGAACGGGGCCGGTGATATTTCCGACACCAATACGGTTGGCCATGCTCATGCAGAAGACTCTGAACGGTGAAAGGGTGCTTTTGTCACCGACGCTCTTCTTGGAGAACGTCGCCCTGCACATCTCACGGATCTGGGTGAACTGCAATCCCTTGAGACGTACGGTGCTGTATAGTCCGAGGATGATGATCAGTACGAATGCGACGTACCAGAGATCGTCGACGAACGTACCGAACGATTCCATCAATGTCATTGGAGACGAGAATCGACCATCATGTACATAAATAGACATCCTTCGGAGAAGCCGAAACATCCAAAAACATATCCCTCAGTCCATCCCAGAAACATGGTCCCTTCACGAAGGTAAAACAATTCACTAACCGGGAAAGGGTATAATACTCACCCGTCAGAGACGACATCATGAGTTCCACGATCGACGTCAACATGAGCATATGCGACAAGAAGGTCAGCGTCACGGCCACGATGAAGGAGGACGGAACCTTAGACATCGATATCCAATCCGACTGCGACTCGATAAAGCACTATGCGGAGACGCTGAGGAACATCACGATGGACGATATCACCAACTTCGAGACCAGCCGCATCAACAAGGAGGATGTCCGCGGGAACATGTCCATGATCTGCATGGCACCGATCGCGGTCTACCAGGCGGCATGGATGGAGTGCGGGATGATGTCCAAGAGGATCTACTCCAAATGCGGACCCATCACGATAACGGACAGGAAGGAATGACGACCACATCGTACATTGGGTGGATCTATCCGCAGTGATACCTAAGGATCAATACTCATCGTACTTCAGATTGCACCCTTTGGCCTTGGACACCGGATACTTCTCCGCGTTCTTGGCCATCTTGGACCTCAACCCCTCCGTGAGATCGATGCCATTCATCTGTGCGAAACGGAGTACGAAGTAGAATGTGTCGCAGAGCTCGTCGACCACATCCTCCCTGCGTTCGGAGGACATCATCTCCAGGATCTGCTCGTCGGATTTGAAGCGGAAAAGCTCCAGGAGTTCGGAGGCCTCGGTGACCATCCCGATTGCCAGG